>Ga0137796_10000012_pt1 | contig 156288 bp, 153 predicted proteins | sample OV2TP3_FD_97704 | JGI IMG/M metagenome (GOLD analysis project Ga0137796, IMG submission 97704) | reverse complement strand
ACCGGGAGCCGGGGCGGCCCCGGCCGCGGGAGGCGGGCAGGCGGTGGCCGCGGCGCCCCCGCCGGACGCCGCCGGGACCCCCCAGGCGCTGAAGGTCATCAAGAGCATCCGGACAGACCTCGACAAGACCGTGGTGGTCGACCTGAACGAGCTCAAGGTCCGGGGCGTGGTGCTCTCCGTGGTCGTGTCGCTGCGCTCGACGGGCAAGGCGGCCTCGAAGCACCTGGCCCTCCAGCAGGACAAGAGCGCCGTGCTGAACTACGACACGGGAGACACCGCCGGGCTGATCAACGCCGACGGGTTCACCTCGGGGTTCCTCAACGCCGGGGAGGTGAAGACGCTGCGGGCGACCTTCAAGGTGCCGAAGGGCGCCAAGAAGGTCGGCATCACGCTCTCCGGCATCGGCACCTTCGATGACGTGGAGATCGGGCAATAGCGCGGAGCCCGAGTCCGCGCTAGACACCCCGCGTCGATCCGACGCCCGCCACCCCGAAGGCTCCGGGGCGCTCCCGGGGCCTTCGGCGGTTCTCGGGCGCCGCCCGCGACCGCCCAGAATGGGACTCGCGAACTCGGTGACCATCGTCCGGATCCTGCTGATCCCGGTGTTCGTGACGCTCCTCGTCTACGACCGCGTGGCCCTCGGACTCGGCACGTTCGTCCTGGCCGGGATGACCGACACGCTGGACGGCTACATCGCGCGCCGGCGCGGCACGGCGACGCGGCTCGGGGCGTTCCTCGATCCGCTGGCGGACAAGCTGCTGCTGACGTCGGCGTTCATCACGCTCACGTATCGCTTCCCCCACGTGCTCCCGTTCTGGGTCACGGCGGTCGTGCTGAGCCGAGACGGTCTGATGGTGCTGGTGGCCGCGCTCATCATGCTCACGGGCGGCCGGGTGCACCCCGAGCCGAGCCGCCTCGGGAAAACGAGCACGGCCCTCCAGATGGTCACGGTGGGGGTGGCGCTCCTGGTCGTGGCGGGCGGGGACGGGCTGGCCCCGGTCTTGCGCGCGCTCACCTGGCTCACGGCGGCGCTCACCCTGGCCTCGGGCCTCCAGTACCTCCGCGCCACGCCCCGGTACGTGGACTGGGGAACCCGCTGATGCCCAAGTGCGTGCCCGACGCGGGGGTGCGGGTGCTGAGCGTTCGCCCCGGAGGCCTCGCCGCCCGGGCGGGCCTGCGCCCCGGTGACCGGCTGGTCCGCATCAACGGCGAGCCGCTCCGGGATCTGATCGACTTCCACCTGCAGGCCGGCCAGGAGCGGCTCGGGATCGAGCTGTTGCGGGAGGGCGAGACGCGCACCGTCGTGCTCACGCGGGAGTGGGGACGGGACCTGGGGCTCGAGTGCGAGCCGCCCCGGCCGGGCGAGATCTCGACGTGCGCGAACAAGTGCGTCTTCTGCTTCATCCACCAGCTGCCGAAAGGCCTGCGGAAGAGCCTGTACGTCAAGGACGACGACTATCGGCTGTCGTTCCTGCACGGGAACTACATCACGCTCACGGATCTCCCCGAGCGCGAGATCCAGCGGATCATCGACCTGCACCTCTCGCCGCTCTACGTCTCCGTCCACGCGACCGACCCCGCGCTCCGTCACGTCCTGCTCGGCAGCCCGAAGACGCTGCGCGGCGACCTCATGGAGCGCATGGCGCGCCTGGCCGCGTCCGGGATCGTCATGCACGCCCAGATCGTGCTGTGCCCCGGTCTCAACGACGGTCCCCACCTCGAGCGGAGCGTGCGCGACCTGGCCGCCCTCTCCCCGGCCGTGAGGACCGTGGCCGTCGTCCCGGTCGGCCTGACGCGGCATCGCGAGGGGCTCCCCCCGCTCCGGCCGGTGACGGTCGAGGAGGCCCGCCCTCTGCTCCGGGCGATCCACGCGTGGCAGGCCGACTGGCTCGCGCGGCTCGGGACGCGCCTGGTCTTCGGCGCCGACGAGCTCTACCTCCTCGCGGGCGAGCCGATCCCGCCGGCGGCGGCGTACGAGGGCTTTCCGGTCGTCGAGGACGGGATCGGGCTCGTGCGGCGCTTCGAGGACGAGTGGGCGCGGGGGCTCCGCCGACCGCCCGGTGGCCGCGCGGAGCCGCGGCGGGTCACCGTGGTCACGGGCGAGCTGTTCGGGCCGGTGCTTCGGCGCCGCCTGCGCGCCCTGACCGTGTCCGGGTTCGCGGTGGAGGCGGTGGCGGTGCCGAACGAGTTCTTCGGGCGGGCGATCTCCGTCGCCGGGCTGCTGACGGGGCAGGACATCGCCCGGGCCCTCGCGGCGCGGCCGCTCGGGGACGTCGTCCTGGTGCCGGCCGTGGCGCTCCAGGAGGCGGGCGGGGTCTTCCTCGACGACGTGAGCCCCGGGGATCTGGCGCGGCACCTCGGGGTCCCGGTCGAGGCCCCCGAGGCGACGGCGGGGGGCCTCCTCGGCGCATTGCTGGGCCGCCGGGCCGTCAAAGCCGGGTGAGGCGCCGATGCGGATCCCGCGGATCGCCGTCGTGGGCCGGCCCAACGTGGGGAAGTCCACCCTCTTCAACCGCCTCGTCGGCGCGCGGAAGGCGCTCGTCCGGGACACGCCGGGCGTCACCCGCGACCGGCTGCACGGCGTCTGCGAGTTCGGGGGGTGGCGGGCGCAGGTCATCGACACGGGCGGGCTCGATCCGACCGCGGAGGAGAGCCTCACGGCCCGGGTCCGGGCCCAGGTGCTCGCCGCGATCGCGGAGGCCGACTTGCTCCTGTTCGTCGTGGACGCCCGCGAGGAGGTGACCGCGCTCGACGCGGACGTGGCACGGCTCCTCCGCCGCGTGGCGAAGCCGGTGCTGCTCGTCGCGAACAAGGTGGACACCGCGACGCAGGAGGCGGCGCTCGCGGACGTCCACGCCCTCGGGATGGACCCGGTCTACCCCGTGTCGGCGGAGCACGGGCGGGGCGTCGCCGAGCTCCTCGAGGCGGTCCGCGCACGCCTGCCGTCCGAGCCGGAGCCGAGCGAGGAGCCGGACGCCGTCCGGATCGCCGTCGTGGGACGCCCGAACGTCGGGAAATCGTCGCTCGTCAATGCCATCGCCGGGGAGGACCGAGTGCTGGTGCACCCGGAACCCGGCACGACGCGGGACGCCGTGGACACGCCCGTGACCGTGGGCGGCCGTCCCTACGTCCTCGTGGACACGGCGGGCCTCCGCCGGAAGGGGCGGACCGCGGAGGGACTCGACCGGCTCGCCGCCGTCATGGCGCGGCGCAGCCTCGAGCGCTCCGACCTCGCGCTGGTCGTGCTGGACGGGAGCGAGGGGGTCACGGCCCAGGACGCGCGGATCGCCGGCTACGCGGAGGCGGCGGGGCGCGGCGTCGTCCTCGTCGTGAACAAGTGGGACCTCGTCGAGGGGGCGGACCGCGCGCCGGACCTCGTGCGGGCGCTCCGGGAGCGGCTCGCGTTCCTCGCCCATGCCCCGGTGGTCTTCACGTCCGCGCGCCTCGCGACCGGGCTCGACGCGCTCTTCGAGACGGTGGAGCGGGTCGCGGGCGCCTACGCGCGCGAGATCCCCACGGCCGAGCTGAACCGGGTGCTGACCGCGGCGGTCAGCCGGCGGCCGCCGGCCGGCGTGCGGGGGAAGACCCTGCGGATCTTCTACGCGACCCAGGTCGGGACCCGGCCGCCCAGGTTCCTCCTGTTCGTGAACGACCCGGCGGCGCTGCACTTCTCCTACGAGCGCTACCTGATCAACGCCCTGCGGGAGGCGTTCGGGCTCTCGGGCGCTCCCGTCCGGCTCCGCCTCCGGCGGCGCCGCCCGGCCCGCGCGAGGGTGCTGTCGTGAGGGCGGGCGGGCTTCGGGCCGCTCTGGGCCTCTGCGGCCTCGCGACGGTCGCCGTCCTCGCCGCGGCCGGAGCCGGCGTGTCGCAGGAGGGCGGGCCCGCGGCCCGGATCCTCGACAAGGCGCCGCCGGCGCTGCCGCTCGCCGGGGCGCCGCCGGGGTGGGAGGTCCGGGAGTTCAGCGGCAAGGCGAGCGTCTCCGTGGTCCGCGTGGACGAGACCGTGGCGCTCCGCCTCCTGAGCGAGGGGAACTCCTTCGCCGTCACGCGCTCGCTGGACTTCGACCTGCCGAAGTACCCGATCCTGACCTGGAAGTGGAAGGTCACGACCCTGCCCAAGGGCGGGGATGTGCGCAAGCGCGAGACGGACGACGCGGTCCAGGTCTACGTGCTCTTCCCGCGCGGGCTGGTCAAGGCGGTCCAGTCCCACATCGTCGGCTACATCTGGGACGCGACGGCGCCGGCCGGCACCCGGCTCGACAGCCCGCAGCCCTGCCCGCCCACCTGCAACCTCAAGCTGATCGTGCTCCAGAGCGGAGGGGGGAGCCTGGGCCAGTGGGTGGCGGAGCGACGGAACGTGCTGGAGGACTATCGGGCGCTCTTCGGGGGCGCGCCGCCCAAGGTCGGGGGGCTGAGCGTCCAGCTCGACTCGAACGATACCAAGTCGTCCGCGGAGGTCTTCTTCCAGGATTTCGTGTTCCAGACGGAGCGCTGAGGGAGTCGCCATGTCGCGTCGGCGCATCGCGCATCCGGCCCTCGTGGGTCCGACCCTCGCGTGGGCCTTCCTGATCGGCCTCGTGCCCCAGGCGGCGGACGGTGTCCCGCTGCCGCCCGCGGCGGCCCGGCAGGCGGTCGAGGACCCCGCCCCGTACGAGGCACGGCTGGTCGCCGCGCACCTCGCGGCCCTCGGCGTGAGCCCGGCCGAGGCGGCGGCGCGGGTCGCGACGCTCTCGGACGCGGAGCGCGCGGCGGTCGCGGCTCGGCTCGAGGAGGTCGGGGCCGGGGGGAGCGCCGCGGGGGCCGTGGCCGTGGCGATCGTCATAATGCTGCTGGCGATCCTGGTGCTCGAGCTGATGGGCCGTCGCGTCGTCTCGCGGCCCTGATCGGCGGACGGATGGTCGCCAGGGCCGTGGCGCTCGCGGCCGCGACGCTGCTCGCCGCCGGGTGCGCGACCGGGCCGCCGCGCGCGGCGGACGGGCTGTCCGCGGAAGAGCACAACGACCTCGGCGTCGCCTACCACGCGCGCGGGCGCTACGACCTCGCCGCGCAGGCGTTCCAGCGCGCGCTCGAGCGGCGACCCGGATGGGCGCGCGCGCTCGCCAACCTGGGGGACGCGCGGCTCGCGGCCGGGGACCGGGACGCCGCGATCGCCGCCTACGCGGCGGCGCGCGCGTCGAGCCCCGACGACCCGGCGATCGCCAACAACCTCGCCTGGGCCCTGCTCCAGGACCCGGAGCGCTGGCGCGAGGCCGAGCCCCTGATCCGCGAGGCGCTGCGCGCCGCGCCGGAGCCTCGCGGCTACTACCTGGACACGCTGGGGATCCTGCTGCTGCGTCAGGAGCGGGCCGGCGACGCCCTGGTGGCGTTCCGCGCCGCGCTCGCAGACCCCGGGCTCCGTGACCCGGCGACCCGGGCGCTCGTGCTCCGGCACACCGGCGATGCGCTCGAGCGCCTCGGCGATGCGGCGGGCGCAGAGCGCTGCTACCGGACGGCGCGCGAGGTGGCGGGGAAGCCCTCGGGAAAGGCCGGGGGCGTGGCCTCGGTGGGGCAGGGGGCCTCCGCGGAAGTTGGCCCGGGCGAGGGCGTGTGCTAAGATTGGGGCGCTAAGGTCAGGCGAGAATTGGAGAATTCGGAGATGCGCCACCTCAAGACCGATGTCTCGCACCGACGGCGGCGTCGGCCGAGTATCTTCAGCGCCGTCTGGTTCCGCCTCGTCGTCGGCGGCGGGGTCATCGTGGTCCTCGCCCTGGTCCTCGGCCCGGGGGTCACCGGCTGGCTGAGGGGCGACGCAGGGCAAAGCCCGACTCGGATCCGTGCCGCCGCGCCGCCGGCGCCAGCCCCCGCCCCCACACCGGAGCCGCGTGAGGCGGGGGCGCCCGTCGCGAACCCGGAGCCGGCGCGCGCCGCGGAGCCCCCGCCCGTTGCGGGGCCGGCCGGCAACGGAGCGGCTGCCCCGGCGCCGGCCGCCGAGCCGGAGGCCGCGCCGCCCCCGGCCAAGGCGACCGAGCGCCCGCGGGCGGACGGCACGGCCGGGCTTTACCGGGTGCAAGTCGGGGCGTTCCTCGACCACCGGAACGCGGACCGCCTCGTCCAGCGGCTGCGTGCCGAGAATCTGGAGGTCGTGGACAGCGTCCTCGAGCAGAGCCGGGTGCTCTACCGGGTCCTGGCCCTGCCGGGCGAGGGCGAAGGCTACGGCGGCCTGATCCAGCGCCTCCAGGGGCTCGGGCTCGCCCCGGAGCTGACGAACGAGGGGGCGGCCGTGACCGGGCTCGTGCCGCTGCGGAGCGCGGTGGAGACCGCGCGGGGCCTGCGCGAGCAGGGGGTCCGCACTCGGCTCGAGCGCGAGGGGGGCGCGGCCGCGTTCCGCGTGGTCCGCGTCGGCGGCTACGCGACCGCGGCCGAGGCCGAGCAGGTGCGGGTGGAGCTGGCGGCCCGCGGGCTCGAAGGCTTTGTCGTGCGGGAGCGGTGAGGGCCCGTGAGGCGCCCCGGGCCTCGGCCCGGTCCCGTCGCCGCCGATGTGCGGCGCGCCTCCTGGTAGGAGCGGGCGCATGGCGGACACGGTCGTCGTGCTGGTCACGGTGCCCACGGCCGACGCGGGGGGGAAGATCGCGGTCGCGGCCGTCGAGGAGGGGCTCGCCGCGTGCGTGAACATCGTGCCGGGCGTGCGGTCGATCTTCCGCTGGGAGGGGCGCGTCCAGGACGAGCCGGAGCTGCTCCTGCTCCTCAAGACCACCCGCGAGCGGCTCGGGGCGCTTGAGACGCGCGTCCGGGCGCTCCACCCGTACTCCGTTCCCGAGTTCATCGCCGTGCCGGTGGTCGCTGGACACGGGCCGTATCTCGCGTGGGTCGCGGAGTGCGTGAGCGCGAAAGGAGGTGGCGGGCCTGACCAAGAATGACCTGATCAACGCGGTGGCGGCGCACGGCCTCTCGAAACGGCAGTCGGCGTCGGTCGTCGAGGCCGTGTTCGACGCGATGCTGAAGGCCTTCGAGCAGGGGAGCGACGTGAAGGTTGTCGGGTTCGGACACTTCCGGGTCCGGCGGAAGTCCTCGCGGAAGGGCCGGAACCCGCAGACGGGTCACGAGATCGAGATCACGGCGCGGCGGGTGCTGACCTTCAAGCCGTCCAAAGGGCTCAAGGCCCACGTGAACCAGCAATAGGCCCCGATGAGCGCGATCGCGGCGGGCCCGATTCCCGACAAGCTGTTCTTCCGCATCGGGGAGGTGGCCGACCTCACGGGCGTGCCGCCCTACGTCCTGCGCTACTGGGAGTCCGAGTTCAAGCTCCTCCGGCCCCGGAAGAACCACGCGGGGCAGCGCGTCTACCGCAAGCCGGACATCGAGCTCGTCCTCCGGATCAAAGGCCTGCTCTACGAGGATCGGCTGACCCTCGAGGGAGCGAAGAAGCGCTTGCTGCAGGAGTCCCGCGGCCGCTCGCAGCAGCTTGAGCTCCCGGCTCCCGACCCGCAGACGCTGGAGGTCCTGCGGCGCCTCCGGGCTCGGCTGGAGGGGATGCGACAGCTCCTGCGCGGTCAGGGGCAGATTTCGCTTGAGCGGCCGCGCGGCGGCACGTAAAATCGGACTCGGTTCGGGGCGTGGCGCAGCCTGGTAGCGCACTAGCATGGGGGGCTAGGGGTCGTGGGTTCAAATCCCGCCGCCCCGACCACTTCTCAGCGAACCCCGGGGCAGGCGCGGACTGCCGGCATTCGCGGGCCGTCGGGTGAGCGCGGGGCACGGTGGTGAGCGCTCGGCGGCGACGGCCGAACATCCTCGTGTCCAACGACGACGGGATTCATGCGCCCGGGCTGGCTGCCCTCGCCGCCGCCCTGGAGTCGGTCGGGGAGGTGTACGTCGTGGCGCCGGACCGCGAGCGCAGCGCGATCGGGCATGCGCTGACGCTCCACCGCCCGCTCCGGGTGGACCGCGTCGGGCCGCGGCGCTGGGCGGTGAACGGGACGCCGACGGATTGCGTGAACCTCGGCACCCTCGGGATCCTGCCGCTCCGGCCGGACGTGGTGGTCGCGGGCATCAACGCCGGATCGAACCTCGGCGACGACGTGACGTATTCGGGGACGGTCTCGGCCGCGATGGAGGGGAGCCTCCTCGGCGTGCCCGCCCTCGCCGTGTCGCTGGTGGAGGCGGCGGAGCGGGCGAACTACCGTCCCGCCGCCCGGGCGGCGGCGCGCCTCACGCGCCTGCTCCTGGCTGCGCGCGGCACCGGGGTGAGCCTGCTGAACGTGAACGTCCCGCGCGGGCGGCCGCGCGGGCTGCGGATGACCCGCCTCGGGCGGCGCGTGTACAGCGAGAAGGTGACGGAGCAGCGCGACCCGCGGGGGAACGTCTACTACTGGATCGGCGCCGGGCCGCCCGCGTGGGAGGCGGGCGAGGACACGGACTTCGCCGCGGTGCACGCCGGGTACATCTCGGTCACCCCGCTGCACCTCGACCTGACGAGCTACGAAGGGCTGCGCGCCCTGAAGGTGTGGGAGCTGGACCTCGGCCCGGACGGGACCCGACCCCGGCCAGGGCGGCGTTGAGGCGGCGATGCTGAGCCGGGTCCTCGGGACCGGCAACGGCTGGCAGGAGGCCCGGGCGGGCCGCGAGCGGGAGCGCATGGTCGAGGACCAGCTGGTCCGGCGCGCGATCGGCGACCGGCGGGTGCTCGAGGCGATGCGGAAGGTGCCGCGGCATCGGTTCGTCGAGGAGGCGCTGCGGGACCGGGCGTACGGGGACCACCCGCTGCCGATCGGCGAGGGGCAGACGATCTCGCAGCCGTACATGGTGGCCGCGATGACGCAGCTCCTCCGGCTCGAGGGTGCCGAGAAGGTGCTGGAAATCGGGACCGGGTCCGGGTACCAGACGGCGATCCTCGCGGAGCTGGCGCGGCGGGTCTGCTCGATCGAGCGGCTCCCGACGCTGGCGGCCCGCGCCCGCCGGGTCCTCGAGGAGCTCGGCTACACGAACGCGGTCGTCAAGATCGCCGACGGCACCTACGGGTGGCCGGACGAGGCGCCGTTCGACCGGGTCCTCGTGACGGCGGGGGCGCCGGCGGTGCCGATGCCGCTGTTCCAGCAGCTCGCCGAGGGCGGGCGGATGGTCGTGCCGATCGGGGAGCCGCAGACCCAGACGCTCTACGTGGTCGAGAAGGTGGACGGGCGGATGCGCACGTCCACGGACTGCGGCTGCGTGTTCGTGAAGCTGGTTGGCAAGTACGGATGGGACGAGTGAGGGTGCCGGGACCGGCCCGCGGGGGATCGGGGCGTAGCGCAGCCTGGTAGCGCGCCTGCTTCGGGAGCAGGAGGTCGCTGGTTCAAATCCAGTCGCCCCGACCACTTTCCCCGCTGGCAGATCGGCGTCGTCGGCGGTGGTGTCTGCCCGCCGCCGGTGGCGCGGCTCGCGGAGGCGGTGGGCCGACACCTCGGGCACGCCGGCGCCGTGGTGGTGTGCGGCGGGCTCGCAGGGGTCATGGAAGCCGCCGCGCGCGGCGCCCGGGACGCGGGGGGCCTCACCGTCGGCATCCTTCCCGGAACCCGCCACGCCGACGCCAACCCGTTCGTGGACATCATCGTCGTGACCGGATTCGGAGAGGCCCGCAACGCCCTGGTCGCGCGCTCGGCCCATGCTCTCGTGGCCCTGGCGGGCGAGCACGGGACGCTCTCGGAGATCGCGCTGGCGCTCAAGATGGGGCGCCCGGTCGTCGGGCTCGACGCCTGGCGGGAGATCGCGGGAGTCGTGCCCGCGGGGACCCCGGAGGAGGCCGCGGACCGCGCGCTCGCCCTGGCGGCCGAGACGCACGGGCGGCCGGCGGGGTTCGGCGGGTGAAGCCCGCGGCGGTCGAGGTCCTCATCGAGGGGGACGTCCAGGGGGTGGGCTACCGGTACTTCGCCCAGCGGCGGGCGCAGGAGCGGGGACTCACCGGCTACACGGTCAACCTGCGGGACGGGCGGGTGAAGGTCCGGGTCGAGGGGGATCGGGACACGATCGACGCGTACGTGCGCGAGCTCAAGGCGGGGCCGCCGCTGGCCCGGGTCGCCCGCTTTTCGGTGACCCCGGTGCCGTACACGGGGGAGTACCGGGACTTCCGGGTGCGCTTCTCGGAGGGCGGGTGAGGGGCGACACGCGGCGGCGCCTGTGGAGTCGCTGGATCGTGACGGTGCCTCTCCACGACTTCATGACCGTGTACGCCCACAACGAGGAGAACTACGTCCGCGCGGGCGATTGGGTTGAGCGGGGGCAGGTGATCGCGACGGCCGGGAGCACCGGGCGCGTCACCGGCGTCCACCTCCACTTCGAGATCCGGCTCGGCGGGCGGAAGTACGATCCGCTCTTCTGGCTCCCGCCCGAGGGGGGCGTCCGGGTGGCGACCGCCGGGCCGCGCCCGGACGCCGGGGCTCGGTGACGCGAGGACGGCGCCCCGACCCGGGCCCGCCTCCGCCGGAGCCGGAGCGGCCGGGCGACGGGGCGGACGAGCTCGCGGACGACGACGCGGTCGAGGCGCCCGACGTCGAGGTCGCCGCCGAGGACGAGGAGGAGGCCGAGCCCGCGCCGGCGGGACGGCCGGTCCTGGCGACCTACCTCCGGGAGATCTCGCGCATCCCGCTGCTCACGCGCGAGGAAGAGGTCGCGCTCGCCCAGCGCGTCGCTGCGGGCGATGCCGACGCCGAGCGCCGGATGGTCGAGGCGAACCTCCGGCTCGTCGTCAAGATGGCGCGCCGTTACATGAACCGGGGCCTGCCCCTCGGCGACCTCATCGAGGAGGGGAACCTCGGCCTGATCCACGCCGTCCGCAAGTTCCGCTGGGAGCGCGGGACGCGCTTCTCGACTTACGGCACCTGGTGGATCCGCCAGGCGATCGTCCGCGCGCTGGCGAACCAGGCGCGGCTCGTCCGGCTGCCGGTCCACGTGGAGGTGCTGCTCGCCAAGTACAAGCGGGCCAAGGAGGCGCTCATGCAGGACCTCCACCGCCAGCCGACCCTCGCGGAGGTCGCCGAGCGGCTGGACGTGCCCGTCGAGCACCTGGACGGGCTGGAGGATGTCGCGACCGTCCCGCTCTCCCTCGAGACCCCGGTCGGGGAGGGGAAGGCCGTGCTGGCGGACCTGGTCCCCGATCGGACGGAGATCGCGGCCGACGAAGTCGTGGGCCTCCTGCGCGAGCAGGCGGACGTCCGGGGGATCCTCGACGCGCTCCCGGCGAACGAGCGGATGGTGCTGACGCTCCGGTTCGGCTTCTCGGGCGATCCGCCGATGACGCTCGAAGCGATCGGCCAGAAGATGGGCGTCACCCGCGAGCGGATCCGCCAGATCGAGGCCGGAGCGCTCCGGAAGCTCCGGGCCCGGCTCGAAGCCCGGGGCCTCGGGTTCGGCGAGGGGTGAGCGAGGGGAGCTTTCGCCGCTTCTACGAGGAGGTCCTGGCGATGACGCGCGAGGGCCTGCCCCCAGCCGCCATCGCCGAGCGGATCCGGCGGGCCGTCCCTGATCGCGAGAGCCGGCACCAGCTCCTCGGCCATCTCCGGGACTCGCGCGACGCCTTCGAGCGGGAAGGTCAGGAAGGTCCGGCCACGCTCCTGGACGCGGTGATCGCGTCGCTCGAAGGGCCCGAGGGCCGGTGACGCGTCCGTGGAGATGCTAGACTAGGTCCGTCGGCTTCGCCCGGCGTGCCCCCGTAGCTCAGTCGGATAGAGCAAGGGTTCCCCAATCATCCACGCGAGACAGACCGGGTGCAAGGCTCGAAGCATCCGAACATGAAGGAACTGCGGGTGCAACATGCGGGGCGACCCTACCGGGTTCTCTATGCATTTGACCCGAGGCGGACGGCGATCCTGCTCTTGGGGGGGCACAAGACCGGGGATGATCGCTGGTACGAGCGGATGGTGCCGGTCGCGGACCGGCTCTACGACGAACATCTCGAGACGCTCAAACGAGAGGGGTTGATCTGACATGGCCAAGAACTACCGCGAGCTCCAGGCGAAGATGTCCGCCACCGCACGGGCCCGAGCTGCCGCGAAGGCCGAAGCCTTCGCCGAGACGATGGCTCTCGATGAGCTGCGGGAGGCCCGGCGGCTCACGCAGGAGCACCTTGCCGAGCGGCTGGGAGTAAACCAGTCCGCCATCTCGAAGCTCGAACGTCGGGCCGACATGTACCTGAGCACCCTCCAGCACACCGTCGAGGCGATGGGTGGTCAGCTCGAGATCCGCGCGGTGTTCCCTGAGGGCGTCGTGCGGCTTCGCGGACTCGGCGAGCGACGACGGGCTGGCTGAGAAGCAGGCTGCGCTGAGGCGTCTTACGAGTCAGGCGGTCGGATCGAGACCCGGGGTGTGTTCGACCGGTACCACATCGTGAGCTTTTGGGACCTCCAGGACGCGGCGCGGAAGCTCGGGGGCAAAGTTCCGGGCAATCTGGAGGCCGCGACGGTTGACTCTCGCACGCTAACCCCTCATCATTGAAGGAGCCCCCGTAGCTCAGTCGGATAGAGCAAGGGTTTCCTAAACCCTGGGCCGGGTGTTCGATTCACCCCGGGGGCACCATACTTTCCGATCACTTGCGCGACACCATTTCCGCCGGAGGGGCCGTTTTGTGGCTAAATCTGTGGCTGTTGTGGCTGTCGCGGGCCGCGATCCGGGCCGACGCCGCCCGGAGATCCTCCGGCGCGACGATATGGTAGCGGTCGAAGACGCTCCGCGTCCGATGCCCGGTGATCTGCATGGCGACCCGCTCGGGCGTCCCGTCGTTCACCATGTTCCGCACGGCCGTCCGTCGGAAGTCGTGGCGGAGCATCCCGGGGACGCCGGCGCGCCGGCAGGCGGTCCGCCAGGCGCGACGGAAGTCGCGGATCCGATCGCCCGCGACGTAGCGGCGCCGCCCGGTCTTCGAGTCGAGCGGGCCGTCCGCGGCGTGCGCGAAGACGAAGGGGATGATCCGCCCGAGGGCGCGCTCGAGGGCCGCGACGCGGTCGAGCTGCTCGGCGAGCGCGGCCCGCAGCGCCGGCGTGAGGTACACCACGCGGCCGTCGTCGTTCTTCGTGCTCCCGGGATCGAGCCGGATCGTCCCGGCGTCGAGGTCCACGTGCCGGCGCTCCAGGGTCAGCACCTCGTCCCGCATCCGCCAGCCGTAGGTGTACGCGAGGTTGCAGGCCACCCGGAGGTCCGGCCGGAGGCGCCGACGCACCGCCTCATACTGCTCGGCCTCGAAGAAGCCGGCCCGAGGCGCGGCCTCCTTGAGCAGCCGGACCGTGGGCACGTGCAGGAGCTTCGGCGGCTCCTGCGCCGCCGCGTGGCGGAGCATCGTGCCGAGGAGGCTCAGCTCGCGGTTGACGGTCCCGTTGGCGAGCCCCTTCGCCTGTCGGTGCTCGACGTACTTCGTGATGTCCGCCGACGTGATCGCCGCGGCGCGCCGGCCCCTGAAAAACGCATCGAGGGGACGGAGTCGGCGCGCCGCCTCCTTGGCGTCCCGGTCCCCGGACGTCCGGTAGTGGCGCCGGAGGTCCTCCGCCAGCTCGTCGTAGAGGATCCGGTCGAGCCGGGGCGGGAGCGGACGCCCCTCGGCGGCGCGGCCCTCGCGGGTCTTCAGGACGTCCTGGGCGGCCTTCTTCGACGCGCGGGACGGGAGCCCCGTGCTCTCGCGGCGGCGCCGCCCGTTGACGAAGTACTGCGCCCACCAGGTCTTGCCGTGCCGCCAGACGTAGCCCATCAGCGTCTCCTTTCCGCTTTGCGGGTGCCCCGCGTGTCGGCGGTGAGCGGCCGGGCGGGGCGCCTCACGCCAGGACCCCGCGCATCAGGAGGTCGTTCATCTTGCGGTTGTACTCCGCCCAGCGGGGGCCCTCGCCGGCCGAAACCACGTCAGCGCCGACGGCGACGGCGTCGTCGGGCGCCTGCCACGGGAGCTCCGGCAGCGGGTGCCGGCGGTCCTGGTAGCGCCGCGCGTGGCAGGCATCCGCGATCGCGCGCGCGGCGTCGAGGCTCTCGACGTGCGCGGCGTTGATCTCCCGCTCCGCCCGCACGAGCCAACGCGGGACACCGTGCCCACTCGTCGTTCTCGACGATTGTGACCACGGCGGCCTTCGCGTCCCGGCCGTACCGCCGGGTGCCGTGGCGCCGATCGGCGGGGGCCACGCGCAGCTCGTAGGGCGTGATCGTGACGGGGATGCGCCGCCGGGGCGTGACGCACTTCAGCCCGTGGACGGCGGCGATCAGGCGCGCGCCGCCGAGGGGGTCGGCGTGTGCTACGCTGGAGGTGCTCATCGTCTCTCGTTCTCCGTGAGCCCGATGGGCCATCGCCCCGGCGCGTTCCCAGCGCGCGCGGGGCGCTTCTGCGCCTACGGGGGCGCGTCCCGGCGGCCGAGCTGCTGGGCGACCCCCTCCACCGCCCCGGCCAGCCGGTCGAGCTGCTCCACGACGCGCGCCCCCACGATGCCCAGGACGACGGCCTCGGGCCGCTCCGCGAGGCGGGCGCGGACGCGCTCCGTCACGAGCGCCGCCACGTCCACCGTCAGCGTCGAGCCCGTCGCGGGGTCGTCGAACAGCAGGAGCGGGGGGCGATCGCGTCGGGCTTGGAGCCCGCGGAAGCGCGCGCCGGCGGCCTCCACGGCTCGGCGCCACGCCTCGGGGGCGAAGGTCGGGTCCGTCACCCGAGCAGCTCCGTCAGCGGTACCCCGAGGGCCTTGGCGAGGCGGCGGAGGGTGGCGAGCGACGGCGTCCGCTTCCCCTGTTCAAGGAGCGTCACGTAGGACTGGTCCACCTTGAGCCGCTTCGCCAGCTCTTCCTGGGTCCAGCCCTTGGCTGCGCGCCGCGCCCGAATCGCCTTCGCCATCTTGCCCGGCATTATGACTCCTTGTCATGACCCGTGTCAAGCGGAATCGAGCCCCCCGGGCCGCCAGGAGCCCCCAGGCGCCCGCAGGACCGCGCGGGCCAGGGGCCGGGCCGAGGCCCGCGGAGGCCCCGATCCGTCCTCCGGGCCGTTCCGGGCCGCCGTGAGATGCCCTGGCATCGCCTACGCGCCTCCAGGACCGCACGCGAGGAGTGGGGCCTCTATCTCGGGTCTCCCCTCGTCGAGCAGCCGGAGCGCCTCCGCGAGCAGCGCGCGGACTTGCTGGTCCCGGGCGGCCAGGGCCTCCGCTTGCTTCGCCGCCCGCCGCACCCGGCTCAGCGTGGCGCGGCACCGCCCCGAGCACGCCGTCCGGCCCCCCGGGAGCGGGCCGCCGCACCCCGGGCACCGTCCCGGGCAGTCTACCCCGGAGGCCGCGTAGCCCGCACGTGCGGCCTGAGGGCGCGGTTCGGGCGTCGGGAGAGGGGGAGCCACGGGGTTAGAGCTCCTGGACGTCCGGGAGGCGCTGGCGGGGCCGCCACACGTGGACCAGCCGGCGGCACGCGGGAGGGCGCGGGCTCTCGGCCAGGGCCTCGCGCTCCGCGGGGCTCGGCGGCCGGCCGGCCTTCACCTGGATGAGCACCCAGCCGGTGGCCGAGTACGCGACGAGATCCCAGTCCCCCTTGCTCGCCGCGGCCCGGATCACGGTGTAGCCGAGCGACTCGAGGAGCGCGCGGGAGCGGTACTCGAGCCGACGCCCTTTCTTCGCGGTGTTCATGACCCCTCGGTGTACCGGCAGACGGGGCACGTCGGCTGCGCGTCGCGTGTCAGGAACTTCGCGGAGCACCGCAAGCATTCCCAGAGCACCGGCGGCGCCCAGGCCCACGGCGTCGTCACGCGCGCCACAGCGCCGACTCCTTGCACCCCGGGCAGATCCGCTCGTCCTTCTGGGCGCTCGGGAACGGGCGGCCACACCCGAGGCACGCGACCGCGCGCCGACCCGCGCCGGGCCATCGGTTCGACGGGCGGGAGATCCGCGCGGTCCCCATCTCAGGCGCTCTCCACCAGCACCCGCTCGGCGAGGCGCTCGCCTTCGACGCGGTCCAGGCTCGCCCACAGTGCGCCCAGGACGGGCTGATCCCCGCGCATGAGATCCTCCGCTTTGCTCCACCACGCCACGATGACCGCGAGGTGCTGCCGGGCCGTCCGCAGATATCGCGTCAACGGCAGGCTGGGGTCGGGAACCCCAGCCGGGACCGTCTCGAGCCACGCGCGGAACTGCTGGGCCTCCGCGGTCTCCTCCAGGGCGCCCCGCAGGAGCGCGCCCGCCCGCAGGACGCCGAGGACCTCGTCCTCGGCGATGCCCAGGTCTCGGAGCCAGGAGACCGCGGCCCGGCTGTACCTGTCGAGGTCGGCGTCAGACACGGTCAGTCCTCGACCCCCGCGTGGCGCGCGGCCCGCCGCGCCCGCCGACGGGCCCGGGCCCGGGCGACGCGCCCCTTCATCCGCCGCCGCTCGCCCGGGGAGCGCGCGTGCTGGCGGCGCTTCACTTCAGATCGGATCCCCGCCTTCTCGCACCGCCGCCGGAACTCGCGGAGCGCCTGGTCGAGCGAGTCCCCGGGCTCGAGGACCACGCAGGGGCGATCCTGCACGCCCACCGGCTCCGGCGGCGCGTCGCGCGGATCGTCCGGTCCCGCCGCCGTCATCGCCCGGCCGTGAGTCCGGGCACCCGCGGGAGCTCGGGGACGGTGACGCCCCAGCGCCCCGCCAGCTCGCGGAGCGCGTGCTGCTCGTTGCGCAGCTCGGCGAGCCCCGCCTCGATCCTCGCAACCTCGGCGGCCTGGCGCTCGGCGACCAGGTCTCGCCACGCCGCGATCAGGACGCCCGCGAAGCGCGGGACGCCGGCCTGCAGCAGCGGCTCGAGCGGCCCCGCCTGCTCGACGGCTTTGGTGAGCTCCATGCGGGCGTGCGCCACGTCACGAGCGGCCAACTCCTCGACTTCGCGCTGCTTCAGCTCGGCGAGGTCCCGCGGGGCCGGCGTGTCCCGAAGGGGCGGGGGCGACGCGGCGAGCCGCGCCCGGGCGTCGGCCAGGGCCGACTCGAACTCCGTCGCCACGGCCTGGGCGTGGTCCAACTTCGACGCCAGAATGGCTTCGGCTGAGGGGAAGCCGTACACGAGCGCGGCCCGGGCCTCCTCCGCCGTCATTCCGGCGTCCCCTTCCAGCCACCCGCGCGTGCGCCGCCGGAGGGCGTCGATCGCCGCGGCCACCGCGTGGATCTCGGCGGCCGTCTCGGTCGTCGAGGTCGCGTTCGCGTTCATCGTGTCCCCCTTGCGCGCGCGGCCTGGGCGGCCCGGGCGGTTTCGATCAGCGTTCGCGCCGACTCGGGGAGCGCCGGATCGTTCCGCAGCTCGTCGAGCGACCGCTCGCGGGCTTTCGTGGTGCTCCGCTCTCCCGCCCCCCGCTGGGCCTCCCCCTCCACGGCGGTCTCGACTTCGTCCAGCAGCCGCATCGTGTGGACCGACTCGAGGTGCTCGAGCGCGACCCCCAACCGGAGCGTCGGGTCGGTCCGGTCGTACGATGCCGTCCCCGCCGGCGCGGGCGCGAGGCGCTCGGTGATCGCCCCGTACAACTTCATCCGCGCGTGGATCGTCGCGGTGCTCCGGTCGGGCGGCTCGACGCCGACCGCCCGCAGAGCGCGATCGTACACGGCCAGCGGGATCGGCCGCTCGGCCGCGCGACGCTCGCGCTCGCGCGCCTCGAACATCTCCCGGTCGCGGCGGGCGGCTTCCTGCAACTCCTCGTCCGACGGTTCGCCCCGGAGGGCGCGGTACACTTTCCCGTAGTCTTTGTCAGTCATCGGTTACTCCTTCTCGCGTGAGTGTGTGGGGAAGTCTTCGGAGTCGGGTGATCCGCTTCGCGGGACTGGTGAATCCCGGCGGGCCGCGAGGCGGTTGACGGCCGTCACCCGGGCGGCCGCTGAAGCTCCCGCCGGAACCGCGGGCGTCGGGACGGTGGGCGTCGTCATCACCTCACCCACTGGTTGAACTGGTTGGGGTACCGCGTGCCCCGGATCTCGTCATCATCGTCACCGACGTAGTTAGACCAGGGATCGTATCCCTCCGGCTCGACGCCGGCCGGCAGCCGGGCCAGGCCGAGCGCCGGCAACGCGCGGCGGATGTTCTCGTACTCCTCGCGGCGCATCGCCGTGTCCACGGGCGCGGTGGTCTGCATGAGCCCGGCGATCGCCAGCGCGACGGCGACCACGTGGTCATCGTGCAGGCCGACGCGGTGGTCCACGCGCCAGCCGCTCCCGGTCTCCTGCACCTCCAGGCCGAGCAATTCGCGCCGGAGATCCTCGTGCTCGCGCGCCCGGAGGCGCCCGGTGCGGATCAGGTCGAGCAGCGTCCCGAAGAGCCGGCGCCGGCCGTCCGCGGTGAAGGCGTACTCGACGGTCTCCACGCCGGCCGCCTGGAGCCGCTGGCCCATCAGCACCGCTTGCCACGGGTCGAAGACGACGGGCGCCCGGACCGACGCGGCCAGCCGCGCGACCTCCGACTCGACCTCCTGGAAGTCCACCCGCTCGCCGCGGCGCGGCGCCCAGGTGACGAGCGCCTCGACCACGACGAGCCCCGTCTCCGCGTCCACGCGGACCACGGCGAGGGCGCTCCGATCGCGCGCGAGCCCGAGGTCCAGGCCGATCGCGCGAGGGCCCGTGCCTTCGGGCAGCGCCTCGACGAAGATCCGCTCGACCTCGGCGCTCGTCAGGAAGGCGCCGGCGCCCTCCACCCAGCGCGACTCGTGGAGCCGGACGAAGACGTGGGCCGGTAGCGTGCGTCGTTGCTGCTCCAGCCACGCGGGATCAATCCAGGACGCGCACTGGCCGCGCGGGCTGAAGTACCAGTTGCCCTCGCGCTCCGCGATCTGGCGCACCTCCCACGCGATACCGGTCCGGTCCCAGCCCGCGGTCGAGATGACGAGCATCCGGCAGGACCGGCGCTTGCCCGTCGCGGTCCACAGCGAGTCCCAGAGCTCGCGCCGGCGCCACTCCGCCAGCTCATCGACTGCGATCCAGTCCGGCCGCAGCCCGTAGGCGCTCGGCGCGTCGGCCGCCAGCACCGTCAGGCGCGAGCCGGTCGCCTTCACCGTGATGTCGCGTCGCGTGACCTTGACGAGCGGCCGGAGGATCGGCGAGCGTTCGAACTTGCCGCGCACGTCGGCGTGGAGCAGCGCCGCTTGATCTTCGTCCGCGGCGGCGCAGTAGAGCTGAGATCCTGGCCGGCCGAGCACGAGCTCCGTGACGGCCTCGGTCCCGAGGTCGCCGGTCTTGCTGTGCCCGCGGGGGCGCTCCATGTAGGCGTGCCGGTGCCGCGGGTCGTCGAGCGCCCGGAAGTCCTCCGCCTGCCACGGCTCCACCACCTCGCCGAAGGGTCGGCCGTCTTCGAGCAGGATGGCTTCGCGACGGAATCGCATCCGGTTACCGCGCCAGTGGGCCAGGTCGGTTGTCGCCGTCCTCGCGACCCGCGCCCTCATGGCATCCGCTCGCACAGTGGGGAGTCCGGGTGCGGGCACGCCCGGCGTCGGGCCTCGCGGCAGGCGCGGCAGAGGATGATCCCCTGCGCTTCCGCCCACGCCTCGACCTCGACCGCCTCCAGCTCGGCCACGTGCCGCGCGACCTCCTCCGGCGACGGCCGCCACACCCGCCACATGCGGATGACCAGCGGCCCGAGGACGAGCGAGAGATCCGTGGCCCAGCGACCCGTCACGCCGAGCTGCCCGGCCAGCCAGGCCGGCGCCCACGTCGCGGACGGCGACAGCATCCGGGCCGCGCGGAACCACGACCGATGCGAGCCGGCCCGCCAGCGGCCCAGCCGCACCCGCCGGTCGCGGCCCAGGCGCAGGTGGTACGGCGCCGGGACGGTCGCCAGTTCTGTCCCGTGGAGGGGATCGTCCGTCGGGTCCTGGCGGAGCGGGAGCCTGACCGTCATCGCGGCGCCCCGGGCTGCTCCCGTGCCCACGCGGCGAGCTGGCTGTTCAAGTCGCCGGCGCCGGCGCGAGCGGCCAGGGCCCGGAGCTTCTCGAGGGCCTGCGCCGCGCTCTGATCGTCGAGGCCCGCCCGGCGGGCGGCCCGCTCCACGACGCGAGGTGACGGGCGACGGCCTCGGCCCGCCCGGCGGCGCTCGACCACCTCGGCCCAGGCGCGCGCCGACTCCCGGGCGCGGACGGCGAGCAGAGCGACGCGGGACGCTTCGCGCAAGAGGAGCGGATCGCCGTCGAGACCGAGCCCGCCCACGATGGCCCGGTACTCGCGGCGCAACGCTTGCCCGAGCGCTGTGCGATGGTCGGGCAGAACGCGGACGAGCCCACCCCGAAGCCGACACTTGCCGCTCATGGCGCCGGGTTCCCGACGGCTTCCGCGGACGGCGCGACGACCGACTGGAGCGCGCGGGCGATTCGCGCGTGCGCGCGGATCAGGCCCTCTGCGGCGGGCGAAGGGAGTGGGTGACGAAGCGCGGCGGCGACGTCGTCGGCGGCTGAAAGCAGCAGGACCACGACGGCTTCTGGACGGACCGTCACGGGCGCCTCCGGGCGGAGTCGGGCGCACTCCAACGCCGCTCGGTCCGCGGAAGCGCGCGCACGAAGGCGGCGAGGTCCGAGTAGGCCAAGAACGTCTTGCGGATGACCCCTGCCGCCCGGCGGCCGCGGCGGTCGGGCGGGCAGGGGACCATGACGGGCGTGAGCGCGCCGCTGGCGATGAGATCGCGGACGGCCCACGGGCTCATCGCCAACGCCCGGGCGGCGTCGTGCAGACCCACCAGGAGCGGCGGGGCAGCCACAATCGAGCCACAGGCTTCACGAATGCCCGCGTCCCTGGCGGGCGCGACGGGCGGGCCAGGGTTTCTTCCACCCCGGCCCCGTCCGGCCTTCCGCGGCTCGGCCGGCGGGGCAGGGGAGCTCCGCGGCCGGCCGGGCGGACGGCGCAGGCGCACGGCGGCGCGCGCGAGGGGGAGGTCGCTCACGCCGGAACCGCGAGGAACACGGATGTACTCGCACTCGAAGACCAGGGGACCCGCTCATGGACGCGGACGCGCGGGCCCGGGAGGACCACCCGGAAGACCTGGAGGACCACCCGGACGACGGCGACCACGTCCCCGTCGAATGTGAACTTCGCCCCGGCGAACGGCCGGGGACCCCACGCGAAGGCGCGCCGGCGCGAGCCCGTCCACACGCGGCCGCGCGAGATGCCCTCGGACACGAGCCGCTCGGCGGCGGGCTCGGACGGGACGAAGAAGAGAGGCTCGGGCCACCAGGGCACCCGGACCTCGATCACCTGGCCGGCTTCGGCGAAGCGGTCGAGCGGCATCCCCAGGAGCCCAGCGACAACCTCAGCGAAGCCGAGCCGCTCCGCCATCTCGGCGGTCGTCAACATCGCCCCGCGCCCCGGACGAGCGCCGCCAGCGTGCGGAGGGCCTCGAGGTACGGCGGCCAGGCGGACTCGTCGCCCGACCGCACGCGCTCCTCGAACGTCGCCACGCGAGCCGCGAGGAGTTGCAGACCGCGGGTGAGGAGGAGGGCGGTCATGCGGGGGGCCCCTGGTGGCAGACGGGGCGGCTCAGAGGGGGGGGCGGACACCCGGACACCCTTATAGAGAAAAACTGTCCGTCCGCCCCCCCGGGGGGCTGTTGGAGCCCCCCCGGGGAGGGGAGGGGCGGACACGCTGTCCTGGACACCCCGGACACTCTGTCCGCCCTCATCGCTTGAGCCCCCAGCGGGTCTCGTCCACCCGGATCACCCGGCCCTTGTCGGCGAGCCGCCGGAGGGTGCGTTTCACCGTGTCCTTCCCGGCCCCGGCCTCCTCCGCGAGCGTGGCCACGTCCAACGCGCCCGCGGTGAGCACCTTCTGGATGCGGTAGGCCACGGAGGTCCGGGCGAGGAGGTCGGCCTGCTCCCCGACGTCCTGCGACCGAAGCCGGATCGCCCCCTCCCCGAACTCGAAGCGGAGGCCGACGGGCGGCAGGAGCCGACCGCGGTTGACCTTCCGGTGGAAGGCGCCGAGGACCAGGTCCTCGCTCTCCTCCTCGGCCCGGCGGACCTCCCAGACGTTCCGGGCGAGGTTCTGGACGTAGACCGAGCCGTAGGGCTTCGCCGGGCCCGACCGCTGCTCCGCGGCGAGCTTGCTGACGTGCGCGACGACCAGGCGGGTCACAGGCCCGAACGACCGCAGGGCGTTCATGGAGCGGATGGCTGCATCGGCGCTCTCCGGCTCCGCCCCGCAGGCGGGGCCGAGGGAATCGACGACGACGAGGCCGACCCCGAGCCGGGCGATCTCGCGGCGGAGCACGGCCGCCTCGTCCGCCACGGCGCGGGCCATCCGGCGGTAGAACAGCCCCGAGATCCTGGGGCACCCGAAGCCCGCCGCGATCCCGGCCAGGCGATCCTCGTGCTCGTCCCGACAGGTCTCCCAGTCCAGGATGAGGGCGGGACACGTGGCCGTCGGCGTGAGCCCGCAGGCCAGAGGCGCGCCCACCGCCACCGCCGCGGCCAGGGTCTCGGCCAGCAAGCTCTTCCCGCTCCCGCCGTCGCCGAAGATCAGGTTGGTCTCGCCCTGGATCAGGAACCGGGGAACCAGATGGCGCGAATCCGCAGCCCGCACAGGTGAGAGCGCGACGACGGGCTCCCCTTCGCGCATCGCTACGGCGACGGCGCGGCAGGCCCGGTCGAGCATCGCCCGCCACGGGTCGGCGGGCAGGATCTTCTCCAGCTTCCGCACCAGGCCCTCACGGGCCGGCGCGCTGGCCAGGTTCAGCCGCGACCAGTGAAGCTCGCCGAGGATCGCCGAGGAGACGGCGATCTCCCCGAGCGGGCCTTCGTGGCTCTCGCGGAGCTGATCGAACGTGAGCGAGACGCCGAGGCCCGGCCAGGTGAACGCGAGCGCGTCGCCCAGCCGCTGGACCTCGGGGGCGTCGACGCGGAGAACGCCCGGTGCCGTGCCATCGGCCCCGGCCATCGCGGCGAGCGGGTCGGCGACGGGAGCCGCGCGCGTCACCGCCGCACCCGCTCGGAGCGGAGGCGCGCGGCGCGGCGGTCCAAGAGCGCGATCCGCTGCTCGAGCCAAGCGCTGGGCCGCCCGCGGTGGTGGACGATCGCGGCCCAGCGGAGGCGCGCGAGGATTCGCTCCGCGTCGATCTCGTCGAGGCTCAGCTGGTCGAGGTCGCCGTGGTGCGCGCGCTCAAATTGTTCAGCGGTGTCGAACGGGTCGGGCTCGGCGTAGACCGCGTCGAGGAGGCGGGGGAGAGCGTCGGTGCTCACGATTACCGCCCCCGCCGCGCGGCGCGCTGGGCGGCGAGCGCACTGACCACCGAGGGATCGCACAGCAGAAGCCCGCGCGGCGTCCGCGCGGCCGGCGTCAGCCGCCCCGCGGCGACGAGCTGGCGCACCCGCGTAGTACTGACCCCGAGCACCCGCGCGACATCGCCGATCGACCAGAGGATCGTCATGCCCTGCACGGTACGCGAGCGCGCAGACTCCCGTCACCGACAGAGACGAGGCGCGATTGTGTCGCGGCGGAGGAGGGTTACGCAGAGCAGCCGAGGGCTCGGGAACAGCTTATAAGTAGCTAATAAATAATAGTTATTTCATACTCCGAATATTCCCATTGACATCGCCATTGGGGGGCCGGTATGCTTGCGAGCGTATAAGACCCCTGCCAGTGGAATGCACCACTATCCCGCTCGGCAGGTAATTCAACTCCAGGGGGCCCGATAACCGGGCCCCCTGTACTTTTGTCCCCCCGGGCTCAAGCCCCTGGCTCAGTTCCTCGTAACAGAGGAGGTTGCCCATGAGTCGGGTCGCGGTGTTCATTGATGGGAGCAACTTCTTCTTCGCTTGCCGAGACAACCTAGGACGTACCGACATTGACCTTGGCAGATTTGCGACCTGGTTGGTGGGTTCGGATCGTGAACTCGTGAGAACCTACTACTATAACTGCCCGTTGCCCGCTGACTCGTCACTTGAGGCTCGGGAAAAGCAGCAGCGGTTCTACGGAGCGCTTGCGAGAATCCCGTACTTCGAAGTCCGGCTTGGCAAGTTGGCGAAGAAGGAAATCCACTGTGGCGAGTGCGGCAAAACGACGCAACGATACGTCGAAAAAGGCATCGACATGCGTATCGGCGTAGACATGCTTTCGCTAACGTCTAAAGGGCTCATCGACATTCCGATCTTGGTCAGCGGGGATGGCGACCTAGCCGAAGCGGTCAAGGCAGTAAAGGAACTCGGTAAGCACGTCGAGCTTGCGACCCTTCCGAGGGGACGGTCTTGGGAATTGGTTCAAGTTGCCGATGTCGTTCACGAGCTTGACGTTGACAAGATGAGAGCATTCTTCCTGCGGCCCTAGCGAGGCAACGCGCAGCATCGGGCCCGGAATGCAGCCAGCGCAGAATGTACCTGAGAGCCCACACCTAGCCAGGTCGCTCCTGGCCGACGGGAATTGGGACATTACCCCCGGGGCGGGACCCCAGATACCGCTCGATCGTGCGGGGCTCGACGCCGAAGAGCCACCCACCGAGCTGCTTGGCCAGGGTGGCAGGGGCCACGTGGTCCCGCAGTCCTGCTGTCAAGTCGTCGCGGAACTTCGGACCGCGCGGGTCACTAGGCACGTCGGTTATGGTGCGGTAGCGCGCGACCAAATCCTCGGCGTACCCGAGGCATCGCGCGCGCGCGTCAGGACGGTATCCTCCTGCCGGGGTCGACTCCTGCTCGAGAAAGCGGGTGAGCTGCCGGACGAAGAAAGCGACCACCTCCGGCGGCCGCGCCGTGTCGCCTTGCGCGTGCCCGCCCCGGGGCACTACGCGGAGCGCGTCGAGCCGAGCGATCACTGCGTCAACCGAACCAAGCGCCGCCTCCATGAGTGCCGGCATCAACGCCTGGACGAGCGCCGCGTCGAAGGCGCGGCGCCAGCGCGCCATCTTCTCCGAGCGCCCCAGCTCTCGCATCATGACCGCGACGATCGCCTCCCACAGGTCGTGCGGCCAGGGCTCGGCCGTCCGTGGCAGCAGTCGCTGGCGCAGAAAGAGCACGTCCCCGGGGATCTCGCCGTCGGCCTGGTCGCGCGGCCAGAGCTGCGGGAAGTGGACGGGGAGGTTGTAGCGCCGAGTGGTCACCGTGGTCAATGCCGCCCGGACCCGCTCGTAGTCCTCACGAGTCAATCGCCGGCGGCGGCCAGGAGAGGATCTCTTGCCGACCATGCGCTCCTCCTCGCGGAGCACCCCGAGAGGAAATCGCGGGCAGGGCCGCAGGGTCCGCCTCTTCGGCGCCGGGAGCGACCCGACGCCTAGCCCGCGGTTGTGGCTGAATCTGTGGCTGTCGCCCCTCTCAAACCGCCCCTAAACGGCCTCTCCACCGCCTCCGCTCCGCCTCCATCATACCCCGACAATCGCCAACAATGGTGCGGCGAAAGGCCGCGGTGAACCGCAGCATTCTCCGCCGTCGTTCAGGATTCTTAAACCCTGGGCCGGGTGTTCGATTCACCCCGGGGGCACCACACTCTGCTCGCCGCCACGGCCACCGTGTCCCGGCTTGCGCCGCTGGGCGCCGCGCGGAAGGCCTGCTGGCGCGGGGACTTCGCCCCAAGGCGCTCAGTCCCCCACCTCAGCCAGCCCGCGTCGCAGCGACTCGAGCCCCGCCTGCGCCTCGGCCAGCTGCTCCCGCAGTCGCACGAGCTGGTCCCGTAGCCCCGCGAGCTCCTCCTCCATGCCGAGGATCGTTCGTTGACGGGCCTCGATGCCCCGTTCGGCCGACCGGATCGCGTGACGGAGCCGCTCGGCGCGCTGCTCGAGTTCTTGGACCACAGTTCGCGCCTCGCGGGTCTTCTCCTGCTGCTTCTGGGTAACTTGTTCCTGGTCTTGCCGCGCGCGGAGCAGAACCTGGCGCCCCTGATCCAACTCCTCCAAACGCGCGCGGGCCGCCCCGACCGCGTCGCGGTCCTTTGCCGCCCGGAGCGCGAGAGTGGCTTCATCGAGCGAGCGCTGGAGCCGGCGCTCCTGGTCACGGAGGGCGGTGAGCTTCGCCTGCTCCGCGGCCTCTTCCCGTTCGGCCGCGGTGAGAGCCTCACGCGCCTGGGCGAGCAAGGTTGAGGACTGCCGTTGTGCGATGCTCGGCTCTCCCGATCGCCCCGCCCGGTGCCAGCGCGCCGCCTTACCGGATCATCCCGTCCGCCGAGAGGCGGTCCAGAACGGCACGCGGCCATTGGTGGTCAGGCTGCCAGTCCGCTCATCCTGAACCACGGCCACCGGGATCACAGAGAGGGAGGACGGGGCAGGGGACCTGTTGCGGAGATTCGCCTTGGGCCGTCTCCTAAACCCTGGGCCGGGTGTTCGACTCACCCCGGGGGCACCACACCTCCCAGGGGACGTGAGGCAGGGACTAAGGCTGCTTGATCTCGGTGTTGACGAAGACCGTGCCCTGGCGCCCCTCGCGCGGCAGGATCGTCGGGTCGTCGCGGCGGTCCTCGATGACCCGGACCCAGCCGACATCGCCCACGACGTGCTTGAGCTCGTCCAGCAGGTCCTGGTGGCCGCGGGCCACGACGAGGAAGGTCTGATCACCGGGCTTCTTCCCGCTCGGCGCGGGTTGGGGCGCCGTGCGGCGCGCCATCTCCTCGAGGATGATCATCTCGCGGGAGGGCTGCTCGATGGGCGTGCCACAGCTGCCGCAGACCACTTGTGTGCCGCAGTTCGGGCAGTTCACGTCGGGCCCCTCCTCTCGTTGCGCCCCATTATACCCGACGCGGCCCCGGGGCTCGCGAACCGCTGGGAGGGCGAGCGGCATCTCAGGAGTAGGGGGGGACCCCGGAAGGCGGCCATTCCCTTGACACCCCCGCCAACCCAGCGTACACTGGCTGGCGATTTGTGCGCCTGGCGGAGGTGGGGGTTGTTCAAGGGAATCAAGCGGTTCTTCGGCTTCGACTCCGGCGAGGAGGAGGGCGACCTCTTCTTCGAGCCTGGCGGCTCCGGCACCCCCTCCACGGCCTTCCGGGCCGGGGAGCGCCTCTCCATCAAGGGCGAGGTGGTTGGGGAAGGGGACCTTGAGCTGGCGGGCTGCTTCGAGGGGACGATCAACATCCAGGGCACGGTCATCATCGGCGACCACGCCGAGGTGGACGCGGACATCACGGCCTCGAGGATCGTCGTCGGAGGCAAGGTCCGCGGCAACCTCAACGCGGCGGGTCGCGTCGAGATCCTCCCGCAGGGGGTCCTGACCGGCAATCTGAAGACCGGCAGCCTCGCGGCGGCCGACGGGTCCTCGGTCAAGGGGGAGATCTTCATCGAGCGCGCGGTGAGGCCGAGGCTGGAGGTCACCGGGTGACGATGCGGCAGGTGGCAATTGTGGCGATGGTCCTCGCGCTCGCGGCGCCCGCGGGCGGGGGAGAGCTGTTCTTCGCGAACGGGAGCCGGCTCGAGGGCGAGCTGGCGAACGAGGTGCTGCTCGTGTCCACGGGGGCCGACCTCATCGAGGTCCAGCCCGAGGAGGTGGCCGAGCTCACGCGGGAGGCGATCCGGTTGAAGGACGGCCGCGTGATCCGCGGCACGCTCGTCGGCGGGCACGTGAAGGTGCGCACCGCACTCGGCGAGATCGCGGTGAAGGCGGACGAGCTCAGCGCGTTCCGGGCCGCGGCCCCGGCCGCCCTGGCGCCCGCGCCGGCCGCGGAGCCCGCCCCGCGCGAGGCCGCGCCCGCCGCCACCGCGCCGCCGCCGCCGCCGGTGGCGACCGCCGTGGTGACCCCGCCGAACGCCACCCGGCCGCGACCGATCGGGGCGCGGCTGTTCGAGGTGATCGCGGGCGAGAGCGCCCTCCATCGGGATGCGGTCGAGGCCGCGGCGCGCATCGGCCGGGTGCTGCGCGGGGAGTTCGTGATCTACGTGGACTCGATCGACCGCCGGCTCCGCATCCTGAACACGGTCATCTTCGACGGCGGGCACTGGATCAAGGTGCGGGCAGCCGACGGGACGGTGGGCTGGCTGCCGGCTGACACGCTCCGCGAGATCCAGTGAGGGCTGTCCGGGAGGCGCTGGCCGGCCTCCCGCCGCTCGCGCGCTGGGGCGTCCTCGGCCTCGGCGGCCTCATCCTGGCCCTCCTCGTCGGGGCGGGAGTCTGGACGGTCCTCGAGCGGCGGGACGCGGCGGCACGCCTGGCCTTCGCCGACGCCGCCAGCACCTACCGCCAGGCGATCGCCGAGCCCGGCGAGGCCCAGGTCGCGGCGGCCGCCGACGTTCTCACCCGGTTCCTCAAGGACCACTCCCGCTCCGCCCTGGCGGGCCAGGCCTGGTACTTCCTCGGCAACCTCGAGTACCAGCGCCGCGCATACGACCAGGCCCTCAAGGCGTTCGAGGAGGCCGCGCGGCGGGACGGCGGGAGCCTGGGGGCGCTGAGCCGCCTCGGGGCCGGCTACGCCTGGGAGGCCAAGGGCGATCCGGCGCGGGCCCTCGAGACGTACCGGCAAGCCCTGACGGGGCGGGGGCCGAACGACTTCCTCTACGCCGAGTTGCTGCTCTCCGCGGCGCGCGCCCACGAGCTGCTGAACCAGCGCCCCGCCGCGATCGACGCCTACCGCCGATTCCTCAAGGACGTCCCGAACTCGCCCCGGGCCGGCGAGGTCCGGAGCCGCCTGGCCAGCCTCGGCGCCGGGGCCTGAAGGGCCCGGCGCGCCTGACGACGACGACCGCGGCGCGGACGCCTGCCGTGGGGCGGCGGTCTTCTTGACAGAATCCTTCTTATCAGACATTGCCGCCGCGACGGCCTGCCCCCGCGGCGTCTCCTCGCGGGCCCCCGGGGGCGCCCTCTACCCGGGGATCTGGGCCTCTTCGGGCAGCGTGTCCCAGGCCGGCTTCCACTCGGGCACCCGCCAGCCCAAGGGCTCGACGAAGGCGCGCACCTCCTCCGCGAAGGCGCGGCGGACCGCGTCGTTGTCGCGCACCTTCAACCCGAGCTCCCGGTAGAGGCGGTTCTTGGGGCTTCCGGGTCGCCCGAAGATGTTCATCGTCCGGATGAACCACTTCTGGAAGGTGCGCTCGGCCTCGGCCCGGCCCGCCGGATCCTGGGCGAGGCGACGGACCCACAGCTCCCCGTGCCGGATGTGCATCTTCTCTTCCTTGAAGATCCCCTCGATCGCCCGGACCCAGGGCCCGTAGGAGCACCGGCGGGCGTCCTCGAGCTGGTGCCCCGCGCCGCGGTCCATGCAGAAGTTGAACATGACGAAATCCGCCCACGTGTCGATCGCGTAGTAGAAGATGTTCACGCGCTTGTCCGTCCCGAGGCGAGCGGTCCCGATGTCCGCGTCGGGGTCGTCGAGCCGCCGGGCGAACGCCTGGTCGTGGGGCCGGACGTGGCCCTCGACGTCGAAGCCGAGGTCCGCCAGGAGGTCGTACATGACCTTGGCGTGGCGCATCTCGTCCTTGACGATCTGGGCGACGACCAGCTTCTCCTCGACCGTCGGCGCCCTCATGATCCAGGGCACGTACCCGTAGGCCCCCGCCAGCTCCGAGTCCGCCTGCATGGTCATGAGGTGGAGGAGATTCTCGCGGTAGAGCGCGCTCATCTCCTCCGCCGCCTGGATCTGCTCCCCTGCGGCGAGCCGTCTGAGCAGCCGCGCGTGCGTGTCCCCTTCGGTCATGGCTTCCTCCTCGCGTGCCGCGTCCCGACGACACGCCCGATCACGTCAGCCGCCCTCCAGGGTGGTCGGAAGTCCCGGGACTCAAGTCCCTGAACTCACAGGGGTTCTCACGATCCGGGCCCCCGGCCCGGCGGGGCGGCACCGGGGTACGGCTCGGCGACGATCGCGTGGTGCCGCAGGCCGAGCGCCTCGCGCTGGATCCGGAGGGTCCGGACCAGGTCGAGCGCCGCTCCCCGCCGGCGGGGCCGGGCTTCGACGCGGCTCACACGATCTCCACGTCCCGGACGAGCCACCGCTGCCGCCCGAGGAACCGCGACATCGTCGCAAGCACCTCCGCGGAGGCCCCCGCCTCCACGCTGACCCGATCCGGCAGGATGTGGCGCACCTCGGGGTACGAAACCAGCACCCGGCAGAGCGTCCGGACCCGCGGGTCCCAGTCGAGCAGGCCCCGGTGGGCCGGCCACCGCCAGGCCTCCTGGAGCGTCACGCGGATCACCCGCGGCGGGGCGCTCATGGCGCTGGGGCGGCCTCCCCGACGAGGCGGGCGTAGAGCGCGGCGAGCCGCTGCCCGAGCCGGTCGGCGGTGGACGCGAGCGCCCCCTCGCGCGCCCCCGCGGCCAGCTTCCGCGCCAGGGCGTCGTCGCGGAGCAGCTCGAGCACCGCCGCGGCGAAGTCGGCGCTGCTCTCGGGGGCGAGCAGCCCGCTCACCCCGTCCACGAGCGCCTCGTCGACGCCCCCCGCCCGCACCGCGACCACGGGCAGCCCCGTGGCCATCGCCTCGAGGACGGCGAGCCCTTGGGTCTCGGTGGTCGAGGCGAAGACGAAGCAATCCGCGGCTTGGTAATAGGGGGCGACCGCGGCGGGCGCGACGCCGCCCGCGAAGGCCACGCGGTCCCCTGCCCCGAGCCGGGCGGCGCGCCGCCGGAGCGCCGCCTCGTGGGTGCCCCGGCCGACGAGCAGCAGGCGCACGGTCCGGTGGGCGTCGGCCACGCGCTGGAACGTCTCGAGGAGGAAGTCGAGGTTCTTTTCGCGGTCGAGGCGACCCACGTAGAGGAGGACCGGCACCCCGGGGGGCAGGCCGAGCCGTTCCCGCGCCGCCGCCTGGTCCCCGGGGCGGAAGCGGCCGAGGTCCACGCCGGTCGGCAGCACCTCGATCGGCCGCTGGACGCCCTGCGCCCGGAGCCGGGCCGCGAGCCCGGCCGACGGCGCGACGACCAGGTCCGCGGCGTTGGCGAAGCGCGTGCTCCAGACGATCGCCGCGCGGGCGACGAGGGGCCGCGGCCCCGGCACGTAGTGCGCGTACTTGTCGTAGAGGGTGTGGTACGTGAAGACGAGCGGCCGGCCCGCGGCGCGCGCCAGGCGCCGCGCGGTGCCGCCGAGCAGGAACGGGTGCTGCGCGTGGAAGACGTCGAGGTCGAGGGCGCGGATCCGCCGGGCCAGGCGTGGCCCGACGGGGAGCGGCAGGGCGAAGTCGGGGTACGTCGGGGCCGGCACGGCGGGCACGCGCAGGACGTGGGGCGCATCCGGGCCGGGGACGGCCGCGCCGGGCGCGACGACCACGACGTCGTGCCCGAGGCGCGCGAGCGCGGTGCGCGCCGTCTCGACCGCGGTGCACACCCCGCCCAGCATGGGCAGGTAGTTGTTGGTGAAGAGGCCGACCCGCAGCCGCCGGCGGGCGGCGCCGCTCACATCTTGTACTTCCCGAAGTCCTCCGGCTTCAGGTTCTCGAGCCACTCCTTGAGCTTCTCCTGATCATCGGACTCCTTGGGGGCCACCTCGACGCTCTTGGCGCGCCGCACGACGTCCTCCTCCACGTAGATCGGCGCTCCCACCCGGAGGGCCAGCGCGATGGCATCCGAGGGGCGCGCGTCCACCGTGATCTCCTCCTCGCCGAGGCGGAGGTGGATCATCGCGAAGAAGGTGTTGTCGCGCAGGTCGTTCACGACGATCTTCTCGACCTTCGCCTCGAGGGACTCGAGGATGTTCTTGATGAGGTCGTGGGTCATGGGGCGAGGTGTCGAGACCTTCTCGAGCTCCAGGGCGATGGCGTTCGCCTCGAAGAGGCCGACCCAGATCGGAAGCGACCGCTTCTCCTCCTCGTCGCGGAGGATGATGATCGGCATGTTCGACACGGGGTCCAGGGCGAGCCCGCGGACCTTCATCTCGACAAACATGCTCGGCCCCTCCTTGGGTCAGGCAGGGTTCACGGTAGCACCCGCCTCGGGGCTTGTCAATCGAACGGCCGCCGTGAAGCCCTGAACGCACGACTCCCCCGGGGCGTCGCCACCGGGGGAGCCGCGTGATCCGTGGACGCGCGGGCGGAATCAGGTCCGGGCCGGGCTCTTCGGCGCTCCCGCCCTGCCCCGCCGGCCGTTGCCGTTCCAGACGAGCGGCGGCTTGACCTCGAAGCGGCTCTCGAGCCGGGCGCGGCGCTCCTTCCAGCCCTCCTGGTACTCGAGCTCGTCCTCGTGCAAGGTCGCCGGCTGCCGGATGCCGTGCGCGGAGCGGAACTGCACGGCCAGCTCCGAGGCGCGCTGCCGGACCCAGTCCCAGGGGGTGCCGAGCGCGAACTGATCGGAGAGGGCGCCGATCCGGCCGGTGTTGAGGTTCACCGACAGGGTCACGCACGCGAGGATCGGGCCCGACCAGTACGAGGTCTGCCAGTTGATCGGGACCGGCAGGATGTGCAGGTGGTGGCTCCCGCGGCAGTCGCCGGCGACCATGGGGCACGCCGCCCAGGGCGAGCTGATCTCGCCCGGGGCCGGCCAGTCCCCCTGGGCGAAGGCGAGCAGGACCGGATCGTCCTTCCCGCCGTACGAGAAGCCCTTCTTGGTCTTGATGTTGTGGAGCCGCTCGGCCGAGACGACGTAGCCGAGCTGGGCCTTCTCGCCCCGCTCGTCGCGCGTCCAGATCCGCGCCACGACGAACCGCGACGACCGCGTCAGCCCCTCGATGTCGAAGAGGTCCTCCGGGGCCCGCAGCGTGATGACCTTCTCCTGGAGGCCTTTCGCGAGCTCCTCCATCTTCCCGTCCAAGGCCCGCTGGTCGCGCGGGTGGGCGCCCGCTTCGATCGCCTGGGCCTTCGTGTCGAGGTCGACGATCTCGAACGCGTACCCACGCTTCATCTTCGACGACGCGATCACGAGCCCGCTGTTGAACCGCGGCAGCATGTAGGCGCCCGTCGCGTAGTAGTTGAACGCCATGGGCTCGGTCTTGTCCGCGAAGGACGCGAGCACGGTCTGGGACGGGTTCTCGGGGCGGACCGGCAGCGGCAGCACCACGCTCGCCGGGCCCGTGCCGCGCAGGTTCCCGGTGAAGGCGTCCGCGAGCAGGTCCTGCCCCGGGCCGTAGAGCCCGAGCTCGGAGGCCTTCGCCGCCCCCTCCGAGAGGGCGTCCCACATGAGCTCGTCCACCACCTCCATCGGCACCTTCTCCGAGATGATGCCGGTCACCGCCACGTCGTCACCGGTGTGGGTCACCATGAGCGAGGTGTAGATCGGCTCGCCCTGGTAGCTGTTGTTCTCCAGCACGTACTTCGTCACGACGCCCTTGACCTCGTCGGCCGCCACCACGTGGCCGCCGACCCCCCCGACGTCGGCCTTGGTCGCCTTGACGAACCGCTGGATGAGCTCCGGCCGCTTCGCGAAGACATAGGCCCTGTACGAGAAGATGTTGGGCGTGTTCGTGACCGGGATCTTCTCCGCGGTGGTCTGAGGGAGCTCCTGCAGGTTCTCGCGCGACTGATGGTACTCACCGAGCGGAACCGGTCGGCTGTTCCCCTTCGTCCCGTACCGCTTCTGCTGGTTCGCCATCCTCCGGCCTCCCTGCGGTGTGGGTGGGCTCCAGGCGCGCCCGCGCGGGGCGCGCGATTCTTCCCGGCGCTTCTACCCTACCCTGGTAGAATCGAGGGTGTCAAGCGCGGATTTGCGATCGATGCAATTTCTTGCAGGAGGAGCCGTGGCGGGCCGTCGGGCGGGCGAGGCCGAGGAGCTCAGACAGATGGTCCGCTGCGTCCAGCTCTACTACCGGGCGCAGCGCCACCAGAACGAGATCGCGCAGGAGCTCGGGATGTCGTCCTCCAAGGTCTCGCGCCTCCTCAAGCGGGCCTTCGCCGAGGGCCTGGTGCGGGTCGAGATCGAGCTGCCGAAGCGGCCGCGGCTCGAGGCCGCGCTCGTGGAGCGGTTCCGCTTGCGCGACGCGGTCGTGATCCCGCTCGGCGAGCCGCGCGACGTGAAGGAGGATCTGGGGGTGGCGGCCGCCCGCTACTTCGAGAAGGTGGCGGCCGACGGCGCCCGGGTCGGCCTCTCGTGTGGATACACCCTCTACTGCGTCATCCGGGCGCTGCGGGAGCGGCGGTTCCGGGACCTCGAGCTCTACCCGCTGTCGGCCGAAAGCACGCTCGAGCTGGTGGACCTCTTCCCCAACACCCTGGTCGGGATGATGGCCGCCAAGTACCGCCCCCACGTGCGCGCGTACGCCCTGCCGGCGCAGGTGCTCGGCTCGCACGCCGAGGTCCAGCGCGAGCGCCGGCGGCTCCTCCGGAGCGGCGAGGTCCGGCGGATCTACGGGGCGGCCAGCGACGTGGACATCGCGCTCGTCGGCGTGGGATTCATCGGCGAGGGGACGCCCGGCTTCTGCGCCCTGGCGGAGTTCTACGGGGTCAGCGTGCGCCGCCTGCGGGGTCTCGGCATCGTCGGCGAGATCAACTACCAGCCCTTCGACCGGAACGGCGAGCTCGTCGACCGCCGGGAGCTGCGGCCGCTCACGCAACGTGTGCTGGGCGTCCCCGCGGCCCGTCTGCGGGAGCTCTCCGCGGCGTACGGGAAGCTGGTCGTCGCGGTCGCGGGGGGCCCGGACAAGCGGGAGGCGATCCTCGGCGCCGTGCGGGGCCGCTTCGCCAACGTCCTCGTGACCGACGAGGACACGGCCGACGCCCTGCTGGCCGCGCCCCGCCGGGGCTGACCGGCGGCATGGCGGACCGGCACGGGCTCGAGGAGCGGATCGCGGCGCTCGAGCTGGAGATCGCGACCCTGCGGGCTGACATGGAGCGCGCCTGCCGGGAGTTCCTCGCGGCGACGGCGACGTTCGCGGCGGTCTGGTTCGAATGGCGCGTCGAGCGGGTGGTCGTCACGAACGCCGAGGTCGCGAAGCTGCTGGGGCGTGAAGGCCTGAAGCGGCTGAAGGCGGAGCTCCGCACCCTGGTCGCCCGCGTCCCGGAGCTCGTCCAACTCCACGTGAACCGGGACCGCCACTGGGCCCACCGGCCGGCGCTGATCGATGACAGCCTCGCGATCCTGAACCCCGCCATGAACCCCTACGGGTTTCGCGGCGATCGGCCGCCGGCCGGCATCAACGCGGGCGTCCAGGACGTGCTCCGCCACACGAGCGCCCTCCTGGAACAGTTCGGGTTCAGCGCGGTGGATCGAGGGGAGCCGGAGTCGACGTCCTTCGTCAACCCGAGAAAGCCGGTCGTCGCGTTCGACTGGAGCGACGCGATGCGAGCGACCCTGACGCGCTACGCCGAGCTGTACGAGCGCCTGCGGCGGGCGAACAGCGAGCTCCGGCCGCTGCGGCGCAAGCTGGGGGACGTCGACGGCAAGCGCCTGTGGGACGAGGCCTGAGAGCCTCGGCGGGGGGCTGCGCCCCCCCCGGTGTGTCGGGGGCCGAACTTCCCCCGGTTCGGTCGCGCGGGCAGAGCCCGCGGTCGAAGCGGAGGGCCCAACCGAGCGCCTCACAGCGCTTCCTCGAAGACCCCCATCCGCCGGAACTTGGCGTAGCGCTGGCTCACGAGCTCGTCGGCGGGGAGCGCCCGCAGCTCGGCGAGCGCCGCGCTCACGGCCGAGCGCACGGCCGCCGCGGCCGCTTCCCAGTTGCGGTGGGCTCCGCCCGCCGGCTCGGGGATGATCGCGTCCACGACGCCGAGCTTCAGGAGGTCGGGCGCCGTGATGCGCAACACCTCCGCCGCCTCGCGCGCCTTCGCCGCATCCTCCCAGAGGATGGCCGCGCACCCCTCGGGCGAGATCACCGAGTAGATCGCGTGCTCGAGCATGAACACCCGGTCGGCGACGCCGAGCGCGAGGGCGCCACCGCTCCCGCCCTCCCCCGTCACGACCGCGACGATCGGCGTCCGGAGTCCTGCCATCTCGCGGAGGTTCCGGGCGATCGCCTCCGCCTGGCCGCGCTCCTCCGCGCCGATCCCCGGGTACGCGCCGGGCGTGTCGATCAGCGTGATGACCGGCTTGGCGAACCGCTCGGCGAGCTGCATGAGCCGCAGCGCCTTGCGGTAGCCCTCCGGCTGCGGCATCCCGAAGTTCCGGTAGAGCTTCTCCCGGGTGTCCCGCCCTTTCTGGTGGCCCACGATGACGACCGGACGCCCCTCGAACTGGGCGAGCCCCCCGACGATGGCGTGATCGTCACCGAAGAGACGGTCGCCGTGGAACTCGACGAACTCCTGGGCGAGGAGGCGGATGAGGTCCAGCGTGTACGGGCGGCGGGGGTGCCGCGCGAGCTGCACCCGCTGCCACGCGGTCAGGCGGCCGAAGATCTTCCGCTGGAGCCGGCGGAGGCGTTCCTCGAGCTCCGCCGCCTGTGCCGGCGCCCCGGGCTCCTGGCTCTGGCGGAACGCCGCGACGCGCGCCTCCAGTTCGAGGAGGGGCTTCTCGAAGTCGAGCGCGTCGCTCACCCGCGGGCTTCGACGGTGACGCTCCCCGGCCCCAGCAGCTCCTCGATCGCCGCCACCAGGGCCGGGGACGCGTCCACGGAGACGGTGCGCGACCGCACGACGACGTCGGCGCGATCCACGGTGAGCAGGAGCTGGAGCGGGAAGGCCCCCGGGTATCGCTCGCAGAGCGCGCGGAGAGCCCGCAGGATCTCGGGGTTCCCCGGGCCGACGCGGACCCGGCACCCCTCGGCCGCCCGCTCGGGGCTCTCCTCGGCGTCGTCGATCAGCGGCCGGATGTCCTCGGCCAGCAGCTTCCGGGCGGCGTTCCCTCCCTCGACGCGCCCCCGGACGAGGAGCGGCACCCCACTCCGCAGGTGGCCCCCGCTCTGCCGGAACGTCTCCGGGAACACGGTGAGCTCCACGCTCCCGTCCATGTCCTCGAGCGTGGCGAACGCCATCCGGTCGCCGTTCTTGGTGTTGATCTCCCGCATCGGGCCCACCAGGCCGCAGACCAGGACCCGCGCGCCGTCCTCGCGGCTCGCGAGATCGCCCGTGCCAATCGCGCCGAGCCGCACCGCCCGGTCCCAGACGCGCTTGAGCGGGTGCCCGGAGAGGTAGAACCCGAGCACCTCTTTTTCGTGGAGGAGCAGCTGGTCGGGCTCCCACTCGGGCACGGGCGGCTCGACCGGGGCGAGCTCCGCGGCGGGGCCCACGCCCCCGAGGAGGTCGAAGATGGAGGCCTGCCCTTCGGCCCGCTCGCGCTGGTGGCGCTGCCCCGCCTCCATCGCGGTGTCGAGCGTCGCGAGGAGGTGCGCGCGGGCATGCGCCTGCGAGTCGAAGGCTCCGGCCTTGATCAGGCTCTCCGCGACGCGGCGGTTCACGAGCTGCATGTCCACGCGGCGGCAGAAGTCCGCCAGCGACGTGAACGGGCCCTCGCGCTCCCGCGCCCCGACGATCGACTCGATGGCCTTCTCCCCGACGTTCTTGATCGCCCCGAGCCCGAACCGGATCGTCGGGCCGCTCACGCTGAAGCGGAGCCCGGAGACGTTGACGTCGGGCGGCAGCACCTCGATCCCCATCGCCCGGCACTCCTCGATGTGCGTCACGACCTTGTCCGTGTTCGCCATCTCGGACGTCAGGAGCGCCGCCATGAACTCGACGGGGTAGTTGGCCTTGAGGTAGGCGGTCTGGTACGCCACCATCGCGTACGCCGCGCCGTGGGAGTTATGGACGGCCATGCCGTTGGCGACAAAACTCCGGGCGCCGGGAACCTCGAAGTCGTATGTCGGTTCGACGCCCCCGTTGGTGAACGTCCGCGGGCGCGACCAGGCGATGGACGCGTCCGCGAGGGCATGAAGCGCTGGCGCGTCGAGGCGATCCGCGAGGTACCGCAGCGTGTCCCGACGAATTCCCCGCTTGCGCCGGTCGGCGAACAGGAGTCCGTACGCGACGGCGAGCGCCCGACACCCGGCCTTCAGGGTCGGATGCCGCTTCCGAATCGCTTCCCTGAGAGGCTCGCGGTAGAGCGCGGCGGGAATCACATCGACGGTCCCTGCGGCGATTAGGCCTGCCCCGGCCTCGTAGGACGCGACGAGGGCGGCAAGAGCCCTGCGGCGTCGGCTCACGAGGTGGGGGCCAACGAGGGACTCGAAGCGTGCATACGCAGAGCGGCCGCCCAGCAGATTGACGGTATAGCCGATGCGCCGCCCGCCGCGATAGGCGAATGCCTTGCGGTGGATCGTCGAGAGGATGCCGAGCTTTAGCAGGAGTCGCTGGACGTCGTGCGCCAGTCCTTCCGATGACGTTGCGTAGAAGATCGAGCGCGTTCTGGGGTGAACACACCCGTCACCCTGGAAGAGTTTCCCCACCAGGACGGCGATCGCCTCTCGATTCCACTCGCCCGTCAACTCCGGCACGCGTTTTGATACCGCACGCGCGCCCTGCAGTCCGCACCGCCGATAGAGAAAGTCGACCGCCTCCGAGGGGCTCTTGGGATTGGGTCGGACCGGACGAACCGACGACGCCCGCCCGCCTGCGCGTACCTCGATCCGGGCCATCGTGTTCGCGAACGCTTCAACCACCCGACGCATGTCTGCGATCTCTTCCGGGTCACTGGAGTAGAGGTAGAAGTGGCTGTCGTAGCCCAGGCTGCCCTCTGACAGGGCGTACCCGAGCAGCGCGGCGAGCTGCCAGGGAATGGCTTGTGTGCCGGTGGGGAGCTCGCGCGCGACCGCGACGAAGTCGTCCGGCGTCAGGTCCTCCGCGTTGACCCAGCCCCGCTGGGTGAACACTGGATGGTCCGGGGTGCATCGCAGCGTCATCCCGTTGGCCAGCCGCAGCCGCCCGACCGGCCGGGTGCCGCTCGCCCGAACGCCCAGGGCGCGGAACGGGCCATCCTTCGTCAGCACGAGGTCTCCCGATGTGATCTCGGTGATCGGCTTGCTCGTGCCATCGGCCATCTCGATGCGTGTGTCGCTGGTCAGGCACTTGTTGAACCCGTACCCGGCGAAGCGCTCCATGAGGTCGAACACGCGCTCGGCGACCTTCGGCTTGATGCCGCGCTCGGTGGCCCCCTTCAGGAACTTCGCGCGCTGGGCGGCCATGATCTCCGGGCGCTTCTTCCCCATCGCCTGCCGGAGGGCGTCGGCCTCGCTCATCGTGAAGCCGGCGAGCTCGGAGGCGATCTGCATCACCTGCTCCTGGTAGACCATGATGCCGTAGGTCTCGCGCAGGTGCTTCTCCATGAGGGGGTGCTCGTACGTCGGCTTGACCCGGCCGTGCCGTCGCGCGATGAACTCCGGGATCATCTGCATCGGGCCCGGTCGGTAGAGCGAGACCATCGCGATCAGGTCCTCGAGCCGCTGCGGCTTGAGCTGGCGCAGGGCGTCCCGCATCCCCGTGGACTCGAGCTGGAACACCCCGAAGGTCCGCGCCTCGGAGAGGAGCTGGTAGGTCCCCGGGTCGTCCAGCGGGAACCGCTCGGGGTCGAGGCCGGCGCCGCGGCTCTCCTCGACGAGGCGGACGGTGTTGGCGATCACCGTGAGGGTCCTGAGCCCGAGGAAGTCCATCTTGAGGAGGCCGAGCTTCTCGATCGGCCCCATGGGGTACTGGGTGATCACTTCCTCGCCCTTGGGGTCGCGGTAGAGCGGGATGTGCTCGACGAGCGGCTCGTCGGAGATGACCACCCCCGCCGCGTGCTTGCCCGCGTGGCGGGACAGTCCCTCGAGCCGCTTGGCGATCTGCCAGAGCTCCGCGACCTCCGGGCGCGTCTTGACCGCTTCCGCGAGGGCGGGACTCTGGCGCAGGGCTTCGTCGAGGGTGATGTTCAACGTCTCCGGCACGAACTTGGCGATCCGGTCCACCTCGCCGAAGGGGAGTCCGAGGACCCGTCCCACGTCCCGGATCACCGCCTTGGCCTTCAGCACGTTGAACGTGATGATCTGGGCGACGCGGTCCCGGCCGTACCGCTGCTCGACGTACCTGATGACCTCGTCCCGGCGGTCGTCGGCGAAGTCGATGTCCATGTCGGGCATCGACTTGCGCCCGGGGTTCAGGAAGCGCTCGAACAGGAGCCCGTACCGCATCGGGTCGATGTTCGTGATGCCGAGGCAGTAGGCGACGAGGGACCCCGCCGCCGACCCCCGCCCCGGCCCGATCGCGATCCCCTGCTCCTTCGCGAACCGGATGAAGTCCCAGACCACGAGGAAGTACCCGGAGAAGCTCATCCCGCGGATGATCTCGAGCTCGTGCTCCAGCCGCGCCACGATCGTCTCGTCCGCGTCGGGGTACCGCGTCCGGAGCCCGGCGTACGCGAGCTCGCGGAGATACGAGTCCAGCGTGTGGCCGGACGGGACCTCGTAGCGCGGGAGGTGGAACCGGCCGAACTGGAGCTGGAGGTTGCAGCGCTCGGCCACCGCCAGCGTGCCCGCGTACGCCTCGGGCAGGTCGGCGAAGACTTTCCGCATCTCCTCCGCCGATTTCAGGTAGAACTCCTCCGTCGCGAAGCGCCAGCGGGTCGGGTCCGAGAGCTTGGCCCCCGTCTGGAGGCAGAGCAGCACCTCGTGCGCCCGTGCGTCGGCCGCCTCCAGGTAGTGCGCGTCGTTCGTCCCCGCGATCCCGACGCCCAGGGCCCGCGCGATCCGCACGGTCCCCTCGGTCACGCGGAGCTGGTCGGGCAGCCCGTGGGCCTGCACCTCCATGGCGTAGTGGTCGCGGCCGAAGACCTCCGCGTACCAGCCGGCCACCTCCCGCGCCTTGCCCTCGTCGCCGGCCAGGAGCAGCCGCGAGACCTCGGAGTTGAGGCAGCCCGAGAGGATCAGGAGCCCGTCCGAGTGCTGGGCGAGGAGCTCCTTGTCGACACGCGGCTTGTAGTAGAACCCCTCGAGGTAGCCCTTCGAGACGAGCTTGATCAGGTTGCGGTAGCCGGTCAGGTCCCGCACGAGCGCCGTGACGTGGTTGGCGCCCTCGTACTGCCCGTCCACCGGCGCCTTCTCGAATCGGCTCCCGGGGGCGACGTAGAGCTCGCAGCCGAGGATCGGCTTCAGCCCCGCTTCGCGGGCCTGCTCGTAGAAGTCGATGGCCCCGAACAGGTTGCCGTGATCCGTGAGGGCCAGTGCCGGGAACCCGAGTCGCGCCGCGCGCTCGACGAGGCGCCGCAGGTGGGCGGCGCCGTCGAGGAGGCTGTACTCGGAGTGGACGTGGAGGTGGACGAAGTCGGCGGCGCCCGCCATCGCCCTGCGTCAGCGCCGCCGGGCGGGCTTCTGTCCCGACGCGAGCCCGAGGATGGCGCCGACGACGCCGGGGACGCCCGCGAGGAGGGCGAGCGCCGCCAGGGACCGGATGAGCCAGCTCCCCGTGTCCTCGAGCGTGTCTTTCAGCCCCGTCAGCCCGACGATCGGGCGGACGATTCCCTCGACCCACAGGAGGAAGGGCCGCCCGACGTCGGGCACGACCGCCACGAGGACGAGCCCGTAGACGGCGGCGAAGGCCCCCGGGGCGGCGCACTTCACCCAGAGTCCCACGGGGTCCCCGAACAGATCGCGGAGGTAGGTCAGGATCCCGAGGGGGACGACGAAGAACGTCAGCGCCAGCATCACCCACCGGATCTGGGTGACCCGGTCCTGGCCGAACTGCTCCCCGATGAACTTCAGCCAGACCGTCGGCTTGTCGAACCCGCCGATGACCCCGACGAGGAGCACGATCACGATCCACAGGAACGCGATCCCCACGAACAGCCGTGCGACGCTTTCCGCGCTCATTCGGGCCCCCCCGCACCCCCGCCCCCTCCCACCCCGAGGGGGGAGGGGCGACACGCTCTCCCCGGGCCACGCGCGCCCCCGCCAGCTGGCACCCGGTGTGTCATTCGGGCCCCCCCGCACCCCCGCCCCCGCTTGATCGGATCGCCGGGACGGCTCGGGCTCGCGCCCTCGCGACGTCCCGCCCCGCCGGTCGCCTTCGGGGGCGACACGCTCTCCCCGGGCCACGCGCGCGCCCGCGAGCTGGCACCCGGTGTGTCATTCGGGCCCCCCCGCACCCCCGTCCCCTCCCACCCCGAGGGGGGAGGGGCGACACGCTCTCCCCGGGCCACGCGCGCGCCCGCGAGCTGGCACCCGGTGTGTCATTCGGGCCCCCCCGCACCCCCGTCCCCGCTTGATCGGATCGCCGGGACGGCTCGGGCTCGCGCCCTCGCGACGTCCCGTCCCGCCGGCGGCCTGAGGGGGGATGGACGGCACGGCACGCCAGGCACACGCCGTTGACACCGGGTCTCTCAGCCGGGTGTCCTCTGGCGCTGTCGGCGCCCGGTGTGGCTCAGCGCCGGCCGGCGTCGGCCCCGCCCGGGGGGACCTGGAGGAACGGGACGACGTTGCCGCCGAGACTGTACTGCGGGAGCCGCCCGTCCCACCGCGCGAGGTACTGCTGCTGGATCAGCACCGGGGTGAGGGAGGCCGCGACCTTGGCGTTGTAAGCGGCCTCCGCCTCCCCCTTGATCCGGAGCGCGTCCGCGACCCCCTTCGCCTCCTCGCGCGCCGCGTCGCCCTTGCCCTTGGCCTGCGCCGCCACGATCTCGGCCTGGCGCTGCGCCTGGATCAGCTCGTACCGCTTCTGCTCGGCCTTCTGCTCCTCGATCTGCTTCGCCTCGATCGCCTTCTCGTAGTTAGCGTCGAACCGGATGTTGGCCAGCGCGGCCTCGTTCAGCTCGATCCCGTACTTGGCCAGCCAGATCGTGAGCTCGCGCTGGACGTCGGCTTTGATCGCGGGCCGCTTGAGGAGGATCTCCGCCGCGTTGTGGGTGGCCGCGTTGGCCTTGAGGACCTCCTGTGCGGCCGGGTCGATGATCACCCGCGAGTAGTCGAACCCGATCTTCCGGTACACCTCGGGCGCCCGGTCGGCGATCAGCCGGTAGTTCAGGACCATGTCCACGTGGACGGCCTGGAGGTCCTTCGAGGCTGCGTCGTACTTCGCGGTGTGTCGCCCCACGCGCGCGTCCATGACCACGATGTCGTACAGCGGGTTCCAGACGACGTTCAGGCCCTCACGGAGCGGCTGCGGCTCGACCTGGCCGAAGAGCACCTTCACGCCGACGTGGCCGGCCGGGATGATCCGGAAGATCGAGAAGAGCAGGATCGCGGCGGGGACGCCGATCGCCACGAGCAGCACGAGCCGCGGCGCGAGCGAGCGCACGCCGGCGGGCATGTACTCCGCCTGGCGCCGCAGCGCCCCGTAGAGCCCGACACCGAGCACGAGCACGACGGCGGCGAAGATCAGCTTACCCATCCCCTGCCCTCCTGGCTACTCCCACTCGATGGTGCTCGGGGGCTTGGACGAGATGTCGTAGACGACGCGGTTGACCCCCTTCACCTCGTTGATGATGCGGCTGGAGATCCGCCCGAGGAGGTCGTAAGGGAGGCGCGCCCAGTCGGCGGTCATCGCGTCCTGGCTCACGACGGCCCGGATGGCGACGACCTGGGCGTACGTCCGGAAGTCGCCCATGACCCCCACGGTTCGGACCGGCAGCAGCACGGCGAACGCCTGCCAGAGCTCCCGTCCGAGACCCGCGGCCTCCATCTCGGCCTGGACGATGGCGTCGGCCCCCCGCAGGACGGCCAGCCGCTCCTCGGTGACCTCACCGAGGATCCGCACGGCGAGCCCGGGCCCCGGGAAGGGCTGGCGCCAGACGATCTCCGGCGGCAGGCCGAGGAGGGCCCCCACCTCGCGCACCTCGTCCTTGAACAGCTCCCGGAGCGGCTCGACGAGGGTGAACCCGAGGTCGAGCGGCAGCCCCCCCACGTTGTGGTGGGTCTTGATGGTGGCCGAGGGCCCCCGGAAGGACGTGGACTCGATCACGTCCGGGTAGAGGGTGCCCTGCGCCAGGAAGGGGATCGTCCCGAGGCGCGCCGCCTCCTCCCGGAAGACCGCGATGAACTCGGCGCCGATCAGCTTCCGCTTCTCCTCGGGATCCGTCACGCCCTTCAGGCGGTCGAGGAACCGGGCCGCCGCGTCGACGTAGACGAGGGTCATCCGAAAGTGCTCGCGGAAGGTGCGCCGCACCGACTCGCCCTCGCCCTCGCGGAGAAACCCGTTGTCCACGAAGACGCAGGTGAGCTGGTCGCCGACCGCGCGGTGGGCCAGCACCGCGGTGACCGACGAGTCCACGCCGCCCGAGAGGGCGCAGAGCACGCGGCCGTCGCCCACCTGGCGACGGATCGCGGCGACGGCCTCGTCCACGAAGGACGCCATCGTCCAGCCGGGGGTGAGGCGGGCCACCCGAAACAGGAAGTTCTCGAGGATGCGCCGTCCCTGGGGGGTATGGGCCACCTCCGGGTGGAACTGGACCGCGTAGAGCCGCCGCTCGGGGGCGCCCATCGCCGCGACCGGACAGTTCGCCGTCGAGCCGAGCCGCCGGAACCCGGGTGGCGCGGCCAGGACCGTGTCCCCGTGGCTCATCCAGACGGTGATGGTGCCCGTCGTCTCGGGCGTGACCCCGTGGAGCAGGAGGTCGGCCTCCTCGAGGACCAGCTCGGCCCGCCCGTACTCGCGCTGCTCGGCGGGCACGACCTTCCCGCCCAGGAGCGCCGCCATCGCCTGCATCCCGTAGCAGATGCCGAGGACGGGCACCCCGGCCTCGAAGAGACCGGCCGGGGGCAGGGGCGAGCCCGAGTCGTAGACGCTGGCCGGGCCGCCCGAGAGGACGATCGCCTGATAGCCGGCGAGCTGGTCGAGCGTGGCGGTGGGCGGGAAGATCTCGGAGTAGACGTGCGCCTCGCGAATGCGGCGGGCGATCAGCTGTGTGTACTGCGAGCCGAAATCGACGACTGCGACCTTGTCCATCCGCTCTCGGGGCCGCGCCGGACCCGCGGACGCCCCGCGCCCGCGGGGCGCGTCGGGCGTGGGGCAGCCCGCCTACTTCCCCATGCCGACCCGCTGGGCTTTCTGAAAGATCTTCCCTTCGGTCTTGATGGCCGGCGCGATGATCAGTTCGGTCAACTGCAGCTCGCGGATCGTCCGGGCGCCCACGGAGCCCATGCAGGTCCGGAGGGCGCCGATCAGGTTCATCGTGCCGTCGTCCGTGAACGCCGGGCCGAACAGGATCTGCTCCAGCGGGCCGACCACCCCGACACGGATCCGCGTGCCCCGCGGCAGGTTGGAGTGGGGCGTGGCCATGCCCCAGTGGTAGCCGCGCCCCGGAGCCTCGAGGGCGCGGGCGAACGCCGAGCCGATCATGACCGCGTCGGCGCCCGCCGCGATCGCCTTGCAGATGTCCCCCCCGGTCGTCATCCCACCGTCGGTGATGATCGGCACGTAGCGCCCGCTCTGCTTCCAGTAGAAGTCGCGGGCCGCCGCCGCGTCGGCCGTCGCCGTGACCTGAGGCACCCCGAGCCCCAGCACCTCGCGGGTCGTGCACGCCGCGCCGGGGCCGACGCCGATCAGGAGGGCATCCACGCCGGTCTGCATCAGCTCGAGCGTCGCCTCGTAGGTCACGCAGTTGCCGGCGATGAGCGGGATCGCCAGTTCGCGCTTGAGCTTCCGGAAGTCCAGGGGCTCGTACTCCGTGGCGAGGTGCCGGGCAGTGCTCACCGTGGACTGGACGACGAAGAAGTCGGCGCCCGCCTCCTCGGCGAGCTTGGCGAAGCGCATCGCCCGGTGCGGGATCGAGGAGACGACGACCGTCCCCCCACCCTTCTTGATCTCGGTGACGCGCCGGTGGATCAGTTCCTCCTTGATCGGCTCGCCGTAGATCGACTGGATGATCCGGGTCGCCTCGTCCTGGCTGGAGGAGATGACCCGCTCGATCACCTCGTCCGGATTCTCGTAGCGGGTCTGGATCCCCTCCAGGTTCAGCACCGCCATGCCGCCCAGGCGGGCCATCTCGACGGCGAAGCGGGCATCCGTCACGCCGTCCATCGCCGCCGCCAGGATCGGAATCTCGATCCGGCGGCCGCAGAGCTCCCACGCGACGTCCACCTCGTTCGGGTTGACGGTCAGCGTTCCCGGCACCAGGGCGATGTCGTCGAACCCGTACGCGATCCGCGCCTTTCGCCCCCGGCCGATCCACATCCCCATGCCGTCATCCTCCTCCGGCGGCCCGCCGCCTCGCCCTACCCGTTGGGAGTTCCCGGAGCCCCACCCCCAAGATGTTGGGACTGATTATAGGGACCGGGTGGCGCCGGTGTCAAGCCTCGCGTTGCGCGCCGGCGCTCCGACCGCCCTCGTCCGCCCGCCCGTGCCAGTGCTCGTAGAGGATCCGCAGGCCCTCCAGCGTCAGGTGCGGGTGCACGGCCTGGATCGTGCGCGAGACCGGGTGGATCAGGCCGATCATCCCCCCCGTCCCGACCACGGTCGGCGTCCCTTCCATCTCCGCCCGGATCCGCTCGACGAGGCCGTCCACGAGCCCCGCGTACCCGTAGACGATGCCCGACTGGATGTTCGTGACCGTGTTCCGCCCGATCGCCTCCTTCGGCCGCGTCAGCTCGACGCGGAACAGCCGGGCCGCCTTCGACGCGAGCGCCTCCACCGCGATCGCAATCCCCGGCGCGATCGCCCCGCCGAGGAACTCGCCGCGCGGCGAGACGCAGTCGAACACGGTGGCCGTGCCGAAGTCGACGATGATGAGCGGTGGCCTGTGGAGCTGGGCCCCGGCGAGCACCTTGACCAGGCGGTCGGCCCCCACCTCGCGCGGATAGTCCACGAGCATCGGCACGGGGATGTTGACGCCCGGCTCCGCGACCAGCGGGCTCACCCCGAAGTAGCGCTGCGTCATCTCCTCCAACGTAGGCGTCACGGGCGGCACGGTGGACGAGATCGCGACCCCCCGGATCGCCGACGGGTCCACGCCCCGGGTCCGGAGGAGCGTCTGGGTCAGCACCCCGTACTCGTCGGCCGTCTGCTCCCGCCGGCTGGTGAGCCGCGACGAGGCCACGAGGCGCGGGCCCTCCCAGACGCCGAGCTTCGTGTTGGTGTTCCCGACGTCGAGGACGAGCAGCATCACTCCGCCCGCTGGGCGGCCACCTCGCCGCTTCCGATCGCGACCGTCTCGCCGTCGTCCGCTCGGATCAGCAGGGCCCCGTCCGGCGCGAGGTCCAGCGCCACGCCGCGCACGCCGTGCGCCTCGACCCGTGCGCCGAACGCCCCGCGCCGGCGCCAGGCCTCCCGCGCCGGCTCGAGCCCCTCGCGGAGGAGCTCCTCGTAGCGCGCCGCGAGGCGATCCAGGATGGCGGCGAGCACGGCCTCGCGGGGCACACGGTGACCCAGCTCGGCGAGCGCGACGGCGAGGCCCGCGAGGTCGGCCGGCCAGTCGTCGGCGCCCTGCGCGACGTTCACGCCGATGCCGAGGACGACGAACGGCGCCGGGCCGACCACGCCTTCGGCGAGAATGCCCGCCAGCTTCCGCCCCTCGACCAGGACGTCGTTCGGCCACCGGAGCCGGGGCGCGAGGCCGGTGACGGCCGCCAGGCCTTCGGCGACCGCGCAGGCGGCCACGAGCATGAGGTCGGACCAGCGGGCCGGCGGGAGCGGCGGGCGGAGCAGACAGGACACGAGGAGGGCCGCGCCGGACGGCGCCACCCAGACGCGTCCGCGTCGACCGCGGCCCGCCGTCTGGTGGTCCGCGAGCGCCACCGTGCCCTCCGGCGCGCCGGCCTCGGCGAGGGCCCGGCAGACCGCCTGGGTGGAGGCCACGGAGCGGAAGGCGAGGAGCGGACCCGCCAGGCGGCCGCCCGGGAGGCACCCCGCGAACGCGCGCGTGAGCCGCGCGTCCGGGGCCGGCTCGAGCGGGGGCGGTGCCCAGCTCACCCGCCCCTCAGGAGGCGCCGAGCCGCTCGATCGCGTCGTGGAGCTTCGCGCGAAGGGCGAGCTGCTCCGCGCGGCGCGCCTCCTCCCGCGCGACGACGTCGGCGGGCGCGCGCTCGCGGAACTCCGCGCGGCCCAGACGCGCCTCGAGCCGGGCCAGCTCCGCCTCGGTGCGCGCGAGTTCCCGCCCCAACCGCTGGCGCTCCGCGGCGAGGTCCACGACGCCTTCCAGCGGGATGTACACCTCACACCCCTCGGCGAGGGCCAGGGCCGACTGCGGCGGCCGGGCAGCCTCGGGGTCCACCCGCACCTCCGCGCGGGCGAGGGCGGCGAGCGCCGGCCCCGCGGCGGCGAGGACACGCGCCCGCGTGGCGTCGGGCGGGCGCACGACCACAGCGAGCGGCCGAGCCGGCGGGATCTGCATCTCGCTCCGGACGTTCCGGACCGCCGTCACGACTGCCATCAGGACCCGCATGTCGGCTTCCACCGCGAGGTCCACCTCGCGCCGCCGCGGGCGCGGGAAGCGGGCGATCATGATGCTCTCGGGCGCCCGGGGTCCCTTCGGCAGCCGCTGCCACACCTCCTCCGTGATGTACGGCATGAAGGGGTGGAGGAGGCGGAGCGTCGTCTCGAGCACCTCGACGAGCGTGGCCTGCGTGCGCGCCCGTGCCGCGCGGTCCTCGCCGTGGTAGAGCGTCAACTTCGACCACTCGACGTACCAGTCGCAGTACTCGTGCCAGAGGAACTGGTAGATGGCGCTCGCCGCGTCGTTGAAGCGGTAGGCGCCCAGGGCCCGGCGGACCGCGGCGATCGTGTGGGTCAGGCGGCTCAGGATCCAGCGGTCCGCCAGCCCGGGGGCGGCCTTCCGGGCGCGCGCGGGCCGGTAGCCGTCGAGGTTCGACAGGACGAACCGGGCGGCGTTCCAGAGCTTGTTGGCGAAGTTGCGGTACCCCTCGATCCGGTCCGTGGACAGCCGGATGTCGCGCCCCTGCGCGGCCAGCGCGGCGAGGGTGAAGCGGAGGGCGTCGGTTCCGTACTGGTCCATCACCTCGAGCGGGTCGATGGCGTTCCCGCGCGACTTCGACATCTTCTGCCCCTCCACGTCCCGCACCAGGGCGTGGATGTAGACGTCGCGGAAGGGCACCTCGTTCATCACGTGCAGGCCGAGCATCATCATTCGCGCGACCCAGAAGAACAGGATGTCGAAGCCGGTGACGAGGCAGGCCGTGGGGTAGAAGGTGCGGAGCTCCGGCGTCTCGCGGGGCCAGCCGAGAGTGGAGAATGGCCAGAGCCCGGAAGAGAACCAGGTGTCGAGGACGTCCTCGTCCTGGCGGAGCGGCCCCGTGCACTGCGGGCACTCCGTCAGGTCCTCGCGCGAGACGTGCGTCGAGCCATCGGCGTCGCAGTACCAGACCGGCAGGCGGTGGCCCCACCAGAGCTGCCGCGAGACGCACCAGGGACGGATGTTCTCCATCCAGGCGTAGTAGGTCTTCACCCACATCCGGGGGACGATGCGCGTCCGGCGCTCCCGCACCGCCTTGATCGCGCGCTCGGCGAGCGGCTTGACCTGGACGAACCACTGGCGCGAGACCAGGGGCTCCACGACGGTCTTGCACCGGTAGCACACGCCGACCCGGTGCCGGTAGGGCTCGGTCTTCTCGATGAGCCCGAGCGCTCGCAGGTCCTCGACGATCCGCTTCCGGCACTCGAAGCGGTCGAGGCCGGCGTACTTCCCCGCCCGGGCGTTCATCTTCGCCTCGAAGTCGATGACCTGGCGGACCTCGAGGCCGTGGCGCCGCCCGATCTCGAAGTCGGCCGGGTCGTGGGCCGGGGTGACCTTGATCACGCCGGTCCCGAACTTCGGGTCCACCGCGGGGTCGGCGATGACCTTCATCTGGATCGTCCCCTCGACGGAGGGGACCGTCAGGGTCTGACCGACGTACCGGGCGTAGCGCTTGTCCTTCGGGTGCACGGCGAGCGCGGTGTCGCCGAGCTTCGTCTCGGGGCGGACGGTCGCCAGCGCGAGCGGCCCGTACTTGATGTAGTAGAGCTCCGCGTCCCGCTCCTCGTGCTCGACCTCCAGGTCGGACAACACCGTGCGGCAGCGCGGGCACCAGTTGACGATGTAATCGCCGCGGTAGACGAGGCCTTCCTCCCACAGCCGCACGAAGACCTCGCGCACGGCGGCCGACAGGCCGGGGTCCATCGTGAAGCGCTCCCGCTCCCAGTCGCACGACGCGCCGAGCCGCCTGAGCTGCCGGGTGATGGTGCCCCCGGACTCCTCCTTCCACTGCCAGACGCGCCGGAGGAACGCCTCGCGGCCGATCGCCTCCTTGCTCGTGCCCTCGGCCACGAGCCGGCGCTCGACCACGACCTGAGTCGCGATCCCCGCGTGGTCGGTGCCGGGCTGCCAGAGCGTGTTGAACCCCTCCATCCGCTTCCACCGGATGAGGATGTCCTGGAGGGTGTTGTTCAGGGCGTGCCCGATGTGGAGCGAGCCCGTCACGTTCGGGGGCGGGATCACGATGCAGTACGGCTTGGCCTTCGCGAAGGGGTCGGCGCGGAAGTAGCCGCGCTGCTCCCACGTCCGGTACCACGCCTCCTCCACCTGGCGGGGCTCGTAACGATCGGGGAGCGCGGTCGCGGGGCGGGTCGCGGCGTCGGACGGCTCGCGCACGAGCGTCATTTTACCATCGCGTGCCGACGTTTACACGCCGCGCCCGCGTCGGGTCGTTCCTGCTAGAATGGCCGCAGTGAAGATCCTCGACCGCTACGTCTGGAAGGAGCTCACCCTCCCCTTCTTCCTCGGGCTGTTCGTTTTCACGTTCCTCCTCCTGATCGACAAGGTCTTCGACCTGACGGACCTCATCATCAACAAGGGCGTGCCCTTCCACCTGGTCCTGCTGCTCCTGACGTACATCCTCCCGGCCTTCCTCGTCCTCACCATTCCGCTCGGGTTCCTGCTGGGCATCCTCGTCGCCTTCGGGCGCCTGTCGGCCGACATGGAGGTCGTCGCCCTCAAGGCGTCCGGCGTGGGCCCGCTGCGCCTCCTCCGGCCCGTCCTCGTGTTCGGCCTCGGCACCGCCCTCCTGACGGCTGTCCTGATGGCGGAGGCCGTGCCGCGCGCCAACCACGCGTTCAAGTCCCTCGTCTTCGACATCCTCCGGAGCCAGGCCTCGGTCGCGATCAAAGAGCGCGTCTTCAGCGACGCGTTCGGCCACTTCGTCATCTACGTGGAGGAGATGGCGCCCGACCAGGTGCAGCTGCGCCGCGTGTTCGTCGCCGACGAGCGGAACCCGGACGAGCTGCGGGTCATCACGGCCGAGGAAGGGCGCCTCCTGTCGGACGAGCGCAGCCAGCGGGTGACGCTCCGGCTCCTGAACGGCACGGTGCACGAGACGGTGCCGCGGAGCTTCCAGAAGTACCGCCAGGTGATGTTCCGCCTCTACGACCTCACGCTGACGATCGAGAACCCGATCGTGCGCCAGGGGGAGGCGCCGAAGGGCGACCGGGAGATGACCCTGGGCGAGCTGCGGCACATGGCGGCGGAGGCCGCCCGCACCCGCGCCAACGCGAACCCCTACTGGGTGGAGATCCACAAGAAGTACGCGATCCCGACCGCGTGCCTGGTCTTCGCCGTGCTCGGCGTCCCCCTGGGCATCCGCGCCCACCGCGGGGGCCGCTGGGCCGCGTTCGTCACGATGCTCCCGATCGTGCTCTTCTACTACATCTCCCTGACGCTCGGTGAGCAGCTCGGCGACGCGGGGCGCCTCCCCCCGTGGCTGGCGATGTGGGGGCCCAACATGATCGTGGGCGGGATCGCCCTGTACCTCCTCTGGGCGCACGTTCGCCAGCGCCCGCTCGTGCTCTCGGCGCTCGCCGACCGCGCCGCGGCCGAGGTCGTGGTCCGATGGCGCCGCCTCGGGCGCCCGGCCGGCGGGACGGCGGCGCCGCGCCGGCGCGGCGCACCCCGGGTCGCGCGGCGAAACGCCCCGCACATCGTGGACCGCTACCTGACGCGGGAGTTCCTGACGCTCCTTGCCTACGGGGTCGCGCTCGCCACGGTGGTCGTCGTGATCGGCGATCTCATGACGACGCTCGATCGGTACATGCGGATGAAGCCCCCGCTCCGGTACGTCCTCGAGCACTTCCTCTACCGGACGCCGCCCTTCGTCTACCAGGGGCTGCACATCGTGGTCCTGATGAGCTCGATCTTGCTCTTCCTCGGGGTCTCGCGGAGCAACGAGCTGACGGCGCTGAAGGCCGGCGGCATCAGCCTCTACCGGGTGAGCCTCCCCGTCTTCGCCCTGGCGGCCGTGGTGACGCTGGCCTCCCTCTCCTTCCAGGAGATCGTGCTCCCCGTCCTCAACCAGAAAGGCACCGAGGTCGACGAGGCGAAGATCAAGAAGCGGACCCTGCCTCAGCTCCAGAAGCGCACGCAGATCTGGTACCGGAGCCGTGAGACCCAGGGACCGGAGAGCCGGATCTACCACATCGACCTGCTGGACCCCGCCAACCGGGAGATGAGCGGCGTCTCCATCCTGGAGCTCGGCCCGAGCTTCGGCCTCCTGCGGCGGTGGGACGCCCGCGGCATGCGGTGGCGGGAGCTGGATCAGGCCTGGGAGCTGCGCGACGGGATGCTGCGCGAGTTCGAGCCGGGCGCGGCGGACCGCGTCCGGCCGTTCTCGCTGACCACGGTGCGGCTCCCGGAGCGATTCGCCGACTTCGCCCAGATCCCCAAGGCGCCCGACGTGATGAACTACGTCGAGCTCCGCGCGTACATCCAGCGCCTGCAGGCCGCCGGCCACAAGGTCGGGAAGTACCTCGTGGACCTCCATTCGAAGATCGCCTTCCCGTTCGCGCACCTGATCATGGCGCTGGTCGGGATCCCCTTCGCGCTGGTCTCCCCGCGCGGGGGCCGGTTGATCGGGATCGCGATCGGCCTCGCCCTGGGCCTCGGCTACTTCCTCGTCCACTCGGCGGCGGTGGCCCTCGCGCGGACTGACATCCTGCCCCCGATCGTGGCCGCCTGGTCCGCCAACCTGCTCTTCGGCACCCTCGGCCTGTTCCTGTTTCTCCGCGCCCGGACCTAAACCTCGGCGGGGGGCTTCGCCCCCCTTTGTTTCGGGGGGCCGAACCTCCCCCCCCGGATCGATTGCGCGGGCAAAGCCCGCGCTCGGAGCGCTTCGGGCAGAGCGTGTGGACTCGCTCGGGCCAGGACAGCGACTATCGGCCCGGTGGCTCCGCCCGCTCGCGGAGCGCGCGCAGCGCCTCCTCGAGGCGCTTCTGCGCCTCGCCGTACCCGCTCCAGTCGCCGCGTCGCAGCGACTCCTGGGCCCGGCTCCAGGCCTCCCAGGCGCGGCCGACGAGGGCGCCCAGGCCGTCGCCGGTGGCCGGGGCCTCGGGCACCGCGGGGAGCCGCGCGACGGCCGCGCCGAGCCGCCGCCGCCCGAAGATCGCCTGGATCGACGCCTCGAGGGTCTCCTCCATGGCGATCTGGTTACTGTAGGCGACGAACACGCGCTTGAGCTCCGGGATCGAGCCCTTCTCGGCGGCGAGGTAGAGCGGCTCGACGTAGATCAGCGACTCCTCGACGGGGATGGCGAGGAGGCTCCCGCGGATGACCGTCGAGCCCCGCTGGTTCCAGAGCGAGAGCTGCTGCGAGATGACGGGGTCCTGGTCGATCCGCGCGGCGATCTGCCGCGGCCCGTAGATGAGCCGCTGCTTGGGGAAGAGGAACGCCGTGAGCCGACCGTACTGCTCGCCGTCCGACCGCGCGGCGAGCCAGGCGATCATGTTGTCCCGCCGGAGCGGCGTGAAGAGCATCAGGAGCACGAACTCCTCCCGGGGCTCCCCCGGCAGCCGCATGATCGTGTAGTAGGGCTCGAGCTCCCGCTCCCCCTGCCCTTCCGGCCGGCGCGGGATGGACCAGAGGTCTTCCTTGTTGTAGAAGACGCGGGGGTCCTGCATGTGGTACGTGGCGTACATCCGCGCCTGCACCGCGACCAGGCCCGCCGGGTAGCGGATGTGGGCCCGGAGGTCGGCGGGCATGTCGGCCAGCGGGCGGAACAGGCCCGGGAACGCCTGGCCGTACGCACGGACCAGCGGGTCCTGGGCGTGCGCGACGTAGAAGGTGACGCTCCCGTGGTAGGCGTCGACCACCGCCTTCGCGGAGTTCCGCACGTAGTTGCCCAGCCCGGCGACCCGCTCCGAGTACGGGAACCGATCGGTGACGGTGTAGGCGTCGATCAGCCAGACGAGCGTCCCGTCCGCGCGGATCACGAGGTACGGGTCCTCGTCGAACCGGAGGAACGGCGCGATGCGCCGGACGCGCTGGCCCACCTGCCGGTAGTACATCGCCCGGCTCTCCGACCCGATCTCGTCGCTCAGGAGGATCCGGTAGGAGCCGAACCGCAGCGCGAACAGGAGGCGGCGGAAGAACCCGCCCACGGGCACGCCGCCGCGCCCCTCGTAGGTCGTGTAGACGTTCTCGTCCCCGGAGGGGTAGTCGATCTCGCGCGAGCGCGTGCGCACGAACACGTAGTCGTTGGCGATCTCCCCGTAGTAGATCTCCGGTCGCGCGATCCGGAGCGTCGGCGTCGCGGCCGCCGGGGGGATGTCCCGCACGAACAGTTCGGGGAGCCCCTCCGGCGTGATCCGGTTGACCGGACCCACGACCGCGCCGTAGCCGTGCGTGTACTGGAGGCGTTCGTTGATCCACTGCCGGTCCGTGTCCCGACCGCGGGGGTCGCGCGGCAGGGTCGCGTAGGACAGCTCGCGCGCCGAGAGCATCACCTGGCGGTACTCGCCGTCGATGACGTAGCGGTCGTTGTCCACGTCGACGAAGCGGTAGTAGGTGCGGATCTCCTGGAGCTGCGCGAACGTGGCCAGGAGCGGTCCGCGATCCCAGAGGCGGACGTTCTGGAGCGTCGCCGCGTTGCGCGCGAGGTCCGCGAACTCGAGCGTCTCCCTGGCCGGGAACTCCCGCTCCTCGACGCGGTCCAGCCCGAAGGCTTGCCGGGTCAGCCGGATGTGGTGGGCGATGAAGGGGCTCTCGAAGACCAGCGCGTTCGGCGCCACCCGGAGTCGCTGGACGAGACCCGGGAACAGGCCCACCCCCCCGACCCACCCCACCGCGAGCAGCGCGAGGCCCGCGATCACCGGCCGGGCCCCCCGTGCCAGGACCTGCGCCAGCGCCGTCAGCCCGCAGAGGGCCGCGAGCGCCGCCAGCACCCACAGCGCGGGCAGCGTGGCATGGACGTCCGTGTACGTCGCGCCGAAAACGGCCCCGCGCTGCGAGTACAGGAGCTCGAAGCGGTCGAGGTAGAAATCGATCGCCTTCACGAAGAGGAGTACGGCCAGCAGACCGAGCAGGTGGGCGCGCGCGCGCGTCGTGATGACCGGAGCGCGAGCCGTCAGGACGAGCACCCGGCCGAGGAAGTAGAGGACGCCGCTCGCGACGAGCGTCGCGCCGACGAGGAGGAACGCCCAGTCCAGGACCCGGCGCCAGAGCGGCAGGCGGAAGACGTAGAAGCCGACGTCGCGGCCGAAGAGCGGATCCTGGACGCCGAAGGGCTGGGCATGCTGGTAGGCGACGAGCGTCTGCCACTCGCCGCTCGCCGAGAGCCCGAACAGCAGCGCGAGCGCCACCGTCGCGGGCGTGAGCGCGCGGCGGAGGAGCGGCTCGAGGATCACGCGGCTCGGCAGGCCCAGCGGCTCCTCCAGCTCCCAGAAGACGTCCGGGGGGCGTGCGTAGGCCGCGGCCCGGACATTCACCTCGAGGAAGAGGAAGCTCACCAGCCCGACCACGAGGAAGAGCACGCCGCGCAGCCCGAGGACGCGGAGGAACACGGCGCCGTAGCCGACCTCCTCGAACCAGAGCCAGTCGGTGTAGAACGGCACGGCTTGGAGGACCGCGAGCGCCAGGATCGCGACGAACGCGAGAAACACCCCACGCGAGGTCCTCATTCAAGACCCCCCGCATCCCCGTCCCCGATTGACCACCTCGCCGGGACGGCTCGGGCTTGCGCCCTCGCGACGTCCCGCCCCTCCGGCCACCTTCGGGGGGAGGGGAGGGATACTACCCACACGCCATGCGTGCGTCCGGGAGCTGGCACTGGGTGTCTCATCGCTCTTCGGCGATCTCGTACTCCAACCGTCGCTGGGCCATCCAGCGCACCGCCCAGAGGTCCGCCAGCCCCCCCCACAGTCGGCTCCAGTTCCCGTACTTCGACTGGCCGGCCCGCCGCGGCCGGTGACGGACGGCCACCTCGGTGACGCGGCAGCCCTCCAGGCGGAGCAGCGCCGGCAGGAAGCGGTGCATCCCCCGGTAGAGCGTGAGGCGCTCGAGCGCCGCGCGCCGGAACGCCTTCAGCATGCAGCCGGTGTCGTGGACGCCGTCCCGGGTGAGGCGTCGGCGCACCGAGTTGGCGATCCGCGAGCCGACCCGCTTGGTCCACGGGTCCTGGCGGCGCACCCGCCAGCCGCAGACGGCGTCGTGTCCCGCGAGGCGCTCGAGGAGGAGCGGAATGTCTCGCGGGTCATTCTGGAGATCCGCGTCCATCGTGACGATCAGGTCCCCCCGCGCAGCCCGGAATCCCGCGGCGAGCGCCGCCGTCTGACCCGCGTTTCGCCGGAAGCGGATCACCCGGAGCCGCGCGTCGGCGTCCGCCAGGCCGGCCAGCACCCGGAACGTTCCGTCGGTCGAGCCGTCGTCCACGAAAATGATTTCGTACGACCGGCCGAGGCCCGCGAGGACCTCGCGGAGTTCGCGGTAGCAGGGCTCGGCGTTCGGTTCCTCGTTGTACGCGGGAATGACGACCGAGAGCAGGGACGCCGGGTCAGGCCCCGGCCGCGGAGACCCCGCAGGTGCGCCCGGCTCGGCGGCGGAGTGGTTCACCCGTATCCTCGACGGCAGGCCTCGGGCGCTCCGCTAGTACCTCTAGTACCGCGGCGTGGCCGAGGGTGCGGCGACGCCGCGAAAGCCGTATGCGCGGTAGATCGCGAACGCCCGCACGACGCGGCCGCCCCGCCGGACCTCGAGGACCGACGGTCCCTCGATCCGCTCGAACGCCGCAGCGACGCGCGTGTCCAGCGGCCGGCCGACGCCGTCCTCCACGTAGATGGCATCCCACCCGAGCCGGGCGCCCGGCCCCTCCCAGAAGTCGTACTGGTTGAGGCGCCGGCCCAGATTCACATTATACGCAGGCGGCCGATCGGGGACGTAGAAGGCGAGCTCGCTCGTCACCTGGTAGCGGTCCGAGAGGAGGAAGGTCCGCTCCGGCGCCGGCATCTCGCCGCGAGCCGCGGCGACCGCGCCCCCGAGCTCCCGCCACCCCTTGAGCCGGGTCGTCGGGTCCAGGCCGGGCGGCAGCCCCAGGAGGTCCGTCGCGTGCCCCAGTGCCGTGACCGCGAGCGCCACCGCGCCTGCGCCGACCAGCAGCGCGGTCTGGGCGCGGCGGGCGGCCGCTCCGAGCGCCGGCCGCCGTTCGAGGAGGGCCCCCGCCGCGATCAGCGCCAGCGGCGGGTAGGCCGCCGCCGGCCAGTTGGCCTGGATCTTCCCCTGCACCGACAGGAGCGCGTAGAAGGCGAGGATCGGGAGCGCGAACGCCGCGAGAAAGCGGTACGGTTCGCGTCGGCCGATGAGCCCGTCGCGCAGGGCACGCCAGGCGGCCCACCCCAGGATCGCCGCCACCACGGGGGTCAGCACCCCGACCTGCGAGCCGAGGAACGCCAGCGGCTCCTCCCAGCCGAGGCCGGCCCCCCGCCCCTGGCTCGCGACGTGGCGCGCCGTCACCCAGCCGTGGCGCAGGTTCCACACGAGGACGGGCACGAGCAGCCCGAGGGCGAGCGCCGCGCCGACCCACGACGCCGGGTGGCGGAGCCGCCGTCGGGCTTCGGGGGCGCACCAGAGGTAGACGACGATGCCCGGGAGGACGAAGAGCATCGTGTACTTCGCGAGGAGCCCGAGCCCGACGGCGAGGCCGGCGAGGATCCACGCGCCCGCCACGCCACCGACGGCCCCCCGGTAGAGGAAGAGGAGGGCCAGCGTCCAGCAGACCAGGAACGGTGAGTCGATCGTCATGAGCAGGCTCCCCGCCCAGAAGAGCGGCGTGAGCTCCAGGCCCACGACGGCGAGGAGGCCGACCCGCGCGTCGCCGAACGCCTCGCGGCCGAGCCGGTAGAGCAGGAGCGCTCCCGCCACGCTCAGGAGGATGGCCCCGAGGCGGATCGAGAACGCGGACGCGCCGAGCGTCGCCGTCAGCCCGTAGATCAGGTACGCGATCAGCGGCCCCTTCGAGTAGTAAGCGGCATCGAGGCGTCGCGACCATTCCCAGTAGTGGGCTTCGTCGGGCGAGAGATCCAGGACGCCCGCGGCCAGGTAGGCGAGGCGCAGCACGGTCACCGCGGCCACGAAGCCCCAGAGGACGGCCCGGGCCCGCCGTTCGCGGGCCACGTCCCCCGGACCGGCCGCGGCCGACCACGGGCCGCCCGTCACGGGCGGACGTAGATCGCGTTGGAGAAGATCCACGGCATCCGTCGCGCGGTCGCGATGGGGAAGAGGTTCACCTCCAGGTCCACCTCGACCCGGTAGGTGCCCGGCACGCGCACCGGGACCCTGACCGGCCCCGCCGCCTTGGCCTCGTGCGCCACCTCGCCGTCCCGCAGGATCCGGAGGACGGCCTCACCGACCGGCGGCACCTGCACCTCGAGGGCGAGGCCGGAGCCCGCGCGGACCGTCTCGCCCGGCAGCACGACCGCGTCGCCCTGGCGGGCGCGGAAGCGGAACCCCGCGGCCGGCGCGAGGCCGTCGAAGGCGCTGTAGAACTGCCCCGCCCGGAGCGCGCCGTACACCCGCGCGCGATCCGTCGCGTCCCTCCGCAGCGGCTCGCGGGTGACGAAGTGCAGCTGGCCCAGACGGAACGCGGTCTCGTGGGAGGGGAAGCGAACCCCGGTCTCTTCCGTGAGCTCGATCCCCCCGTGTGCGTCGAGTCCGAGGACCCCGATCGTCGGCCGCTCCCGCGCCATGCGGTCCCAGCGGGCAAGCACTCCGCGCGGCCACCCCACGACCGAGAGGATCGCCATGACGGGGTTCGCCGGATACGCGAGCAGCCCCATGAGCTGCCGGTGCGGCGGCGCCGCGACCACTTGGTCGAAGACGTCCACCACCTCGATCCCGTCGAGTGCCGGTACCTGCTCGCGCCAGCCCTGGCGGGGGTGCTCGGGATGGGCCAGGAGCACGATCGCCCCGTCCCGCCGGTAGCCGTCGAGGAGCTCGTCGAGCGCGACGCCGCGGGCGCGGACGACGGAGGTCGAGCGAGGGGCGAGGAGGAGCAGGTACCCGTTGCCCGTGGTGATCTCCGCGCCGATCAGCACGAGCGTGGGGCCGTACCAGCCCTCCTTCCCCTCCGTGAGCGGCGCGAGGGTGTTGTGATCCGTGAGAAAGACCACACGCGCGCCCGCGCGGGCCGCCGCGACCGCGATCTCCTCGATGCTCCCGCGCCCGTCGTGCGAATAGCGGGAGTGGACGTGGAGGACGCCGGTGTACTCGGCCAGGTCCGAGGCCGGCGGCCAGCCGGCCGGCACCGGGCGCGGCCCGAGCCGCGCCGCGGCCCCGTAGCCCGCGGCCAGCGTCGCGGCGACGATGCCGGCGAGCAGGAGGCGCCGGGGAACGGTCCCCGGGGCCGCAGCACGATCACGCCGAGCCGTGGCGGGGACGCCGCCGCGGCGCCCGCTCAGGTGCCGTGCGTCCAGGACGCCAGGTACGCCTGCTGCGCCGGCGTGAGCTCGTCGATCGCAACACCCATCGACGCGAGCTTCAGCCGGGCGATGGCGCGGTCGATCTCGACCGGGACCCGGTAGACCCGGCGTTCCAGCCGGCTCCCTTCCCGGACGAGGTGCTCCACGGACAGCGCCTGGTTCGCGAAGGACATGTCCATGACCGCCGCGGGGTGCCCCTCGGCCGCCGCCAGGTTGATCAGGCGCCCCTCGCCCAGGACATAGAGGCGCCGGCCGTCCTTCTGCACGAACTCCTCGACGAACGGCCGGACCGCACGGCGCGACTGGCTCTGCGCCTCCAGCGCCTCGAGGTCGATCTCGACGTTGAAGTGACCCGAGTTGGCCAGGATCGCCCCGTCCTTCATCCGCGCGAAGTGCTCGGCACGGATCACGGCGGTGTTTCCCGTCACCGTGACGAAGATGTCCGCCTCGGCCGCGGCGTCCCGCATCGGCATGACCTGGAACCCCTCCATGACGGCCTCGAGCGCCCGCAGCGGGTCCACCTCGGTGACGAGGATGCGCGCGCCCAGCCCGTGGGCGCGCGCGGCGAGGCCGCGACCGCACATCCCGTACCCGGCGACAGCGACGGTGCGCCCGGCGAGCAGGACGTTCGTGGCGCGGAGGATCCCGTCGATCGTCGACTGGCCGGTGCCGTACCGGTTGTCGAACAGGTGCTTGGTATCCGCGTCGTTGACCGCGATGATCGGGTACGCGAGGACCCCCTCACGCTCCATCGCCCGGAGCCGGATGACGCCGGTCGTCGTCTCCTCGGTCCCGCCGATCACGTGGCGGATCAAATCCCGGCGGTCGCCGTGCAACGTCGAGATCAGATCCGCCCCGTCGTCCATCGTGACCTGCGGGGCGGTCTCCAGGACGGCGCCGATGTGGCGGTAGTACCGGTCGCTGTCCTCCCCCTTCTGCGCGAAGACCGGGACGCCGTGTTCCTGCACCAGGGCGGCGGCGACGTCGTCCTGCGTCGAGAGCGGGTTCGAGGCGCAGAGCGCGAGCGACGCCCCCCCGGCCCTGAGCGTGAGCATGAGCACGGCCGTCTCCGTCGTCACGTGCAGACACGCGCCCACGCGAACGCCGCGCAGCGGCTGCTCCCGCGCGAACCGCTCCCGGACCTGGCGGAGCACCGGCATCGCCATCTCGGCCCACTCGATCCGGAGTTGCCCCGCCGGGGCGAGGCCGAGGCCCTTCACGTCATGGGGCACGGTCATGGCGCCTTCCTTCTTTCCTCGGAGGGGGCTTCGCCCCCCGGTCTGTCGGGAGGGGCCGCACCTCCCCCGAGGAGTGCGTGGGGGGAGCCTGCGCGCGGAGCGCTTCGGTCAGGATCGGGCGGACGACCTGACCCGCGGCGGCGACCGTCTAGATCCCGGCGTCTTCGCGGAGATCCTTGACCCGGTTCGTTCGCTCCCACGTGAACTCCGGCTCGTTGCGCCCGAAGTGCCCATAGGCGGCCGTCTTGCGGAAGATGGGGCGGCGCAGGTCGAGATACTTGATGATGCCGGCCGGGGTGAAGTCGAAGTGACGGCGGATCATCTCCTCGAGCTTGGCGTTCGGCACCTTCCCGGTCCCGTACGTGTCCACCATGATCGAGACCGGATCCGCGACGCCGATCGCGTACGCCACCTGCACCAGGCAGCGGTCCGCCAGCCCGGCCCCGACGACGTTCTTGGCGACGTGGCGCGCCATGTACGAGGCGGATCGGTCGACCTTGGTCGGGTCCTTCCCGGAGAAGGCGCCGCCGCCATGCGGGCAGGACCCACCGTAGGTGTCCACGATGATCTTGCGACCGGTGAGCCCCGTGTCGCCCTGGGGGCCGCCGATGACGAAGCGGCCCGTGGGGTTCACGTGGTAGGTGATGCGCTTCGGGTCGAGCATCCCGGCGGGGATCGTGGGCACGATCACGTGCTGGATGACGTCGGCGCGGAGCTGCTCGAGGGTCACGTCCGGGCTGTGTTGCGCGGAGAGCACGACGGTCTCGACCCGCGTCGGCTTGCCGCCGACGTAGCGGACGCTCACCTGCGATTTGCCGTCGGGTCGGAGGTACGGGAGGATCCCCTCGCGGCGCACCTGGCTGAGCCGCCGGACGAGTCCGTGGGCGAGGAAGATCGGCAACGGCATCAGCTCCGCGGTCTCGATGCAGGCGTACCCGAACATGAGCCCCTGGTCGCCCGCCCCCAGTCGGTCCACGCCCATGGCGATGTCGGACGACTGCTCGTCGATGGAGACGACGACGCCGCACGTCTCGAAGTCGAAGCCGTACTTCGCCCGTGTGTACCCGACACGCCTGATGGTGTCGCGCGCAATCCGCGCGATGTCCACGTAGCCGGAGGTGGTGATCTCACCCGCCACGACGACGAGACCCGTGGTGAGCAGGCACTCGCAGGCCACGCGCCCCATCGGGTCCTGCTCCATGATCGCATCGAGCACGGCGTCCGAGATCTGATCCGCGATCTTGTCGGGATGCCCCTCGGTCACCGACTCCGAGGTGAACAGGTACTCCTCGTGCGCCATCTCCGCCTCCTCAGCTCGTCGTGATCACGCGGCCGCTCGGGCCGCCACAGCGCGCTACTCTAACACGGGCCCCGCGAGCGCTCAAGGCTTTTGGCGCTCTCCCGCGGCGTCCTCCTCCGCCATCCGCTGCTTGAAACCCTCGAGCGTGGCCACGGTCCACGGATCCACGCCGCGCAGGAGCGCCAGGTAGTAGCTCACCCAGTCTCCGAGGTGCACGAGCGAGAGCAGGCGCGCGAGCCGGCCGCTCCCCCGCGCGCGGGCCTCGCGCGCGGGGACCCGCGCTTCGGCAATCGCCCGCGTCGCGACGAGGCGTCGCGCGACGCGGGGATGCTCCGCGCCGTCCCGCAGGAAGAGCACCGCCCAGGGGCCGTCCGGCATCGCGGCCCAGGCCTCGAGGGCGTTGTGGTCGATCTCCGGGAGCGCGCCGGAGAGCGCGACCACCTTGGCGTTCTCTTCGAGCTGGGTGCGCCAGCGGTAGGCGACGGGCGCGGTGAGCTCCGTGCCGTAGACGACCGGGATCCGCCCCTCGAACCAGGCCGCGAGCTCCTTGGCCGCGTTGCGGGCTGAGGGCGCTTCCGGGGCGAGCTCCGCCCCGAAGGCCTTCAGCAGGGCGACCGCCTCCTCCCGCTCCTCGACGCCGCCGAGGCCCCCGCCCACGCGGTCGAGCAGCACGAGCAGCGGGATGAGCAGGTAGCCGAGCGCCCCGCGCGGCGGCAGGCCCCCGGGGAGGCGCACGCACGGGAGCCCCTCGCGGCGCGCGCGTGCGCCCAGCTCGCCCCCCGCCGTCACCGCGAGCAGCCGTGCCCCGCGCGCCCGTGCCGCGGCGCACGCGGCGAGCGTCTCCTCGGTGTTCCCCGAGTAGCTCGACACGACCACGAGGGCATCGGGGCCGACCCACGCCGGGAGGTCGTAGCCCCGCACGACCTGGACGGGAAACGGCGCCCGGTCATGGCAGAGCGTCTGGAGGAAGTCCCCCGCGATCGCCGAGCCGCCCATGCCGGCCACGATCACCGCGCCGGGCGGGGCGTCCGGGAGGCGGAGCCCCTCGGCGACGCGCGCGGCGTCGGCGACCTGATCGGCGAACCCGCGCAGGAGCTCGCCGAACCCGTGGGGGTCCCCCGCCGCGTAGGTCGCCGGGGCGTCCAGACGGGCGCTCAGGACCGCCCTCCGCGGCGCGCCTCGAGGGTGAGCCCGATCCGCCCGCTCCACGGCGCGGGACCCAGGTCCACCGGCCAGCTCACGGTGACCTGCGCGCCCTGCCAGACCCGCTCGAGGCCCGCCTCCGACAGGGACACCGTGTAGACCGGGCCCCAGTCCACGCGGCCTGCCGGGGTCCACCAGAGCCCCGCCGCGAGCCCGAGCCACTCGTCCACCAGCTCGAGCCGCTCGCCGGGGCGCGTGCCGGTGCTCTCGAGGGAGGCCGTTTCCCCTTTTTCGATGCGGTAGTAGCGGTCGGGGGCGGAACCCGTCAGGGTCAGATTCCACCGGACCGCGAACCGGGCGCGGAGCGGCTGCGTCGCCCGGAGCTCGTACCGCGCCTCGAGCGAGTCCGCGCCCGCGCGCAGCTCGACGATCTTGGTGAGCTCCACGCCGGTCCCCTGGGCCACCGCGGCCGCCCGGAGCTCGACCGTGACGGCGGCGTCCGCCTCCTCGCGCACGGCGGCGCGGCAGGGCCGCCCTGGGAACGCGACCCACGCCTGCTCGACGTCCGCGGCGCCCTCCCCGTCCGGCGCGAGCAGGTAGTCCTGAAGGCTCGCCCGCCGGTACGGGTCGTAGGCAAGCAGGCGCCCGAGCCCGGCCTCCTTCACCACCCACGTCTCGTGGATCGTGCGGGGGGGGCCCCCGGGGGTCCCGGCCTGCTCGGCCTCGGCGATCTTGAGGTGCGAGTGCTCGGGTCGGCGCGTCAGGACGTCCGCGAGGTCGAAGCGGAGCGGCCGGTACGCGAGCTCGGTCACCGTCCCCCCCTGCGCCGGCCGCAGGAGGAGCGCCAGGCGATCGGACCGGACGGCGAGCTCGACGGCACCGTCGCCGTCCAGGTCCCCGGACTCGTGGACGACGCGCCTGCCCGGATCCAGGGCACGCTCCAGCCGGGCCTCGGCGTCGAGGAGCGCGCTGCGGACCGCGCGCCGGAGATGCGGCAGGTAGATGCCGCCGAAGATGCCGTGCCAGTAGGCGTCGTTGCACTGCCCGCGCCAGAGCGCCTCGCGGGCCGCGAGGAGCTCCGGGTCGTCGGGACGCGCGGCCAGCGCCGTGGCGATGCGAGCGCTCAGGCGCAGCATCTTCCGGTACGCGTCGTTCCCCTCGGGATAGCGCACCAGGAAGTTCCGCCAGAACCCCCCGCGGAGGAGCTGGGCCCCCTCACGTTCGCCCTGGGCCTCGAGGGCCGACCGGGCGCGCTCGAGGACGCGCCCGGCTTCCGGGGGCAGCACCCACTCCCCCATCTCCCGGTAGCTCGCCGTCGGCAGGTACACGCGCCCCGTCGGCGGGTGGCCGTCCAGGTACTCCCCGGCCGTCGCCACCTCGACGTCCGGCACGCTGCCGAGCCCGGAGAAGAACGCCTCGAGCCACCCCTCGCCGTACACGGTCCGGTGGGTCCCGGGCCAGACGCCGAACTTCTCCCCGTCGTCCACCAGCGTGACGGCCCCGCCGCTCGCGGAGCGCTCCGCCAGCGCCGCGAACACCTCCTCCACCGGGTGGAACGGAACCAGGTAGCGGAACCGCTGGCTGATCGGGAACACGGCCACGCTCCGCCCCTGCTCCTCCGTGAGGTAGTACCCCGAGAGGCGGTCAGGGTCGAGGCCGGCCAGGAGGAAGTGGTAGTCGTCCACGAGGATGTACTCCACGCCCGCCTCGGCGAGCGGCGCCGCCAGGTGCGGCTCCCACACCCGCTCGGCGAGCCACATCCCCCGCGGGCGCACGCCGAGGCGCCGCGCGACGCGCTCCGTGAGCGCCCGGATCTGCCCCACCTTGTCGTGGTGGGGCAGGAGCGGCAGGATCGGCTCGGCGAACCCGCCGGTGAGCGGCTCCACCTGGCCGCGCGCCGCGAGCTCTCCGAGGAGATCCACCACGTCGGGCGCGTGCTTTTCCCACCACTCCAGGAGGATCCCGGAAGTGTGGACCAGGACGCGGATGCCCGGGAAGCGGCGCAGCGTCTGGAGCAGCGGCCGGTAGGCCTGCCGCACCGCGGCGTCCACGACGTCGTCGAGGTTGCCGAGGGGCTGGTGGTTGTGGACGCCGAAGATGAAGGTGAGCGCCATGAGGTCGCCCGGCCGCGCCGGCCGTCAGGCCTCGCGTTCCACGTCCCGGTGGCTCACCGTGAGCGGGAATCCCGCCTGCTCCACGACCTCGCGGAGCTCCTCCACGAGGGCCACGGACCGGTGGCGGCCGCCCGTGCAGCCGACGGCGACGGTGAGGTAGGCCTTCCCTTCCCGCTGGTAGCGCGGCAAGAGGTAGGCGAGGAACTCGCGCACCCGCTCAAGGAACCCGCGCCCCTCGGGATGGTCGAACACGAACCGGCGCACGGCGACGGCCCGCCCGTCGTGCGCCTTCAGGTCTTCCACGAAGAACGGGTTCGGGAGGAACCGGCAGTCGAGCACGAGGTCGGCGTCGTACGGGATCCCGTACTTGTAGCCGAACGAGATGAGGTTCACGTTCAGCCCGAGTCGCGGCTCCTGCTCGCCGTACAGCTCGACGAGCATCTGCTTGAGCTGGTGGACGGTGATGTGGGAGGTGTCGATCACGCGGTCGGCGATCTCGCGGAGGTGTGCGAGCAGCTCTCGCTCGGCCTGGATCCCCTCCAGCACCGTCTCCCCGGCGGGGTGGCGTCGGCGGGTCTCGTGGTAGCGGCGGACCAGCACCTCCTCCCCGGCCTCGAGGAAGAGGACCTCGGTCGCGTAGCCGCGGTGCCGGAGCTCCGAGAGCACCTCGCCGACCGGCGTGAGGTACTCGCCCTCGCGCACGTCCACGCCGAGGGCGATCCGGTGGATGCGCCGCGTCGAGTGGGCGCACAGCTCGGCGAAGATCGGGATGAGCGTCGTCGGCAGGTTGTCGACGCAATAGTACCCCATGTCTTCGAAGCACTTGATCGCGTAGCTCTTCCCGGCCCCCGACAGGCCCGTGATGATGATGAATCGCAGGGGGCCGGCGTCGGAGGGCCCCGGCCGCCCGCGGTCGTGCGCGGCGCTCGCCACGGCGTTAATCCTCGGAGGGGGGCTCTGCCCCCCTTCCGAACCTCCCCCCGATCGATTGCGCGGGCAAAGCCCGCGCTCGGAGCGCCTCGTTCCGGCGCGACTCAAACGAGTCGAACCGCTGCGAGTCTTCCAGCACGCTGCTCAGCCAGCCGGCTCGACGAGCTCGAGCCGGCCGTCCGGCCGCCGGCGGAGGACGTTGACGGCCCGGCTCCGGGCGTTGGTGAAGACCAGGAGGCCGTCCCGGCGGATGCGCAGCTGCTCGAGCGCCTCGTCCACCGTCATCGGCTTGGCGCTCAGCCGCCGCACGACCACGCCGGGCTCCTCGGCCGCGTCCGCTCCTCCGGGCGCCTCGCTGCCGGGCTCGGCAATCTGCCGCGACGGTCGCGGCTTCCGCGCCCGCAGACGCTCCTTGCGCCGGCGCACCTGCTCCTGGAGGTGTCCCAGCGCCAGGTCCACCGCCGTCTGGAAGTCCGCGGCGGCCGCCTCCGCGTGGAGGGTCGCCTGCTTCGCCTGGAGCGTCACCTCCGCCAGGTGCCGATAGCGCTCCAGGGCCAGCACGACGCGCGCCTCGGTGACCTTGGCAAGAAAGCGGCTGACCCGGGCCAGCTTCGCCTCGACCCGGCGGCGGAGCGCCGGGGAGAGCACGACGCCGCGGCCCCGGATGTGCGTCGTCAGCGCAGGTCTCCGGTCAGCCGCGCTTCCGGCTCGCCAGGCGGCGCTGGTGGGAGGGGAGCATGCCGAGCTCCTCGCGGTACTTGGCCACCGTCCGGCGGGCGATCGTGAGCCCCCGGTCCCGCAGGGTGCGGGTGACATCCTGGTCCGACAGGGGCTTGCGCGAGTCCTCCCCGGCCACGAGGTCCTGGATCAGCTTCTTCACGCTCACCGAGGAGACCACGTCGCCTCGTCCGGTCGAGATGCCGCTGTGGAAGAAGAACTTCAGCTCGAACAGCCCCTGTGGCGTCTGGACGTACTTGTTGGTCGTCACCCGGCTGACCGTGGACTCGTGCATCCCGATGTCCTCCGCCACGTCGCGGAGCGCGAGGGGCCGGAGGAAGGGAAGCCCCTTGTCCAGGAACTCCTTCTGGAACCGCACGATCGAGTCCGTCACGCGATAGAGCGTCCGCTGGCGTTGATGGACGCTCTTGATCAGCCAGACCGCCGAGCGCAGCCGCTCCTCCACGTATCGGCGACCCTCGTCGTCCTTGTCCCGCCCGAGCAACGAACGGTACTCGCGGTTGATCCGGAGCCGCGGGATCCCGTCGTCGTTCAGCATCACGACGTAGCCGTCATCCATCTTGTGGACGTGGACGTCGGGGGTGATGTAGCGAGTGTCGTCGACGGCGAAGCGCCGCCCGGGCTTCGGCTCCAGCCGGGCGATCTGCTCCACGGCCTCCAGGACCCGGTCCGGGTCCCGCTTGAGCGCCCGGGCGATCTCCGCGTACCGGCAGCGCTGGAAGGCCTCGAAGTGCGCCTCGAGGATCTCGATCGCGACCGGGTCGGGATCCGGCTGGCCCCGGAGCTGGATGAGGAGGCACTCGCGGAGGTCCCGGGCACCCACGCCTGCGGGGTCGAGGTCCTGGACGACGGCCAGGGCCTTCTCCACGGCCGTCGCGGGCAGTCCCGTCTTCTCGACGATCTCCTCGAGCGTCGTCTGCAGGTATCCGTCCTCGTCGAGGTTGCCGATCACCACCTCGGCCGCCCGGCGGACGTCCGGCTCGACCACGACGAGGCGAAGCTGCGCGTCCAGGTGCTCGGCCAGCGTGGGCGCGACCGTGATGAAGTTCTCGAAGCGGCTCTCCTCGGGTGCCTCCTGCGCGACGAGGCTCCGCTCCTCGGGCGGGCCGAAGAGGACCTCCATCGGGTCGAAGGGGAGATCCGCGCCCTCGGCGTCGGCGCCGGGGGCCTCAGGGGCCGCGGCTTCCTCGGGCCCCGGTGTCGCTTCCGGGGTCGGGGCGTCCTCTGGCTCCATCTCTTCGAGCAGCGGGTTTTCGGTCAGCTCCTCCTGCAAGAGCTCCTGCAGCTCGAGCGTCGAGAGCTGCAGCAGGCGGATCGCCTGCTGCAGCATCGGCGTCATGACCAAGCGCTGCGTCTGACGGAGCGCGAGGCGGGCTTCCATCGCCACGGCGGGCGCCCCTACCGCCTCGGCAGGCTACAGCCTGCGCCGGGCCAAGAACCGAGCAGATCCCGCCGGAGGGACGGGACGCCCGCGAGGCCGCAGGCCGAGCGCGTCCCGGCGAGCTGGAAGACGCAGGGAGGAGGCGCCCCGAGGCGTACTCCGTGTACGTTGAGGGGCGCCGACGACCCGACCGGAGGGGCGGGACGCCCGCGAGGCCGCAGGCCGAGCGCGTCCCGGCGAGCTGGAGGACGCCGAGATGCGACGGTTGTTGGCACGGCGCTAGAGGGAGAACTTCTCACCGAGGTAGATCTCGCGCGCCCGCTCGTTGGTCGCGAGCTCCTTCGACGTGCCGGACACGAGGATCTGGCCGTCGTACAGAATGTACGAACGATCCGTGATCTCGAGCGTTTCCCGGACGTTGTGGTCGGTGATGAGGACGCCGATCCCCTTCTGCTTGAGCCGCGCCACGATCCCCTGGATGTCCGCGATCGCAATCGGGTCGATGCCGGTGAAGGGCTCGTCGAGCAGGAGGTACTTCGGGGAGTTGATGAGCGCACGCGTGATCTCCAGCCGCCGGCGCTCTCCACCCGACAGCGTGTCGGCCCGCTGCTTCCGCCGCTCCTCGAGCCCCAGCTCGCCCAGCAGCGCCGTCAGTCGCTGCTCCCGCTCGCGCGCCGTCAGGTCGAGCGTCTCGAGGATCGCGAGCAGGTTCTCCTCCACCGTCAGCTTCCGAAACACCGAGGACTCCTGCGGCAGGTACCCGATCCCCTGCCGGGAGCGTCGGTACATCGGCAGCTCCGTGATGTCCCCCCCGTCGAGGAGGATCCGTCCCCGGTCCGGGGCGAGCAGGCCCACGACCATGTAGAACGTCGTCGTCTTCCCGGCGCCATTCGGGCCGAGCAGCCCGACGACCTCGCCCGGGTTGATGACCAGGCTCACGCCCTGGACGACCTTCCGCTGGCGGAAGGTCTTCGACACCCCCCGCGCCTCGAGCCCCATCGGCCGCTAGCCGCACGAGGCCGCCCGCGGCTCGTCCTTCTTCGGGCCGGGCTTTCCCTCTTCCTTGGCGCCCTCGCGCTTCGGGTAGAAGACCGACTTCACCCGCTCGCGCGCCCCGCCCTTGACGGTGCTGCGGTCCTCCGCGAGGAGGATCTCGATCTCCTCGCCCGTCACCACGTTGTCGTCTTGCCAGACCTTGGCGTCGCCGATCAGGAGCAGGCGCTGCTCGTCGTCGTAGTACTCCGCGCGGCGTGCGGTGCCCGTGCGGCAGTCCTCCGTGACGATGCGCACGTTCCCGGTGGAGACGATCCGGAGCACGCGCTCTCCCTTCTCGTCGAGGTAGACCTCCATCCGGTCGGCGCTCTGGACCGAGTTGTCCTGCTTCGCCACGACGTTCCCCGTGAAGATGACGAGGCCCTCGCGCTTGAGGGCCTCCATGCGGTCGGCGTCGATGACGATCGGCGCCTTCGAGGGTTGCCCCGGCTTCCGCTCGCCCTTCGCTGCCGGCGCGGCCTTCTCCTCCTGCGCCTTCGGGGGCGGCGGGCCGGCCTTGCGGGCGGGTGCGCGGCTCTGGCTGTCCGCCGGCGCGGCGCCCGCCACCCAGAGCGCGGCGGCGACCGCGAGGATCAGAACGGTACGGGACCTCATGGACCACCCCTCGGGAACAAGCCCAGGTTGGCGTTGGTTCGATCGGTGATGACGACGCGGACGTCGCGCGCCAGGACCGCCTGCTGCTCCTGCATCTTCACGTCGAGCCCGCGTCCGTGGATCGTCGTCCCGGCGCGGATGATCTCCACGGGCTCCTCGGTGGAGAGGTTGCGCGCCTCGTTGCGCCAGCGGAGCGTCGGCGTCGTCATTCGGAGCCCGTCGTTCGAGGTGACGACGACGTTGCCCGTCAGCACCACGTCCCGCTTCTGATTGTCCAGCACGCCCTCGTCCCCCATCACGGTCCACACGACGTCCTGCGAGAAGACGCGCACCGTGACCTTCTGCATCACCGTCCGGTGCTCCCGGTCGAAGACCTCGGCGCGGTCGGCGTCCAGGGTCCAGCGGAGGTTCCCTTCCAGGGTCTCGCTGATGTGGACCTCGTTGATCCGGTAGTCCGCCTGCTGCTGCGGTTGGGGCGGCGCGGCCGGCCGGCGTCCCCGAACCTTCCAGGCGATAGTGCCCCCGAGCCCGAGGGCCAGGGCCACGAAGCACATGAGGAAGATCGTCGCCAACCGTCGCATCGCCGAACTGGCTCAAAAATTCGCCAGGCGCTCGCACCCTAGCATAAATCGTGCCGAGTGTAAACCCTCCGTCCCCGCGCGCGCCCGGCCTCCCTCAGCGGTCCCACCGGCCGCGAGCGCGAAGCAGGGCCTCCAGCACCTCCCGTACCGCCCCCCGGCCGCCCCCGAACCGGCTCACCCAGTCTGCGGCGCGGCGCACCTCGGCGACCGCGTCGGCCGGCGCGAGGGCGAGGCCGGCCCGCTCGAGCACGGGGAGATCGCTGAGGTCGTCGCCCATGCACGCGACCTCCGCATCGCGGCACCGGTGGCGGGCGCGGAGCGCCTCGTACACGGCCAGCTTGTCCTGAACCCCCTGGTGGACCTCCGGGAGCCCGAGCTCGGCACAGCGCCGGCTCACGGCCTCGGAGCGGCGGGCCGACACGACGGCGACCCGGAACCCCGCGGCGACGGCGCGCGCCAGGGCGAGGCCGTCGTGGACGTGGAACGACTTCCACTCCGCCCCGCGGGGGCCGTACCAGACCCGTCCGTCCGTCAGGACGCCGTCCACGTCGAGAATCAGCAGCCGGATGCGGCGGAGGCGCGCGCGCCGGAGCGGGCGCGGGCGGGCGGCGCGGCGACGGGAGGCCATCATGGTGGCAGGCGCGACCGGCCGCGCGCGGGCGCCCGGGGTCTCCTAGGCGAGCTTCGCCCGCAGGAGGTCGTGCAGGTGCAGGATCCCGTCCGGCCGGCCCGCGTCGTCCACGATGAGGAGCTGGGTGATCGCGTGCCGCTCCATCAACTCGAGGGCCGTCGCCGCGAGCTCTGCGCGGCCGACCGTCTTCGGCTGCCGGGTCATCAGGGCGCCGGCCGTGGGCGGCAGGCGGCCGCCGGCGCCCTGGAGGGCCCGCCGGAGGTCGCCGTCGGTGACGATGCCGACGAGCACGCCCCCGGCATCCACCACCGCCGTGGCGCCGAAGCGCTTGGCCGTCATCTCGCGCACGGCCGCCTCGGCGGGCGCGGTGTCCCGGATCACGGGAACCTCGTCGCCCCGGTGCATCAGCTCGTCGACGCGGAGGAGCCGGCGCCCGATCTCGCCGCCGGGGTGCAGGAGCGCGAAGTCGTCGGGCCGGATCCCACGCCGGATCAGGACGGCGACGGCGAGCGCGTCGCCGAGCGCGAGGGCCGCCGTCGTCGACGCGGTGGGCGTCAGGTTGTGTGGACAGGCTTCCTCGCGGACCGAGACGTCGAGCACCACGTCCCCGTGCCGCGCCAGACGCGAGCGCGGGTTGCCGGTGAGCACGACAAGCGGGACGGCGAGCCGCTTGATCGCCGGCAGGAGGGCGAGGAGCTCTCCCGTCTCTCCGCTGTTCGACAGCGCCACGACGAGATCTCCCCGGGCGAGCATGCCGAGGTCCCCGTGGACGCCGTCCGCCGGGTGGAGGAACAGGGCCGGCGTGCCCGTCGCCGCGAGCGTCGCGGCGACCTTCTTGCCGACGAGGCCCGACTTCCCCATCCCGGTCACCACGACGCGCCCCCGGCATCCCTCGATCAACGCCGCGGCCCGGGCGAACCGTTCGTCCAGGCGCTCGACCAGGGCCCGCACGGCCTCCGCCTCGATTTCGAGGACGCGGCGCGCCGACTTCAGGACGTCCTCGCTCATGGTCCACCCCGGGGGGCGAGCGCGGGCCTCGTCTCGGTCGCCGAGCGCCCGAGCGCGCCCGCGATCGCTTTGACCTCGTCGAGCAGCCGCGGCAGCCAGGCCAGCGGCAGCATCGTCGGACCGTCGGACGGCGCGCGATCGGGGTCTTCGTGGACCTCCATGAAGAGCGCGTCCACGCCGAAGGCCACGGCGGCGCGCGCGAGGCCCGCCACGTACTGGCGCTCGCCGCCCGAGCGCGCCCCCTCTCCCCCCGGGAGCTGGACGGAGTGGGTGGCGTCGAAAACGACGGGCGTCCCGATGCTGCGCATGACGGCCAGGCTGCGGAAGTCCACGACGAGGTTATTATAGCCAAACGTCGCGCCGCGCTCGGTCAGGAGCACGTCCTCGCACCCCGAGAGCCGCAGCTTCTCGACGACGTTCCGCATGTCCCACGGCGCCATGAACTGGCCCTTCTTCACGTTCACGGGCCGCCCGCTCCGGCCGCAGGCCACGACGAGGTCCGTCTGCCGGCAGAGGAACGCCGGCACCTGCAGGAGGTCGAGGACCTCGGCCGCCGGCGGCACCTCGTCGGGCAGGTGGACGTCGGAGAGCACGGGGCAACCGAACGCCGCGCGCACCCGGCCGAGGATCTGCAGGCCCTCGCGGAGCCCGGGACCGCGGTAGGAGCCCAGCGCCGAGCGGTTGGCCTTGTCGTAGGACGACTTGTAGACGAACGGCACCCCCGCATCGGCGGTCAGGCGGACGAGCGCCTCGGCCGTCCGGAGGGCGTGCGTCTCGCCCTCGATCGCGCACGGCCCGGCGAGCAGCGCGAGTGGGGCGCCGGCGCCGATCCGGAGGGGTCCGACGCGGACGGCCCGCGGGCGCGCGGCGTCAGCGGCCGACGAAGTAGTGCTCAAAGCCCGCTTTCCTCGGCGCGTAGAGCTTGTTGCGGGCCGCCTCGCGGCAGACCTTGGCGTTCCGCCCCCGGAGCTCGGCGCAGACGCGCCCGGCGAGGGTCCCGTCGAACTCCGCCAGCTTTTCGACGACCCCCTGGATGCAGAGCCACTGCGCCCCCTCGGGCCCCCGCTCGCAGACCTCGCGGATGCGCGCGGGCGCCTGCGAGACCGGCCCCACGTGGGCGTGCCCGATCCCGTGGAAGCAGGCGGGCTGGATCCGCGCGGGCAGCGCGAGGCACTCGGCGATCACGGCATCGAGCCCCTTCCCCTCCCGCCCGAGGCGCTGCAGGAGGTAGAAGACCTTGTACCGGTAGCACGCCGCGGCGAACCGGCTGGCCGCGTCGCACGGCTCGTGCCCGGGGCGGGCCGCGAGCTCCCGCTCCTTCGCCATGAAGAGCTGCATGAAGGCCCCCGAGGCGCAGTAGTACTGGTAGGCCTTCTCCCGCATCCTTTCGCAGAGCGCGAGCGCCTCGTCCATGTCGTACCCCGCGACGTAGGCGACCCCGTGGCCGACCCCGTGGGCGCAGTCGCCCTTCTTGTAGAGCCGGCGGAAGCCCTCCTCGTCACACAGCCGCGGGACGCGCGCGCGCAGGCCGCCCGGCGCCTCCGTGAAGGCTTCCATGACGACGCCGTGCATACACCCGCCCGTGCAGCGGGCCTGGCACGCCGCGAGGACCCCCGCCAGGTCGCGCGAGCGCGCGTAGCCCGCCTTGCCGACCTCGTGGGCCCGGCCGTGGCACGAGGCGAACCGCGCCTCGAGGGCGTCCAGGATCCCCGCCACCCCGAGCGTCGGCAGATGGGTCTCGATCACCCGCCGTGCGTCGCCCGGCGGCGCCGCCAGATACTCGGCGAGGAAGCGGGCGCGGAGGGCGGGGTCCGACGGCGCGGTTCCCCCCGCCGCCGGACGGTCGTCGAGCACGGACGGGGGGACAGGCTGCGCGCTCGCCCCGGCCGGGACCGCCACGGCCAGGGCGGCCGCGCCGACGATCAGCACCCGCACGGCGGCGCCCACGACCATGCCGCGCCCTAGCGCCGCTCGCCGTGGGCCAGCGCCGCCCCGATGAACCCGGCGAACAGCGGGTGCGGCGCCCACGGGCGCGAACGGAACTCCGGATGGAACTGGCCGGCGATGAACCAGGGGTGGTCCGGCAGCTCGACGATCTCCACGAGCTGCTTCTCCGGCCAGATCCCCGAGACGCGGAATCCGTTCTTCTCGAGGAGCCGACGGTACTCGTTCGCGACCTCGTAGCGGTGACGGTGGCGCTCCTCGATCGCGAGCGTCCCGTACGTCCGCGCGGCGAGCGAGTCCTCCGCGAGCGCCACCGGGTAGAGACCGAGCCGCATCGTCCCGCCCTTGGCCTCGACCCCCCGCTGCTCGGGGAGGAGGTCGATCACCGGGTGCGGCGTCTCGCGATCGAATTCCGCGGAGTTGGCGCCGGCGAGGCCCGTGACGTTCCGGGCGAACTCGATGACGGCGCACTGCATCCCGAGGCAGATGCCCAGGAACGGCAGGCCGTGCTCGCGGGCGTAGCGGATCGCCTCCACCTTGCCCGGGATCCCCCGGTCCCCGAACCCGCCCGGGACCAGGATGCCGTGGACGTCGCCGACGTGCGCCGCCGCTCCATCCTGGAGGAGTTGCTCGGCGTCCACCCAACGCACGTCGACGCGCGCCTCGTGCGCGATGCCGCCGTGAGTCAGGGCCTCGGCCAGGCTCTTGTAGGAGTCCTTCAGCTCGATGTATTTCCCCACCACGGCGATCCGCGTCGCCCGGGCGGGGTTCTTGATCTTCCGCACGATCGCCTCCCAGGCGCCGAGGTTGCTCGGGCGCGGCGGGAGGCCGAGCGCCTTCACGATGAACTCGTCGAGCCCCTCCTGGTGGAACACGAGCGGCACCTCGTAGACCGTCTGGACGTCCTTCGCCGTGATGACGGCCTCCTCCTCGACATCGCAGAAGAGGGCGATCTTGGACTTGATCCCCGACGGCAGGAAGCGGTCCGTGCGGCAGAGCACGATGTCCGGCTGGATCCCGATCGCCCGCAGCTCCTTCACCGAGTGCTGGGTCGCCTTCGTCTTCAGCTCCGCCGCGGCCTGGATGAACGGCACCAGGGTCAGGTGGATGTAGATGACGTTGTCCTTGCCGACGTCCTTCTTGAACTGCCGGATCGCCTCCAGGAACGGCAGCCCCTCGATGTCGCCGACGGTCCCACCCACCTCGATGATCTGGACGTCCACCCCCTCGCTCACCTTCCGGATCGACGCCTTGATCTCGTCGGTGATGTGCGGGATCACCTGGACCGTCCGCCCGAGGTAATCCCCCCGCCGCTCGCGGGTGATCACGGTGTGGTAGACCTTCCCCGTCGTGACGTTGTGATCCCGCGTCATCCGGGCGCGGGTGAAGCGTTCGTAGTGGCCGAGGTCGAGGTCCGTCTCGCCCCCGTCGTCGGTGACGAAGACCTCCCCGTGCTGGTACGGGCTCATCGTCCCGGCGTCCACGTTGATGTACGGGTCCATCTTCTGGAGCGTCACCCGGAACCCGCGCGCCTCCAGGAGGCACCCGATCGAGGCGGCGGCCAGCCCCTTGCCCAGGGACGACACGACGCCGCCGGTCACGAACACGTACTTCGTCGCCACGCTACCCTCCTCTCTGGTCCGCATGGAGTGCCTGCATCTGCTCCCTCGCCGCCGGCGCTGCCGCCGTGGCGAGGGCCGCCCGCACGTAGGTCAACGCCCCCTCGCGGTCGCGCACCCGCTCCGCGGCCTGGGCCGCCAGCAGCCCGTCCAGGAGCCGCCCGAAGGTCGGCCCGGGCTCGAGCCCCAGCCCGCGCAGGTCGTCGCCGGTCACGAGCGGTCGGAGATGCCGCCAGCGGACGAGATGGTCGGCGATCCGCCCTCGCGCCGGCGTCGCGCGCGCCACGACGTGGGCCCACGCGGCGGTCACCTCGGGGACGGCCTTGAGGAGCGCGTAGGCCTCTTCCACCCCGCGCGTGCCCGCGAGCCGCGCCAGGAGCTGCGGCGTCTCGCCTCGTGCCCGCGCGATCGCCGTCCGGATCGCCGGGGGGAGGGCCAGGCGGGTCCCCCACGCCTCCGCCGCCCCCGCCCCGAGGTGGGCCGTCAGCGCGAGCACGGTGAGCGCCTCGACCGTGTCGCGCCCGAGCCGGAGGCGCCCCGTGGCCGCCACCTTTCGGAGCAGTCGGGCCGCGGAAACCGGGAAGCGGTAGCCGGCCTCGAGGAGGCGGAACGCCCCTGCCCGCCCGAGCGCGACGAGCGTCGCCGCCGGGTCCGGCTCGGCGAGGATCAGCGCGAGCTCCGCCCGGAGGCGGTCGCCCGAGAGGGCCTCGTACACGGGCAGGGTCGCGGCCTGCCCGAGGAGCCGCCGCGTCGTCCTCTCGAGGGCGAACCCGAACCGGGCCGCGAAGCGAAGCGCGCGGAAGACCCGGGTCGGATCCTCGACGAAGGAGAGCGGGTGGAGGATGCGGATCCGCCGCCCGCGGAGATCGGCCAGGCCGCCCGTCGGATCGAGGATCTCGCCCCACCGGTCGCGCTCGAGCCGGATCGCCAGGGCGTTGACCGAGAAGTCCCGCCGGGCGAGGTCCTCGGCGAGCGTCGCGGGCTCGATCCCCGGAAGCGCCCCCGGCCGGTCGTAGCGCTCTCGCCGCGCCGTGGCCACGTCCAGGCGCGTGCCGTCGGCCAGGGTGACGGTGGCCGTCAGGAACGCGGCGTGCTCCACGACCGTCCCGCCGAGCGCCCGCGCCAGCCGGCGCGCGAGCGCGCGCCCGTCGCCCCCCACCACCACGTCGAGGTCGGCGCCCGCCGGTCGCGCGTGCCCCCGCAGGAGGTCGCGGACGAGGCCGCCGACGGCGGCCACCGGGGTGCCCATCTCCGCCCCGAGGGCGCCGACCGCGCCGAGAAGGCGCGCCCGGCCGTCGTCCACCCGCGCGAGCGCCTCGGCCGCCGATCCCGGGAGCCCGTTCCGAGCCCCACCCTCGCGCAGGACCGCGCCCACGGGCGTCCCTCCCGCGACGACGACCACGAACGGGACCGCGGGCCCCAGGCGCCGGCGCACCGCCACCTCGGCCATCCCCGGGGGCGCCGCCGGCGCGCCCCAGAGGAGCGCTCCCACCGGGGCGCGGCCGAGCCCCAGCCCGAGCGCGCGGCCCAGTGTGGCCGGCGTCGCGCCCCCCCACGCGCGGCCCAAGCGCGCGACGAGGAGCCGCGCGCCGCGCCGCCGCGCGAGCCGCGCCGCCTCCTCCACGGGCAGCGCGGCCGGCACCACGGCGATCGCCGGCGTCATGAGCCCCTCCGCCCGCGGGTCTACCTGGGGATAGCTCCGGCGTCGCCCGACCATCACAGCCGTGCCGATCCCCATCGCATCTCAGCGTCCTCGGTCGTCGTCGCCCCTCAACGTACAGGGAGTACGCCTCGGGGCGCCTCCTCCCTGCGTCCTTGATCTGCTCGGGTCTCGGCCCGGCCCTGCCGCGCGGGGACCGAAGTCATGCACGCGGATGGTAGCGGCGATACATCCGTCGCACCGCCTCCGAGGGAAGATGGGTGTAGATCTCCGTCGTCCCGATGTCGGCGTGGCCCAGGAGCGCCTGGACCGAGCGGAGGTCGGCGCCGCCCTCCAGCAGGTGGCTCGCGAAGGAGTGGCGGAGCGCATGCGGGAAGGCGCGCGCGAGCCCGATCCGGCGCGCGTGGGCCCGGACGATGCCCCACAGCCCCTGGCGGGAGAGCGGCCGGCCGCGCCGGTTCACGAAGACGGCGCCCGGCTCCGCCTCCCCGACGAGCGCGGGACGCCCCCGCTCCAGGTACGCCACGAGCGCCCGCCGCGCCTGCGCGCCGAGCGGGACCAGGCGCTGGCGGTCCCGCTTGCCCCGGCAGACCAGGAACTGGCCGTGGAGGTCCAGGTCGCCGGGCGTGAGCCCGACGAGCTCGCTCGCCCGGAGCCCCGACCCGTAGAGGAGCTCGAGGAGCGCGCGGTCGCGCAACGCGCGCGGCTCCGCCCCGTCGACCCCCTCGACGAGCGCGCGGGCGTCCGCCCGCGAGAGCGCCCGCGGCAGCCGCCGTGGGAGGCGCGGCGTCTCGAGGAGCGCCGCCGGGTCCCGGCCGAGGCGACCGGCCGCCCGCGCGTGGCGGTAGAGGCCGCGGACCGCGGCGAGCGTCCGGGCGAGGCTCCGCGGGCCGAGCCCGGCCCCGTGGAGCGCCGCGAGGTGGGCGGCGAGATCCGTGGGGCGGGCGGTCTCGAGAGAGCGGCGGCGTGAGACGAGGAACGCGGCGAGCCGGCGCAGGTCCCGCCGGTAGGCGCTCACGGTGAGGGGCGACGCCCCCTCCTCCACACGGAGGCGTTCGAGAAACTCGTCCACGAGGCCCATCCGGTCACTGGCCTGCGCTGCGGCAGGAACCGACACCACCGGTCCCGGCCCGAGACCCGAGCAGCCCCCACCGGAGGGGCGGGACGCCCGCGAGGCCGCAGGCCGAGCGCGTCCCGGCGAGCTGGAGGACGCAGGGAGGAGGCGGGCCGAGGCGTACGAGCCGGCCGGCCAGGGGCGGGACCGGGTACCCCGCAAAGCGACGGCCTGCCGACGACCCCACCGGAGGGGCGGGACGCCCGTGAGGCCGCAGGCCGAGCGCGTCCCGGCGAGCTGGAGGACGCCGGGATGCGACGGGTCTCGGCCCGGGTCGGGTCATGCCCGCTCGCGCGAGTCCAAGAGGATCGTCACCGGCCCGTCGTTGGCCAGGCGCACCACCATGCGGGCGCCGAACCGGCCCTCGACGACGGGAACACCGCCCGCGCGGAGGCCGGCGGCGACCGCGGTGACGAGGGGCGCGGCGACCTCGGGCCGCGCGGCAGCGAGAAAGTCGGGGCGTCGGCCGCGGCGGGTGTCGGCGAGCAGGGTGAACTGGGAGACCAGGAGGCACGCCCCGCCGGTCGAGACGAGGGAGTGGTTCAGCTTGCCGTCGGCGTCGTCGAAGATCCGCAGGTGGAGGATCTTGTCGGCGAGGACGCGACCGTCCCCGGGTCCGTCGCCGGCCGCCACGCCGAGAAGGGTGACGACCCCCCGGTCGATTCTGCCGAGCACCTCACCATCGACCTCGACCGAGGCTTCGATCACCCGCTGGAGCAGGGCCCGCATTGGTTCCCTGACATGTGGAGTATACCAACCGCGCCGCGCTCATGGCAAGAAACTCCTGGCCCCACGGCGCGCGAGCGCGCGACGCACGAGGCGCGCCTCCTCGGATCCCAGCGCCAGGTGAAGGGCGAGATAGAGGCCCGCGCCGCCGGCGATCATCGCGCCCAGCCAGGCCGCCTCGGCGGCGCGGCCGGCCGGCGGGGGCCAGAGCCAGCCCGCCACGAGCAGCGCCAGCGCGAGCGTGGCGGAGGCGGCCAGGGTCCGGGCCCACCCCGCGCGCGCGCCGGGCACGGGCCGGTCCCCCAGGCGGCGGCGCAGGAGCCAGGCGAGGACGAGCGCGTGCGCCGTCCCCGCGCAGGACGTCGCGAGAGCAAGCCCGCCGTGGCGCAGCGGGAACGCCAGCGCCACGGCGAGCAGGCTGTTCGCCACCATGGCGCCGATCGCCACCTTCACCGGCGTCCGCGTGTCCCCCAGGGCGTAGAACGCCTGGGCGCCGATCTTCACGCTCGCGAACCCGACGAGGCCGAGCGCGTAGAACCCGAGCGCCCACGCCGTTCCGGCGCTCTCGACCGGCCCGAAAGCGCCGCGCTCGTAGAGGACCCGGACCAGCGGCTCCCGGAGGAGCAGCAGGCCGACCGCCGCCGGGAGGCTGATGAACGCCGCGAGGCGCAGCGCGAACGAGAGCGTCGTCCGGAGCGCCTCGAGCTCGCGACGCGCCGCCTGCTCCGACAGGGTCGGGAGCACCGCGGTGGCGATGGCGATGCCGAAGACGCCGAGGGGGAACTCCATCAGCCGGTCGGCGTAGTAGAGGTACGACACGCTGCCCCCGACGAGGAACGAGGCGATGATCGTGTCGACGAGGATGTTCAGTTGGGTCGCCGACTGGCCGAGGGCGACCGGCGCCATCAGCTGGCCGATCCGCGCCACGGCCGCGTGGCGGAGGTCGAGGGCGGGGCGGACCAGGAGGCCGCGTCGCGCCAGGGGCCGGAGCTGGACCGCGAGCTGCCCCAGCCCGCCCACCACCACCCCGATCGTGAGCGCCAGCACGGGCTCGTCGAGGCGCGGTGCCACGAGGAAGACCGCCCCGATGATGGCGAGGTTCAGCATCGCCGGGGCCAGCGCGGGGCTGAGGAAGTGTCGGGCCGCATTGAGCGCCGCCATCGCCAGCGCCGCGAGGCCGACGAAGAAGAGGTACGGAAACATGAGCCGGGTCAGGCGCACCGTGAGCGCCCCGGTCACGGGGTCGGCGAAGAAGCCCGGCGCCATCACGCGGACCAGGAGGGGCGCGGCGAGGACGCCCGCGAGCGTCAGGAGCGCGAGGACGCCGGTCACGGCACCGGACACCGCGCGGAGCATCCGCAAGACGTCGCCACGCGGGCGGCCGGCGAGGTACTCGGTGAAGACCGGGACGAACGCCGAGTTGACCGCGCCCTCGCCGACCAGCCGCCGGAAGAGATTCGGGAGCCGGAAGGCGACGAAGAAGGCGTCCGTCGCCGGCCCCGCGCCGAAGGCGTGCGCGACGACGACGTCGCGGAGGAAGCCGAGGACCCGGCTCGCGAGGGTCGCGCCGCCCACGACGGCGGCGGCCCGGGCCACCCCCCGCTCGGCGCCGCCGGCCGCGGCGCCCGGGACGGCCGCCTCGCGCTCCGAGGGGGTCACCGCGGGCCGCGCGGTCCGTGGGGGCCCGCGGCTTGACAGGCGACGCCGCGCGCGGTACGCTGCGACCTCGCGTCCGAGGGAGGTGAGGACATGGCGAACATCCGGTCGGCCCTCAAGCGCATACGCCAGAGCGAGAAGCGCCGGCTCCGCAACGCCGCCGCCCGCTCTGCCGTGCGCACCGCGGTGCGGGGCGTCCGTGGCGCGCTCGCCGCGGGGACCGCCGACGAGGCACGCGCCCAGCTCGGCCGGGCGATCCGGCTCGTCGACAAGGCGGTCACCAAGGGGGTCCTCCACAAGAACGCGGCCGCCCGCCGGAAATCCCGCCTCACGCGGCAGCTGAACGCGCTGGCCGCGCGCTGAGGTCCGCGACCGCCTCCCGCCGCGTCACGCGCCGGCGAGGTCCGCGACCAGCGCCGTCAGGAGCGCCCGGGCTTCACCCCCGCCCGACTTCAGCCTCCGGTCAGCCTCGAAGCAGCGCCGCAGCGCCGCGCTCACTCCGTCCGGGCGCACCGCCTCGGCGCGGGCCATCAGCCGCTCCACCGCGAACGGGGGGCGGCGCCGCGGCAGGAGCGTCGCGATCTGGCGCGCGTCCCGCCGAGCGGCCAGGCCGGCCTGCACCCGCCAGAGGTCCCGCGCGTGCTCGGCGATGCGCGCGACCAGGACCGTCGGCTCCTCGCCGGCCAGGAGCAGCCGGTCGAGGACGGACAGCGCCCGGGCGCGGTCGCCCTCCTCGAGCGCCTGGGTCAGCTCCCAGTACTGCCGCACCCGGCTCTCCCCCGCGAGCGCCCGCACGACCTCCTCGGTCACGCGCCGGTCGTCGCCCGCGAACAGCGCGGCCTTCTCCAGCTCGCTGGCCAGGCGGCCGAGGTCTTCGCCGACGAGCGCGATGAGGGCCTCCGCCGCCTGCGGGGCCAGATCGAGCCCGACGGCCCGCGCCCGCTCGCGGAGCCAGCCCACGACAGCGCGCCCGCTCGGCGGGCGGACTTCCAGCGCCTCGATTCCCTCCCCGGCCAGGCGCAGCGCCGCGCCTCGCCGGTCGAGCTCCCCCGCGACGAAGACCAGCGTGGTGCCCTCGGCAGGCCAGCCGCCCGGCCCCCGGCGCGCGCCGTCGATCGCGGACCGCAGCCGCTCGATCGCCTTCGCGGGGACCTGGCCGATCCCGCGCACCAGGACGAGGCGCCGCCCGCCGAACAGCGGCAGGGCCAGCCCCGCGCTCACGACCGCGTCGGGCGTGGCGGCATCCGCGTAGAGGACTTCCCGGTTCCACGCGGCCGAGGCGGGGTCCGCGAGCACCGCGGCCGCGAGGCGCTCGAGCAGCTCGTCGACGAGGAGGGGTTCGGACCCGTGGATCAGGAGGAGGCGGGGGACGCGGCCGGCGGCGAGGTCGCGGAGGAGGGCCGGCGCCTCCATCTAGGCGGCGGGGATCGGCACGGCGCTAGAATCCTTCGAGGGCGTAGCTGACGATGGCGCGACCGACGTCCACCGCGGCCTGCCTGACGGCCGCCTCCTCGCGCGCCAGCGTCTGGGTCACCTGACCCGCCACCGCGAAGTCGGCCCGCTCCTCGATCCGGTCGTGGCGCCAGAGGACCGTGTTCCGCACCCGGTCCCGCAGCGTCAGCGCCAGGGCGATCTGGAGGCGGTACTGCGTGACGTTCGCGCCGCGGTCGAAGGCGAGCGAGGTCAGCGCGTACCCGATGATCGCCCCCTCGAGGACCGCGTCGGCCCGCTCCGCGCTCTCGGCGATCCGGACCCGCCCGCTCGTGACGAAGGCCTGCGTCACGGCCTGCGTGACGAAGTCCTCGATCCCGGGCTCCTGCGTGCGGTTCTCGAGGACGGGAATGTGAACGGACTTGATGTGGGGCGGCAGGCTCGGGCGCAGGGAGTAGCCGCATCCGCCGAGCGCGGCGAGCGTGGCGAGGAAGACGCCGCCCAGGGCCCCTCGGCGGGTCACCCCGCGCTCCGCGTGACGATGTTGACGAGGCGGCCCGGAACGACGACGACCCGCTCGACTTTCCGCGCCTGGAGCCACGGCCGCACCTTCCCGTCGGCGAGGGCCTGCGCCCTCAGGGTCTCCTCGGCGACGCTCGGCCCGACGGTGAGCCGCCCCCGGACGCGCCCGTCCACCTGGACCACGATCAGCACCGCCTCCCGCTCCAGCGCGGCGGGATCGGGGGTGGGCCACGCGGCCCGGAAGACGCTCTCCCCGTGGCCGAGCTGCGACCGCAGCTCCTCCACGAGGTGGGGGGCGAACGGGGCGAGCAGCAAGAGCAGCGTCTCGACGGCCTCCCCGAGCAGGGCGCGCCCCTCCTCCGGGGTCACTCGCGCGACGGACTCCCCGGCGAACGCGTACATCGCGTTGACCAGCTCGTGCAGCGCGCTGATCGCCGTGTTGAAGTGGAACTCCTCGATGTCGTCCGTCACCCGCCGGATCGTCTCGTGGACCATCCGGCGGAACGCGCGGCCCCGCTCGGACAGCTCGGCCGGCCGCTCGGCCGCCGGCGCCGCGAGCGTCGAGCGCTGGGCTTGGACGAGGCGCCAGACGCGGTTGAGGAAGCGGAAGGCCCCTTCCACCCCCTGGTCGCTCCACTCCAGGTCCTTCTCCGGCGGCGCCGCGAACAGCTCGAAGACCCGCGCGGTGTCCGCGCCGTACGTGGCGACGAAATCGTCCGGGGTGACGACGTTGCCCTTGGACTTGGACATCTTCGCGCCGTCCTTGACGACCATCCCCTGCGTGAAGAGCCGCTGGAACGGCTCGTCCACCTTGAAGAGGCCGAGGTCGCGCACGACTTTCGTGTAGAAGCGGGCATACAGCAGGTGGAGGATGGCGTGCTCGATGCCGCCGATGTACTGGTCCACCGGCATCCAGTAGTGGACGGCGGCGGGGTCGGCCATCCCCCCCGCGAACCGGGGGGAGCAGTACCGGAGGAAGTACCACGACGACTCGACGAACGTGTCCATGGTGTCCGTCTCGCGCCGCCCCGGGCCGCCACAGCGCGGACAGGGCGCGTTGACGAACGCGGGCACGTCGGCGAGCGGCGACCCGCCCTTCCCCGTGATCTGGACGTTCCGCGGGAGGACGACCGGCAGGTTTTCCGGCTTCTCGGGAACCGTTCCGCACGTCCGGCAGTACACGATGGGGATGGGCGCGCCCCAGTAGCGCTGGCGGCTGATCCCCCAGTCGCGGAGCCGGTAGTTGACCTTGGCCTCGCCGAGCCCCTTGGCGACCAGCCAGTCGGTCGCCTTCCGCTTCGCCTCGGCGATCGTGAGGCCGTCGAGGAACCCCGAGTTGATCTTGATCCCGTCACCCGTGTAGGCCTCGCCGACCCACCCCGGAGGGCGCTGCACGGTCTCGATGATGGGGAGCCCGTGAGCCTTGGCGAAGTCCCAGTCCCGCTGATCCTCGCCGGGGACCGCCATGATCGCCCCGGTCCCGTAGCCCATGAGGACGTAGTCGGCGAGGAAGAGCGGGATCGCCTCCCCGTTGAACGGGTTCACCGCCCGCGCCGCGAGCCGCAACCCCCGCTTCGGACGGTCCGTCGCGAGGCGCTCGATCTCGCTCTCGCGCGCGACTTCCGCCCGGAAGGCGGCCACCGCCCGCCGCTCCGCCTCGTCCGCGACCAGGGCGTCCACGAGCGGGTGCTCGGGGGCCAGCACGGCGTAGGTCATCCCGAACGAGGTGTCGGGGCGGGTCGTGAAGACCCGGATCCCGAGGCCGGGGCGTCCGACGACGGGCAGCAGGAACTCGGCGCCCTCGCTCTTGCCGATCCAGTTCCGCTGCATGGTGAGGACGCGCTCCGGCCAACCCGTCAGCCGGTCGCACCACTCGAGCAGCTCCTCGGCGTACGCCGTGATCTTGAAGTACCACCCCTCGACCTGCTGGGGAATCACCTCGGACTCGCACCGCCAGCAGCGCCCCGCCTCCACCTGCTCGTTGGCGAGGACGGTCTGGCACGAGGGGCACCAGTTCACGGTGGCCGCCTTCTTGTAGGCCAGGCCGCGCTCGAACATCCGGATGAAGACGAGCTGCTCCCAGCGGTAGTACTCGGGCTCGCAGGTGGTCACTTCGCGGTCCCAGTCGTAGGAGATGCCGAGCTTCCGCATCTGGGCCTTCATGGCCTCGACGTTCTCGTGCGTCCAGATGGCGGGGTGGACGCCGTGGTCGATCGCGGCGTTCTCGGCCGGGAGGCCGAAGGCGTCCCAGCCCATCGGGTACAGCACGTTGTAGCCCCGCATCCGCTTGTAGCGGCTCACCGCGTCCCCGATCGCGTAGTTGCGGACGTGGCCCATGTGGATGCGACCGGAGGGGTACGGGAACATCTCCAGGCAGTAGTACTTGGGCCGCCCGGCCTCCTCGCGGACGCGGAAGAGACCGCTCTCCTCCCACCGCCGCTGCCACTTGGCGTCGATTTCCGTGAACGGGTAGTGGTCCTGCCGGTCCTGCGCCACGCCCCAGTGAGCCTCCTCAGTCGAGTTCCGGACGATTTGTAGCAGAGATCGCCGCGGAACGCAACTCTGGCGCAGGGTTAGGCGCCGGGTCGTCGGATCCGGGGGCGCGGAAAAAATCGTGGATCCGCTGGGCGAGCTTGGGCGTGATCTTGGGCACGGCCGCGAGTTCGGCCACCGAGGCCTCCCGCACCCGCTTCGCCGACCCGAGGTGGCGGAGGAGGTTCGTGCGGAGCGTGGGGCCGACGCCCGGGATCTGGTCGAGGACGGAGGTGAGCGTCCGCTTCTGGCGGAGCTTCTTGTGGTACGTGATCGCGAAGCGATGCGCCTCGTCCCGGATCTTCTGGAGCGTCTGGAGGGCCGGCGCCGCCGGGTCGAGGACGAGCGGGTGCAGGCTCTCGGGGTGGTAGACCTCCTCCTCGCGCTTGGCGAGCGCCACGATCGGGACGAAGTCCAGCCCGAGCTCCTCGAGCACCTTGATCCCGACGTTGAGCTGCCCGCGCCCGCCGTCGAGGAGGACGAGGTCCGGCAAGGCGCTCCCTTCCTCGAGCGCCTTGCCATAGCGCCGCCGCAGGACCTCGGCCATCATCGCGTAGTCGTCGGCGCCGGGCACGGTCCGGATCCGGAAGCGCTTGTAGTCGTCCTTCTTCATGTCCCCCGCTTCCCAGACGACCATGGAGCCCACGGCCTCCGTCCCCTGGATGTTCGAGATGTCGAACCCCTCGATCCGGTTCGGGAGCTCCGGGAGGTTGAGCGCGCGGCGGAGGTCCTCCATCACGACCTGGCGGCGGCTCGACCGGGAAAGGAGGTGGGTCTGGAGCGCGAGCGCCGCGTTCTCCTCGGCCATGGCGACCAGCTCCCGCTTCCGGCCGCGCTGCGGCACGGCCACCTCGACCCGGCCGCCCCGCTTCTGGCCGAGCCAGGCCTCGACGAGCTCCGCCTCGGGGATCGCGGTCGACAGAAGGATCTCGCGCGCGGGCTCCACGTTGCGCGTGTAGAACTGCCGGATGAACGCCGAGAGGATCTCGCCGTCGGGGGCGCCCAGGAGCCGGTCGAGGAAGAACGACTCCCGCCCGAGCAGCCGCCCGCGGCGCACGAAGAAGATCTGCACGCACGCCTCCGACCCCTGGCGCGCGACGCCGACCAGATCCTGGTCCTCTGGCGAAGTCGAGATGATCTTCTGGTGCTCGCGCACCGTGTTGAGGGCCTGGATCTGGTCGCGGAGGATGGCGGCCCGCTCGTACTTCTCCTCCGCCGCCGCGTGCTCCATCTCGCCGGTGAGCCGCCGGGCCAGGTCGTCCTCCCGCCCCTCCAGGAACGCCTCGACGTCGACGACCGTCCGGGCATACCCCTCCCGGGTCTCCCGGCCGGTGCACGGCGCGTTGCAGCGGTGGATGTAGTACTGGATGCACGGCCGCTCGGCCTTGCCGTCGATCTTGATCGAGCACGTGCGGAGGGGGAAGAGCTGGCGGACGAGCCGGAGCGTCTCGCGCAGGGCGGTCGCCGGGTAAAAGGGGCCGTAGTAGGTCGCCCCGTCCTTGGCCACGCGCCGCGCCACCACGAGGCGCGGGAACGCCTCGTTCGTGGTGAGCTTGAGGAAGGGGTAGTGCTTGTCGTCGCGGAGAATGATGTTGTAGCGCGGGCGGTGCCGCTTGACCAGGTTCGACTCGAGGATGAGGGCCTCGAGCTCGTTCGCCGTCACGATGTACTCGAGGTCCGCGATGTGGTCCACGAGGGCGTCGGTCTTGGCGTCGCGCGTGCGGGAGGCCTGGAAGTAGGAACGCACGCGGGAGCGCAGCGAGGCCGCCTTGCCGATGTAGACGACCTGGCCCTTGGCGTCCTTGTAGAGATAGACGCCGGGGCGGTCGGGGAGCCGCTCGAGCTTCTCGTTCAGGGTCATCTTCCTCGGAGGGGGGCTGCGCCCCCCTTTCCATCTCCCCGTCGCGTCTCGTGCGGCGTACACCGCCCGATCCGCGCCACCCCGCCGGGGGGCCGAACCTCCCCCCTTCGATTGCGCGGGCAAAGCCCGCGCTCGGAGCGCTTCGGCCTACACGTGTGGGACCGCTTTCCGTGCACGCGGCCTGACCTGCCCGCTCCCTTCTTCGACCGGCCTTCGACGAGCCTGCCGGGAGGCCTGGAAAATCTCCGGACGGAGCCGATCTTACACCCTACCGGCGCAGGGAGAGGTCGAGCTTCCGGAGGGCGCGGATCCGGTCGCGGAGCTCGGCCGCCCGCTCGAAGTCGAGGCGCTTGGCCGCTTCCTTCATCTCGGCCTCGAGGCGCTTCAGCGCCGCCTCGAGCTCCTCCGGGGACTCGAACCGCTCGGCGGGCTCCTCGACCGCGACGGTGTAGTAGTCGCGCTCCTCCACCGAGCGGAGCACCTCCCGGATCGACCGCCGGATCGACTCGGGCGTGATCCCGTGCTCCCGGTTGTAGGCCTCCTGGAGCGCCCGACGCCGCTGTGTCTCGGAGAGCGCGAATCGCATCGAGTCGGTGAGCCTGTCCGCGTACATGATCACCTCGCCGCGCACGTTCCGCGCGGCGCGCCCCGCCGTCTGGATCAGCGACGTCGCCGACCGGAGGTAGCCCTCCTTGTCCGCGTCCAGGATCGCCACGAGCGAGACCTCCGGGAGGTCGAGCCCTTCGCGCAGGAGGTTGATGCCGATCAGGGCGTCGAACTTGCCGAGCCGGAGGTCGCGGATCACCTCCACGCGCTCGAGGGTGTCGATGTCCGAGTGGAGGTACCGGACGCGCAGGCCGAGCTGGAGGTAGTACTCGGTCAGGTCCTCGGCCATGCGCTTGGTGAGGGTGGTGACGAGGACGCGCTCCTCGCGCTCGGCCCGGCCACGGATCTCGTGGAGGAGGTCGTCCACCTGCTGCGCCGCGGGCCGCACCGTGATCTGCGGATCCATGAGTCCGGTCGGCCGGATGATCTGCTCGACCACCGCGCCCCGGGCGCGGTCCAGCTCGTACTCGCCCGGGGTCGCCGAGACGTAGAGAACCTGGGCGACCTTCCGCGTGAACTCGTCGAAGGTGAGCGGCCGGTTGTCGAACGCCGAGGGCAGCCGGAACCCGTACTCGACGAGCGCCTCCTTCCGCGAGCGGTCGCCGTGGTACATCCCCCGGAGCTGCGGCACGGCGACGTGGCCTTCGTCGATGACGACGAGCGTGTCCTTGGGGAAGTAGTCCATGAGCGTCGCGGGGGTCTCGCCCGCCCGCCGGCCCCCCAGGTGGCGGGAGTAGTTCTCGATGCCGTGGCAGTACCCGATCTCGCGCAGCATCTCGAGGTCGAAGAGCGTCCGCTGCTCGAGCCGCTGCGCCTCGAGCAACTTCCCCTGCCCGCGGAAGTACGCGAACCGCTCGTCCAGCTCCACCTTGATCGACTCGAGCGCCCGCTCGAGCTCCTCCGCCGGCGTGACGTAATGGCTCGCGGGGTAGATCGCCGCCTCCGGGACCCGCTCGAGGACCTCCCCCTTGAGCGGGTCGATGCGCGAGACCGCCTCGACCGTGTCGCCGAAGAGCTCGATGCGGAGCGCCAGCGACTCGTCCGAAGCCGGGAACACCTCGAGGACGTCCCCGCGGACCCGGAAGGTCCCGCGATGGAAGTCGTAGTCGTTCCGCTCGTACTGGAGCGCGACGAGCTGCCGCAAGATGTCGTCCCGCTCCCGCTCCTCGCCCGCCCGGACGGCGAGGTGCATCGCGTGGTAGGTCTCCGGCGAGCCGAGTCCGTAGATGCACGAGACCGAAGCCACGATGACGACGTCGCGCCGCTCGAACAGGGCCTTCGTGGCCGAGTGGCGCATCCGGTCGATCTCGTCGTTGATCAGCGCATCCTTCTCGATGTAGGTGTCCGACTGCGGGATGTACGCCTCGGGCTGGTAGTAGTCGTAGTACGAGACGAAGTACTCCACGGCGTTCTCGGGGAAGAACGCCCGGAACTCCCCGTAGAGCTGCGCGGCGAGCGTCTTGTTCGGCGAGATGACGAGGGTCGGCCGCTGGACCTTCTCGATGACCGACGCGACGGTGAACGTCTTGCCGGAGCCGGTCACCCCGACCAGGACCACGTCCCGGCGGTCCGCGTCGATCCAGCGCACCAGCTCCTGGATCGCCCGGGGCTGATCCCCCTTGGGCGCGTAGTCCGAGACCAGGCGGAACGGCGGCATGACCCGAGAGGGGACCCCGACGCCGGGGCTACGCCCCGGAGGGCAGCACGGACGGGACGGCCGCGAGGTACTTGCGCCAGGCGTCCAGGAAGAACGTGGCGTGCGGGTGCCGCAGGAGGTGGATCGAGAAGAGGAACTGGGGATGCGACGGGGCGCGCACCAGGCTCATCCGCGCCTCCTCCAGCGTCCGGTTCCCCTTGTGGAGGTTGCAGCGCAGGCACGCCGCCACCACGTTCGTCCACGTGGTGTCCCCACCCTTCGAGCGAGGCAGGACGTGGTCCACCGTGAGCCGATCGCCGCGCCGGCCGCAGTACTGGCAGGTGTGGTGGTCGCGCCGGAGGATGTTCTTCTTGTTGAAGGCGACGCGCTCGACGAACGGCTTGCGGATGTAGATCGCGAGCCGGATCACCGAGGGGAGCGGGAAGCTCCGCGAGGGCGACCGCACGACCCGGGGTGAGGGCTCCACGCTCTCGGCCTTGCCCGAGAGCAGGAGTGTGATCGCCCGGCGGGCGTTGGTGAAGTGGAGCGGCTCGAAGCTCCCATTGAGCACCAATACGGCAACCTCGTCCATATCGCTGGAAATGATACGCAAGCGCTCCGGGGGCTGTCAACGTCGCGAGGCTCCTTGACCGCCCCCCCCGGCGGCGGCTAAGGTTGGCGACAGCCGGGGCGGGAAATCCGTGACTCCAGGAGGGCGCGATGACCGCTCAGCACCGAGCCCTGATCGAGCAGATCCGCGCCTCCGCGGCGGCCCTGGCGCGCGCCGTCGAAGGCGTCCCCGCCGGCGCGCAGGCCCGCCGGCCGCGCGAGGGCGAGTGGTCCGTCCAGGAGACGCTGATCCACCTCCGCAACGTGGTCCTGATGGTCCAGGGCCTGCGGATCCGGCGGCTCCTCTACGAGGCCGACCCGGTCTTCGCCGACTACGACGAGGCGGAATTCCGGGCGGCGGACCTCGCGAGGGCCGAGCCGATCGGCGACCTGGTCCAGATGATCGTCACGGAGCAGGAGCAGATCGCGAAGCTCCTGAGCCACCTCCCGGACGACCGGTGGCAGCGGCAGGGCCGCCACCCGGAACTCGGCGCGATGTCGATCGAGTTCCTCGCGCGGCGTGTCGGGGAGCACACGGCGGAGCACGCGCGGCAGATCGCCGAGACCGCGCGGGTCGTGTGAGGCCCCTTCGATGAAGTTCGGGGTCCAGCTCCCCCACTTCGGGCCGCTGGCCTCCGCCGAGGGGACGTTCGCCCTCGCCCGCCGCGCGGAGGCGCTCGGGTTCGACTCGGTTTGGGTCGGGGACCACGTCATCTACCCCCCGGCGCTCGCCGAGCGCTTCGGCGCCCGGCTCTACGAGGCGGTCGTGACCCTCAGCTGGGTCGCGGCGACGACGACGCGCATCCGGCTCGGCTCCGCCGTCCTGATCCTGCCCTACCGGAACCCCGTCGTCCTGGCGAAGCAGCTCGCGACGCTCGACGTCCTCTCCGGCGGCCGGCTCACGGTCGGAGTGGGCGTCGGCTGGCTCCCCGACGAGTTCGCGGCCCTCGGCGTCCCCTTCGCCGAGCGGGGCGCGCTGACGGACGAGTCCCTCCGCGTCATCCGGAGCCTCTGGGCCACCGAGCGGCCCGCGTTCGCCGGGCGCGTCTTCCAGTTCCCGGAGATGCTCTTCGCGCCCCGCCCGGTCCAGCGCCCCCACCCGCCGATCTGGGTCGGTGGCAACACGCCCAGGGCGGTCCGGCGCGCGGCAGAGCTGGGCGACGGCTGGCTCCCGATCTGGCACGCGCCGACCGGGCGCGGCTTCACGCCCGAGGCGCTGGCGGAGCGGGTCGCGACCCTGGGCGACCTCGCGCGGAAGGCCGGCCGGGACACCCCCCTCGAGACCGCGGGGCTCATGCCGTTCGCGCTGCTGGACCGCCGGCCGGCCGTGGAGGAGGCGCGCCCGCTGGTGGGCCCGCCCGAGCTCGTGGCCGAGACCCTCGTGCGTTACGGCGAGGCCGGGCTCGGCCACGTCGTCCTCAGCCCGTACTACGGGCTGCCGCCCGCCCTCACCCCGGCAAGTCTGGGGGACGTCGAGCGACTGATCGAGCGGTTCGCGGGCGACGTCCGTCCGCGCCTCGCGCGCTGACGCGTTACAGGAGAAACCCCGCCGGGAACGGGTCGTCCGGGCGGAGGACGAGCTGGTTGAAGCCGGAGAGGTGCGCGCGTCCCCGGACCTCGGGGATCACGGCCTGGTGGGGGCCGACGCGCGTCGTCCCGACCACGCGCGCCTCGAACAGCGTCCCGATGATCGACTCGTGGACGAATACCCGGTCCACGGCGATTCCGCCGCGCGCCCAGAGGTTCGCGAGCCGCGCCGAGGTGCCGGTCCCGCAGGGCGAGCGGTCGAGCCCGGCCGGGGCGACGACGACGGCGTTGAGGAGGTGCGCCCGCGGGTGCCGCGGCGGGGCGTAGAACTGGATGTAGAGGAGTCCCTTGGACTGCTCCCCCTCCGGGTGGGCGAGCGGGACCTCGGCCTCGATCGCCTTCCGGATCCGCTCGCCGGTCTCGATGATCCGCGGCGCCTCCTCGGGCGTGAGCGCGAGCCCGAGCGGCGCCGCCTCGACCAGGGCGTAGAAGTGCCCGCCGTAGGCGAGGTCGAAGGCGACCGGGCCGAGGCCCGGCACCGTGACCTTCCCGTCGAGGAGCGCCGAGTAGGACGGCACGTTCCGGATCGTGGCGCCGACCACCCGGTCCCCCTCCACGTGGACGCGCGCGGTCACGCGCCCCGCGGCGGTGTCGAGGGCGACCCGCGTCTCGGGCTCCTGCATCGGAACCGCCCCGGTTTCGACGAGCATCGTCGCGATGGCGATCGCGCCGTGCCCGCACATGTGGACCACGCCGAGGGGCTCGATGAAGATCACGCCCGCGTCCGCCTCGGGGTCGGAGGGCGGGACGAGGAGGGCGGCGCACATCGCGGCGTGGCCGCGGGGCTCGTAGAGGATCAGGCGGCGGAGGACGTCGTGGTGCTCGGCGAAGCGGGCACTCCGCTCGAGCATCGTCCCGCCCGGGAGCGCGGGGACGCCGCCCGTGATGATCCGCATCGGCTCCCCCTCCGTGTGGTAGTCCACGGCCGACAGGACCCGGAGGAACCTCATGCCTCCCTCCGCTGCACCGCGCCCGCGTTCGCGTCCACCACGAGCCAGTCGCCCGTGCGGATCCGCCCGAAGGCCTCCGCGTCGAGGGTGACCATCGGGATCGTCCGTCCGTAGAGGGCCTCCCCGACGAGCGGGCCGACCGCCAGGACCGGCTCCACCGAGCGGCTCACGATCGCCGCCGGGCCCCGGCCGGTCCGGATCAGCTCGAGGAGGATGTTCGACGTCGTGCAGGACCCGCGTCCCTCCGGGAAGACCAGGACGCGGCCGGCCAGGGCTTCACCGTGGAGCGCGTGCCGCGGGTTGCTGACGCGCCCCGTCGCCGGGTCCACGTCGCCCCAGAACGACAGCGCCTCGGGGGAGACCAGCGCCGCGCCCTCGGCGCGCCCCGGGATCACGGGTTTCGCGCTCAGCCGCTCCACAAGGCCTCTTCCGCCTCGATCGCCCCGTCGCCGAGGGCCCAGGCGACGCAGTCGTCGAGCGACGCGAGGGTCGCCTCGAGCCCGCCCGCCATCGCGTAATGCGCCTGTTTCGCCGAGTTCGTCAGCATGTGCGTGAAGCCCCAGCCGTCGATCCGGGTCGTCATCGCGCACGTGTCGGTCAGGAGCCGCACGCCCGCCCGCTCGAGCGCCTCGAGGTGCCCGGACTCCGCGAGGTGGTGCGCCACGGCGCGGCTCGTCGAGATCCAGAACTCCACGCCCGGGCGCACCCGCCGCCCCGCGACCCGCTGGGCGACCTCGGCCGCCTCGGCCAGCGACAGGTGCGGGCAGCCGAGCTTCACGAAATCCACCCCCTCGACCGGCGCCGGCGACAGCCGCGCGCGGACGCGGCGCGCCTCCGCGAGCGTCACCGCCACCGTCTCCTCCGGCTCCGCCCCCTGGAGGGCCGCCTTCCGCGTCGGCGCCTCGGGCGTGACGCCGACGACGTGCGCCAGCGCCAGCGCGCCCGACGTCGCCCCGGCGGCGCAGAACGCCTTGAGGTCCGCGCTCCGCACCGTCGGCGGCACCCCCTCGAGGACCGGCACGCGCTCGCCCGCGATCGCCCCGACGAGGTAGCCGAGGACCGGGTAGAAGCTCGGATGGCCGCGCAGCGCGGCCGGAATCTCGTCCAGCCGGACGAGGAGCCGGCCGCGGCGCGGGCGGTCGAGGTGGAGGCCGAAGGCCGGCACCCGCCCGGTGATCGCGCAGGCGACGTCGAGGAAGTCCGCGTAGCGGTTCGTCCGGGCGCCGATGACCGTGTTCACGTACGCGACGGCGTTCGACTCCCCCCACGCGACCTGCTGGCCGAAGCGCGGGACGAGCCCCTGCTCGTACGGGGCGCAGGTCCAGGTCGGCAGGCACCCGAGCGCCTGGTAGGCCGCCTCGAGCCGGCGGCTCTTCTCGGCCCAGTCGGGAGGCACGCGGAAGGCTTGCCAGCGGCGGATGTCTCGCGCGGTGACGTTCAGGGTCGTCGGCACGCGCACCCGCGCGCCGAGCGCCGCGAGCCGCTCCGCGAACTCGAGGCCGGCGTCGTTCGTGTAGAGGCACGCGTCGATGTGCGCCTGGGTGGCCGGGAGGAGCCGGTCGGCCTCGAACAGCTCCCCCACCCGGACCACCAGCGCGAGGGCGAGCCGCGTCGCCTCCCCGGCGCGGCCGTCGAGCCACGCCTGCTCGTCGCGGGTGAGCTCCATGGGCGCCGCGTCAGCCGCGGACGAGGTTCTTCAGCAGGAACACCAGGTTCGCGGGGCGCTCGGCGAGGCGGCGGACGAAGTAGCCGTACCAGTCCTCGCCGAACGGGACGAGGACCCGGAGCCGCGCCCCGGCGGCCCGGATCGTCCGGTGGAGGTCCGGCCGGATGCCGTAGAGCATCTGGAACTCGAAGCGGTCGGGCGGGATCGCGAACTCGCGCGTCTTTTCGAGGAGCACGTGGATCAGGCGCTCGTCGTGCGTCGCGAAGCCCGGGTACGCGCGGAAACGCTGGGCTTCCGGCGAGAGGAGCAGCCCCGCCAGCCGCGCGTAGTTCCGGTCCACGTCGGCCTTCCGCGGGTAGGCCAGGCTCGCCGGCTCGCGGTAGGCGCCCTTGCACAGCCGCACCGTCACCCCCCCGGGGATGAGCGCCCGGAGGTCGGCCTCGCTGCGGTAGAGGTACGTCTGGACCACGCACGCCACGTTTCGCCAGCGCGCCCGGAGCCGGCGGTAGACGGCGAGCGTGCGGTCCGTGTAGGCGCTCCCCTCCATGTCGAGCCAGATGAGGGTCTGCCCCGCCCGGTCCAGGACCCGCTCGACGTTCTCCAGCGCGACCTCCTCGCCGAGGTCGAGCCCGAGGTGGGTGAGCTTGAGGGACGGCGTCGTGCGGAGCCCGCGCCGGTGGATCTCGTCCAGCAGGGTGCAGTAGGTCTCCGCGGCCGCCCGCGCCGCCTTGACCGTCGCCACGTTCTCGCCGAGGTAGGTGACCGCGGAGTGGAACCCCTCCGCGTCCAGTCGCGTCAGGACGCGGAGGGCGTCCTCGATCCGCTCCCCGGCGACGAACCGCCGGACCATGCGCTCGGAGAGGGGGACGCGGTCGAGGGCCCGGCCGATCCCGGGCTTGGTGGCGAGGTGGAGGAGCACGCTCCGGAGCACGGGCTCTCCTTCCGCGCGGCTTCGGGGGAGTCGCGCCTGCGAGCGTCAGTCTAACAGGGCGCGACTCCCCCGGCAAACTCTCGGGCGCGCGAGCGCGCTCGCGGGCGCCGTCAGGCGGCAGGCGCGTCCGGCGCGAGCGGTCCGTGACACGCAGGTCAAGAGGACCGGCCCGGCATCCAGCCGACCGCGTCGAGGAGGATCCCCTCCCGGAAGCCCGTGTCACAGACCACGAGCTCGGGGAGCTCCAGCCCCTCCAGGGCGGCCAGCGTGACCGCGATCCCCGGGATGATGAGGTCGGCCCGCCCGGGCTCGAGACACGGAGTGCACGCGCGCTCGGCCACGTGCAGCCTGCCCAGGCGCACGAGGAGGCCGCGGATCGCGTCGCGCGCCAGGCGATGGCCCTGGACCCGCGCCGGGTCGTAGGCCCCCAGCCCAAGGTCCAGCGCCGCGAGCGTCGTGATCGTGCCCGCCGTTCCCACCAGCATCCGGGGGCCGAGCCCGCGGATCACGGGCCAGGCTTCGGCCGCGAGGCGACCGGCGACGTAGGTGGCGCACGCGGTGTACTCCGCCCAGTCCACAGGGTCGGCGCGGAGGAACCGCTCGGCGAGGGGGACGACGCCGAGCCTGAGGCTGACGCCGCCGAGGGCCCGGGCGCCGTCGGCGACCAGGAGCTCGGTGCTCCCGCCCCCGACGTCGAGCACGCAGAACGGGCAGGCGACCGGCGACAGGCCCCACACCACGCCGAGGAGCGTGAGCCGCGCCTCCTCCTCGCCGCTCACGACGCGGGGCGCCAGGCGCAACTCGCGTTCGAGCCGGCGGAGGAACTGCTCGCGATTGGCGGCCTCTCGCACCGCGGCCGTCGCGACCACGAGCACGCGCTCGGCCCCCTCCGTCCGCGCCCGGTCACGGTACTCGCGCACGGCCGCGAGCGCGCGATCCACGCACTCCGGGGCGAGCTTCCCCGTCTCCGCGAGCCCCGCGCCGAGTCGGGCGATGACCTGCTCGCCGCGCACCGGCCGGAGGCCGGCCCCGGGGTCGGCGTCGGCGACGAGGAGGCGAATGGTGTTGCTCCCGAGATCGATCGCAGCGAGGCGCACCTTCGATCCTCGGCCGGGGGCTGCGCCCTCCCCGGATGTCAGGGGCTTCCGCGCACCCTCAGGGGCGCGTCGCGCGCCTGACCGCCAGGGTCGCCTCGAGGGCCGCGAGCACCTCCGGGGCGCCGACGGGCTTCTCGATCACGCGGTCGATCCCTGCCTCTTCGAGCGTCGCCGGATCCAGGCGGCCCGGCCAGGCCGTGATGAGCACGACCGGCGTGCCCGGCCGGATCCGTTTGAGCGCGCGTCCCACCTCGAGCCCGGAGGCCTCAGGGACCGCGAGGTCCGTGAAGACCAGGTCGAGCGGCTCCCGCTGGGCGACGGCGATCCCCTCGCGACCGTCCGCCGCCGCGAGCACGACGTGGCCCTGCTGGGTCAGGAGGGCGACGAGCGCCTCGCGGACCGGCCCCTCGTCCTCCACGACGAGGATCCGGGCCGGCCCGCCCTCGGCGTCGCCCGCGCCCGTCCGGAGCCCCGCGGCGATGGGGAAGGTCAGGCGCACGGTGGTACCGCGGCCGGGGGCGCTCACGAGGTCGAGCGTTCCCCGGTGCTGGGCGACGACCGCCTGCGCGACCGGCAGCCCGAGGCCGAGCCGGCCGGCGCCCCTGGTGGAGAAGAACGGCTCGAGCGCGCGCGCCTGCACCGTCTCGTCCATCCCCGGGCCCCCGTCCTCCACGGTCATGTCCACGCGGCGCCCCCCATCCCACCGCGCGCAAACGCGGATCGGGCCGTCTCCCGCGACCGCTTCGGCGGCGTTCTCGAGCAGGTGGTCGATCGCCTCCCGCAGGTCGTCCGCGCTCCCGCGCACCGGCGGCAGCGGCTCGAGGTCGAGCGTGACCGTCGGTCGCGGGCCGGCTCGCCCGGCCCACCGCCGCTCCGCCTGCTCCACGGCCGCCCTGATCGCGGTGCCGAGGTCCAGCGGGAGGAGGGCCGCCGCCCGATGGCCGGGCCCGAAGCCCAGAAACCCGCGGACCGCCTCCGCCGCGCGCCAGGCGGCCTCTTCCGCGACCCCCAACTCCCGCGCGACGCCCGGATCGGCGACCCGATCGCGCACGAGCGCGATCCGCGAGAGCACGACCGCGAGGAGGCCGGCGAAGTCGCGGACAGGGGAGGGGGGCGGTGGCTCCATCGGGCGGCTCGGACCGCGCACGTCGGCCAGCGCCGCGACGGTCTCGGTGTAGAGCCGCGCGTTCCGGATCGCGGCCGCAGCCGGGCTCGTCAGCTCGCCGAGCGCGCTGGGCGCGAGCGCGTTCGGCCCGCCGGCGACGAGCAGGGCGACCGCGTGGCCGCCGACGGCGAGGGGGACCACGAGACGCGCCGGCACGCCGAGCAATTCGCCGAGGGCCTCGTCGCCGGCCTCGTCGGTTGCCACCCACAGCTGCCCGGAGAGCAGCGCCGCCGCGATCGCGCCCCCGGCGGGGTCGGGCGGGACCGCGCCGGCGACCACACCGACGCCCCCGGCCAGGCTGAGCCGCCCCTCCTCCGGCACCAGCACGACCACACGCGGCGCCCCGAGGAGTCGCGCCGCCTCCCGTGCGACCGTCCCGGCGGTGCGAGCGAGGTCCAGGTCGGCGCCCAGCGCCGGGGCCGGCCGCGGCGGCGCCTCGAGCGCGGCGACGCTCGCGAAGAGCAGCGCCACCCGGTCGGCGACGAGCGTCACCGTCTCGAGGGCCTCCTCGTCGAAGGCCGCGGGCCGTCGCCGGCCTGCGAAGAGCACGCCCCCGGGCGCCTGATCGCCGAGGCGGATGGGGACGGCGAGCGCATGGCTGAGCCCCTGCTCGCGCAGCAGCCGGTCGCCGGCCTGATGCGCCGCCGCGGCGCGGATGGTCTCCCGCTCGAGGAAGGCGCGTGCGACGATCCCCTCCCCGAGCGTGACGACGCCGGGGTCCCGCGAGAACCCGCGGTGGACCGCGGTCTCGAGGTCGCCGCCGGGCCGCGCGACGAACACCGCGGCACACTCCGCGCGGGCGCCGTGGATCACGCGGTCCACGGCGAGCCACAGCCCCGGCTCCCGCCCGAGACCCGGGGCGAGGGCGAGCAGGCTCTCGAGCCGCGCCAGGCGGGCGCGGCCCGCTTCGTCCAGCGGCTCCCCTGGAGGAGCCGTCGGCTCCTCGGCAGGGTGAAGCCGGGCGAGGCCCGCGGCCAGGTCGTCCAGGCGCCGGGTCATCGCCGCGAGGGCGGCCCAGATGTCGCGCGGGACGGTCTCGTCGCCGCTCACGGTCGGCTCCAACGCCGGGGGCGCGCCGGGCGCGTCCGGTCGGCGGCAGGGCGCATCCTCTCCCCTCCGGCTCGAGGCTGCCCGCGGGGCGGGGCGCTGCGGGGGACGGCGTGACGGAGACGCGCGGCCGAGAGGTCGCGGCGATTATAGAGACCCGGGCCGCGAGGCGTCAAGCGCTCGCACCCGGCCCACCCGGCCCACCCGGCCCCGGCGCGCGCGGCGCGTCGGGAGCCTTGAGGCCGTGGCCGGTGAGCGGCACCACGATGCGGTCGGCGGGGTCGAGCTCGCCGCGCTCGAGGAGGCGCCAGGCCGCCGCCGGCGCGACGGCGGCGGTCGGCTCGACGAACAGCCCCTCTTCCCCGAGGCGCGCGCGGGCCGCCAGCACCTCGGGGTCCTCCACCACAGTCCAGCGCCCTTCGGACTCGCCCACGGCCGCGGCGCACTCCACGGCGCGCACGGGGACCCGGATCCGGATCCCCTCGGCCACCGTGTCGCCGCGACCCGGCGACGCGCCGAGCGCGGGAGCGGCGAGCGGGGCGCACGCCGCGCTCTGCACCGCGACCAGCCGAGGAAGCCGCGTGATGGCGCCCGCCTCGAGGAGCTCGCGGAACCCCAGCGCCAGGCCGAGGAGCAGCGTGCCGTGACCGACCGGCAGGACGACCCAGTCCGGCGCGCGCCCGCCGAGGTCTTCCCACAGCTCGAAGGCCAGCGTCTTCGTCCCGTGGAAGAACGCGGGCTGCCAGCAGTGGCTCGCGTACACGCCGGGCGCGCCCTGCGCGGCGCGCGCCACGTCCTCGCGCGTGCCCGGAACCCGCACCACCCGCGCCCCATAGGCCGCGATCTGCGCCACCTTCGCCTCGGAGGTCGCCGCGGGCACGTAGATGGTCACGCGGAGCCCCGCCCGGGCGCTGTACGCGGCGATCGCGGCGCCCGCGTTCCCGGACGAGTCCTCGACGACCTCGCGGGCGCCGGCCCCGGTGAGCTGCGTGAGGAGGACCGCGGCACCCCGGTCTTTGAACGACCCGGTCGGGTTCGCGCCCTCCACCTTGAAGAGGAGCCGCCCGTCGCGCGATGCGACGAGCGGTGTCAGACCTTCCCCCAGCGTGATCGGCGGGTCCGCGACCGGGAGCGCCTCGCGGTACCGCCAGAGGGAGCGCGGGCGCCCCGCGGCCGGGGTCCCGCGAAAGCCGCCGCGCATCGGCTCGAGGGCCCAGGGCCCCCCGCAGGGGCAGCGCCAGGCCACCGGATCGCCGCCACCCCTCCGGCCGCACGCCACGCACCGGGCCGCGCTCACCGCCACGGCGCCCTCCCAAAACGCGTGCGCCCCTCCCGGGGCTCCCGGAAGGGGCGCGCGACCGCGCGGACCTGGATTACTTCTTGCCGCCCACGCTGCGGATGTAGTTCACGAGGTTCCAGCGGTCCTTCTCCGGCAGGCTCTCCCAGGGGGGCATCGGCGGGTTGCCCTTGCTGATCTTCCAGAAGAGCGCCCCGTCCGTCTCGGCCTGCACCATCTTCGAGGTCCAGTCCGCCGGCTTCTTCGGGAGGGCGGCGGCACCGGGCCCGTCTCCCTTCCCCTTGTCCCCGTGGCACGGGGCGCAGTTCGTCTTCGCGATCTTCTCGCCCGCCGCGATCGACTCCTTGGCGAAGGCGACGGGATTCTTCTTCGCCTTCTCGGCGGCGGGGGCGTCCCACTTCGCGGCCTGGCCCCACGCCACACCCCCGGCGAGGCCGAGGAGTCCGGCGACGGCGGCCAGGCTCACGATCGTACGGATGCGGTTCATCGGACCCTCCTCTCACGCAGATGGCCACCGGTCGGTCGTGACCAGATTCACAAAGCCTGTGGCTCATCTTCTACCATCCGGAGCGGCGAATGGTCAAGCTGCGCCCGGTCCGGCTCGGAACGCCTTGACGGGCTCCGGCGCCCCGCATACAGTCGGGCCACAGCCACGATCCGTCACCCGGGGGGGCGGGCGCCCGCGCCCCCGTGGTCGGGAGGTGGGGGCGTGAGCATCGTGGCCATCTCGCAGGCGCTTGGGAGCCTCGGCGACGAGATCGGCCGCGAGGTCGCCCGGGCCCGCGGCTACGCGTACGCGGACCGGGAGATCGTCCTCCAGGCCGCCGAGCGCTTCGGCCGGCGCGTGTCCGAGCTCGAGCACGCGACGGAGGAGCGCCCCACGCTCTGGGACCGCTTCACCGACACGACCCGCCGGTACCGCGCGTACGTCGAGGCGATCGTGCTCCAGATGGCGGCGCGCGACGCCGTCGTGATCTCGGGGCGCGGCGCGCCGTTCCTGCTCGCGTCCGTCCGCCACGCCCTCCGCGTGCGGATCACGGCGCCCGAGCGCGTCCGGATCACGCGCATGGAGCGCCGCCTCGGGGTCGACACCGAGGCCGCCGCGGACCTCGTCCGCCAGAGCGATCGCGAGCGCGCGGCCCGCGTGCGCTTCCTCTACCACGTGGACTGGGACGATCCGCTGCTCTACGACCTCGTGATCAACACCGACCGCCTGGACACCCTCGCCGGCGTCCGCCTGATCCAGGCGTCGCTGGAGGCCGAGCGCTGTCAACCGACGCCGGAGTCGCTCCGGGAGGTCCGCGACCTCGCCCTCGCGGCCGAGGTCACGGCGGTGCTCGTGGCCAACCCGCTCACCCAGCCGCTCCACATCGCGATCACCTGCGTCGACGGGCACGTCTCGCTGCGCGGCGCCGCCGTGCGCGAGGAGGAGCGGCGGGCCGCCGAGGAGACCGTCAGCCAGATCGCCGGGGTCACCGCCGTGACCAACGAGATCGTGGTGACGTCGGCGCCGCCCTACCGGCTGGGCGTCTAAGAGATCCTGGGCGGGGGCTCCGCCCCCTTCCCAACCTCCGCCGGGGGGTCCGCGGGCCAAGCCCGCGCTGGGAGCGTTTCGGTGCGCGCCGGGCAGACAGGCCAGCCGCGATCGCCCTGTTTCGCACCCTCCTCGGCCGCTACGCGGGGCCGGTTTCGGGGCGGGCGCGCGACGCGAGGGCGAGCAGGATCCCCGCCAGCAGCCCGTAGGCCCCCGCCAGGAGCCCCGGCCACCGCGACGCGAGGCTCCCGGGCCAGAAGAGCCCCCCGGTCTCCAGCGGCGAGTGGATGACGCCGACGAGGCTCGCGGCGCTGGCCACCGCGAAGACGCCCGCCGCCGCCACGAGGCGGCGGTCGATGATCAGCGCGGCGCCGGAGCCCCAGAGGAGCGCCGACAGGATGAAACCGTTGCCGAGGACGCGGACCGTCTCGAGGGTCCGGGCCGCCTCCCCGTGGAGGTCCTTGGCGCTCTTCCCGAGGTCCGCCAGCAGCCCCCCCGCCTGGATCAGCAGGAGCGCGGCCACGGCCGGGACGAACGCGAGGGCGACGGCCGGCGCGTGGCGCGGCGGCGTCGCGCGGAAGGCCTGCGCCGTGATCTCGAGGCCGATGAAGATCAGGATCGGCGCCACCGCCGCCTCGGGGACGATGCCGACCAGGATGGAGATGACGCCCACCATCGCCCCCAGGCCGATCACGAGGCCCGTGGCCAGCGTGTACGCGGCGCGCGCGCCCATCGCCTTGTAGGCGGGATGGCCGATGTACGGGGTGTTCTGGATCACGCCGCCGCACGCCCCCGCGAGGATCGTCGCCACGGCCTCCGTGAGCAGGATGTCGCGCGTGCGGTAGTGGTCGCCGGCAGCGATCGCGCTCTCCGTGTTGTCGATCCCGCCGATGATGGTCGCGAGGGCGAACGGGAGCGCCACGGGGAGCGCCGCCCAGGTCTCCGGCAGCGCGTCGAGCCACGCGAGCGTCGGCCACGGAACCGCCAGGCGCCACGCCCCGGGCACCGCGAGCGTCGGGGGCGGGCCCACGCCGAAGCCCCGCTCCGCGGCGTACACGGCGACCCCCGCGACCACCGCCGCGAGCGCGCCCGGGATCCGCCCCGGGAGCGCGATGCCGCCCACCAGCGTGACGAGGATCAGCCCGAGCGACACCAGGCCGACCAGCGGGTCCGCGAAGACCCGGAGCGCCGGCAGGAACGCGATCAGGAGGATCGCGACGCCCGCGATCGAGCCGAGCAGGCCGGCCCGGGGGACCGTCCGCCGGACCCACTCGCCGCCGAAGGAGAGGACGAGCTTCACGACTCCCATCGCCACCGTCGTACCCATCCCCACCTTCCACGCGAGGCCGGGATCCTTCGTCAGCAGCATCGTCGGGCCGATGACGCCGAAGGTGATCCCGAACATGGAGGGTGTGTCGATCCCGAAGGGCATCGCGGTCACGTCGCCGCGCCCCGTCTGGCGGGCCAGCCGGACGGCGAGCCACGTGTAGACCAGGTCCCCCACGAGGACGCCGATGGCCGTACCCGGGACGATCCGGTAGAGGACCAGGTCCGAGGGGAAGCCGAAGACCCCCACGAGGAGCCCCGCGAGCACGACCAGGTTGGTCATGTTGTCGACGACGAGGCCGAAGAACGCGTTGACGTCGCCGGAGGCCGCCCAGCGGTATGGATGCCCCGGAGCAGTGGCCGCTGAGCTCAGTGGGGATTCCCTCGTCTTACCGGATGGTTAGGGAGAGTCCATTCCGATCAGACTTGAGGCGAAAATCGGACGGCTCACAGACCCGAAAACTTGGTCCGCCGACGCCACTCGGCGTACAATACCCGTGACCATGACTCCGACCCCCGCGGGCCCGGACACCCTGATCATCCTCGCCCCGGATCAGACCTCCCTCTACGAGCACCTGAAGGTGACGCAGGAGCGCGACGGGCGAGTCCGCGTCATCCTCGACCGCCGCCGCGGCGCGGGCGGCGCCGGGCCCCGCGGGGAGCACGAGCGGCGCGCGCCGACGCCCGACGCCGCCCGGGCCCTGATGTCGGTCCTCGGATTCATGGTCCTGCACCGCCACGGCGACCGCTGGACGCCCTGACGCGGCGGTCCGGAGGGATCCTTCCTCAGGCTGACCGGCTGCCGCCGGTCCGGCCAGGCGGCTTTCGCTGACCCTGGGCCAGGAGCTGGCGCGCGTCCGCCCGCACGCGGTCGGCCAAGGCCTCGCACCACGCGAAGCGCGTCCGCCCCTCGGCCACCTCGGCGTAGGCGAGCTCGATCGGCGGGGCGTCCGCGGGAGGCTCGGCCGCCGCGCCGAGGACGAGACGCACGCCGTAGGACCGCCCCTCGCGCGCCTCGTCCATCTCCACGCTCGCCTCGAGCCGGGGGCTCTCGCGCTTGGCGTGCGAGGCGGCGAAGTTCCGGAGCCAGCGGCCGGCCTCGGCGTAGTCGGCGGGGATCCGGGGATTCATGCCCGACGCATGTTAGTGGAGAATGCGCCGCGGCGTCAATGGCGCGGCCGGCCACCGCGCCGGGTCCGGAGCCGAGCCGACCGACCGAGCGGGAAGATGCGACCGCTAGTGGCCCGGCGTCAGCACTCGTTGAAGCCGCAGCTGTAGCACTTCTTGCAGCCTTCCTCGTAGACGAACGTCGCCTGGCCGCACTCCGGGCAGATGTCGCCCGCGATCAGCTTCGCCGGCGCGGCCGCAGGCTCCTCCGCCTTCACCGCGCCGATGTGCTCGGCCAGCGCGCGCGCCACGCCGTCGGGGAGCGAGAGGACCCGCTGCGGGCCGAAGCCGAGCGGCCGGCCGCCGCCGATCCCCGAGAGCTGGGCGACCATCTCCTCGACGCGCCGCTTCGGCGAGAGCGGCGACGGCATCCGCAGGAGCAGCGAGATCAGGCGGCCGATCGCCTCGGCCACCGCCATCGTGTCCGAGCCGGCCTTTCCGACGGAGACGAAGACCTCGAACGGCTCGCCGTTGCCGTTCTCGTTGACGACCACGTAGGCGGTCCCCAGCGGCGTCTCGACCCGGTACGTGCGTCCGCCCAGGCTCCGCGGCCGCGGCTTGACCACCGCGGGAACCGCCTGGACGGCGGCCGCCTCCGCCTTCTCCCCCACTTTGGTCCCGAGGCGGAGCACGCCTTCCTTGCAGCCGTCGCGGAACACGGTGATGCCGAGGCAGCCCAGCTCCCACGCGAGGAGGTACGCGCGCCCGACGTCGTCCACCATGGCCGAGTTCGGCAGGTTGATCGTCTTCGAGACGCCGTTGTCCGTGGCCTTCTGGAAGGCCGCCTGGTGCCGGACGTGCCACTCGAACGGCACCTCGTGCGCCGTGACGAAGACCCGCTGGACGTCCTCCGGCACCCCCGCGAGGCCGTGGACGACGCCCCGCCGCGCGAGCTCGTCCATGAGCGCCTCGGAGTAGAAGCCCCGCTCCCGCGCCACCTGCTCGAAGACGTGGTTGACGAACGGCAGCACTCGCTTCCCCACCTTGTGGGTGAACGCGATGGCGAACGCGGGCTCGATCCCCGACGAGCACCCCGCGATCATCGAGATGGTCCCCGTCGGCGCGATCGTCGTCACGGTCGAGTTCCGGATCGGCCGGTCGCCCTTGTAGATCGAGCGCGACCAGTTGGGGAACGGCCCCCGCTCCTCTGCCAGCTTGGCGGACTGGTCGTGTCCCCTCTCCTCGAGGAACGCCATGAGCCGCTCGGCGAGGTCGAGCGCCGCCTGGCTGTCGTAGGGGACCCCCATGCGGAAGAGCAGGTCGGCCCACCCCATGACCCCGAGCCCGATCCGCCGGTTCGACTTCACCGTGGCGTCGATCTCGGGCAGCGGGTACGGGTTCACCTCGATCACGTCGTCGAGGAACCGCACCGCCAGCCGGACGACGCGCTCCAGCTCGGCCCAGTCGATCGTCCACTCCCCGTCCGGCTGCCGCATGGCGAAGCGCGAGACGTTGATCGACCCGAGGTTGCAGTTGTGGACGATCATCCCCTCCGCGATGAGCGAGTGAGTCACTGGCTCAGAGACGTCATAGACCTCGACCTCCTCGTCAGCGACGACGGAGGCAACCGGTATCGCAAGGCGATCCTGCTTGGTCCGCTTCCACGCAAACTTGTCGCAGCGCGCCTGCTTCTGCGGCGTCAGCGGGAATCCGATGAGGTCCAGGAAGCGGTGGTAGCTCTCGCCGTTCACCTTGAGCTGTCCCCAGGCCCGACCGGTCGGACGGTGCGGGTAGAACTTGATGTTGCTCCGCATGCCCAGGTTCAGCAGAAGCAGCTGCACATCCCGGAGCAACTCCAGAGACGCCGAGCTGAGGGTCACCTGGGGCTTCCGGTGCGTCTTCGAGCCATCGGCACCGAAGAGCCCTTGGAGGTACCGAATCTGTTCCTCTTTCGGCGCGGTGACGACGAACCGCGGCACCCGCTTCTCAGGACCCCGTCCGGGCGTGAAGCCGTAGCTGCTGAATGCGGCCATGGCTTCGGCACGCTCGGTCCCAATGCAACGCACCATCGTGGCACCCTGGGTTTGGACCTTGGCCTGGCTTCCCGTGAACTGACGCCAGGTGGGCACGAGGCGTTGGAAGGCCACTTCGTCCTCTGGCCCGAACGTCAGGCCTGCGGCTTTGGTGAACCAGCCATCCCCGGTGAACCATCCGAACATCCGCTGGAGGTCCCCGTCGGTGCTCGTGATGCTGACGGCGCCGGCCATGTGGGTCTGGATGAGGACGCGGTCCGCATCGCGCAACGTTCCCGCCTCTTTCCAGCCACATTCGGTGAGGATCCGGTGGTCGGCGGTCACCCGAATCTGCTGACCGTTCGTCAGGGTGACGCGAACCGTCGGCTTGACGCCGACTCGGATGACCCTGGCCGGACGAAAGACGATGTGCATCCCCCGCCCGTTGAGATTGGTAGCGACCAGGACAGGCTCTCCACGCTGCTGCCGCTCATGCAGATCAGCCACCCTTTCGAGGCCGCGATCCGTGGTGATCCGCGTCTCTGGCGCGAAACACGCTTCGTTGGGCAAAAGCGGCTGTTCACCACATGGGTTGGTTGCTTCGACCAGCCCAACTTCCGGCGTCGGGTTGGCGCGGCTCGCGTTGATCCGGTCGATGAAGACCATCCCCGGATCGCCGGTGCGCCACGCAGCGCGCACGATCCGCTGGAAGACCTCCTGCGCGCTCAGGCGCCCCACCACCTCGCCCGTGTGCGGCGCGATGAGCTCGTACTCCTCTCCCTTCGCCAGCGCCTCCATGAACCGGTCGGTCGCTGCGACCGAGATGTTGAAGTTCGTGATGCCGCCGTCGAGCTTGCAGTCGATGAACTCGAGGATGTCGGGGTGGTCGACGCGGAGGATCCCCATGTTGGCACCCCTCCGGGTGCCTCCCTGTTTCACGGCTTCGGTGGCGCCGTTGAAGACACGGAGGAACGAGACTGGCCCGGAGGCCTTCCCCCCGGTCGAGCGGACGACGGCGTCCTTGGGCCGCAGCCGGGAGAACGCGAAGCCCGTGCCGCCCCCGCTGTTATGCGAGACGAACCCGTTGGCGATATATGCGTGCTTGCCGGGAACGGTGAGATCGTAGACCCGCCGCACCCCGGCCGAGCGGATCGCGGTCGCGCGGACGAAGAAGAGCTCTTCACGCGCAAGCTCTTCGAAGAACGGAGGATAGGGCGCAGACCCCGACATCGCGGCTCTCACCCGCTGCCGGCTCAACTCTCGGGGAGCCGTGACCCTGTTCAGGAGGTCGTCAAAGACAACTTTCGCCTGACGCCTCGGGTTCGAGGGTAGACTGTCGTACCACGCGCGCAGCCGTCCGCGTTGATTGGGAACGGTTTCTCCCTTCACGAAGATCCTGTTTTCGCTGACCGCGAGGAGCCTCGCCGCCTTCCGCTCGCATATGAAACCAATGCTCTCGCGGAACCTGCGGAACCCGCCCTTGGTGCAGACGGAGACCTGGTAGCTCTCATAGCCCGTCGCCGAGACGTCCTTTCGAAGGTGCGTGGGAATGCCGAGCGCCAGCAGCATGATCTGCACCTCTTCCGCGAGCCGCGGCGAACTCGTCGTCAGAGTCAGATGGCCGTTCCGTCGGACACACCCGTCAGTGGTGAACAGTCCACGGAGAAATGCGCACGCCACGTCCTCCGTGCTGCGGAGAATGCGCTCGGGTACGCGAGCCTCACGCGACAAAGTCTTGGTGAACCCGAGAAACTCGAACCACTCCTTGATCTGTCGGCTCAGGATAGCTACCTCAACGGCGTTCCCCCGCCCGTGTTGGCTGACCGTTGGCGCTTTTCCAAAGAGTGCGAGGCTCAGATTCCGGATCCTTCGGACGACTTCAGGACTGTCGCCGCCAACGGTGAACCGGATGCCGTCCCGGTGGTTCGACCCGTCACCAATGTAGAGACCGACCAGCTCTCCGAGCTCTGGCATCAGCTCCCGAGGCAGACGGTACTCGCGGGCCTTGAAACTGGTCGAATTACGCCCCGGCTTCGGGCGAAGGCTGAATTCCGGCAGCTTTGTCTCGCCGCCGATCCAGCCACCTGGCTTCATGACCAGCCAGTCGCCTTCCCGGATCTCCCCGATCGTGCGCCATCCGTAACAACCGTCCTCTCCAACCGCGAGGAGCCGGTGCTCCGCAGTGCCGACGATCTTGTACCCTCGGTTCGTGGTGACTTCGAAGACCGGTTGCTGCCCGTTGTCGTGCAGGTCGCTGACGTAGAAGGGCCCTTCATCCGTCGCGATCGTTGCGCCTGCCTGAACCTGGACCAATCGCGTGAGGCCGCTGCTCGTGACAAACGTGTCGGCGACCAAGCACTTATGGATTATGGCCGCGGCCCTCACCGCGTCGAAGATGTCTTCCATGGAGTCGCCGACCGGCAGGACGTAGCACGCCGAGTACTGGAGCTTGTTCCCCTTGCCCGCGTTCATCAGCGTCGGCGAGTTCGGGAGGAACTGCCCCTCGACCATCAGGTCGTAGAAGGCGCACGCGATCTCGTGGACGACCGCCGGGCTCTTCCCCCACTGCTCCTCGGCCCGGGCGATGGCCCCCGCCACCCGCCAGCACATCTGCTCCGGTGTCTCCCGGACCTCGTCCCCTTCGCGGGAGAGGTAGCGCTCGCGAAGGACCCGGAGCGCCTGCTCGGTCCACTTGCCGACTTTCGACGGGGGCGTCTGGGTAAGCATCAGGGTTCTCCTCCATCCATGGTATCGCTCTCGGGGACGCGCGGCTCGGCTGGCCCTCGGGCTCCGGCGCCGTCCCGGCCGCCCGACCTTGCGGCCCACGGGACCGGCGGTTCGGCGGTGGGCCCGCCCCGGCTCGCCTCCGCGGCGCGCGGCCGCCACGGACAACCGTCCACGCGCCCCCGGCGGGCGCGAGCGCGGATGCGAGCGACGGGTCGGGCGAGGTTCACCGCGCCTACTCCATCTTGTGGCGACGCGCATGCTGTCATACCAGATTTAGCCCTGTCAAGAAAAAAGGTGCCAGATGTTGCGCAGCGGTTCACAAGCGACCCCGAGATCTTGGGCCCGGGCCTAGGGTGTGTGCGCGCTCAACACCTGAATAGCCCACGCACCCTCCCGCGTCAAGCCCGCCCCCCTTGACGCCCCGGAGGAGGCGGGCTAGAGTGCGATGGAACTGACCGGTCAGTTCCACCACTCGTAGATGGCCGACGCCCCCGCACCGCTCCGAACCGCGCGCCCCCGGCGCGCCCAGAAGCGCGCGCGGATCCTCGCCGCCGCGTCGCGGGTCTTCGCGAGCCGCATCTACCACCTCGTCACGATGGACGAGATCGCGCGCGCGGCCCGCGTCGGCAAGGGGACCCTCTACCGGTACTTCCCCTCGAAGGAGGACCTGTACGTCGCCATTGTGGACGACGCCTTCGCCCTGCTGACGCGCCGCCTCGAGGCGGAGCAGGCCGGGGTGGCCCCGCCGGCGACGGCCCTCCGGCGCATGGTCACGGCGATCGTAGAGACGTTCGCCCAGCACCTGCCCTCCTTCCGGCTCGTCCACCGCGGCGAGGGTCGCCTCTTCGTTCGGAAGAAGGAGGTCATCCGCGCCCGCCGGGTGCACATCGCCCGCCTGCTCGCCGCCGTGCTGGACCGCGGGGTCCAGGCCGGGGCGTTCCGCAAGCTGGATCCCGTGCTGGCGCCGTCCATGCTGATCGGGATGGTGTGGGGCACCACGCTCAACCACGCGGACGACACCCCGGCCGAGGTCCTGGCGGCCCGGATCGCCGATCTCTGCCTGCACGGCCTGCTCCAGGCGCCGGGGGCCCCCGACTGATGGCCCTCCTCCGCCGCCACCGCGTCACGCTGGTTCTCCTCGCGTTCGGCGGCGTGATGATCGCCGTGGTCGCTCTCCGCCTCCGCGAGCAGCAGGCCCGTGCTGTACCGCGCGCGCCGCGCGACGTGGTCGTCGGCGTCATGGCGCCCGAGCAGCGTGACCTCGAGGTCACGCTCTCCTACACGGGCGACATCCTGGCGAACCGGCAGACGGCAATCTTCGCGAAGACGAGCGGCTACATCCGCGCGATCCACGCCGACCGCGGCCAGTTCGTCAAGGCCGGCCAGCTCCTTGCGGAGGTCGAGCCGACCGAGATGGAGCACGCCCTGGACCAGGCGCGCGCGGCCCTGGCCACCGCCATGGCGGGGCTCCAGGTGGCACGCTCGAACCTGGAGAACGCCCGGGCCAACCTGGCCAGCCAGCAGGCCAACCTGGCGAAGGCCCAGACGGTGGTGGCCAACGACGGCCGCCAGGCGGACCGGATGGCCGAGCTCTTCGCCAAGGGGCTGGTCGCGGCCCAGGAGCGCGACAACGCCCGGACGGTCTACGAGGCCTCCCGGGCGGCCGCCCGCGCCCAGGAGGCGCAGGCGCAGGCGGCGCGCGTCCAGATCGAGACCGCGGAGAGCCAGGTCCGGCTCGCCGAATCGCAGATCGAGCAGCAGCGGGCCACCGTCCGGATGGCGCAGATGCGCGTGGACGACACCCGCGTGGCTGCCCCGTTCGCCGGTTACATCTCCCAGAAGCATCTCGACGTGGGTGCGGCCGTCAACGCCCAGGCCGCCGCCAGCAGCAACGCGTCGGTCGCGATCCTGACGCTCCAGGACATCGACCCCGTCCGCGTCCAGATCGAGGTCGCGGAGCGCGACGTCGCCCGGGTGCGGCCGGGCGCCCGGGTGCGGCTGACGGCCGACGCCTATCCGGGCCAGCGCTTCGCAGGCGCGGTCGAGCGCATCGTGCACACCCTCGACCCGCGCACGCGCACGATGGGTGTCGAGGTGGTCGTTCCCAACGCCGACCACCGCCTCAAGCCCGGCATGTACGGTCGCGTCGAGCTCGTCCTGGAGGTGCGCCGCGGCGCGCTGATGCTCCCGATCGAGGCCTTCGGCGGCGGCGAGGGGCGGCCCAGCGTCCTGGTCGTTCGCGACGGCAGGGTGGCGCGCGCCCCGGTGGAGCTCGGGGCGGCCGATGGGCCCCGGGTCCAGATCACGAAGGGGCTCGACCCCGGCGACCAGGTGATCGTCCAGGGCAAGGAGCTCGTGCGGGAGGGCCAGCCCGTCAAGGCCGTCCCCGCCAGGGCCTACTGATCCCACCATGTGGCTGACGCTCCTCGCGATGCGCAACGCCATCGCCGTGCTGATGGCGTCCCTGGCCGTCGTGGTCCTCGGCGCGACGTCACTCGACCGGATGTCCATCGACCTGTTCCCGAACATCAACCTGCCGGTCATCACCGTCGGGACGGTCTACACGGGCGCGAACGTCCAGGACATCGAGAAGACCGTCACGTACCCGATCGAGAAGGCCGTCAGCGCCGTCGCCAACGTCCGCCACGTCGAGTCGCGGAGCCGCCAGGGAATCTCGGTCGTCCAGATCTGGTTCAACTTCGACGCCGACATCAATGCGGGGCAGACGGAGATCATCCAGCGGATCCAGCAGATCATCAACACGCTGCCGTCCGGTGTAAAGCAGCCGTTCATCGTGCGCTTCGACCTCTCGAACATCCCCGTGTGCCTGATCACGGTGTCGGGCGGCGGCTACGACGAGCGGCAGCTCTACGACATCGCCTACAACGCCATCGAGCCCCAGGTCGAGCGCCTGCCGGGCGTGGCCTCGGCCAACGTGGACGGCGGCAAGGTGCGCCAGATCGCCGTGAACCTGAACCGCGATCTCCTGTACGTGAAGGCGATCTCCGTCCTGGACGTCGTCCGCGCCGTTAACGACGCGAACTTCCTGCTCCCCTCCGGCGACATCAAGATCGGCACCGTCGATTACAACATCTTCACGAACAACCAGTTCCAGCTCGTCAAGCCGATGGAGGACATCGTCGTCCGGCGCGTGGGCGACGTCCCGGTCCACGTCCGGGACCTCGGGTACGTCTCCGACTCCCACGAGCGCCAGACGAACGTCGTCCGCGTCAACGGCGAGCGCGCCGTGTACCTCCGCGTCAACAAGCAGCCGGGCGCCAACACGGTCGAGGTGGTGGACGCGGTCAGGGCACTCCTGCCGAAGCTCATCGGCGTGCCCTCCGGCGTCAACGTCGGGATGACCTTCGACCAGTCGATCTACATCCGGCAGTCCATCGAGAGCCTCTGGCACGAGTCGATCCAGGGGGCGGCCCTCGCGTTCTTCGTGATCCTCGTGTTCCTGCGCAGCATCGTATCCACGCTGATCATCTTCATCGCGATCCCGCTCTCGATCCTCTGCACCTTCATCGCGATGTACTTCCTCGGGCAGACGATCAACGTGTTCACCCTGGGCGGCCTGGCGCTGGCCGTCGGGCGCCTCCTGGACGACTCGATCGTCGAGCTGGAGAACATCAACCGGCACCTCGTGATGCCCGGGAAGGAGCGGCGCACGGCCGTCCTCGACGCCGCCCGCGAGGTCGCGATGCCGATCTTCGTCTCGACGATCACCACCATCGTCGTGTTCCTCCCGACGCTCTTCATCGAAGGCCAGGCCAAGCTGCTCTTCCTCCCCCTGACGTTCACGATCTCGTTCTCCCTCTTCGCCTCCTTCCTCGTGTCGCGGACGGCCACCCCCCTGCTCTGCCTGCGCCTGCTCCGACCGGAAGAGCCGCAGGATCCCGCGAGCGGCCGCCGGGCGGACCGCCTCAAGGCGCGCAGCCAGGCCTTCTTCGACGGCCTCGACGCGACGTACCAGCGCCTGCTCGGCTGGGCGCTCCGGCACCGGAAGACCGTGATCGTCGGCGTCGTCGTCGCGTTCGCGACGAGCCTCGGCCTCGTCCCGCTCATCGGCACCGAGTTCTTCCCGGCCTCGGACGAGAGCCAGTTCCGGATCTTCGTGCGCGCCCCGGTCGGCACGCGCGTGGAGGAGACCGAGAAGATCGTCGCCCGCATCGAGGAGATCGTGCGGGAGCACGTGCGGCCGGGTGAGTTCAAGACGATCGTCTCGAGCGTCGGCATCCCCGCCGGCCGCGGCGCGCTCTTCACGGGCAACACCGGGCCCCACGCGGCCCAGATCCAGGTCTATCTCGCGACGCCCGACCGCCGGGCACGGAGCGACCGGCAGATCGTGGACGCGATCCGCCCGAAGCTGGCCGGCGAGTTCCCCGGCACCCTCACCGTGTTCAACCTCGGCGGCATCGTCACCCGTGTCCTCAACCGGGGTTCCCAGAACCCGCTCGAGGTCGAGCTGCTCGGTTACGACCTCCCGGAGGCGCAAGGGGCCGCGCGCGAGGTGGCGCGGCTCATGCGCGAGGTGCCGAACGTCGCCGACGTTCAGATCAGCCGCGAAGAGAACTACCCCCAGTTCAGCGTCGTCGTGGACCGGGAGAAGGCGGCGTCGGCCAGCCTGACCCAGCGCGACGTCGCCCAGGCGGCCCTGTTCTCGCTCAACTCCAACGTCAGCGTGAATCCCTCGATCTTCACCGACCCGCGCACCGGCAACCAGTACAACATCGTCGTCCAGCTCGACGAGCCGTTCCGCGTCCGGCCCGAGGACCTGGGCAAGATCTTCGTGACGGCGCCGGGGGGCCGCCCCGTGATCCTGTCGACGATCGCCGAGATCAAGCGGAGCGTCGCCCCCGTCGAGATCGAGCGGAAGTACCAGCAGCGGCTCATCCGCATCTCGGCGAACCCGGCCGGGCGCGATCTCGGCGCCATCTCGCGGGACATCGAGGAGCGGGTTGGGGCGCTGCAGCTCCCGCCGGGCTTCGCGGTTCAGCTCGGCGGCCAGACCGCGCAGCAGCGCGAGGCCTTCTCGAGCCTCACGTTCATGACGATCCTCTCGCTGATGCTCGTCTACATGGTCATGGCCTCGCAGTTCCGGTCGCTGAAGGACCCCTTCATCATCATGTTCTCGGTCCCGATGGGGCTCATCGGGGTGCTGTGGGCCCTCTTCCTCACCCGGACGACCCTGTCCACCACGTCGTTCATGGGCATCATCATGATGGTCGGCATCGTCGTCTCGAACGGCGTGCTCCTCGTCGAGTACACGAACGAGCTCCGGCGCCGCGGGCTGCCCCTCGCGGAGGCCGTCCTGCGGGGGGGGCGCACGCGTCTCCGCCCGATCCTCATGACGAGCCTTACGACGATCGTCGGCCTCACGCCGATGGCGCTCGGCCTCCTGGTCGGGAGCGAGGCCAACGCCCCGCTGGCCCGGGCCGTCATCGGCGGCCTCGCCGTTTCGACGCTGCTCACGCTGCTCTTGATCCCGACGCTCTACACCGCGCTCGAGGAGCGCTTCCCGCGGGTGCTGGCCGGTGAGGAGACGTCAGCATCGGCTCCCGGGGCCTCCTCTTCGTAGCGCCACCCACGGAGACCTCGCCCCTATGCGCCTTCGACCCGACGGACATGTTGTGGCCCCCCTGGGCCTCCTGCTCGTCCTCGCCGCGCTCGTCGGCGCCGCACGGCCGGTCGCGGCTCAGGCGCCGCCGGCGCCGCCGCCGCGGAGCGTCCCGGCGCCCGGCCAGGTGCTGACCCTGCCCGAAGCGATCGCGCTTGCCCTCCGCCAGCATCCGACGATCCGGGCCGCCCAGGAGGGGCGGAGCGCCGCGGAGGCCCGGGTGCCGCAGGCCCAGGCCGCCTACTTCCCGACGCTCGACTGGATCTCCTCAGCGACCCGAAGCCGAACCTTCTTCTCGTCGACCAGCCGAGCCGTGACCTCGACCTTCCTTTCGACCGGCATCGAGGGCCGCCAACTCCTCTTCGACTTCGGCCGCACCACGGCCCTCGTCGAGGAAGCCCGCGCTAACCTCCGCGTCTCCGACGCCGAGCTCGAGCGGGTGCGGCAGGTGATCGTCCTCAACGTCCAGCAGTCCTACCTGTTGTTGCTCCAGGCGCGGCGCCTCGTCGGCGTCGCCGACGCCTCGCTCCAGCGGGCGGAGCTGAACCTCCGGAGCGCCCGCGGCTTCTTTGAGGTGGGCACGAAGCCCAAGTCCGACGTGACGAAGGCCGAGGTCGAGGTCGCGAACGCCCGGGTCACCGTCATCCGCGCCCGCAACGCCGTGCGCCTCGCCGAAACCAGCCTCGCCAATGCCATCGGGCTCGACACGACGCCGGCGCTCGAGATTCAGGACATCCTCGGCTTCACGCCGGCCGCCTTCGACCCGCAGGCGCTCCTCCAGGAGGCCCTCCGGAACCGACCCGAGCTCGTCCAGCAGCGGGCCCGCCTCGAGGCCGCCCAGGCCCAGCTCGCCGGCGCCCGCTCGGCGTTCGGCCCCGAGCTGAGCGCCAGCGCGGCGTTCGGCGGGTCGTCTGCGGACTTCCCGCTCGAGGAGCGGTGGTCCGTCGGCCTGCAGCTCTCCTGGAACCTCTTCCAGGGGGGCTTCACGACCAACCGGCTGCGCGAGACCCAAGCGCTGGTCGAGACGGCGCGGGCCAACTCCGAGTCGCTCGAGCTGCAGGTCCGGACCGAGGTCGAGCAGTCGCACATCAACGTCGTCGAGGCGGCCGAGCGCATCGCGGCGAACGAGAAGGCCGTCGAATCCGCCCGCGAGAACCTGCGGCTGGCCCAGGGACGCTACGACGCCGGCGTGGGCACGATCCTCGACCTGACCGACGCGCAACTGTCGCTCAGCGCGGCGGAGGCCGACCAGGTCCGCGCCCTGACGGATCACCAGGTCGGCCTGGCCGTCCTGGAGCGCGCCATCGGCCGCCAGTAGGCGAATGACCCGCGCGCGCCTTGCGTCCAACCGGTCGGGTGGGACAATGGAAGCGAACGATATGAGCACGACCCTGCCGACTCCGAGGCGCCGCTCGCGGTGAAGCGGGCCGGCCTCGTCCTGGCGCTCGCGCTGGTCGCCGCCGCGGTGGCGGCCGCCGGCTACGTCGTCACGGCCGGCCGGGCGCCGAGCGCGAAGTACCGGACGGCCAAGCTGGACCGCGGGCCCATCGTCTCGACCGTGTCCGCCACGGGGACCCTGAACGCCGTGACGACCGTCCAGGTCGGCAGCCAGGTCTCGGGACAGATCAAGGAGCTGCTCGTCGACTTCAACTCGCCGGTCCGGAAGGACCAGCTCATCGCGCGGCTCGACCCGGAGATCCTCCTCGCCAAGGTCAACGCCGCCCGCGCGGACCTGGAGGCGACGCAGGCCGCCGTCCTGAACCAGCGCGCCAACGTCGAGAAGGTCCGCGCCGACGTGGAGAACGTGCGGGCGGCCGTCGTCACGGCGGAGGCGCAGGTCGAGCGGATGCGCGCCGAGGTCGAGAACGCGCGCGCCACCATCGCGAGCGCCCACGCCGCCGTCGCGCGGGAGAGCGCCACCGTCGCGAACGCGCGCCGCGAGCTCGAGCGGCGCGTCGATCTCCTGCGCCGCGAGATCGTCTCGCAGAGCGAGAAGGACCAGGCCCAGACGGCCTTCGACACCGCCCAGGCCCAGCTCGAGGCCGCCCGCGCGCAGCAGCGAGCGGGCCAGGCCGGGCTCCGCTCGGCGCAGGCCCAACTCGCCGCGACCGAGTCGCAGCTCCGGGCCGCCCAGGCACAGCTCGTCTCGGCGCAGGCCGCCCTCCGTGTGGCCGACGCCCAGCTGCAGTCGGCCGAGGCGACCGTGCGCCAGAAGCAGGCCTCGCTCGACCAGGCGCGGGTGGACCTCCAGCACACCGAGATCCGCGCGCCCGTCGACGGCGTGGTCGTCTCCCGCACGGTGGACGTCGGGCAGACCGTCGCGGCCAGCCTGCAGGCGCCGACGCTCTTCACGATCGCCCAGGACCTCACCCGGATGCAGGTCGAGTCCGCCGTGGACGAGGCCGACATCGGGCGCCTGCGCCAGGGCATGTCCGGCACCTTCACCGTGGACGCATTCCCGGGGGAGACGTTCCGCGGCCGGATCGTCCAGATCCGCAAGGCGCCCCAGGTCGTCCAGAACGTGGTCACGTACACCACGGTCATCGCCGTCTCGAACCCGGACGGGACGCTCATGCCCGGGATGACCGCGAACGTCCGGATCCAGGTGGACCGCAGAGACGATGTCCTCCGGGTGCCGAACGCCGCCCTGCGCTACCGGCCGCCCGGCGAGGGCGGCGCGCCGACCGGGTCGGCGCCGGCCAGTGGGAGCGACGGGGCCGAGCGGGGCGGCGGGTCGCTCCGCGAGGTGCGGGAACGCCTCACCAAGGAGCTCGTCCTGACATCGGCCCAGCAGGAGCGCCTCGATGCCATCCTCGGCGAGGCGCGCCAGGCGTTCCTGGCGATGCGGGCCCAGGGCCTGGACGACCGGGCGCGCCAGGCCCAGCGCAAGCGGATCCGCGCCGAGACGCGCGAGAAGATCCGGGAGGTGCTCACGCCGCCGCAGCAGGCGAAGTACGACGCCCTCGTCGCGGCGCAGGAGGGCGGTGGCCGCGGCGCGCCGGCCGGAAGCCCCGCGCGCGTCTTCGTCCTCGGGGGAGACGGCAAGCCGAAGGCCGTCCCCATCTTCATCGGCGCCTCCGACGGCTCGTTCTCCGAGGTCCTGCAGGGCGAGGTCGCCCCGGGGCAGGACGTGGTCGTCGGGCAGGCGACGGGGGCGCCGGCGCGGCCAGGCGGCGGCCCGCGCATGCGCTTCTAGGAGACCGCCAGGTGGCCGACCCGCTCATCGCGGTCCGCGACCTGACCAAGGTCTACCGTCTCGGGACCCACGCCGTTCACGCCCTCCGCGGCGTGACCCTCGACGTCATGCCCGGCGAGTTCGTGGCGATCATGGGGCCGTCCGGCTCCGGCAAGTCCACGTTCATGAACCTCGTGGGGTGCCTCGACACTGCGACCTCGGGGACCTACCGCCTGGAGGGTCAGGACGTCTCGCGCCTCGGCGGGGACGCCCTCGCCGCGATCCGCAACCGGAAGATCGGCTTCGTCTTCCAGACCTTCAACCTGCTGCCGCGCATGAGCGCGGTCGAGAACGTCGAGCTCCCCCTGCTCTACAACGGGGCGGCCCGCCGGGCGCGGCAGGGGCGCGCGCTCGCGCGGCTCCGCGAGGTCGGCCTCGAGGGGCGAGAGCATCACCACCCGAGCCAGCTCTCGGGCGGCCAGCAGCAGCGCGTCGCCCTCGCGCGGGCCCTCGTGAACGAGCCCCGGCTGATCCTGGCGGACGAGCCGACGGGCAACCTCGACTCCCGGACGAGCGTCGAGATCATGGCGCTCCTCCAGGCCCTGAACCGGACCGGCATCACGGTGGTCCTGGTCACCCACGAGGCGGACATCGCCCGGCACGCCGGCCGCACCATCGCGTTCCGCGACGGCCGCGTCCGCGGCGACACGCCGGTGGAGCGCCCGCTTCGCGCCGAGGACATCTTGAAGACCCTCCCGCCCGAGGAGCCGGACGGGAGCGACGCCGCGGAGGCCGCAGGCCGGAGCCGTCGCGACCAGATGGCAGCTCAAGACGGGAGCGACGTCGCGGAGGCCGCAGGCCGGAGCCGTCGCGACCAGATGGACATCATCGCCTGATGCTCTGGGCCAGCGTCCGCATCGCCCTCGCCGCCCTGCGCGCCCACCAGCTCCGCACGGCGCTCACGATGCTGGGCATCATCATCGGCGTCGCGGCGGTGATCGCCATGGTCTCCGTCGGCGCGGGGGCCGAGGCCCGGATCGCGGCCCAGATCCGCTCCATCGGCTCGAACGTCATCGTCGTGCTCTCGGGGGCCAGCACCTCGGGCGGGATCCGCTGGGGGCTCGGCACCCAGCTCACCCTCACCGAGGAGGACGCCCGCGCCATCGCGCTGGAGGTCCCGGCCGTCGAGGTGGCGTCGCCCTCGGTGCGCGGCCGTGCCCAGGCCGTCCACGTCAACACCAACTGGTCCACGGTCATCCAGGGGACGACGCCCGACTACCTCCCCGCGCGCGAGTGGGGGGTGGCGGCCGGCAAGATGTTCGGCCCCGAGGACGTGGACGCCGCCGCCAAGGTCGCGGTCCTGGGGGAGACGGTCTGGAAGCAGCTCTTCGCCGACAGCGATCCCGTCGGCCAGACGATCCGCCTCAACAAGGTCCCCTTCACGGTGATCGGCGTGCTGGAGGCGAAGGGGCAGTCCGCCTGGGGCCAGGATCAGGACGACCTGATCGTCATCCCGATCTCTACCGCCAAGAAGAAGGTCCTCGGGGCGACCCAGTCCAACCCCCGCGCGATCGGCGCCATCACCATCCGCGTGAAGGAGGCCCAGCTCATGGCCGAGGCGGAGGGCCAGATCCGCGACCTCCTCCGCCAGCGCCACCGCCTCCAGCTCGGGCAGGACGACGACTTCCAGGTGCGCGTCCTGTCCGAGGTGTTCGCGGCCCAGGAAGAGTCGGCGCGCATCATGACGATGCTGCTCGCCGCCATCGCCTCGGTCTCCCTCCTGGTCGGCGGGATCGGGATCATGAACATCATGCTCGTGTCCGTGACCGAGCGCACCCGCGAGATCGGGCTCCGCATGGCGGTGGGCGCGCGGAGCCGCGACATCCTGGCGCAGTTCCTGATCGAGGCGGTCACGCTCTCGGTGGTCGGCGGGCTGCTCGGGGTCGGCGCCGGGCTCGTGGGCTCCGGGGTGATCGCAGCGCTCGCCGAGTGGAGCACCGAGGTCCCGATCGACGCCGTGGGGCTCGCGTTCGTCTTCGCCGCGGCGGTCGGCATGTTCTTCGGCTTCTACCCGGCGCGGAAGGCCTCGCGCCTGGACCCGATCGAAGCCCTCCGGTACGAGTGATCCTCGGAGGGGGGCTCCCGCCCCCTCCGACACATCACCGCGGCTTCAGCTCGATCCGGTACCCGTCGGGATCGCGGATGTAGAGGGACGGACCTTGCCCGAACGCCCCGCGCCGCGAGGCGATCTCCCCCTCCACCTCGACGCCCTGCGCGCGGAGGAACGCCGCGACGGCTCTGAGGTCGTCGCAGCGGATGGACAGGCACACGTGGTCCATCCGCGCCGCGGGAGGCGGGGGCTCCCCGGGGGCGAGTGGCAGGAGGTCGATCAGGTGGCGCCCCGCGCGGAGCTGGATCAGCCGGATGGGTGCGTTGACGTGGTCCACCACGAGGCCGAGCACCTCCGTGTAGAATCGCTGCGAGGCGGCCTGGTCGCGGACGCGGAGGACGACGTGGTCGAGCTCGAGGCACTCCATCGGCCGCCGCGGGCCGCTCACGGCGCTGCTCTCCGCCGACGGGGATCGGGCCGGGTCGCTCACGCCCGGCCGCCCCGGAGCGAGTCGTAGTTGCGGTAGACGGCCTCGCGCGCCGCACGCAGGGTCGCCCGCCCTGCGTCCCGCCGCCCGAAGCGGCGGGGGTCCACCGACCGGAGCGTGCTGCACCCCCAGAACCCGCCGCCGACCACGACGACGCGGGCGCGCTCGGCGAACCGCCTCACCGGGATCTCCCGGGGGCCGCCGCGTGGAGCAGCAGGGTGATCCCCCCCACGGCGAACAGCGCGATGTTGACCGCCACGGCCCGGCGGTGGAGGCGCGAGAACTCCAGCGGCGCCGGATCCCCGGCCGGCGCCGCCTGCGCGCGCAGGCGCGCCGCCCGCGCCGCCGGCAGGAGCACGTGCCCCGCGTAGACAGTGCCGGCCACGACCGCGGCGAGGAGCACCACCGCCGCCCACTGGAGCGGCGTGCGCTCCCGCACGGCGACGTACCCGGCAAAGACGAGCGCGAGGGCCGCGGTCCCGAGCCCGAAGCCGTAGTAGCCGGGGAAGAGCCCTTCCATCAGGCGCACCGCGAGCCCGCGCTCGATCAGGGCGAAGGCCGCCGGCGCGACCAGGAACGAGAAGAAGAGCTGCACGCCGAGACCGGCGCCGAGGAGCGCCGCCGCGATCGCGCGCGCAAACCCGGTCATCGGGCGCCATCATGCGGACGCCTCCCGCGCTTGTCAAGGCAGCGCGGGCCGCGCGCGTTGACACCCCCTTCGCCCCCTTGCTAGAGTCGCGTCGCGCATGACAGCCACCCGGGTCGGCCTCGCCCTCATCGCCCTCGTCCCCGCCGTCGGGCCCACCGCCGCCGCGTGGAGTCCACCCGCGGCCGGTCCGGTCGCCGAGGCCTGGGCCCTCTTCGAGCGGTACGACGAGGACCTCGCGCGCATCGACCGCGCGCGCGATCTCCTCGAGCGCGCCATCCGCCAGGAGCGCACCGTGGACGCCCTGATCCTCCTCGCCTGGCTGCACCTGAGCTGGGCGGACCTGCGCGCGGCGGCGCCGGAGGAGAAGCTCGCGGGCTACGAGCGCGGCCGCGACGTGGCGAAGCTGGCGGTCGAGCTCGCCCCGCGCAACCCGGAGGCGCACCTCTGGTACGCGGCGAACCTGGGCCGCTGGGCGACGACGAAGGGCAAGCTCCGCGCCGCCTTCCTCCTGGGGACCATCCGCGAGGCGATCGAGACCGCTCTGACCCTGGCGCCGAACAGCGCGCCGGCGCTCGCGCTGGCCGGCTCGTTCTACTTCGAGACGCCGGGGCTCCTCGGGGGCGACCTCACCCGGGCCGAGGCGTACCAGCGGAAGGCCCTGGCGGCGGATCCCTCCTTCACCCGCGCGCGGGTCGAGCTGGCGCGCTGCCTGATCGAGCAGCGCCGGTACGCCGAGGCCCGGCGCGAGCTGCGGCGGGTCCTCGACGAGTCCCGGCCGAGCTACCGCGCGGACTGGGTCGTGAAACACCGGCCGGCCGCCGAGCGGCTCCTGGCGGACCTCCGCGGGAAGTCCTGACACCGATGGCGGCGCGCCGCGGCGGATCGCGCAGCCGGCGCCGGGCGCTGCCGTGGCTCGCCTGGGCCGTCCGCGCGCCGATGACCCGCGCGACGATCGGCCACGTCGTCCGCACCCTGCGGGGTCACGTCCGCCGGTGGAGGCCGACGGCCGTCTCCGAGGTGGCGGCGGAAGAGCGCGATCCCTTCCGCGTGCTCATCGCGTGCCTGCTCTCCCTGCGCACCCAGGACACGACGACGCGTCCGGCGGCGGCCCGGCTCTTCCGCCTCGCCGACACGCCCCCGGCGATGCTCCGCCTCGCCCCGCGGACGATCGAGCGCGCGATCTTCCCGGTCGGGTTCTACCGCACCAAGGCGCGCGTCATCCGCGGCGTGTGCCGGGACCTCCTGGCGCGCTTCGGCGGGCGCGTGCCGGACGACCTGGATGCACTGCTCACCCTGAAGGGGGTCGGGCGCAAGACCGCGAACCTCGTCGTCACGGTGGGGTTCGGGAAGCCTGGCGTCTGCGTGGACGCCCACGTCCACCGCATCTCCAACCGCCTCGGGTTCGTCCGGACCCGCACCCCCGAGCAGACGGAGCTCGCCCTCCGCGCGAAGCTCCCCCGACGGTACTGGCTGGAGTACAACGACCTCCTGGTCGCCTTCGGCCAGAACGTCTGCCGCCCGCTCTCCCCGCACTGCTCGCGATGCCCGGTGGCCCGCCCCTGCCGCCGGGTGGGCGTCGTGCGAGCCCGCTGAGCGCCGGGCCGACCGCCGCGCCGTCGTGCGCCGCGCCGCGGTCCTCGCCCTCGGCCTCCTGCCGGCACTCCTCGCGTGGGGGCTCTTCCGCCTCGAGCGCGACCAGCCGCTCTGGCTCCGGCCCGCCCTGCCCCCCGCGCCCCGTCGGGCGCCGGCCGAGTGGCCGCGGCTCGTCCTCGCCTTCCACTACCCGTGGTACGGGACCCCGACCGGGCCGTCGGGGCGCTGGCGCCACTGGAACCACGCCCGCGTCGCCCTCCCCGAGGAGCGCATCCTCGGCTTCCACGACCCCCGCTGGGAGGTCGCGCCGGGTCGCCTCGACCTCGGCACCGCGCACTACCCCGCCCGCGGCCCCTACGACAGTCGCGACCCGGCGCTGATCCGCGAGCAGCTCCAGCTCGCCCGCGAGGCGGGCCTCGACGGCTTCGTGGTCTCCTGGTGGGGGCGCGAGAGCGAGGAAGCCGTGGCCTTCCGCGCCCTCCTCGAGGCGGCGCGGGACTCGGGACTCCGCCTCACCGCGTACTACGAGGCGGCGTGGCTCTGGCCACGCGGCGTGGCCGGTGTCGCGGCCGATCTCGAGACGCTCCTGGCCCGCCACGGCGGCCATCCGGCGTTCCTCCGCGCGGGCGGGGTTCCCGTCGTCCTCGTCTACGGCGCGCACCGGCTCCGGCCGGCGGCCTGGGACGCGATCCGCCGCCGACTCCACGCGCGCGGCCACCGGGTCCTCCTCGTCGGCGACGCGGCAAGGCCCGGCTGGCTCGAGCGCTTCGAGGGCCTCCATCTCTACAGTCCCATCCCCCTGCTCGCCCGGGGCCAGGACCTCGCTCGCGTCTACCGAGAGCGCGCGGACGCCGCGCGCACCGCCGGCATCCCGTTCCTGCCCGCGGTGGCCCCGGGCTTCGACGACCGCGTGATCCGGGAGCCCGCCACGGTCGTGGACCGCTTGGAAGGGGCCACGTACGACGCGACCTGGAGGGCGGCGCTGGCGGCCGATGCCGCTGGAATCCTGGTCGCCTCGTGGAACGAGTGGCACGAGGGCAGCGAGATCGAGCCGAGTCGGGAGCACGGCCGCCGCTACCTGGACGCGACGCGCCGCTGGGCCGAGCGGTTTCGGGCGGGCGGGGGCTAGATCCTCGGAGGGGGGCTCTGCCCCCCTTCCGTTCAGACCGGCGCGGCTGCGCCGGGCGGCCCTCCCGGCAAAGCCGGGGCGTTCGCCCTTCGGCGAACGCATCGGGCCTGCCTCCCCCCGGGTTACTCCGACACGCTCCTAGACCGGCCGGCGGGCGACGAGCGCCCAGGCCGTCGCGACGCGTCGGAAGCCGGGGACCCGGACCAGCGCGCGATCGAGGCGCTCGTAGGGCCGCCAGACGAGCCCCGCGAGCCGGGCGAGGGCGGGCGAGCGGCCCCAGACGTTGCGCGGGAGCAGGTGGAACGGGCGGCAGCGCAACACCTCGAAGCCGGCCGCCTCGAACAGGTGGACCGCCTCGCGGCGCGCGTAGGTTCGCTCGTGGTGGAACCGGCCGAGCCGCCGCCCGAGCCACTCGGTCCACGCGTCCCGGTTCGGCAGGTGGTAGGTGAAGACCCAGCCCCCCGGGCGCAACACCCGGGAGAGCTCGGCGAGCGCTCCGGCCACGTCATCCACGTGCTCGAGCACGCCGCAGTTGAGCACCGCGTCGAACTCGCCGTCCGCGAACGGGAGCCGCGGGCCCGGCGCGACCACGTACGGGACCCCGGCACCGGCGAGCAGCCCGTCCCCCGCGCCCTTGTCCTCGACGTCGTAGGCCACGACGGCGAAGCCGCGGGAGCGGAGCAGGAGGGCGAGCTGCCCCCACCCCGCCCCCCAGTCGAGGATCCGCTCGCGCCCCTGCCGCGCGAGTACCGCGGTCACCTCGGCCGCGATCGCCCCGTACTGCGCGACCCCGACCGAGCTCGCGATGTTCGAGTACTCGGGCTCACGGCCCACCCGGGCGCGCCCGAAGGCGAGGATGCGCCCCGCCGCGCCCGCCGGCACCTCGCCCCCCGCGGCGGCTCGCGCGGTCAGCGGCGTGTGCGCCTCCGCCGGAGGCGCCGGAGGGTCGCCAGGTTCCGGCGGTCCCAGCCGTCCGCCTTGGGCGTCTCGATGCACATCGGCACCCGACCGACTCGCGGGTGGTTCAGGACGAAGCGGAACGCGGCGAGCCCGACCCGCCCGCGCCCGATGTGCTCGTGGCGGTCGAGTCCCGAGCCGAGCGTGCCCTTCGAGTCGTTCAGGTGGAAGGCCACCACGCGGTCGAGACCGACCATCCGGTCGAACTCGGCGAGCGTCCGGGCAAAGCCCGCCGCGGTGCGGATGTCGTACCCGGCGGCGAGGAGGTGGCAGGTGTCGAGGCACACGCCCACGCGCTCGGGGTCGCGCACCGCCCCGAGCACCGCGCCCAGCTCCCCGGCGCGCGCCCCCAGCAGGCGCCCCGCCCCGGCCGTGTTCTCGAGGGCGATCCGCACCCGGTATCCCGCGGTCCGCGCGTGAAGCTCGTCGAGCGCCCGCGCGAGCCGCGCGAGCCCGGCCTCGCGCCCCGCGCCCTTGTGCGACCCCGGATGGATCACGACGAACGGGAGCCCGAGCGCCTCCGCCCGCTCCAGCTCGTCGTGGAACGCCGCGACCGACCGCTCCCACTCCGCCGCATCCGGCCCCGCCAGGTTGATCAGGTAGGTGGCGTGGCCGAAGACGGCGAGGATCCCGGTGGCGGCCTGCGCCCGCCGGAACTCGCGGATCTCGTCGGCTTCGAGGGGGCGCCCCGCCCACCGGACCTGGTTCTTCAGGAAGAGCTGGACGACCGAGCAGCCCACCTCGCGCCCGCGGCGGAGCGCCTGCGGCAACCCGCCGGCGATGGACATGTGGGCCCCCAGGTTGTCGACGCAAGGCCCCCGCCGCCCGACCGCGCGGTTCACGAGCGTATTCGGCCACGCGGGGGGAGGAGCAATGCGGCGGCACCCCGGCGCCCGACGGCCGTTCCCGGGTGCCGCCGCCAGCGGATCAGTGCAGCTTCTTGACCTCGCCGAGGATCCTCTCGGGGTCGGGCAGCTCCCCTTTCCCGTAGCGCTCGACGAAGCGGATCTTCCCGTCCCGGTCCACCACGAAGGTCGCCCGGTAGTTGGCGTTCAGGTCGGGCCAGTGGATGCCGTACTTCTTCACGACCTCGCGGTGAATGTCGCCGAGGAGGGGGTAGGAGATCCCGCCGAGCGACTTCCCCCACGCCTCGTGACTGTAGATGGAGTCGGTCGAGATGCCCACGACCTGGGCGTTCGCCGCCTCGAAGTCCCGGCGCCGGGCTTCGAAGGCCGGCATCTCCTTGGTTCACCCGGGGGTCCAATCGAGCACGTAGAAGAGGAGGACGACGTGCTGCTTCCCCTTCTGCTCCGCGAGGCTCCACTCCCTCCCCCCGATGCCCTGGAGCTTGAACTCCGGGGCCGGGTCCCCCACCTTCAGGTCGGCCATGGCATGCCCTCCTTTCCGTTGGTGGCGAGCGCCCGTCGGGCCTCGGGCCCGGGGCGCCCGCAGCGCGCCCAGACCTGGGGCCGGTACGCCTCCAGCGCCGCGTCCCGGCGCCCGAGGAACTCGGCCGCCGTGACGACGCGTCCCGTGGCGAACGCGGGCCCCAGCCGCTCGCGGTAGCGACGGTCGCGCAGCGCGTGGTGGTCCACGATCACGCGGCAACCCGTCTCGTTGACGAGGCGCAGCAGGTTCGCGAGGCCCGCGCGGATCACGTCCGCGCCGACGCGCGCCTCCAGGTACGTCGGGGGGCCCGACAGATACACGAGGTCCGGGCGCTCTCGGAGGATGTAGGCCGTCGCGACTGCGGACGCCGGCCCCTGGACGTCCGCGGCGTGGACGAACCGCGTTCCGTCGTCCACGGTGACGGCGACGACGAACCCGAAGCCGGAGCCCTCGAGCCCGTGGGCCAGCGGCGGCGAGATCCTCACGCGCACCCCCCCGACCTCGGCGACGCGCCCCTCGGCCGGCTCGAGCGCGGACTGTCCCTGGAGCGCCCGCCAGAAACTGCGTCCGCGGGCCGCCTGGTGCTCGTCGGCCATCCGCCGCGGGTCCCGGGCCCAGACGCGCCGTCCCGCGTACAGCTCGGGCTCCGGCCGGTAGTGGTCCCCGTGGTAGTGGCTGATCGTGACCAGCGTCGCGCGCCGGGCGTAGCCCTCGATCCGATCGAGCGCCCGCTTGAGCGCTTCCTCCTCTTCCGGGGCGGGGGCCAGCCCGTAGCGGCGCGGGCTCAGCGTCGCGCCGGGGTCGAGCAGGAGCCGCAGCTCCCCGGCCTCGACGTACGTTGCCATCGACCGCACGCCGAGGGAGTCCGCCGCCAGCGGCATCACGCGCATGAAGCCGTCGTCTCCCTCACCCTATCCCTCTCCCCGGAGGGGAGAGGGGATCTCCGTCACAGGAGCCGGCCGCCGTCCACGTCCAGGCACGATCCCGTGACCATCGCCGCGTCGTCCGACGCGAGGTAGAGCGCGGCGGCCGCGACATCCTCGGCGGTGCAGAAGCGGCCGAGCGGGATCGTCTGAACGAACGCCCGCCGGGCGTCCTCCTCCGGCAGCCCCGGCTTGAAGAACCCGGGGAGCATCGGCGTGTCGGTCGCGACCGGATTGATCGCGACCACGCGGATCCGGAACGGCGCCAGCTCCGCCGCGAGGCTCTTCGTCAGCGTGATCACGGCACCCTTGGACATGTTGTAGGCCGAGAGCCCCGGCCGCGGCCGCACGCCGGCGGTGGACGCCGTGTTCATGATGACCCCGCCGCCCCCACGCTTGAGGACGGGAACGGCGTACTTGCACCCGAGGAACGCGCCACGCACGTTGACGGCGAGGATCCGGTCGAGGAGTGCCTCGGGCACCTCCTCGACCGGGGTGGACGGCATGGGGACGCCGGCGTTGTTGAAGCAGATGTCGAGCCGGCCCAGCTCGCGCACGCACGCCTCCACCATCCCGCGCGCATCGTCGGCACGGCTCACGTCGGCCTCGCAGAACGCCGCCCGGCTCCCCGCCGCCTCGATCTGCCGGACGGTCTCCTTCCCCTGGGCCGCGTCGATGTCCACGACCAGCACCCGCGCGCCTTCGCGCGCGAACAGGAGCGCCGACGCCCGCCCCATCCCCGAACCGGCCCCCGTGATGAGCGCCACACGGTCCCGAAGCTTCACGCCTGACCTCCCTCCCGGCCCCCGCGCTTGATGTCCGCCACCTGGCCGCCCGTGACCCGGCACAGCTCCTCGGGCGTCACCGGGAAGACCGTGTGCGGCGTCCCCGCCGCCGCGAACAGCCGGTCGTAGCCGAGGAGATCCCGGTCGATCAGGACCCGCAGCGTCCGGGCGTGCCCGACCGGCGGCACGCCCCCGATCGCGAACCCGGTCGCCGCCCGCACGGCGTCGGCGTCGGCGCGGCGGATCGGCTTCCCCACGAGCGCGGCGAGCCGCGCTTCGTCCGCCTGGTTCGCCCCCGACACGAGCGCCAGGATCGGCTCCGGGCCCGCGAGGAAGACCAGCGACTTGACGATCTGCGCGACGCCCACCCCGCACGCCGCGGCGGCCTCCGCGGCCGTCCGCGCACTCGCCCGGAGCTCGACCACCTCGCCCGCGAGGCCGTGCGCCCGGAGCGCGTCCCGGACCCGCGCCGCCGCGGGGTGCATCAGCAGCGTCGGCGGGGGGCTCCGCCCCCCTTTCTTTCGGGGGGCCGAAACGTCCCCCCGGGAACCGGTCGCGCGGGCCGGGTACCCATCAGAGCCGCGCGAGGGCGGCGAGGTGCCCGGCGGCCGGCGCGCGCGCGGCACGGGCGCGACGCCCGCGCCACCGGTAGCGGCAGAGGTCCACCCGGCCTCGGCCGAAGCGCACGCCCTCGGCTTCGAGGAGGAGTTGCTGGTTCACCATGCTCCCGACGTTCGCGCGGAGGCTGATGCCCCCGCGCGCGTTGATCACCCGGTACCAGGGCACCCCGGGCGGGCAGCGCGCCATCGCATACCCCACCGCCCGCGCGGCCCGCGGCGCCCCGAGCAGCGCCGCGACCTGCCCGTACGTCACGACGCGCCCCGGAGGCACCCGGCGCACCAGGGCGAACACCGCCCGGTCGAAGCGGCCGGCGGGGACATCCCGCCTCACCGGCGGGGCGGCGCCGTCCCGGCGGCCACCTCGGGCCCGAACTGGAGCTCGCAGAGCGTCGCGTACACGCCGCCCTGCCGCAGCAGCGCCTCGTGGGACCCCGCCTCGCACAGCCGCCCCCGGTGCAGCACCAGGATGCGGTCCGCTCGCTGGATCGTGGAGAGCCGGTGCGCGATGATCACGCTCGTTCGCCCCAGAAGCAGCCGGTCGAGGGCGTCCTGCAGGAGCCGCTCGGTCTCGGGGTCGACGCTCGAGGTCGCCTCGTCGAGGACGAGGACGCCCGGATTATATACCAGCGCGCGCGCGACGGCCATGAGCTGGCGCTGGCCGTGCGAGAGGTTCGCGCCCCGCTCCCGGATCTCGGCGCCGTAGGCCCCGGGCAGCCCGCGGACGAAGGCGTCCACGTGCGCCTGACGCGCGGTCTCCTCGATCACGGCCCGGTTCACCGCCGAGCTGCCGAGCGCGAGATTCTCCGCCACCGTCCCGGCGAAGACGACGACGTCCTGCAGGACGAGGCCGACGTGGCGCCGCAGGGCCGTGAGGTCCCACTCCCGCACGTCGACGCCCTCCACCAGCAGGGCGCCCCGCTCGACGTCGTACGTGCGGGTCAGGAGCCGCGCCAGCGTCGTCTTCCCGGCCCCCGTCGCCCCCACGACCGCGACGCGCTCTCCCCGCTCGACCCGGAACGAGAGCCCGCGCAGCACCCACCCCTCGCCCTCCGCGCCCGGCCCTCCCGGCTGTCCCTGGCCGCGCCCGTCCCCACCCTGGCGCGGCACGTAGGCGAACCAGACGTCCCGGAACTCGATCGCCGGCGGCGACCCGGCCGCGACCGCCGGGGCCGGCCGGACGGCCCGGGCGGGCGTGGCGATCTCGACCGGCGTGTCGAGCAACCCGAAGATGCGCTCGGCGGCGACCATCGCCGCCTGCATCACGGTGTACTTGGCCGAGACGTCGCGGATCGGCAGGAAGAACCGGTGGGTGTACTCCATGAACGCCACCAGCACGCCGAAGGTCAGCGTGCCTGACAGGATCTGCGCACCCCCCCACCAGATGAGCGCGGCGACGGCGACGGACCCGACCAGCTCGACGCCGGCGTAGAGGAGGGCATCGTAGCTCATCCGCCGGAAGACCGCGCGCCGGTGCGCCTCGTTCAGGCGGCCGAACTCCGCGGCCTGCGCCGCCTCGCGCCCGAAGAGCTGGACGACGGTCATCCCGGTGAGGCTCTCCTGAAGGGAGGCGTTGAGCCGCGCGATGCGGTTCCGCGCCTCCCGGTAGGCCTCGCGCGCCCGGCCGCGGAAGAACGCCGCGACGGCGAAGAGGACCGGGACCACGGCGAAGGTCACGAGCGCCAGGCGCCAGTCCAGCACGAGCATCGCGACGACGATCCCGCCCAGCGTGAGGACGTCCCCGAAGATCGACACCACCCCCGAGGCGAACAGCTCCCCGATCGCCTCGACGTCGTGGAGGATCCGCGTCATGAGCCGGCCCACCGGCGTCCGGTCGAAGAAGCGGGCCGACAGCCGCTGGACGTGGGTGAAGAGGGCCTGCCGCAGGTCGTGGACCACCTGCTGTCCCGTCCGCTGCATCAGGTAGATCTGCGCGTACCGGAGGGCGTACTCCGCGACCAGGGTCAGGAAGAACACCCCGGCGATGCGCGAGAGACCGGGCCAATCCCCGCGGAGGATGTGGTCGTCGATCGCCACCTTGACGAGGTAGGGCTGGACCAGCTCGATCCCCGCCATCACGGGGAAGAGGGTCGCCGAGACCGCCACGGCCGCCCGGTACGGGCGCGTGTACGCCCAGATCCGCGCCACGAGCCGCCGGTCGTAGGCGCGCCCCAGGACCGCGTCGTCCAGGCCGAGGCCGTAATCGTGGGTCATCCGGGACCCCCCACACCCCCGCCCCCTCCCACCCTTCGGGGGGAGGGGCGCCCGGCGCTGTGGGCGCTGCCAACCACGCCGAGGCGTGACCGCGGCGGGGTCATGCGGGACCCCCCACACCCCCGCCCCCTCCCACCCTTCGGGGGGAGGGGCGCCCGGCGCTGTGGGCGCTGCCAACCACGCCGAGGCGTGACCGCGGCGGGGTCATGCGGGACCCCCCACACCCCCGCCCCCAATTGATCGGATCGCCGGGACGGCTCGGGCGAGCGCCCTCGCGACGTCCCGCCCCTCCCGTCGCCTTCGGGGGGAGGGGCGGCCGATGCGTCTACGCGTCATGGGCCGCCTCCAGACGCGCCTCGAGCTGCTGGCGGCGCCACAGGCGCGCGTAGAGGCCGCCACGCCCGAGGAGCTCGGCGTGGGTCCCCGCCTCGGCGACCCGGCCCTCGTCGAGCACGACCACCCGGTCCGCGAGCTGCGCGGCCCGGAGCCGATGGGTGACGACGAGCACGGTCCGCCCGCGGAGGGCGCCGCGGAGCGCGCCCAGGATCTCGGCCTCCTTCTCCGCGTCCACCGAGGCGAACGCGTCGTCGAGGATCAGGACCCGCGGGTCTCGGAACACGGCGCGCGCGAGCGTGGCCCGCTGCCGCTGCCCGCCCGACAGCGTGAGGCCGCGCTCCCCCACGACGGAGCCCCAGCCCTCCGGGAATCGGGCCACGTCCTCGGCGAACCCTGCCACCCGCCCCGCCCACTCGAGCCGGCCGTCCCCCTCGTCGAAGGCGACGTTCTCGGCGAGCGGCCGCGAGAAGAGGAACGCCTCCTGCGGGACGTAGCCGATGGCGCGCCGGAGATCCGCGAGCGGGATCGTGTGGATCTCCCGGCCGTCGAGGTAGAGCGTGTCCCGCGGCGGGTCCCAGAGTCGGGGCACCAGCGCCGCGAGCGTGCTCTTTCCCGCGCCGGTCGGCCCGACGACGGCGACCCACGCCCCCGCCGGAATCCGCAGGGAGACCTGGGACAGCGCCGGGGATCGCCCCGCCTCGTAGGCGAAGCTGAGCCCGCGGAACTCGATCTCCCCGGTGAGGGCGACCGGGCCGACCGCTTCCGGGCCGTCCGCGATGGCCGGCTCGGTCCGGAGCACGTCGACGATCCGCTGCATGGCGGCGAGCCCCCGCCGGACGATCGCCAGCACCCACCCGAGCGCGATGGTCGGCCAGGCCAGATGGGCCAGGTAGCTCGAGAACGCGACCAGCGCGCCCAGCGTGAGCCGCCCATCCAGGACGCCCTTGCCGCCGAGCCAGAGCACCGTGAGCCCACCGATCCCTCCGATCATCCCCATGAGCGGGGAGAACGCACCCTGGGTCCGCGCCTGACGGAGGGTCCGCGCGAGCTGCTCGTCGTTCAGCCGGCGGAACGCCTCGACCTCGTGCGCCTCCATCGTGTACGCGCGCACGACCGCCATGGCGGCCAGATTCTCCTGCACCTTCGCAGAGAGCCGCGCCAGCTGCTCCTGGACGGCCAGCGCCTCGGCGTGGACGCGCGCATTGAAGCGCTTGGCCAGCAGGATCAGGAGCGGATACGGTGCCAGCGCCATGAGCGTCAGCCACGGGTCGATCGCGACCATCGCCGCGAGGGTCCCCACGTAGACCAGCGCCGTGTTCACGAGCGACAGGAACCCGAAGCCGATGAGCATCGTCACGCCCTGAAGGTCGCTCGTGGCGCGGGACATCAGCTCGCCGGTGCGCTGGGTCTGGTAGAACGCCGGGGGGAGTCGCAGGAGGCGGTCGAACAGCTCGTTGCGGATGTCCGCCTCCACCCGCTGGCTCGCGCCGAGCAGGGCAAACCGGGACGCGGAGCGCGTCACGCCCTGCAGCAGTGCGAGCCCCACGATGGCGAGGGCCCCGGCGGTGACCGCGCCGAGGGCGGCGCCAGCGGCGACCGCCTCGATCGCGCCCTTGACGAGCCACGGGATCGCCAGCCCGCAGAGGTTCGTGGCCAGGAGGAACGCGAACCCGCCGAGGTAGCGTGTCCGGTGGCGGGCGAGGTAGGGAGAGAGGACGCGCACCGGCATCGGTCGAAATTATAGCAGTCGCCCCGCTCCCTCCGGGGAGGCAGAGGGGCAACCGGGGAGGGTGCGCCTACGCTCCGCGCGGGTCGGCGAGCGCCGCCGGACGCAGCGCGGCGTAGACGGCGAACAGCGCCGGCGTCGGAATCCCGTGGCGGGCGCCGAGCCGCACCGCGTACCCCTGGAGGGCCTCCAGCTCGAGCCGCCGGCCGCGGGTCAGGTCGTGGTAGAGCGACGAGTAGGAGTCGGCGTTCAGGCGGTCCGCCGCGGCCATCCCCGCGTCGACGATGTCGTCGGCGAGCCCCACCCCCTCCGCCTTCGCGATCGCGGCCAGCTCCTCGAGGATCATCCGGTACAGCCGGCGCGACTCGGGACAGGCCCGGATCTCTCCGATGGGGCGTCGCGTGAGGGCCGTCATGCCGGAGAGCGCGCAGATCATCAGGTACTTCTCCCAGAGGGCGCGCCGGATGCCCGGCGACAGCTCGACCGGGAACCCGGCGCGCCGCCCCGCCTCCAGGAAACGGCGGGCCCGGGCGCTCTCGTGGCCGTCGAGCTCCCCGAAGACGATCCGGCCGCCCTGCGTGTGCGCGATGGCCCCGGGTTCGGCGATGACCGCGAAGCCGTAGACGAGCCCTCCCAGGACCCGCTCCGCGCCGAGCAGCCGTCCGAGCGTCTCCACGTTGACGACGCCGTTCTGCAGCGTCAGGACGGCCGTCTCTGGGCCGAGGAGCGGGCGGATCGCCTCCGCCGCGACCTCGGTGTCGTATGCCTTCACGCAGAAGAGGACCAGGTCCACGGGACCGATCAGCTCCGGCACGCGGCGGGGATCCTCCGTCGCCGCCGCCGCGACCGTGAAGTCGCCGTTGATGCTCCGGACGCGGAGCCCGCCCGCCTGTATCGCCCGCAGGTGCTCGCCTCGCGCGACGAGGGCCACCGCTTCCCCGCCGCGCGCCAGGCACGCGCCGAAGTAGCCCCCCATGGCGCCCGCACCCATCACGGCGATGCGCATCGCGTCCTCCCCGCTCCTCTTACCATCGGGCTCGTACCCGGTCAAGCCGAGGGGTTCGTGGACGGCCCCTCCCGCGTGTGGTAGGCTCCGGCGCGTGAGCCCCCCCGGGCCGATGCCCATTGCCCCGCGTCGTCGCGCCCGCCGCAGGGTCGGCGGGTGAGCCCGTTCCTCGCCGTCGCCGTCGACGCGGCCCGGAGCGCGGGCAAGCTCCTCCGCGAGGCCCTCGGCGGCGACCGCCGGATCGCCTTCAAGGGGAGCCCGACGAACCTCGTCACGGAGATGGACCGCCGCGCCGAGGCACTGATCGTCGAGCGGCTGCTCCAGGCGTTCCCCGACCACGCGCTCCTCGGCGAAGAGAGCGGCGCCCGGGCCGGCCGCTCGGAGTACCGGTGGCTCATCGACCCCCTGGACGGCACGACGAACTACGCCCACGGCCTGCCGATCTTCTCCGTGTCCGTGGCGCTTGAGCACGCGGGTCAGGTCGAGCTCGGCGTCGTCTACGACCCCAACCTCGACGAGTGCTTCGTCGCCGAGCATGGACGCGGGGCCACGCTCGGCGGGGAGCCGATCCGTGTCTCCGCGTGCGCCCGCCTGGGCGAGGCGCTGCTCGTGACCGGCTTCCCGAACGACATCCGGACCGCGGCCGAGACCAACCTCCCCGAGTACGCCGCCCTCGCGCTGCGCGCGCAGGCGGTCCGACGCCTCGGCTCGGCCGCGCTCGACCTCTGTTACGTGGCCGCGGGACGCGTCGACGGCTACTGGGAGCTGACCCTCGGCCCCTGGGACATGGCGGCCGGGGCGCTCGTCGTTCGGGAGGCGGGCGGCCGCGTGACGAACGTCCGCGGCGGGCCGTGGTCGCTGGAAGGGCCCGGCGTCCTCGCGAGCAACGGGCAGATCCATGACGCCGTGCTCGAGGCCCTCCAGACGGTCTGGCGCGGGCGCCGCTGACGGCCGTCGGGCCCCCTTGTCGAGGCCGCCCGGGCGGGTGATAATCCGACCTGGCTGCCCGCAGACACCCAGCGCTCCTGATCCCGAAGGAGGACGAGCCATGCGCATGTACGTGGCCGGCCAGTGGATCGACAAGCCCCAGACGATCCCCGTCGAGAACCCGTACGACCGGAGCGTCATCGACACCGTGCCCCGCGCCGACCGCGGCGACGTCGAGCGGGCGCTCGAGAGCGCGACGCGCGGCGCCAGGACCATGGCGAAGCTCTCCGGCTACGACCGCTACACGATCCTCCACAAGGCGGCCACGCTGATGGCCGCGCGCCAGGAGGATCTCGGCCGCACGATCAGCCTGGAGGAGGGGAAGATCCTCGCCGAGGGGCGGCTCGAGGCCAACCGCGCCGTCGAGACCATCCTCGGCTCGGCCGAGGAGGCCAAGCGCCTCCACGGGGAGACCGTCCCCCTCGACGGCGCGCCGGGCGCCGCCGGCCGGATCGCCTTCACGCTCCGGGTCCCCTGCGGCGTCGTCGTGGCGATCAGCCCCTTCAACTTCCCGCTGAACCTCGTCTGCCACAAGGTCGGCCCGGCCCTCGCCGGGGGCAACGCCGTGATCATCAAGCCCGCGACCGACACGCCGCTGTCGGCGCTCAAGCTCACCGAGATCCTCCTCGAGGCGGGGCTCCCGCCCGAGGGACTCCAGTGCCTCACCGGGTCCGGAGGGGAGATCGGCGACCTCCTCTGCGGCGACCCGCGCGTGCGGAAGATCACGTTCACCGGGAGCCGCGACGTCGGCGAGCACATCTGCAAGGTAGCCGGGCTCAAGAAGGTGACGATGGAGCTCGGCTCGAACTCGCCGGTCATCGTCATGCCGGACGCCGACCTCGACAAGGTCGCCGCCGCGGTCGCCGCCACCGGCTACGCCAACGCGGGCCAGGTCTGCATCTCCGCCCAGCGGATCCTCACGGCCGGCAAGGTCTACCCGGACTTCCTCGCCGCGCTCAAGCCCAAGGTCGAGGCGATCACGACCGGTAGCCAGCTCGACGAGAAGGTCAAGATGGGCCCCATGATCCGGGAGAAGGACGCGATCCGCGTCCACGAGTGGGTCATGGAGGCGGTGGGCAGCGGCGCCCGGGTCGTCACCGGCGGCCAGCGTCAGGGCGCGCTCTACGCGCCGACCGTCGTCGCCGACGTCAAGCCCGAGATGCGCATCTCCTCCGAGGAGCTCTTCGGCCCCGCGGTGGTCGTGACGCCCTTCGACACGATCGACCAGGCCATCGCGCTCGCGAACGACACGAACTACGGGCTCTCGGCCTCGATCTTCACGGAGAGCCTCGAGCACGCGATGAAGTTCGCGCGGGAGGTCCACTCGGGGAACCTCCACGTCAACTGGGGACCCCAGTGGCGCGCGGACCTGATGCCCTACGGCGGGCTCAAGGAGTCGGGCTTCGGCAAGGAGGGGCCGCGGTACGCCGTGGAGGAGATGACCGAGCTGAAGCTCGTGGTGCTCCACCTCCGGGGCTGACCGACCCCGATCCCCGGACCGCGCCGATCCGGCGCCGGGCGTCCCCGGCGCCGGACGCGCCCCGCGTCTGCCCTCCCCCGCCCGGCCTGCCCCGGACCCGCGATCCCTCGACGAGCCCCTCGCGCCGTCCGCGAGCGGGAGCGGCCCTACGGGGGGTAGCTGACCAGAGGACAGTGGAGCTCACGGGCGCTGATCGTCCGTCGGATCCGGACCTGGCGCAGCGCCCCCCGGACCCGCTTGACGATCTCCTGCGGAGAGAGCTTCGAGTCGAAGATCAGCCCGTAGAGGAGCGACTCCGCGAGGTAGGAATACGGGTCGTCGATCTCCTTCTCGTAGCCGATGATCGCCCGGGCCCGGCTGAACTCGAGAATCCGCCGCATCGCTGCCCGGTCCGCACCGATGTCGCATGCGGAGAAGATCAGGAGCTTCCCGTCGAGCCCCTTGAAGATGCCCGCCTCCCGGCGGAGGTCCAGGTCCTCGATCGTCAGCCGGAGCCGTGAGCGCCCCTTCACGCTCCCGTGCGCCACGAAGTGGACGTACGGGATGTTGGGACTCCGCTTCGCCCGCCCGAGGAAGTGCTCCAGGTCCTTCTTCGTGTGAACCCGCTCGTACAGGGCCCGCACCCCGTAGCTGTCCAGGAACTCTCGCAGGAACTTCCCCGACTGCCGCCGGGAGTCGAGCGCGGGGTCCAGCCGGGTCTCGAGGATCAGCACGTCGTCGCGCCCGCGAGTCACCTGGCGCCGCGTCACCTCGAGCCGCCGGTTCTGGTCGGTGACGATGCGGTAGCGTCGCGGTGACAGCACGCGGGAGACCCGACCGCCGACCCGGCGCCCGTCCAGGCGGACGACGACCCGAGCGCCGCGCTCGAACGACTCCTGCCTGGCCACCCCCCGCTGCCTCCGACTCCATTATAGACGCCGCGAGACGCGGCTCAGCGGTAGATCAGGTCGACCAGGAAGAGCGAGACAGGAAGAACAGGATGAGGTAGCGGTTCTGAGTGGTCAGACGCCGGACGGGGCGCGGAACTTGATCCCCTTCAGGTCCTCCGGCTTGACGATCGGGCGAACGTTGTTCGTGATGTGCCGGAACCCGTTCTCCCAGTAGGCCAGGGCCCGGATCCCCTTCGCCGGGACCGTCCCGACTCTCATGCCGATCCCCCTCTCCGTTCTCAGGCCCCGGCCCCGCGCGCCCGCCCGAGCAGCTCCTCGGCCCGCGCCGTGTTGAAGACCCCGCAGATGCAGAAGCGCGCCAGGTAGCGCGTCGCCTCCTGCGGCGCCCGGCGTCCCTCGCGCACCCAGTCGAACATCTTGCGCGCCAGGTTGAACGACACCATCCCGTGGCCGCACATCGTGGCCAGCTCGAGGACCTGCCGCTCCGGCAGCCGGTCCACCCGCCCCTGGAATCCGAGCGAGTACTCCACGCTGTGGCGCGCGATGCCGGCTTCCTCGCAGCACTTCCGCGCGGCGTCCATCGGCGCCGAGATGTTGATCGACACGCCGAGATCGGCCGCCCGGACGTCCCGCACGAACGCCGCCATGTCGGCGTACGTGCGGAAGACCGCGGAGACGGTCGTGTGCCCCTCGATCCCCGCGATCACGGTCTCGGGGTCCGGGGTATGGTCCCGCCGCCAGTGGGATGTGGGGTTCATCCGGTGGCTCGGCCGCAGGACGCCGCCCTTCGTGGCGTCCCCGATGTTGAGCGCGTGGTGGTCGACCGCGAGGCGCAGAAACGTCCGATACTTCTCGACGAGCCGGTCGTCGTTGGCCCCCCGCGTCGCCATGGCGAAGACGATGTAATCGTTCTCGATCGGCCGCGGGTTCGGCAATCGCTCGAAGGCGTAGTGGTCGCTGTAGCGGTGCAGGGTGTTCGTCATCGGGCCACCTCCTGATCCTCGGAGGGGGGCTCCGCCCCCCTTCCGAACCTCCCCCCCTCGATTGCGCGGGCAAAGCCCGCGCTCGAAGCGCTTTGTTCCAGGGCGCGCGGACGTTCCAAACGCATCTGCGTTCTCAGGGCCCTGCCAACGCCGAGACGCTCGGCAGTGTGGTCCGGCCGAGCCCGAGGTTGGTCTTCCCGCGGTACGCCGGCAGCCCCTCCCGCTCGAGGATCTCGAGCAGCGGGTCCGCTCCGCCGGCGTCGCACCGGGTCGAGACGCCGACCGCCACGACCGTTTCCAGGGTTCGGGCCACCTCCCGCACGACCCGGAGGATCGCCGGGACGCGCTCGAGGCCGACCTTGATCTCGACGATCGCCGACAGCACCTTCTCCTGGAGGATCTCCTCGCGGACGAGCCCCTTCGCCGGGTCCGTCATGAGCGAGGTGACGGGGTTGTGCCTCTCGAACTCGACGCCCAGCACGGCGAGGGCCTGGGTCATCCGCTGGATCTCCCAGAAGCACGCCCCCACGCCCGGCCGGCCGAACTCGATGACGAACCCGGCCTCGCCGCCCTTGACCCGCCCGGTCACGTCGTTCGTCTTCACCTCCGCGGTGCCGCGCCCGTGGATCCCCGTGGACTCGTGCGGCACCTGCGGATCGGAAAAGGCCCGCCGCACGATGCGGGGCCAGGCGAGCTCCTGCGGCTCGATCGCATCCGTCGGGCAGATGTCCGGCTCCGGGTCGAAGCGAAACCGGAAGGCCTTCGCGAGGCGGCGGATGCCACGCACCATCGGCGGCCACAGGTGCTCCTTGGACATCCCGCGGTAGCACGCGTAGCACTCGACGCACTCATCCTCGTTGACGACGGCCCGGTGGAGACCCGGGTCGATGTAGATCGCCCCCATGGGGCAGACCGGGATGCAGTTTCCGCACGCGACACACTTCGCCCGGCTGATGCGCACGGCTTCCTCCTCCCCGCGGGTCGGCTCCAGGCCCGGACCGGAACGCCGCGGGCACGCTGGCCAAGGATAGCGCGACGCCGCCCGGGGGAACAAGCCCTGGGACGGCTCACGGATGTGCGCGCCACGCCCGGGAGAGTTAGGACGCCCTTCGTGCCCCGGTACTCGGCGAGCCGGATGCGCGTGCCGGCGAGGTCCGGCAGCGTGAAGTCGGGCGCCGGCTGGCCGAGCTCCGCCGCCGCCGCGTGCCCGCCTCCGGCCAGGACGGCGAGCCCGACCCCGGCGACGAGGAGGAGCCGCCGCCCCCTCACGCCCGGTGCTCCAGGCGGAACCGGCGGCCGCCCACGACCAGGGTCATTTCGCCGCCAGGGCCCTCCTCGACGAAGGCCGCGAGCTGCAGCCACGCGGCGAGGGCGAAGCGGGCCGCGAAGTGCCCGGACTTCACCCGGCAGTAGGGGGTGCCGCTGGCGCCCAGCCAGACGCTCGCGGGGACCAGGATCTCGTCGCTCCCGTCGCTCAGGAGGATCCGGAGGGCCTGGGCGCCAACCCCTGGTTCTCCCAGCGGTTCGACCCGGGTGGCGACGAACGGCGCGTCCTCGACGTCCACGGGGATGCGCCCGCGTCCCACCTGAAGGTAGTGCCCCCCGGCGTCCACGCGCAGGTTCGCGTACAGGTTCCCGAGGACACCCGGGTGCGTGACTTCCTGGCCCTCGTGGCGCCAGACCCCGTCGCGGTCGATCCGGAACGTCCCGGGCGGGACGGGCACGGAGTCGCGCTCGCTCACGCGGGCGCGTCCTCCTCGAAGGCCACGCTGGCGAACGTGACCGCCCCCTGGGGGTCCGGCCACTGGCCGTAGGCGAGGACACGCCCGCGGCCGGCCGGCAGCGTCTCGAGGAGCGCGTAGATCGGCGAGAGCCCGCAAATCCGCCGCCGGTCGCCGTCCCGGACGACCGCCGCCAGGAACCCGCCCGGATCGCCCGCGGCGACGAGCGACAGCAGCGCCCGATCCTCGGCCTCGACCTCGGCAAGTCGGGCCGGCGACGCCGGGACCGGGTCGCCGAACCTCGGGCCGACGTGCGCGAGATCCGCGCCCGCGATCAGGCAGTAGCGACGCGGCACCGCCGCCATCGTCTCGCGGATCGCGTCGAGGGTCCCGCGGACGGCCGGGTCGTCCCCGGGAGTTCCCCCCCGCGCGAGGCACTCGTGGACGAAGCTCGAGAGTAGCGGCACGATCCGGAACTCCCCGGGGCGACGGTAGAGGTACCGGAGGCAGACCGCCTGGAACTCGATCGAGTGCTCCGTGCGGTGCGCGACCTCCGCCGCGAACAGGTCCCCGGGCGCGCGCCGCACCACCGCCGCGAGGACCTCCTCGTCCACGGGCGCGGGGCCGAACGGGGTCTCGTACGCCCTCGCGGTCGCCGCGAACGGATGACCGTCGAGCCCCGCGTGGGCCGTCCCGAAGACGATGAAGCAGTCCGCGCCCGCCGCCTCGGCCGCGGCCCGGTACGCCCACGCGTATGCCGGGCCGCCGCGCCGGAAGTCGATGTGGGGCGCGACCAGGCCGCGGAGCCGCGCGGCCCGGGGCGCGCCGATCGGCCCCGGCCCGTCCGGGTGGGTGAAGAACCCGTCGAGCTGGGCCGCCAGCGCCTCCGCCTCCGCCGCGTAAGCCTTCCCGGCGTGGGCCGCTCGCCGCGCGGGGCTCGCCCGGAAGGCCGCGACCAGCCGCGCCCGCTCAGCCTCGAGCCGCGGGCCCTCCAGGAGGAAGTGGTGGTCCAGCGTCTCCACGAGCTCCACGAGCCGGTCGAGCGGGACGAGCGCCCCGTGGCGGCGCATGATGTCGGCCTGCACGTCCCGGAGCGTGCGCGTGCCATCCAGCAGGGCCACGATCGCCGCCACCGGCGGCGCGACGGTCAGGACGGCCTCCGTGACGCCGGACGGATCGCGGAGGCAGAGCAGCTCCCGGCCGTCCACCGCGACCGGGAACGCCTCCAGGGGGCGGAGACGCGGCGTTGCCGGCAGGTCAGCCATGGACCCTTCGCCGCTCACGCACGGGCCCGGAGGAACCGCACCGCCGCCGCGGCGTAGCAGCGCGCCGCCTCCGTGAGCTCGGCCACGTCCACGTGCTCGTCCACCTGGTGCGGGATCTCGCGCTTGCCCGGACCGAAGGTCACGATCGGGATCCCCCGCTCCGCGACGAAGATCGTGCCGTCGGTCGATCCGGGGACGCCGCCGAACCGGGGCCGCCGTCCCGTGACGACACGGACCGCCCACAGGAGCGCCTGGACCACCGGCTCGGATCGCCGGACCCGCGTCGCCGGGCGCGGCGGCTCGACGGTCTCGAGCTCGACCTTCGCCCCGGGCCACCGCGCTTCGACCTCCCGCGCGAGCGTCTCGAGCACGCCGAGGGCCGCCTCCGGGGCGAGCCCGGGCGTCAGGCGGACGTCGAGCGTCAGCTCGGCCGCCGACGGGATCACGTTGTTCTGCGCGACCCCGGCGCGCGGCGCGCGGACGGCGGTCGGCGTCACGTGAGGGACGCCGAGGAAGCGGCTGCGCGCGATCCCGCGGCGCAGCCGGCGCTCGACGCGCGGCAGCGCCGCGACGAACGCGCCCGCCGCGCCGATCGGGTTCACCCCGGCGTACGGCATCGCCCCGTGCGCCATCCGCCCGAGGATCGCGACCCGCGCCCAGAGCACCCCCTTCTGCTCGAGGCAGAGCTCGTTCTGCTCGGGCTCGCAGACGATCGCCGCGTCCACGGCCTGGCCGACGGCGCTCCGCACGAAGTGTCGCGCGCCGCTCATCCCGCCCTCCTCGTCCACGAGCGCCGCCAGAACGAGCCGGCCCGCGAAGCGGACCCGCGAGCGGCGTACGGCCGCCGCCGCGCCCATCGCCGCCGCGAGTCCGCCCTTCATGTCCGCGGCGCCGCGACCGTAGATCCGCCCGTCCTCGAGCACGCCGCTCCACGGGGGGTGACGCCACTCCCGCGGGTCGCCCTCGGTCACGACGTCCGTGTGCCCCTCGAGGCACAGGGTCGGGCCGCCCTCCGTGCCGTCGAGCCACGCGATCACGTTCGGGCGGCCGGGTGCCACGCCCTGGACGTCGACGGTGAACCCCTCCCCACGGAGCCAGTCGGCCACGACACGCGCCACCGCGCTCTCGTTCGCGTCGGGGTCCCCGGCGCGGAACACGCTCGGGATGCGCACGAGGCGCTGGGTGAGGGCGACGACCTCGTCCGCGGAGAGCTCCGCCAGGACACGCGGGACGACGCGGGCCGCGGAAGACACGGCGGAGCGGGACGCCCGAACGAACTCCCCCGCCTAGCGGCGGGTCGAGAACCGAGCAGCCCTGGGACGCAGGCAGGGGCCGGGCCGAGGCGTACGCGGTTGTCCGTCGAGGCTCGGCGACGACCGAGGACGACGGGACGCGAAGGTGATCGCCACCGCCCCTACTCGCGCGGGAACGCGAGGATCACAGAATCGAGGCGCAGAACCCGGAGCTCCTCGCCGCTCACGTAGAAGTAGTGCCCTTCGACCTCCTCGGCCGTCTCCTCGAAGGCGACGACCGCCTCGACCGGGGGCATCTCGCGGAAGGTGTTGGCGCCCTCGTCGAACCCGTCCCCCCGCCCCACCACGACGCCGTAACGGATCGGCGAGCCCTTCGGGCAGTAGACGCGGACGCCGGGTGGCGCCTCCGGCAGGAGCTTCACGAGGATGTTGATGCCGTAGACCTGAATCGCGGGTGCCCCGCCCATCACCGCTGGATCATACCACACCCGGTCAAGGGCGCGAACCGGGCCAGCCCCTCACTCGAGCCCGTGGCCCGTCAGCCGCATGAGCGCCTCCAGGTACTTCTCGCGCGTCTGCGTGACGATCTCCGGGGGCAGGCGCGGCGGCGTGGAGTTCTTGTCCCACGACGTGCCCTCGAGCCAGTCGCGGACGAACTGCTTGTCGAACGACGGCGGCGACTGGCCCGGCGCATAGGCGGCGGCCGGCCAGAAGCGCGAGGAATCGGGCGTCAGGGCCTCGTCCACGAGGTGGATCCGCCCCCCGTGGCGCCCGAACTCGAACTTCGTGTCGGCGATGATGATCCCGGACCGCTCTGCCACCCCCGCCGCCCGCCGGTAGAGCGCGATCGAGACCCGGCGCAGCTCGGCCGCGGTCTCCGCCCCCACGATCCCGCTGGCGCGCGCGAAGTCGATGTTCTCATCGTGCCCCGCCGGCGCCTTCGTCGCCGGCGTGAAGATCACGTCCGGCAAGCGAGACGCCTGCTGGAGCCCGGCAGGCAGCGGAATCCCGCACACGGCGCCCATCTTCTGGTAGTCCATCCAGCCCGACCCGGCCAGGTAGCCGCGCACGACGCACTCCACGGGGAAGACCTCCGCCCTCCGGACGATCATCGCGCGCCCTGCGAGCACGGCGTGGTAGCGGGCCGGGACCCGCGGATCGGCGGCGACGTCCGTCGAGTGGAGGTGGTTCGGCACCACGTCGGTCAGGGCGCGGAACCAGAACGCCGAGAGCTGGTTCAGCACCTTCCCCTTGTCCGGGATGCCGTTCGGGAGCACCCAGTCGAAGGCGCTGATCCGGTCGGTCGTCACGATGAGCAGGTGCTCCCCCAGCTCGTACATGTCGCGGACCTTCCCGCGCGAGACGAGCGTGAGGATCTGGAGGCGCGTCTCGGTCAGCGCGCCGTGCTCGTCGATCGTCCACTCGGAGGCCTGGGTCACTCCGCGGCCCCCACGCCGGGCAGCGCCGGCTGCCCCTCGCGCCCCTGGAGACCCTCCAGCTTCGTTTCGAGACGGGTCAATGCGGCATGCGCCTCCTCGTACTTGTTCTTCGCGTTCGTGATGTGCCGGCCGAGGGTGTCGAGGTGCTCGCGCACCCGCCCCACGTCGCCGCCGAGTCGGCCGAGGGTCGCCATGATCTCCCGGGCGTGGTGCTCCACCCGGAGCCCCCGGAGCCCGAGGAGGATCACCTGGAGGTAGGCGTAGAACGAGTTCGGCGAGACCGGGATCACGCGCTTCGCGAGGGCGTAGTCCAGGACCGACTCGTCCCCCTCCTCCGGGTTCTTCACGATGACTTCGTAGTAGACGTTCTCGGCGGGGATATACATGAGCGCGAAGTCGAACGTCTGTTCGTCGGGGAGGATGTACTTCTTGGCGATCTCGTCCACGCGGTTGCGGACGTCACGGAGGAACGCCCGGCGGGCCTGCCGTCGCCGCTCCTCCTCGGGGTCTTCGACGAGCCGGCGGAAGTTCTCCAGCGGGAACTTCGAGTCCACCGGCACCAGGCGCTCACCCAGCACGATCGCGGCGTCCACCCGCTCGCCGCTCCGGAAGCCGTGCTGGAGGCGGTAGGTCCCCGCCGGCAGGATGTCCCCGAGCAGTCGCTCGAGCAGGATCTCCCCGAGCCCACCGCGAATCTTCGGCGCGCGCAGGATCTGCTCGAGGCCCGCGATGTCCCGCCCGAGCTGCTCGAGCCGGCGTGTCGCCTCCGCGAGCGCCCCAAGCCGGCCATGGACCTCGCTCACCGCGCGGGTGGCTTCGGTGAGCCGCTCGCCCATGGTGCCCTGGGCGCCCTGGAGCAGGGCCATCCCGTCCTGGAGCTGCCGGTTCACCTCGGCCGTCACCTGCTGGAGCTGCGTCGTCACGGCCGTCTGCACCTGGCCGAGCTGCTGCCCCACCTGTCCGCCGAACTGCCCGACCTCCTGGCGAACGGTGGCGAGCGTGCGCTCCTCGGACCGTCGCGCCTCCTCGCGGACCGCCCCGATCTCGCGCTGGAGGAGCGCCAGGGCCGCGTCCGGTGTCGCGCGCGCCGCCTCCAACGCCCTCAGGCGCCCGGCGAGCGCGAAGAGCGCCCACGCGACGAGCGCACCCACGACCGCCGCGACCAGGACGAGCAGCGTGCCGCCCTCCACGCTCGTCACCGCCAGTGCCGGCACGCGGGCCGGAGCCGGCAGCTCCCGCACACGGGGGCCCGGCGCCCCAGGCAGTCCCCGGCCATTCGCGTGTGGCAGAGCGCGAAGTCGTACTTGACCGGGTCGGCCGGGTCCAGCAGCCCGAGGCTCCGCGTGACGTCCTCGACCATGCGTCCCGTGCGGCTCCGGAGCCGCGTGAGCCGGAGGGCATCGGCCATGTTCGCGACGTGCGTGTCGAGCGGGATCAGGAGCTTCGCGGGCGAGACCTCCGGCCAGTCGCCGAAGTCGAAAGTGTCCCGGCGCACCATCCAGCGGAGGAAGAGGTGCCACCGCTTGCACGCGCCGCCGTCCGCGGGAAGCGGAAAGAGGTGGCGGAACCCCCGCGTCGGGCGCCGCATCCCGACGGGGCGGAAATCCTGCGCCCGGATCCCGAGCGCGAAGCCCTGGAGGGCGGGGCGGACGTCGGGGTGCGCCTCGGAGTACCCCGCGAGGAACGCCTTCCGGAGAGACCCGTGGCGCACGATCAGGCGGTGGACCGCGAGGACCGCCGCCGCCAGGTCCACGCCGCGGTTCAGGCGGTAGTGGAACGGCGCGAAGATCCCGGCGTCCCGGGCGGGCTCGAAGCGCTCGACGAACGCCCGCGGCGAGGGGTGGAGCCAGCCCAGCAGCCGCTCGACCCACGGGCCGAAGAGATCCACGCGCCCGTAGGCGAGACTCGCCGTCAGGAGCGCGGCGATCTCGCGGTCGAGCGGATCCGGGTAGCGGCGGGGATACTGGATCGCGTCGCTGGCGAGGCGGTCGCGGTAGCCGAAGTCGCGGTAGAGGGACTCCAGCGGTCCGCGCAGCCGGGCCGCTCGCCCCGCCGTCATCCCGCGCGCCCTCATCGACAGGAGGATAGCACGGTCACTTGATTTCCCCTAGCTCCGTTGCTAGGATACGCGCCCTCATGACCGACGCGAACCTGTGGCTCTTCGTGGCGCGCCCCATCTCCGGTTTCCTGCTCGCCGGCGCGCTGGGCTCCGTGGCCTGGGCCCTCTATCAGCGGCGGCGGGCGCCCGTGGCCGCGCCGGCCGAAGCCGAGCCGGAGTTCTGAAGCCGTGCCGATAACCGTCGCATCCCGTCCCGTGCGTCGGGTCGGCATCGTCGGGCTGGGGACGATCGGGCGCGCGGTGGCGCGTGCGCTGGCGGACGGGGTCCCGGGATGCGTGCTCGCCGGCGGGACGAGCCGCGACGAGGCGCGGGGCAAGGCGTTCCTCGAGACCCTCCCCGGCCCTCCGCCCTATCTAACCCTTCCCCGGCTGATCGAGGCTTCGGATCTCGTGGTCGAGGCGGCGAGCCAGGCGGCGCTCGTCGAGCTCGCCCCGCTCGTCCTCGACGCCGGGCGTGACCTCCTGGTGCTGTCGGTGGGCGGGCTCCTCGGCCACCCCGAGTGGGTGACCCTCGCCGCCGCCCGCGGCTGCCGCATCCACGCTCCCTCCGCCGCCATCGCGGGCCTCGACGGGCTCAAGGGCGCCGCGGTCGCCGGCCACCTCGATACAGTCATCATGGAGACGCGCAAGCCGCCGCGCGGGCTGGCGGGCGCCCCGGGGGTCTCGGCGGTGAATCTGGACGCGCTCCGGGAGGAAACGCTCGTCTTCGAGGGGACGGCGCGCGAAGCCGTCCGGGCGTTCCCGGCGAACGTCAACGTGGTCGCCGCGGTCTCGCTCGCCGGGCTGGGACCCGACCGGACGCGGATCCGGGTCTACGCGGTCCCGGGGCTCACCCGGAACCGCCACACGGTCACGGCCGAGGGTGCCTTCGGCCGACTCCGCGTGGAGATCGAGAACGTGCCTTCAGAAAACCCTCGTACGGGGAAGCTCTCCTACCTCTCGACGATCGCCTACCTGCGGGACCTCGCAGCGCCGCTCCGGGTCGGGAGCTGACAGGATCCGTGTCATCCCTTCTGCCAGCCGGGGCTCGTCACGTCGCGCGGATCGAAGTGGTTCTCCTGCTCGACGATCTTGCCCTCGCTGTTCACGGTGAAGCGGTCCGCCACGCGCAGCGTCGCCGGCGGGCTCACCGCGACGACCTGGACCAGCGCCTCGCTGCAGATGGCCGATGCGGCCGCATTGATGTAGTGCTCGAGAACCTCGATCCTCCCGACCGCCGGGACCAGCGGCGGCCACCACACGGTCCGTAGGGCCTCCTTGCCGACGAGCGGCACGTTGACGCCACCGGGTGCCAGCGGCGCCCGCAGGACGACCCGGTCGTCGTAGGGGATCGACGAGAAATCCTTCCGGCGCAGCGCGTCGAAGTACGCCTCGGCCACCGAGCGCAGCTGTGCGCGCCGCGCCGACGCCGGATCCTGCAGGGGCATGCAGTAGCATTCCCACTGGATGTTGTCTGGATCGCGGAAGCAGACGTAGTCTTTGTCGAGGATCGGTTCCCGCTCGACGCCCTGCGTGCGGACGCCGGCCCTCCTCAGGGCCTCCACCGCCCTGTCCAGCTCGTCCCGGCTCTCGACGGCGAGCGCGACGTGGTCGACTCCGATCCGGTACTCGCTGAACCGGTCTCCCGCCGGCGTACCGGGAAGGGGCGGTCGCAGGACCACCAGCGTCCCGCCCGCCCTGAAGAAGGCGAGGTCCGGCTGGGGCCGCTGGACCTGGAAGCCCAGCACGTCCTCGTAGAATCGGCTCGACGCGGTCACGTCGGCCACGCGCACGGTCAGGTGGTGGATCCCGCTCGTCTCGATCCTCATTCTGACATCCCTCCCGCGCCCGCCAGCATGGCGATCTGGGCCGCCGCGTGCCTGCGGAACCGCTCGCTCACGGCCTCGTCCTCGATCCCGTCAGCCAACCGCTCGGCGATCGCCCGCGCCTCCCCGAGGTGCCGCTCCACCGCGTCGAACCGGCCCGCCGCGCGGCAGAGCCCCGCCAGCACGGCGTGGGTTTCCCACCCGACCGCCGCGAGGTCGATTCCGCGCGCGATTGCGAGCGCCCGACGCAGGACGCTCTCGGCACCCTCCCGGCTCCCGCGCGCGGCTCGGCACCGACCGATCACGAGCGAGGCGAGTGCGATCGCCGCCTGCCAGCCGCATGCCTCGGCGGCCACGAGCATCGGCCCGAGCACCCGCTCGGCGCCTGCCGGGTCCCCTCGCGCCAGGTGGACCCGGGCGACGGCCACGTACGCAGGCGTCCCGACGACGAAGGCTCGGCCTGCCGGTGCCCGGACCTGACTCATCAGCGCCTCCGCCCGGTTGGCCGCGGCCCGCGCCGCCGCCTCGTCGCCGGCGAGCCGGTGGGCCCAGGCCAGATGCCCCGCGCAGTTTACGGCGTGGAGCAACGCCCCGCTCCGCTCGGCCGCCTCCAGACCCTCCCGAAGGTGCCGGACGGCCTCGGCCGGCGCGCCGAGCTCGTAGAGCACCCAGCCGAGGAAGGTCTCGCCCCACGCGATCCATTCCACGTGGCCAAGCTCGGTCGCCACCTCCACGGCTCGGCGCCCCTCAGTGAGCGCCCGCGCGTACTCGCCGCGGCTCAGGTTGATCCAGCACTGGAAGGCGAGATACATGGGCTCGTTCCCGCGGTCGCCGATCCGCCGGTTGACGGCGAGGGCCTCGTCCACCCGGGCGAGGGCCTCTTGCCAGCGGCCCGCCCCCATTGGCACGTAGCTCCACTGGACGAACGCGAACTGGAGGTACCAGAGGTCGCCGTGGCTCCGGTGGATTTCCACCAGCTGCCGGGCGGTCTCGTCGATCGTCGCGAAGTCGGCGATCGGGACCGACGCGAGCAGCAGGCTGTCCATCGCGATCGCGAGGGCGCGCCCATCGCCGAGCTCGCGCGCGAGCCCGATCGCCCGGTGGGCGTACTCGAGCCCGCGGTCGAACTCGCACCGGTTCGATGAGACGATCGAGAGGCGGCTGAGGATGGTCACCTGGGCCGGACCGTCGCCGAGGCTCTCGGCCATGCGGAGCGCGGCCTCGAGGCGCGGCACGGCCTCCCGGTAGTCCGCCGCGCCGGCGAGGAGGAAGCCGAGCTCGTCCAGGGCGTGCATCTCCGTCGTCCGGTCGCCCGTCGCGCGTGCACCCGCCAGTGCTGTCTCGAAATCGGCCCGGGCCCCGGCGATGTCCCCGCTCTGGGCCGAGACCTGGCCGCGCCGCAGATAGAGCCGGCTCACGACCGGATCGCCGCGGGACCGCCCCAGGAGCGTGGCGACCTCGACCGCGGCCGTGTAGTGACCGAGCGCCTCGCGGGTCGCGTAGACCTTCCGGGCGGCGTCGGCGGCGCGAGCGTGGCAGTCGAGGGCCCGTTCCAGATCCCCCGCCGCCCGGAAGTGGTGGGCCAGCAGCCCGTTCGGCTTCTCGTCGGGGGACAGGCCCTCGAGCGCCCGGCCTGCCGCCGCGTGGAGGGCCTGGCGGTGCGGAGTCAGCAGGCTGTCGTACGCGACCTCCTGGGTGAGCGCGTGCTTGAACGAGTAGCCCGGCTCCTCGGCCCCGGTCTGCTCGTACACGAACTCCAGCCGCCTGAGCTCCGCGAGCAGGGGCTCCGGCTCCCCGGGCCAGGCCCACACGGCCCGCAACAGCCGGAGCGAGAACTCGCGCCCCAGAACCGACGCCGTTTGGAGGAGCCGCTTCGGGGCCTCCGAGAGGCGGTCGATCCGGGCCATCAGCACACCCTGGATGGTATCGGGCACCGCCACCGCGCCCAGGTCGGGGTGCTCCACCACCGCCCGGGCCAGTTCCTCGAGGAAGAACGGGTTCCCTTCAGCCTTCTTGAGGATCGCGTGGGCCACCGGCGCGGGAAGAGGCTCTCGCTGCAGCACGGACTGGACGACGCTCAGGCTCTCCTCCGGAGCGAGCGGCGGGAGCGCGATCTGGGTCGCATAGGAGCGGTCCATCCACGATGGCCGATAGCCGGGCCGGTAGGTCGTCAGAAGCAGGATCGGCGCGCCCGCCAGGCTCTCGACAAGGGAGGCCAGGTACTCCTCAGAGCTGCGGTCGATCCAATGGAGATCCTCGATGGCGAAGACGAGCGGGCGCCGCCGGCTGCCCTTCAGGCTGAGCTGGCGGAGGGTCTCCATGGTCCGCCCCCGGATGGTCTCCGGGCTCAACAGACCGAGTCGCTCCGCTCCCTCCCTCGTCCCGAGGAGCTGGAGGAGGTACGGAGCCCCCTCCTCGGCGTCCATCCCCACCTCCTCGAGGGCAGCCCGCACCTTGACCGTGACGGCCTGGGGAGGCTCCCCTTCCGCGATCCCGCAGTTGCTCCTGAGGATGTCGAGGACAGGCAGGTAGGGGATGACGCTCCCGAACGACAGGCACCGCCCTTCGAGGTAGGTCACCCGTCTAGCGGCGATCGCGCGGCAGAACTCGTAGAGCAAGCGCGACTTCCCGACGCCCGGCTCGCCGACGATCCCGACCACCTGCCCCTGACCGCTCTCGGTTAGCCCGAGGCGCTCGCGCAACATCGTCAGCTCCCGCTCGCGGCCCACGAATCGGCTCAGCGCGCGCTCCCCGGCCTCCTCGAGCGGTGATCGGCGGGGTCGGAGCGCGAGGACGGCGGACGCCGCCACCGGCTCGGCCTTGCCCTTGACCGACACCACGCCCACCGGCTCGAGCCGCACGCTGCGACGTATCAGGCGCGCCGTCGCCTCGCTCACGAGGATCGCGCCGGGCTTGGCGAGCTGCTGGAGACGCGCCGCGAGGTTGGTCGTGTCGCCCACGGCGGTATAGTCCATCCGCAGGTTGTCGCCGATGCTACCCACCACCACGAGCCCCGTGTTCAACCCCATCCGCACCGCGAGGTCGACCCCGAGTTCCGGCCGCCGTTCGCCGACGACCTGGCGGACCCCGAGCGCCGCAAGCACCGCCCGGCGCGCGTGGTCCTCGTACGCGATCGGCGCCCCGAACAGCGCCATGAAGCCGTCCCCCAGGAACTGGTTGACCGTTCCCTCGTAGCGGTGGACCTCCGCCAGCGAGAGCTCGAAGAACCGGTTCAGGAGCGTGTGCATGCCCTCTGGCCCCAGCCGCTCGGCGAGGGCCGTCGAGTTGGCGAGGTCGCAGAAGAGGACCGTGACCTGCTTCCGCTCGCCCTCGAGCGCACTCCGCGAGGTGAGGATCTTCTCGGCCAGGTGCTTGGGCGTGTAGGTGCGCGGGGACGCAAAGCTCGGCGAGGCGCGCCCCGGTGCGCCCAGCAGGCGGCCACAACCGCCACAGAACTTCTCGCCAAGCTCGTTCGAGAAGCCGCAGGCGGGACAGCCGAGGGCGAAGAAGCCTCCGCACTCCGCGCAGAAGCGGCGCCCCTCGCGGTTCTCAGCCTGGCACCGGGGACAGCGCATGCCGGGGCCTCCAGCCTGCGGTGCTGGCTCGAGATCGGAACGGTGCCGCGAGCTTAGCCCGCGGCCCCGGAGCGGTCAAGCACCGATCGGAGCCGCCGATCGGAGCCCGGGGCCGCGCGCTGGCGTGGAGGGGGGGTCTAGTGTCCTTCCGCCTCCAGGAAGCGCTCCGCATCGATGGCGGCCATGCAGCCGGTCCCGGCGGCAGTGACCGCCTGGCGGTAGACGTGGTCGGCCACGTCGCCGCCCGCGAAGACGCCGGGGACGCTCGTGCGGGCGGACCCGGGTTGCGTCACGATGTAGCCGCCCGCGTCGAGCTCGAGCTGCCCGGCGAAGAGCTGCGTGTTCGGCGTGTGCCCGATCGCGACGAACACGCCCCCGACCGTCATCTCGCTGCGCGCGCCCGTCTTCAGGTTCCGGAGCCGAACGCCCGTGACCTTGCCCTGGGTCACGTCCAGGACCTCGTCCACCGTGGTGTCCCAGATCCACGCGATCTTCGGGTTCTTCCGCGCCCGGTCCTGCATGATCTTGGACGCCCGCAGCGCGTCCCGCCGGTGGACGACCGTGACCTTGCTCGCGAACTTCGTGAGGAAGGTCGCCTCCTCCATCGCCGAGTCGCCGCCGCCCACGACGGCGAGCTCCTGGCCCTTGAAGAAGAACCCGTCGCAGGTGGCGCAGGTCGAGACCCCGCGCCCGAGGAGCTTCCGCTCCGACTCCAGCCCGAGCATCTTCGCCGAGGCGCCCGTCGCGATGACGAGCGTCGACGCCTGGTAGCCCCGCTCCGCCGTCTTGACCGTGAAGGGCCGGTGGGAGAGGTCCACGCCGATCGCGTCGTCGTCGAGGATCTCCCCGCCGAACCGCTGCGCCTGGCGGCGCATGACGTCCATGAGGTCCGGTCCGAGAATGGCCTGCTCGAACCCGGGGTAGTTCTCGACGTCGGTCGTCAGCATGAGCTGGCCGCCGGGCTGCGCCCCGGCCAGGATGAGGGGAGAGAGGTTCGCGCGGGCCGCGTAGATCCCCGCGGTCAGCCCCGCGGGACCGGAGCCCACGATGATGACCTTCCGGACGTCCCTCACGCCGGTCATCCCCCCTCCACAGCGCTCCCGATTATATCAGACGCTCCCGGCGTGCCCCGGGATGCCGCCCCGCGGCAACCGCGCGGGAACACAAAAAAAAACGCGGCCCCGGGGGCGCCCCCGGGGCCGCGCGTGGTTCAGGGAGCCCTTACTTCTTGGTGACGTTGGCCGCCTGCTTCCCCTTCGGGCCCTCCACGACGTCGAACTCCACCGTCTGGCCCTCGGCCAGCGTGCGGAAGCCCGAGCCCTGGATGGCGGAGTAGTGGACGAAGACGTCCTCCCCGCCGTTACGGGCGATGAACCCGTACCCCTTGGCCTCGTTGAACCACTTCACGGTTCCGGTCTCACGCATTCCTTCGGTCTCCTCCTGTCAAGCTGGGGCCCGGCGGCCAACAAAAAACCGCAAGGGCGATTCGTCAGCCCTTGCGGCGGGATCCCAATGATCACCTGACAAGCAGCCTGCCCCGTCAACCGAAACGGGACTATACGCGAGCCCGACGGGCAAGTCAAGCCGTTTCTTCCAGGATGCGCCGCAGCGCTGGAAGCCCCGCCAGGGTGAAGTCGGGGACCGGCAGGCCCGGCGGGAACGGCGTCCCTTCCGGGTTCAGCCACGCGGCCGCCATCCCGACCCCCTTGGCGCCGGCCACGTCGATCTCCGGGCGGTCGCCGACGAACAGGCACTCGGGCGCGCTGACCCCGAGCCGCTCGAACGCGGCCCGGAAGATGGCGGCCGCGGGCTTCCGCCAGCCGACCGCGTCCGAGACGACCACGGCGGCGAACCGGTCGAGGATCCCGGCCTCCTCGAGGACCCGCCGCACCGTCGGCGTGTAGTCGAAGTTCGAGACGATCCCGAGGCGGTAGCGCCCCCCGAGCCAGTCGAGCAGCGCCGCCTGCCCCGGCACGGGCTCGGCGACGCGTGCCAGACACGCCATGTGCCCCGCCAGCAGCCGCTCGCTGAGCGCCGCGGGGAGCCGGACGGGATCGAGGCCGAGCCGGGCGTAGCAGAAGCCGAGGCGCTCCCGCGCCGGGATCTCGCGGTGGTCCGCCGCGCGTCGTCGCTCCGCCTCCTCGTAGCTCCAGAGGAACGCCGCGTAGAAGGCCTCCAGGGTGACCCCGGGGATGAGAGCCGCGACGCCGGGGTAGATCTCGGCGGCCGAGGTCCGCACGTCCCGGCCGTCGATCCGGACGGGCGGCAGGCGCCGCCGGTCGAGCCGGATCAGCGTGTCGAAGAGGTCGAAGAGAACCGTCGTGTACCGGCGCATCAGGGGACGCCGCGCGACCCGCTGGCCTCGCCTCAGAGTCCGTGAAGAAATCGCGGGCGGGTCCGAAACCCGACTTTCCCCGCGCGGGCTTCTCGCAACGCTCCCGTCATCCGCCTCGCGGCCGTGGCGTTCCGCTCCGAGCCGCGGCTTTGCCGCGGCAACCTCTGGGGGAGGCCCGGGAGGGGGCCGTCGAGGCCCCCTCCCGATGAACTCAGCCGAGGGTCGCCCGGACCTCCCGCACGGCCGTCAGCATCGACGCGAGCTTGCCGCGCGCCTCGTCCACCGTGCGGGTCTTGAGCCCGCAGTCCGGGTCCACCCAGATCCGCTCCTTGGGCAGCACCCCGACGCCCCGCATGATGCGCGCCCGCACGTCCGCCGGCGACTCCACCACGTGGCTGTGGACGTCCAGGACGCCGAGGGAGAGGTCCTTCGTGAACGGGTCCTTCTCGAACATCGCCAGGAGGTCCAGCGCGCTGTGCGAGATGGCGAGGTCGAGGTTGTCCACCGGCAGGTCGAGGAGCCCGGGATAGATGGTCTCGAACGCCCCGAAGCAGGCGTGGGTGATGTAGTACGCCGGGAGGCCCTCCACGACGAGGTGCATCGCCTCCACCGCGAAGGGCAACTCCTCCGGCCGCACGGAGAGGGCCGGCTCGTCGATCTGGACGATCCGCGCGCCGGCCTCGAGGAGCGCCTCGAGCTCCTTCCGGACCTCCCGCGCCAGCGCGAGACAGGCGCGCTTGCGGTCGGGGTAGTGGTCGTCGAACGACCAGTCCATGATCGTGTACGGGCCCGTGAGCATCCCCTTCACCGGCCGGCGCGTGAGCGACTGCGTCCAGCGCCACCACTCCACGGTGATCGGCCCCGGCCACCGGACTTCGTCGACGATCACGGGCTTGTGGTAGTAGCGGTTCCCGTACGAGCGCACGAGGCCGCCCCGCGCGAAGCCGCCCATGGCCTCCGCGAAGTACGCGACCATGTCGCCACGGTACTGCTCGCCGTCCACCAGCACGTCCAGCCCGAGCTCCTCCTGGGTCCGCACCCAGAACGCGGTCGCCTGGCGCTCGAGCCGGTCGAGCTCGGCGCGCGTGATCGCGTTCCGTGTCGCTTTCACCCGGGCCTCGGTCAGGTACGCGGGCTTCGGGAAGCTCCCGACGGTCGAGGTCGGCAGCAGCGGGAGGTCCAGGCCGAGGCGCTCGAGCTTGCCACGACTCACTGGTGTACCCTCCGCAGAGCCAGCCTTGGCAACCGCGGCACCGGGCCCGGGTCGAGACCCGAGCAGATCAAGGACGCAGGGAGGAGGCGGCCCGAGGCGTACTCTCCGTACGTTGAGGGGCGCCGACGACCGAGGACGCCGAGATGCGACGGGGATCGGCCCGGGCCGCTCATCGGGCGCTCCTTCCGGCCCCCGCCCAGCCGCGGGCCAGCCGGACCATCGTCTCCAGCTTCGCCCGGGCCCGGTCGCGCGGCAAGAGTTCCAGCCCGCAGGACGGGTTCAGGTACGCGGTCTCCCCGAGCCGCGCGCTCACCTCGTCGAGCGCCGGATAGACGGCGGCCTCCGTCTCGAGCTTCGTGTTCCGTCCGTCGATCAACCCGAGGGCGAGCACCTTCTCCGTTCCGGCCTCGGCGATCCGGCGGGCGAGCTTCGGGCCGTAGGTGAAGTCCAGGCCCAGGACGTCCACGGGCAGCCGCTGTAGCTCGTCGTAGAGCGGCAGCGCGTCCCCGAAATACGTGTAGCACGCGAGCCGCGCCGTCCCCCGTGCGGTCCCGAGCACCGCGAAGCTCTCGCGGACGACCTCCGCGTCCTCGGGGTGGTGGAGAAGGAAGGGCTCGTCCACCTGGATGAGCTCCGCACCCGCGCGGGCCAGATCGGCCACCTCCTCGGCCAGGACCTCGGCGTACGCGCGCGCGAGCGCGGGGACTCCGCGGTACCCGCCCTCGAGGATCGAGCCCCGCGCCAGGCTGTACGGCCCGGTCAGCACCGGCTTCACGGGGCCCGGCGCCGCCGCGGCACGCGCCACCTCGAACTCGCGGCGGAGGATCGGTTCCCGCCGCCGCAGGCGCCCTGCCACGACCGGCTGGCGGAAGTAGAAGTTCGTGTCGAAGTACCGCAGCAGCCCGTCGATCGTCACGCCCTCGAGGGAGCGCGCGACGTGCGAGATCGGGTCGTACCACCGCACCTGGCCGTCGGTCGGAAGTTGGACCCCTGCCGCGACCTGCTCCGCGATGACCTCGCGCGTCACCTCGTCCTCGACGGCCTGCCACTCCGCCTCCGTGATCTCGCCCCGCTCCCGCTGCGCGTAGGCGCGCCGGTGGCGCTGAGCGCCCGGCGCGTCCCCGATGCGCGGGTACGAGCCCGCGCTCGCCAGGATCAGCCGCATCACTCCTCCTCCGCCGCCTCCGGGAGCGGCTTCCGCCCGGCGTACCCCTCATCCGGGTCGTGCCAGAAGCGGATCCGTCGCTCCCCGAGCCGCCAGCACAGGTTGACCTCGCGGTCATCGAGCCGGCTGGGGAAGTCCACCAGCCCCAGGCCGAGGTCCTTGGGCACCGCCCCCAGCGCCAGGATCTCCCCGATCTTCTCCTCCAGCTCCGTCGCCGCGCGGCCGAGCCGCGCCTTCCGCGAGCGCCAGAATTCCTGATCCAGCCGCATGCCGCCCGCCAGCATCAGCTCGCGCTGCGACTGCTCGAGCGCGCCGCGGAGCTGCCCCGCCTCGGCGTGGCAGTCCGTGATGCGGCTCACGAGCTCCTCGAGCCGCGGGACCAGGCGCTCCGCCTCGGCCACCGTGAAGTACTTCTTCGCCCGGTCGGCCATCGCCGCCCCGCTCACCCGGCCGCGGGAGACGCCACGAAGACCGCGTGCACTTCCTTGGGGCCGTGGACGCCGCGCGTCAGCGTCAGCTCGATGTCGGCGGTCCGACTCGGCCCGGTGACGACGACGACGTTCGCGCCGCGCGGCCCGCTCGCGTGCCACGCCTCGAGGACCAGCGCGGCCTCCTCGAGCCCGGGCACGAGCGCCTCCGGTCCGAACACGGCCACGTGGATCGGCGGGAGCAGCGACACCGCTCGCCCCTTCCCCGCCCCGGAGGCCAGCACGAGCGACCCCGTCTCCGCGATGGCGAGGTCCGCCCCCGTCAGGCCGAGATCCGCGGCCGCGAGGATTCCGCGGAGCGGCTCCCGCCCCGGACCGGCCGCCTCCTCGGGCGCGCCCTCGGCCACCTCGAGCCCGCCGTCCCCGAGACGCGCCGCGACCGCGGCGACCCACCCGAGCCCGCGGCGGCTCCACGTGACGACGCGTCGGATGCCACGCTCGGCGGCCAGCCGCCACACCACCTCACCCGCTTCGGTCTCCGTCGCCGCCCGGTGGACCACCGCGCCCACCTCCTCGGCCTCGGTCCGGAAGCGCGCGAAGAGCTCCTCCACGCGACCCCGCGCAGCTGCGCGGACGGCCGCGGCGACGCCGGCCGGGTCGGCGGGTCGCG
>Ga0137796_10000008_pt1 | contig 165720 bp, 123 predicted proteins | sample OV2TP3_FD_97704 | JGI IMG/M metagenome (GOLD analysis project Ga0137796, IMG submission 97704) | reverse complement strand
CGACGTGTCGATCATCGAGGTGGTGTCGGGCGTCTTCCGCGTGCTGGCGATCCAGGGGGATACTCACCTGGGCGGGGACGATTTTGATCGTCTCATTGTCGAGCGGCTGGCGGCGGACTTTCAGGCGGGCACGGGGATCGACCTGCGGGAGGACCCGGTGGCGATGGCGCGGCTGCGCGACGCGGCCGAGGAGGCGAAGATTGAACTGTCGGAGGTTCGCGAAACCACGGTCACGGTCGAGGCGATCGCCCTCGGCCCCAAGGGCCCGGTTTCGCTCGAATCGCGGCTGACGCGCGAGGACCTCGAATCCCTCATCGAGCCGTTGGTCACGAAGACGGTGGCGCCGATGCGGCGAGCCCTCGCCGACGCGGGCCTCGAACGGACGGGGATCGACACGATCCTCCTGGTCGGCGGCTCGACGCGCATCCCGCTGGTCCAGCGCGTCGTGAAGGAGACGCTGGGACGGACGCCGACGCGGGATATTTCGCCTGAAGAGGTCGTGGCTCTGGGGGCCGCCGTGCAGACGATGGTGCTGGCCCCGCTGACGGCCGAGCTCGAAGGCACATTGGCGACGCGCTACGGCAAGGAGAAGCCGGTCATCATTCACATGACGCCGTTTTCCCTCGGCGTCGGGCTTCAGAACGATCAGTTCGCCCCGATCATCGAGCGCAACTCGACGTACCCGACGGAGGCGAAGGATATCTTCACGACGACGCGCGACTTTCAGGAAACGATTTCGTTCCCGATTTATGAGGGGGAAGAGCCGATCGCCTCGGAAAACACGTTTCTGGACCTCTTGCGGATCGAGGGGATCACGCCGGCCCCGCGGGGCGTGCCGCGCATCGAGGTGACGTTCCGGGTGAACCCGGATCGGATTCTGGAGGTGCGGGGGGAGGATCTGGCCACCGGCGTGCAGAAGCGGATCACGATCGGCTCAACGTCCAATCGTCTGACGGATGCCGAAAAGTTGCGGATGGTGCGCGAGGCGCGCGAGCGCGTGGCCCGCGAGCTGCGGGAGAAAATCAAACGCAACGTTCAGGACGAAGCCCAGGAACTCGTCGAGCGGGCCGAACAGTTGTTGCGGACGCTGAACAATCATCCCCGCCAGAAGGAATTGAAGGCCAAGCTGGGCGAGGTCCGGGCGAATCTGGGGACGGCCAACGCCAACGTGCTTGAAGACAAAGTTTTTGAGCTGATGGCGGTGGTCAACGAGCTGGAATCATCGGCGATGTGAGCAGGGTGGGAGCGGCTTGAGGGCTCGGGCCCGACGTGTTGGGGTCCCGGGGAGGGGCCGGAGTCTTCCGCGGTCGAGGGCAGAGCGGGAGCGGCGGCGGCGAGGTGGCCCGGGCGCGGGGATGTTGCGAGCCAGGCAGAAGCTGGGGAAATTCCGGATCGAGCGGCGTCTGGCCGAGGGGGGCTTCGCGACGGTTTACAAAGCCTATGACACGGTGGAGGGGATCCACGTCGCGCTCAAGGTGCCGCATCTGCTTTCACGCATCCGGATGGAGGATTTTCGCCGCGAGGCCCGTCTGACCGCGGGGCTCGATCATCCGAACATCCTGCCGATCAAGTACGCCGGGGAGATCGAGGGGACCTTTGTGATCGTGTATCCGCTGGGGGAGGAGTCGCTCGATGAGCGCCTGAAGCGTCGGATGTCGGTCAGGAGGGCGCTGGATTACGGCGAGCAAATGCTGCAGGCGTTGGCCCACGCTCACGCGCAGAGGGTCATTCACTGTGACGTGAAGCCGGAGAACCTGGTGATCTTTTCGGGTGATCGGCTGCGGTTGACCGATTTCGGCATCGCGCGGGTCGCGCTTCGGACCGTGAGCGCCTCTGGGGCGGGGACGGTCGGCTACGTGGCCCCGGAACAGGCGATGGGGAAGCCCTCGCTGCGGTCGGACGTCTTCTCGGCGGGGCTGATCATGTACGAGATGCTGACGCGCGAGTTGCCGGAGTGGCCCTTCGACTGGCCGCCGCCGGGGATCGAGCGTCTGCGGCGGAAGGTCCATCCGTCGCTGGCGGCCTGGCTGCGCCGGGCGCTTGATCCCGACGAGCGCAAGCGATTTGAGAGCGCCGTTCAGATGCTTCAGGCCTTCAGGAAGGCCAAGCCTCGGACGATCAAATTGGCGCGGGCGCGGCGGCGGGCGCGGCGGGAAGAACCGGCCGAGCCCCCCTGGCGGCAGATTCGGCACCGGGACTTTCAACGGGCGTTCGGCCGGGAACTGGCCACGGGCGCGGTCTGTCCGAAGTGCGCGGGCCCGATCGCCGAAACGATGAGTTTCTGCCCCTGGTGCGGGTCCGAATGGAAGGTGTTTCGCGGGCCGAGCCGGTTCCCGCGCCGCTGCCCCCGGTGCCGGCGCGGGCGGAAGCTGGATTGGCGTTTCTGCGCCTGGTGCTTCGGGCCGGGCCTGGCGCGCGACGCGGCGCGCGAGTATGGGGACGTGCGCTATGTGGCCCGCTGCCCCAATCCGCAATGTGAGCGAAAGGACCTGATGGCGTTCATGCGGTATTGTCCCTGGTGCCGGACGAAGGTGCGCCGGGCCTGGAAAGTGCCCGGGTCGGAGGAACGTTGTGGCCGGTGCGGCTGGGGAATCGTCGGCGATTATTGGGACTTTTGCCCCTGGTGCGGAAGGGGGAAACTCAGCCCATGAGGGGCGGTTGGGCGTCGGCTGGGGGATGAGACGGCGAGAAGAGAATTTGCCTGTCCGAAACAGGCGTTCGCCGGAGACGGCGGCGTCGATCCCGGAGCGCCGGGCCGAGGCGAGCGAGGGCCGCCACGAAGGCGCGCGCCCACGTCGCGCTCGAAGGTTCGGGGGAGGGTTCAGGTCTGAGGATCAAGCGTGGGAGCCCCAGCAGATGGCGCGCGAGGAGGGTGGGGTCGTCCAGGTTGACCCAATTGAAGAGGAGTTGATTGCGGCGGATGAGGAGGGCGACGCGCTCGGCCCCGAGCCGGGCGACCATGGAGCGCTTTCCCCAGTGGAAGGCGATCGCCTGGGGGACGTGAAAGCACCGCCAGCCGCGACGGCGGGCCCGATAGGCGAGGTCGTAATCCTCCCAATAGCCCGGGTGAAAAAGGGGGTCGAAGCCGCCGAGTTCAAGAAACTTCTCGCGGGAAACGAGACAGGCCCCCGCCTGAAAGAAATCGGCCGGGACGGTGCGGGTGGCCTCAAAGGGCTCCTGGACGATCATGCCGCGGGCCCACCGGGCTCGCATGGCGCCGTGGTTGGGGCGGCCGTCGTCCCAGGCCAGCGTCAACGCTCCCAAGGCGAAGAGGTCCTCTTCGGGCAGACCACGCCGGACCTCGAGCAAGATGGAAAGAAAATCGGGCGGCAGGACCAGGTCGTTGTTAAGCAGGAAGACCCAGGGAGCATCGGCGGCGCCGATGCCCTGATTGACGGCCTGGGCAAAGCCGACGTTCCGGGGCAGCCGGAGCAGCCGGACCGACGGGAAGCGGCGCTCGGCGACGTCAGCCGACCCATCCTCACTGGCGTCGTCGACCAGAAGGACGGGGATCTCGCACCCGGCGCGGCGGACGGCGGCCGCGACCGAGCTGAGGCAACGCGTCAGGAGAGGCCCCCCGTTCCAGTTGGCGATGACGACGGCGGCTGAGGGGGACGTGGGCACGCGGGAAAGGGGGCGGCGGGAAGCGCGCGCGAGGGGGAAAGGCCCGCGAGCGAGGGCCGCACGATGATAGATGATAGACGAGACGAGGGGGTTAGTTTAAGATCAAACCCCCTGGTTTGAATGCCGCCCCGCGATGCGGGAGAGGATCGGGCGTCGCCGGGGTCGAGCGTGATGAGCGACGTGACGCAGCGGCTGGTCCTGGTCCTGAACCGTCACTGGTTGGCCGTGCACATCTGCACGGTCCGGCGGGCGCTGTCGTTGCTGTACCGAGGGTGGGCGAAAGTCGTGACGTCGGACTATCAGACCTATGATTTCGACGGCTGGCGATTGCTGGCGGAGATCGAGGATGAGCCGGGGGAGCTGCTGATCCGGACGCCGAATTTCAACATCCGCGCGCCGCGCGTGATCGTGCTGCATCAATATCAGAATCTGCCGCCGCGGACGATTCGGTTCAATCGCCGGAACATCTATCTTCGCGATCGACATCGGTGCCAGTACTGCGGCGGGCGCCCGCCGCGGGATGAGCTGACGGTGGACCACGTCGTCCCGCGCAGCCGGGGGGGGAGCTCCGTCTGGGAGAACGTCGTCGTGGCCTGCATCCGCTGCAATGCGATCAAGGGGGATCGGCTGCCGCGCGAGTGCGGCATGCAGCCGTTGGCTCCGCCGAAGCGCCCTTCCTGGATGTCGGCGATCCGGGTGATCCCGGATGAGGCCGAGCGTCTGGCCTGGGAACCCTTCGTTCGCGCCAGCCTAGCTCAGGCGGCGCTGGCGGAATGAAACGCCGGCCCCGCCGGTGGAGGCGAGGGCTGGCGGCGGCTGCCCTCCTGGTCGTGATCGGGGGGGGGCTCTGGATCAGGGCGAGTCGGCGGCGGCCGGCGCCGATCGAGGCGCTGTTGCCGGACGCCTACTCGCTGGCCGTCCGGGTTTCCGGCTTCGAGCGGGGGTTTTTGCGTCATTGGGCGCTGCGCGGCCGGGATCAGACGACTGAGGCCGTCATCGAAGTCCTCAGGAGCCTGGAGCTCTGGCCGCAGTGGGAGCTCAAGTACGGGCCGGACGGGGCGCGGACGCGGATCGAGGCCTATCGACGGGCGCTCTTTGAGCTGGCCGGCGAGGAGACCTGGCTCGTCTTCGGGGCGTGGCCGGGGCCGGAGGGCTCCGAGGAGCCGGCCTTGATGCTCTATAGCCGGGAGGATTCGTTCCTCAAGGCGCGGCTGGGGCCGTTGGCCGAGCTGTGGTTTCCGGGGCACAAGGTCCGGTCGTCGACCTATCGGGGCCGTCGCGTCTACGAGTACCTGGATGAGCGGGACAGTCGGGCGATCACCGCAGCCAGCGTCGATGGGTGGATTTGCGCCTCGTTGAGGAATCCGAGGACGACGGCCGTCTGGCAGGTGATCGACCAGGTCGAGGCGGCCGGGGCTTCGGAGCCGACGAGGGCTGTGCCGGCGGACTGGGAAACCGGGTCGAGCGTGATCACGGGGGTTTTCCATCCGGCCCGGTTCTGGGAGGACCTTGAGCGATTTGACGCGGCCCGGGGCAAGTCCCCGTCCGAGGATCGGGAGCGGCGTCTGGCCAAGTGGTCGGAGCGTCTGGGCGGGATCGAATCGGTGCATTTACGTCAGACAGGGGGCTCGCTGCTCAATTTCGATCTGACGTTGCGAGGCGATCGCGTGGCCGAGCTGACCGAGGCGTTTCAAGTGGCATTCCGTGACGAACCGGCTCAAGGATTCGGAGACACCCCGGCGGGCCTGCCGGCCCCCCTGGTCCAATTCGATTTTTATCATCCCTTCGCCATCGACGGGATGCCGGTCCTCGGCCTGCGGTGGGAAGGATTGCTGGCGGATCTGGACAAGGCGCGCTGGTTCAATGCCCCGCTGGTCAATGACCTGGAGCGGATGTTCCTGGCGAAAGCGGCCTCCGAACCCAGTCGCGTTGGGGTGGCGCTGTTTCGCGAGGCGCGCTTGCCGATCCCCGCCGCGGCCACGTGGCAGGACCGCGCCGAGCCCTTCCGGACGAACCTGGCTCCAGCCGACGCCTGGCGGCTCGCGACGCCCGCCAGCGTCGAGGCGATGGGGGATACGTTTCGGCTTTACGGGATTCCCCGCGACACGCTGCCGACGACCGACACCTTGGCGGCGGCCAAACGGCAGCTCGGCGACGGGCTCTGGTCGGCGCGAGAGACGCCCCCCTTGGGTTTCGTCGTGGCGCACTTCGACGAACTGGCCGGCTGGATGCGGTCGATGCCGCTGATTTTCCTCTCCAGCAAGTCGCGCGATCGATGGGTGCGGTATCGTTCGCTGATGGAAGGTTTGAACCTGGCGCTGGGCTCGGTGGCGGCGCGCCTGGACCGTCGAGACCGCGAGCTCACGCTTTCGATCCGCACGCTGGAACTGTCATCCTAGGCCGGCTTCAGCTTCGAGAATCCGAGCGGCGACCCACTGGGCGGCCTCGCGCGGGCGCGAGTGAAAGATGGCGTGAGTGGCCCCGGGCACGATGTGGCTGCGAAAGCGGCAGGCGGGCGGCAGGCGTCGGAGCAGCCGACCGATCTCCCGCCGGACGGGAACGACCTGATCCCGCGAGCCGCCGAGGTAGCTCACCGGCGAGCGCAAGTGCCTCAGCCAGGGCTTGAGGTCCGTGGTCTCGATGATCCTGAGGCGGGCCGCGGCCGCCAGGCGCCCGCGTCGGGAGCGACGCGTCAGATCGAGGAAGGCGCTCTCCTCCAACTGGGCCAGCGGGGAACGCCGCCCACGGGCATAGGCCGAGACCAGACCCAGGCCGCGCTCCAGGACGGTTCCCGGCAGCAGACGCAAGGCCCGGTGGGCGAGCCCGATCGTGTCCGGCTGAGGCGAGCGGGTCAGGCCGGCCACGAGGGCGATCGATCGGACGCGCTCCGGGCGGCGCGCCGCGTAAACCACCGTCGGCAGCGACCCGAACGACTCGGCGATCAAATGGGCCGAGCGGAGTTCGAGCACGTCCAACAGGTCGTCGAGCGCCTCAACGTATTGGTCGAGGTTCCAATGCTCGGCCCGCGGGTAGGTCACCTCGAAGAGGCGGAGTTGATCGGTGAGGATCGCCCGCGCCCGTTCCAGCCGCGAGGGGTCGCCATGAACGCCGGGGAGATAGACGACCGGCGGGCCCTCGATGGGGCCGTGCGCATCGTGGATGAGCCCCTGGAAGGCCTCGATGCCGCGCCATTCGGGGAGAGAAGCTCTCATGGTCCCTCCGCAGATTTGGACCCGGCCGGGGCCGTCAAAGATTGGCCGCGGGGCCGCCGGGGGAAACGTCAGGCCTGGGCCGCCAGGGCGGTCAGGCGAATGAGCGGCCCGCCCGGCGGGAGGACCCGCCCGATGCGCCGTGAGACTTCCGACCCTTCGCCGAGTCGCTCAAGGGCTTGGGCGAAGGCCGGCAGAGCCGCCTCCGGCAGAGCGATCAGCAGCCCGCCGGAAGTCTGGGCATCCAGAAGCAGTCGCAAGAGGGCCGGTTCGAGGTTCGGGGCGGTTTCCAAGCGCCCGGCGAGGTAGTCCTGATTGGTTGAGGCGGCGCGCGTAATGAAGTTGCGGCGCGAAAGATCGAGGGCGCCATCGAGCAGAGGGACGGCTGCCGGGTCGATCTCCAGCGTCACGCCCGAGGCTTCGGCCATTTCAGCGGCATGGCCGAGGAGGCCGAACCCCGTGATATCGGTCGCCGCATGGGCGCCGACCTCGACCATGGCTTCGGAGGCGGCCCGGTTCAGTCGACGCATCATCGCGCAACAGGCGTCCCAAACCTGGGCTTCGATCCGGTCTTTTTGATAGGCGGCCGTCATGGCCCCCGTGCCGATGGGTTTGGTCAACACGAGGGCGTCGCCGGGCCGGGCGTCGGCGTTGGTTATCAGACGATGGGAATCCACGACGCCGGTCACCGCCAGGCCGTATTTGATCTCGGCGTCACGCACCGAATGGCCGCCGACGATGACGGCCCCCGCCTCGGTCGTTTTATCGGCTCCGCCGCGCAGGATTTCGTTGAGGACGGCCAGGGGGAGCTCGTCATCGGGGAAGCCGACGATATTCAGGGCCGTCAGCGGCCGGCCGCCCATGGCATAGATGTCGCTCAGGCTGTTGGCGGCGGCGATCTGGCCGTAAAGATAAGGGTCATCGACGAGCGGCGGAAAGAAGTCGACCGTTTGCAGGAGGACGAGGTCCTCCCGGAGGCGGTAAGCCCCGGCGTCGCCGTGACGGTCGGGGCCGACCAGCAAGTTCGGGTCGTGCATGGCCGGCAACGCTCGCAGCACCTGCGAGATCTCCCCAAGGGGGAGCTTGCCGGCTCAACCGGCGCAGGAGGCGTAGTCAATGAGCCGCTTCTTGCGGCCGAACAACGCCACGGCTGAGTTCCCTCCGGGGGAAACGCGTTTCGGCGGGGCGGACAACGGCGAGGGCACGATCGAGTTTCCCGAACGGTGGATGGGGAGGCGGTGAGCCAAACCGCCGAGCGATTGTAGCGGAAAGGCGCCGGCGGGGCGCACGGGTTTTTGCCGGCTGAATTTCCTGTTGGAACTTGTAAATTCGGATGATAAGATCGATGCGTTTTGCGTGGGCGCGGCCTTGGAAGAGTCGCCCGCGATTGTTCCGGCGGCATGACGCTGCGCGTTGCCTGATGAAAGGCTTCCCTAGTCTCTCCTCGGCCCGGTCCAGACACACGATACTGAATTTGTTGGGGTTAGTGATGAGCCGCGCGGACCGACCGGGCGGTCGAAGCCGCTCGGCGCCGGTCCGCGCCCCGGCCCCGGGGTCGGGGTTGGATTCGCGGGTCGCGCGGGAGATTGCGCCGGAAGTTCCCGGCGGTTGAGGGTCGTTTTTCCCGCTCAGGCCGGGCTGATCCGCCATCGGGGCCGGTCCGCCGACGCGCCGAAGCGGGAGGTTGAAGACGGAGGCAAAGGATGAGTCTGGCCGTCACCGCACCAGAGCGAGAACCGCGGGCCAAGGCCCCGCAGCCGATCCTCAACGACGTCGTTATCAAGGTCGCCACGGTCAATGGGTCGGGGAGCCAATCGGCCAACCTGATTCTGATGCGGTCGATTTTTTACATGGGAGTCCCGGTGAGCGGGAAGAACATGTTCCCGTCCAATATCGCGGGGCTGCCGACCTGGTTCACGATCCGGGCCAATCAGGAGGGCTGGCTCGCCCGCCGGCCGGACACGGACATCATGATCGCCATGAACGCGCAGACGGCCGCCGAAGACATCGCCGAACTGCGTCCGGGGGCCATCCTCCTCCTGAACGAGTCGCTCAAGGGCTTTCTGCAACGGGAGGACCTGACGACCTACGTGGTTCCCTTCGATGAGATGGTCAAGGAGGCCTGTTCGGAAGGGCGCCTGCGCAAGATGGTCGTCAATATCCTCTACGTCGGGGTCATGGCGCATCTGCTCGGCATCGAGATGACGTGCGTCGAGAAGGCCATCCAGCGCCAGTTCCGGGGCAAGGCCAAGGCGGCGGAGTTGAACCTTTCGGCGGCCCGCTACGGGTTCGAGTGGGCTCAGAATCACCTGAAAAAGCAGGAACGGTTCCGGTTGGAGCCTTCGCGCGCTACCGAAGGCAAGTTGATCATCGAGGGCAACCAGGCGGCGGCGATCGGGGCCGTTTTCGGCGGGGCGATGCTCTGCGCCTGGTATCCCATCACCCCTTCCAGCAGCCTGTGCGAAGCTTTTATCGACTACGCGCGACGCTATCGCCACGACGCCCAGACCGGCCAGGCCACCTATGCCGTCGTGCAGGCCGAGGACGAGCTGGCCTCGATGGCGCTGGTCGTCGGGGCCGGCTGGGCGGGGGCGCGGGCCTTCACGGCCACCGCCGGCCCGGGCATCTCGCTCATGGCCGAACTGGCGGGGCTGGCCTATTTCGCCGAGATTCCGGCGGTCATCATCGACGTCCAGAGGATGGGGCCGAGCACCGGCCTGCCGACCCGAACCTCTCAGGGAGATATGCTCAAGGCTTATCACCTCTCCCACGGGGATTGCCGGCACGTGCTGCTGATCCCGGCTTCGATGAGCGAATGCTATGAGTTCACAATGGCGGCGCTTAATCTGGCCGAACGGCTGCAGACGCTCGTCTTCGTGATGACGGACCTGGACCTGGGGATGAACAGTTGGATGTGCGACCCGCTACCGGAGCCGTCGATCCCGATCGAACGGGGCAAGGTCCTGAGCGTGGAGGCTCTGGAGCGGCTCGGGGGTCGATTCATGCGCTACAAAGACGTCGATGGGGACGGGATCGCCTGGCGAACGCTGCCGGGGACGGCGCACCCCGGGGCGGCGTATTTCACGCGCGGGACGGGCCATACCGAGGCCGCCACGTACTCCGAGAAGAACACCGATTGGAAGGAGAACATGGACCGGCTGGCCCGGAAGTTTGAAACGGCCCGGCAGTTGGTTCCACCGCCGATCATCGAGACCGAGCCCGGGGCGGAGATCGGGCTCCTGGCTTTCGGTTCGACGGACGGGGCGTTGAGGGAGGCCCGGCATCTGCTGGAGAGCCTCCAGGGCCTCCCGACCGATTACCTTCGGCTGAGAGGGCTGCCGGTGAATGAGGCGGTGCGGGGTTTCATCGAGAGGCACCGGGTGACCTACGTGGTCGAGCAGAACCGTGACGGCCAGGTGGCGGCCCTGCTCCACGACGAGTTCCCGGACCTGGCCGATCGTATCCAGAGCATCCTGCACTATGACGGGCTGCCGATTTATGCGCAGACGATCATCGACCAACTCCTGATTCAGGAGAAGGAGAACGGACGATCATGACGACGACGGCCCCGGCCCCGGCGCGCCCGGCTCCTCGCGAGCCGGAGGTCAATCGGATCGGGCTCGGTCGCGATTACTATAAGGGGCTGGAATCGACGCTCTGCCCCGGCTGCGGTCACGATTCGATCACCAAGTCCATCATCGACGCGTTTTTCGATATGGGCGTGGAGCCGCACGTGGTGGCCAAACTGAGCGGCATCGGCTGCTCCAGCAAGACCAACGCCTACTTTCTCGGTCAGTCCCACGGGTTCAACGCCGTCCACGGCCGGATGGCCGCCATCGCCACGGGGGTCTCCGTGGCCAACCGCAAGCTCCTGAACATCGGCGTCAGCGGAGATGGGGACACCGTCTCGATCGGCCTGGGCAATTTTCTGCACATGGTCCGGCGCAACGTTCCCCTCCTTTACATCATCGAGAATAACGGCTGCTACGGCCTGACGAAGGGACAATTCTCGGCGACGGCGGATAAGGGGTCCACGCTCAAGACCGGCGTGCCCAACGAGATGCCCCCGATCGACTGCTGCGCACTGGCCATCCAGATGGGCTGCGGCTACGTCGCGCGTTCCTTCTCGGGGGATTTCAAGCAGGTCAAGGCGTTGATCGAGGGAGCCCTCGCGCATCCGGGGACCTCGATCCTCGACATCGTTTCCCCGTGCATCACCTTCAACAATCATGAGGGTTCAACGAAGAGCTATCGGTATGCCAAGACGCACGAGGACCCGCTGCACGAGATCGGCTTTATCCCCTTCTTCGAGCCAATCCGGGTGGAGTACGACCCCGGCGAGGTCCGCGTCATCGATCTGCCCGACGGCTCCAGGATCACGCTCAAAAAGCTCTCCCATGACTATGATCCGACCAACCGGACGCAGGCCCTTGAACTTCTGCACAAGGCCGAGAAGGAAATGCTCTTCTATACGGGCCTCATCTATTACGAGCGCGAAAGCCGCCCGATGCCGGATCAGGTCAACCTGATCGACGAGCCGCTCGCCACGCTCCCCGCCGAGCGCCTCCGCCCCTCCAACGCCGATTTCGCCGAGATCATGGAGACGTTTCAGTGAGGGCAGCCGGCCGGCGAGCCGGCTCACTTGCCCGGGAGCGATCGGGACTATTCATCGTCCTCATCATTTGGGTCGTCACGGATTGAAGCCGGGGACCTCAGCTCGTCGGCCTGAGGGGGTCGCGGGGCCTGATCGAGCGGCTCGATGACCTCGATCCCCGTCAGGGCGGGGCCGGAAAGGCCGAGGTCCTTGAATTTACGGGCCGTCACCAGGACGCGCGTTTCGAGGGAAGCAATCAAGGAATTATAGGCATCGACGGCCCCGCCGAGTTTCTTGCCGAGGCCCCCGGCCAACTCGCCGAGCTTGGCGATCCGGCCGTGGAGTTCCCGGCCCAGCTCGCCGATGCGAAGGGCGTTCTCCGTCAGTTCTCTTTCGCGCCAACCGACGGCGATTGCGCGCAGGAGCGCGATGAGCGTCGTCGGCGTGGCGATGATGACGTTCTTATCCACGCCGGCCTCGATGAGGGAGGGGTCCTGTTGGAGGGCGGCGCTGAAGAAATGCTCCCCGGGCAGGAACAGCAGAACAAAATCGGGCGAGGACTTGAATTGGTCCATGTAAGCCCGGCTGCTGAGGGTGGCCATATGACTGCGGATACTGCGAGCCAGCTCGGCCAGCTTGCGCCGCCGATCCTCTTCGCTCGCAGCTTCGTGGGCTTCGACGTAGGGGTGGACCGGCGCCTTGGCGTCCACGACGATCTGGCGATCGCCCGGCAGCCGCACGACGAGGTCCGGCCGCAGGCGTCCGGCTTCGCCCGCTCCGCTCTTCTGCTCGAGGAAGTCGCAATGGCTGAGCATACCCGCCAGTTCGACGACGCGGCGAAGCTGGATTTCTCCCCAACGGCCTCGGATGGCAGGGTTCTTGAGCGCTTCAACGAGCCGGGCCGTCTCCCGGCCCAAGGTGTCGCCGCGTTGTCTGAGGTCCTCCAGGGTCTGACGCAGCGCTCCCTCGGCCTGGCCGCGCACTCGATCGAAGGCCACTAGCCGGTCATCCATCTCCTTGAGACGCGTCGCGATATCCTGGGCCGAATGATCAAATTTTTCCTGGCGTTGTTGGAGATCGCCGCGGGCACCCTCCTGAAACGTCTCAAGCGTCTGGCGCGCGAGCGTGAGGAACGCCTCGGCGTTCTTCTGAAGCGCCTCGTGAGACAGCGCCTGAAAGGCCTCTCGCAGGTGCGCTTGATCCTGTCGAACGCGCTCGCGCTCCTCGGCAAGGCCCCGGCGTTCGGCTTCGAGCGTGGCTTCCAGAGTTGCGGCCCGCTCAACCTGTTCGGTCAGGGACTGGTTGAGACGATGGATCTCCTGATCCCGATCCGCCACGGAGTTCTGAAGGCTCCGGACTTGCTCCTCTGAGGCTCGGGCCCGGGCGCGTTCCTCCGCCAGGCGTTGGATTTCGCCCATCCTCCGGCGCGTCGCCAGCGCCCAGGCCAGGGTCCCGCCGGCGGCTCCCCCCGCGACCAGGGCTAACGCAATCAACAAGGCATTCATCCGCGGATTCCTCCCTGAAGGGGCCGAAGCCTAACCGATAGGCGTAAACGGCAACGAGGCCGAGGGGTTGAGCCCCAGGGCCGCAGCGGGCTCCAACGGGCGCAGATGCCAGGCGAGGCCGGCGATCATCGCCGCGTTATCCGTGCAGAGCGACAGATGTGGGAACCAGACCCGAAGCCCCGGCGGGGAGCCGGCGGCCGCCGCCCGCCGCAACCCTTGATTGGCGGCCACGCCTCCGACGATGACCAGGTCCCGAACGCTGGCGCTCTCCGCCTCCCGGAAGGCCTTGCCCAGAAGGGTGTTTACAGCCACGCGCTGGAAGGAGGCGCAGAGGTCCCGCACGGCGGCCGTGTCCGGCACCGCGGCCGGCTCGGCGTTTCCGTTGCCGCCGGTCAGAGCGTCGACCGCGCGGGCCACGGCGGTTTTGAGCCCGCTGAAGGAAAAGTCGCGCGTATCGCGCCGCCAGAGGGGCGCCGTAAAGGCGAACCTCGAGGCGTCCCCCTCGGCCGCCAGCCGATCGATGACGGGTCCGCCGGGGTAGCCCAAGCCAAGCAGCCGAGCGACCTTGTCGTAGGCCTCTCCCACGGCGTCGTCGCGCGTCTGCGCCAGGGGGCGGCAGCGGCCCGGCGCCTCGACGCGCACGAGCGACGTATGCCCGCCGGAGATGATCAGGCCGACATGCGGGAAATCGGGCTGGGCGCCGACGGCGTCGTCGGTTGGCCGGTCGTCGGCGAATGGAATCGCCGGGCCTGCTCGGCCGTCCTCGATGAGCAAGTGAGCCGCGTCGGCCGCCTCGGGCAGAAGAAACGGCGCCTGGAGATGGGCTTCCAGATGGTGGACCGCGATGAGGGGTTTCTCGTGTCGCCAGGCCAGCGCCTTGGCCGTCTCGACGCCGATCAGGAGGCAGCCGACCAGACCGGGTCCCTGCGTGACGGCGAGCGCCTCAATGTCCTCCCAACCGACGGGTCCGGAGTCGATCAGGACCGAATCGACGAGCGGCAGGCAAACCTCCAGGTGACGGCGAGAGGCGACCTCCGGGACGACGCCCCCAAAGCGCGCGTGAAGCGAAGCCTGCGAAGCCACGACGTTGGCGCGGACGGCCCCGTGGGCGTCCACGAGCGCCACGGCCGTTTCATCGCAGGAGGTCTCGATCCCCAGGATATAAGGCGGCTTGGGCATGGGGTTCGGGGGAGGTTGCGTTCTGTCGCGGCTTCGGCGGCGGCGCCGCCGGGCCGCTGCCCCCAGGCGAATGTTACCGGTCTTGTCACCCCCCCGGCAATGTCGGATAATCCCGGGCAAGGGAGCCGTCGTCTCGGACCCCCCGGCCGGGGGTCGGCGGCGACCCTGGGGGCGGGAGGTCAGTTGCCCATGGCCGAAGGCATCGATCCGTTGAGAGCGTTTCGCCGGTCGCGGGCCGAGCGGGGATTTTACCTGATCGGCTTGCTGATCGTGCTGATCATCATCGCCGTGGTCCTGGGGAAGGGATATTTTCGCCAGGACCCGACGACGGGAGCCACGCAGGCTCAGATGTACATCGAGCGGTCGAAGGACACTGCTTGCACCGCCGATCGGTTGGCCATGCAGGCCGACATCACCCAGATCGGGCTTTTGAGCGGGGGGGGCCCCCCTTCCATTCAAGCGCTGCGGGCGAGGTTGGGGCCGCGACGGTGCCAGGCCGGGGGAGAGTTTCTTCTGGACGCCAAGGGGAACGTTTACTGCACGGTTCATGCCCCGCCGCCGGAGGGGCTCGAAGTTTTCAAGCTCATCGAATGAGCGGCGATCGCGGGTCGGACGGGCGGCCGAGGCGAAAAATCAACCCGCTTGGGCGTGGGCGGGAGCCGTCCGGATTTGCAAGGCCGATGCGCGTGGAGCGGTCGTGATGAACTCCGGCAAATCTTCCGCCCCTGAAGGGGCGCGCTGGGTCATGAGCGCGGCTGGGCGCGGGGTCGTGGCGCTCGCCCTGGTCGCGTCCTTCGGAGCCGGCCTGAGCTTGGGCCACGTCCGGTTGACCCCGACGGCTCGGCCCAGGACGCCCGTCGCCGGGGAAGCCCAGGCGGCGGCGCCGGCCGGGTCGGTCCGTCGCAGCGCGGTCGTGGATATCGCCGAGCGGGTCAGCCCGGCGGTGGTGACGATCGGGCTCACGGTCCGGCGTCCGGCCCGATCCCCGCGGGACCCCTTCGGGCTGTTCAGTCCTTTACTGGAGGAGTTCTGGGGCTTGCAGGGTCCCGGTCGAGCGCGTGATGAGGACGTGCCTTACGTGGGCTCGGGTTTCATCGTGGCTCAGAGCAGCGTGCTCGGCGCCGGTCAGCGGGCGAGGATCGGCAACCCGCGGGCGCGCTACGTCGTGACGAACTATCACGTTGTCCAGGGGGCGCGCGAGGTTTTCGTGACGTTGACCAATGGGGATCGCTATGCGGCGGAGTTCCTGGACGCTGATCCGGTCGTGGACGTGGCGCTTCTGAGGATCGACGTTCCCGACGGGCGGGAGATCCCGACGGTGCGGCTGGGGGACTCCGACGACATCATGATCGGGGAAACGGTCGTGGCCCTCGGTAATCCTTTCGGGCCGCTGATCGAGGACCCGCACCCGACGGTGACCGTCGGCGTGGTGAGCGCCGTCGATCGGTCCTTTCAGCTTGAGGTGGACGAGCGCAGCCGATCGTATCGAGTTTACCGGAACATGATCCAGACCGACGCTTCGGTCAATCCGGGCAACAGCGGCGGGCCGCTGGTCAATCTGGACGGGGAGGTCATCGGCATCAACACGTTCATCATCTCGCCGGGGCGGGGGGGGTCGGCCGGGGTCAATTTCGCCATTCCGATCAATCGGGCCGTTCGGGTCGCTCAAGAGATCCTCCAGTACGGGGAGATTCGTTCGATCTATCTGGATTTCGACGTGCGCGAGCTGGGGCGTTATCGGCGTGAACTTCTTCTCCAGTATGGCATTCAGGACGCCCAGGGGCTGCTGGTCGCGAGCCTTCTGGAGACGGAGGGGCCGGCAGTGCGGGCGGGGCTCGAGGTCGGCGACGTGATCGTGGCCATCGAGGGGAGGCCGGTGACGAAAAAGGAAGATCTCTTCGCGCAATTCATCTCGCGGACGGCGGGAGAAAAGCTGCGGTTTACCGTCTCGCGGGAGGGCCGGCGCCTCGAGGTCGAATATGAAATCCCCGCCGGTCCGGCCCCATGAAGGCTCGCCCGGGCTCGGCCGAGCGCGCCGAGGGGCGGCGGCGGCTGCGTCGGCTTCAGGCCGGGCTCCGGCGGCGCCGGTTGGACGCGACGATCGTGTTCGACCGGACCAACGTCGTCTATCTGACCGGGTTCCGCAGTTCGCTTTCCTATCTGATCGTGACGCCGCGCGAGGCGGTCCTCTTCGTCGACGGGCGCTACATTGAGGCGGCCCGCGCGACGGTGCGTCATTGCGAGGTCGAGCTGTTCAAAAAAATCGGGGAGACGCTGGCGCGCTGGCGGCGGCGCATCCGACCCTCGCGCGTCGGGTTGGAAGGCTCGATCCCGTGGAGCCAATGGCGAGAATTCGGCTCGCATCTGCCGGGCGTAGAGCTGGTCGAGGCCGAAGAGCTGATTCTCCGGGCGCGGCTGATCAAATCGTCGAGCGAGATCAGGTCCATCCAGGCGAGCGCCCGGCTCAACGACGCCGTCTATGAATCAACGCTCCAGGCGCTGCGACCGGGGATGACCGAACTGGACGTGCGTCGTCACCTTCGGGCCGAGGTTGACCGCCTCGGGGTCGAGGGCCAATCCTTTGATTGCATCATCGCCTCGGGCCCGGCCGCCTCTCGGCCGCATTATGTCCCGTCAGCCAATCGACTTCGGCGGGGCGACCTGCTCCTCATCGACATGGGGATGCTGGTCGATGGCTATTGTTCGGACATGACGCGGGTCGTCGCCTTGGGGTCGCCGCCGAAGGCCCGCTTGCGGCGGGCCTTCGACGCCGTGCTGGAAGCCGAGGAAGCAGCCTTGCGCGAGGTCGGCCCGGGCGTCAAAGCCGCCGATCTGCACCGGCTGGCCGTGGAGAAGCTGCGGCGCCGCGGCCTGGCCGGGCGGTTCACCCACGGGCTCGGGCACGGCGTCGGGCTCCAGATCCACGAAGCCCCGGTGCTCAACGCTTACTCGACCGACGTGTTGCGCGCCGGGATGGTGATCACGATCGAACCCGGCGTTTATTTGCCGGGCCAGGGGGGAGTCCGGATCGAGGACCTGGTGCTGGTCACCTCCACCGGCCACCGGGTGCTGTCCGGCGCGACGAAGACGTTCCGGATGGTCCCGTTCGAGGCATGATCTTTCTCATCCAATCGCCTCACGGATGGCGAGGCGTCTGGCAACGGCCGCACCACCTGGCCCGGCGATTCGCCGAGGCCGGGCACGAGGTTCGCTGGGTGGAGCCGCGTTACCTTCGGTGGGTTCTGCAGGAGCCGGTCCGGTTCTTCCGTCCGCGACGCGAGCGTCCGTGCGATCGATTGGAGGTTCTCCCCGTGACTCTCCTCAACGGTGAACGGCTGCCACTGGTGCGACGGTTCAATCAGGGGCGGCTGGCCGCCGCGCTCAATTTTCCGTTGGCCGAGACGGGCGCGAGCCCCCGCGTCCTCTGGCTCTACAATCCTCACGAGGCGCATCTGGCCGATTCGGTGGCCCACGAGCTGCTCGTTTACGACGTGATGGACGAATACGCCGCATTTCCGTGGTTCGGCCCCGCCGTTCGAGCGTCGGAAGCCCGACTTCTCAAGCGGGCCGACTGGGTTTTCGCCGGAACGCAAGCCCTCTTTGCGGCCAAAGCTCCGCAGGCGGAGGGACGGATCGAGTTGGTCCTTTCCGGCGTGGATGAGGCGCATTTCCGACCCCGGGCGGCCTCCAGCCCGCCGGAGGACCTGGCGCCGTTGCGCGCCCGGTATCGCCGCCTCATCGGCTACGCGGGCATGATCGACATGCGCATCGATACGGGGCTCATCATCGACGGCGCGCGAAGGCATCCCGAATGGGGGTGGGTTCTGCTGGGGCCGACGCTCGGAAGCCTCGGCGAACTGCGCGCCGCGGCCAACGTGCATCTCCTCGGACAGAAAGCCTATGCCGAGCTGCCCGCCTATTATCAGGCCTGGGACTGCGCCCTCGTTCCCTTCGTCGATAGCCCGCTGACCCGACACGTCAACCCGACGAAGATGCTCGAATACGCCGCGGCCGGGCTGCCGATCCTCGCCCGGGCCCTGCCCGACGTCGCCCGATTCTACGCCGAGGGGGCGTTTCTTTACCGGACGGCCGAGGAGTTCGAGGCTCACCTGCGCCAAATCCTCGACGGGCCGGAGGAAGTCCCCGGCCGCCGCGTCGTCGCCGATGCCGTCGCCGCGAGTCGGCGCTGGCTCGACGGACGCAGTTGGGATTCGATCGCCTCGGCCATGATCCAGCGGCTCGGGACGCTCGCGGCCGGCCGGACGATGGCCGTCGCGGCGGGCCGGTCATGAATCCTCAGCCCGCGCCGGCTCGCCCGCGCGAAGTCCGCCTCGCGCTCCAACTCTATACACTGCGGCGGGCCTGCCGGGCCGATCTGACGGGGACTCTGCGCGCCGTCGCCGAGATCGGCTATCGGTGGGTCGAGCCCTATGAATTTTTCGGCCTCACGGCCCGGGCCTTTGCCCGGCTGCTCGAACGGTCCGGCCTGCGGGTCGCCTCCTGTCACGTGGGCCTCGACCGGCTGGAAGGCGACCTTGAGGGCGTGCTACGGGAGCAGGCGGCGATCGGATGCCGAGCGATCGTCTGCCCCTGGGTCGAACCTTCGCGCCGAAGGGGACCCGGAGCTTTCGAGCGATTGGGCCGTGAGCTTAATGCCGTTGGTCGGCGCTTGCGCGGCCGTGGGTTCCGGCTCTTGTATCACAATCATGATTTTGAGTTCCTGGCCGCGCGGCGGCCCGACGGGTTGAAGCGACTTCTCCAGGCCGCCGCCGCCGCCAACTTGGCGGCGCAGCTCGACACGTACTGGCTGGCTCATGCCGGGCTCGATCCGGTCGGCTACCTTCGGCGGCTGGGGGGTCGCGTTCGCTCGGTTCATTTGAAGGATCGAGCCCGTGGGGGCCGAGGATTCGCCCCGGTGGGCCAGGGCGACCTCGATATGCCGGGGATCATCGCCGCGGCGCGTCGGGCCGGCGTGCGGGATTTCGTCGTCGAACAGGATGAATGCCGCGGCGATCCGCTGCGGGCCGTCGCGGCCAGCCTGGCCTATTTGAGACGCCTCGGTTTGGCGAGCTGAGGGACTTATCCGCCGAGACTCCCGGACGCCAGGCCCGGGCCCCCTTGGGGCATGGGAGAGAATCGAGGTCGTGGTCGTCTTCTTCAACCGCCCCGCGTCTTCTGGCGGATCAGTTCGTTGACGGTCTGGGGATTGGCCTTCCCCTGCATGGCCTTCATGACCTGGCCGACGAGGAAGCCGAGCGCGCGTTCCTTGCCCTGGCGGTAATCCTCGGCGGGGCCCGGATGCTCCCGGAGGACGGCGTCGACGACGGCCTCGATCTGGCCGGCGTCGGTGATCTGCGCCAGCCCCTGAGCGCGGACGATGACCTCGGGGTCCCCCTCGCCGGCGAGCATGCGTCGGAAGACCGTCTTGGCGATCTTGCCGCTGATCGTGCCGGCGTCGATGAGGCGGACGAGCCGGCCCAGGCCCGAGGGGGAGATCGGGAAAGCGGCCACGTCAATCTCCTCCTCGCGGTTCAGAATGCCGAGCACCTCGGTCATGATCCAATTGGCGATGGCCTTGGCGTTGCCGTGTTCGGCGACGGCGGTCTCATAGTAGTCGGCGAGGGCCTTGTCGGCGGTGATCACGTGGGCGTCGTACTCGGGCAGGCCGTAGTGCTCGATGAAGCGTCGGCGGCGGGCGAGCGGCAGCTCGGGCATTTCCGCCCTCACGCGCTCGATCCAGGCGTCGTCCAGGACGACCTCGACGAGGTCCGGATCGGGGAAGTAACGGTAATCCTGAGCTTCCTCCTTGGAGCGCATGGCGACCGTAACGTTACGGGCCTCGTCCCAGAGTCGCGTTTCCTGAACGACCTGCCCGCCCGAGGCCAACGCGTCGGCCTGACGGATGGCTTCGTGATCGATGCAGCGGGCGACGATCTTCGTCGAGGCCAGGTTCTTGATCTCAACCTTCGTCCCCAGGCGGTCGCTGCCGGCCGGCCGCACCGAGACGTTGGCTTCGAACCGAAGCCGTCCCTCGTGCATGTTGCAGTCGCTGACCTCGATGTACTGGAGAAGGCTTTTGAGGCCGTTCATGAAGGCGAGGGCTTCCTCTGAGGAGCGGAGGTCAGGGCGGGTGACGATCTCGATTAACGGGGTGCCGGCGCGATTCAGGTCCACCAGGCTATAGGCCGCCCCGGGCGTCTCCGGATGGATGTTCTTGCCGGCGTCTTCTTCCAGGTGCAGGTTTTCGATGCCGACGCGCTTGGGCCGGCCGTTGAGCTCGATTTCGAGCCAACCATCGGTCGCCAGATGCTTGCGGAGCTGGGAGATCTGATAGTTCTTCGGCAGATCGGGGTAATAGTAATTCTTGCGTTCGAACTCGGTCCGACGCGCGAGCCGGCAGTTGAGCGCGAGGGCCGCCCGCATGGCCAGCTCGAGGGCCCGCCGGTTGAGCACGGGCAGCGCCCCCGGCAGCCCGAGGCAGACGGGGCAGACCTGACTGTTGGGCGGCTGACCGAATCGCGTGGAGCAGCCACACCAGACTTTGGTCCGCGTGGCCAGCTCCACGTGGACTTCCATGCCGACGACGGTTTCATAGGGACCGGTCATGATCGCCTCGGAAGGCGCGGCCTCTAAAGCGGCGGGCGAAGCCGGTGATGGTCGGTGGCCTGCTCGTAGGCGTGGGCGGCCCGCAGCAGGGTGGCCTCGGCGAAGGGGCGAGCGAGCAATTGAAGCCCGATCGGGAGCCGATGCTCGCGGGTCAAGCCGCACGGCAGGCTGATCCCCGGCAGCCCGACCAGGTTGCACGGGATCGTGAACACGTCGCAGAGATACATCTGGAGGGGATCGTCGATCTTATCGCCCAGCCGGAAGGCGGGCATGGGCGAAGTCGGCGTGACGACCAGATCGACGTGGCGAAAGGCCTCCTCGAAATCGCGCCGCATCAACGTGCGTACCTTGAGCGCCTTGAGATAATAAGCGTCGTAAAACCCCGCCGAGAGAGCGTACGTCCCGAGCATGATCCGACGCTTGACCTCCGCGCCGAAGCCTTCGGTGCGCGTCCGCGTGAACATGTCGATGATGTTGGTCGTGCCGCGCGCTCGATACCCGTATTGGGCCCCGTCGTATCGGGCGAGGTTAGAGGAGGCTTCGGCCGTGGCGCAGAGATAATACGTCGCCACGGCGTACTCGGTGTGCGGGAGCGAGATCTCGGCCGGTTCGGCCCCCAGGTCGGCCAGCGTCCCGGCCGCGGCCCTGACCGCCGCCTCGACCTCCGGGTCGATGCCTTCGATGAAGTATTCCTTTGGCAGGCCGAACCGCAGGCCCCGGAGATCGCCGTCGAACGAAGCGGCAAAATCCGGCGCCGGCTCCGGCGCGGAGGTCGTATCCAACGGATCGTGCCCGCAGATCGTCTGAAGGATCGGCGCGCAATCGGCGACGGCGCGGGCGAAACACCCGATCTGATCCAGCGAGGAGGCGAACGCCACCAGCCCATAGCGCGAAACCCGGCCGTAAGTCGGCTTGACGCCGACCACGCCGCACATCGCCGCCGGCTGTCGGATGGAACCGCCCGTGTCGGTCCCGAGCGCCGCCGTACACATGCCGGCGGCGACGGCCGCGGCCGAGCCGCCGGAGGAGCCGCCGGGAATGCGTTCCAGGTCCCAAGGGTTCCGCGTGACCTGAAAGGCCGAGTTCTCGGTCGAGGAGCCCATGGCAAACTCGTCCATGTTGAGCTTGCCGAGGAAAACCGCCCCAGCCTCCCGCAATCGGGCCACGGCCGTGGCCTCGTAGGGGGGAATGAAATGCTCCAGGATGCGGGAGCCGCAAGTCGTTCGGAGCCCCTGGGTGCAGAGAACGTCCTTGAGGCCGATCGGCACGCCCAGGAGCGGCCCACGTTCCCCCGCGCGTCTGCGGGCGTCGGCCGCTTCGGCCATGGCGAGAGCCGCCTCCGGCGTCAAGGTGATGAAGGCCCGGACGCGCGCCTCAACCGCTTCGATTCGCTCGAGGCTGGCGCGCGTCACTTCGACGCTCGTGGTCTCGGCGCGATCCAACGCCTCGCGGAGCTGGCCGATCGTCCGATCGTAAAGCGGAATGGGGGGTGGCGGCGTCATGGGTCGCGGCCGGGCGGGCTCGATTGCCGACGGCCCAGGGGAGCCGCCAGTCTCGAGCAGCCCGAGCCTCGTCGGCTCAGCCCATCTCCTGAATAATGGGCGGGACCTTAAAACACTGGGCTTCGGTCTCGGGAGCGTTGGCCAGGGCCTCGTCGGGGGTCAGCCCCGGTCGAGGTTCGTCGGGGCGAAAGACGTTGGCCAGGGTCAGGCCGTGAGCGGTCGGTTCGATATCGTCGGTCGGCAGGGCGTTGATTTTGTCGGCGTATTCGAGAATGGAGTTAAGCTGGGCGGCGAAACGCTCGGATTCCTCGGGGGAGAACGCCAGGCGCGAGAGTCGGGCCACCTTCTCGATGTCCTGCCGCGAGACCTTACTCATCACTCTCCTCCTCAAGCGATTCCTCGTAATCCTTCTTCTCCTCCTCCTCCTCCTCTTCCGCCTCGTAGTTTTCGGAATCCAGATCCTGAGCCTCCGGGTCCTTCCCCGTCTCGGGTTCCTCCGATACGAAGCCTTCGTCTTCGACCGGCTCGACCTCCTGGATTGGGGGGGCGATCTGCGGCCGGGCCGGCGGACGGAGGGCGGCTTTGGCCTTGGCCAACTCGCTCTTCGGGGCGGCGCCGATCCGTTTGAGCTTGGCGTACTTGAGCATCAGCTTCACCTGGCCTTGTTCGGGGAAGACGACGACGGCCTTGGCGGTCTCGCCGGCGCCGGAGCGGAAAAGCACCGTTCCCAGGCCCCACTTCGGGTGCTCCACTTGATCTCCGATCCCCACCTCTTCCCATTCAAAGGCCGGCTCAGTCTTGGATTTGGCCATCGTTAAAGGTCCTCCGCCGCCTCAATGAGTCTGCGGCTGCCGGCGACGAAAGCCGGAGCTTCAGGTTTTGTTCCCCAGGCCTTGATTCGGCAGGGGTTATCGTGTTCACTTCGCCCGTTGTCTCTATACGGGCGGGCGCGCTGAAACCGAGAGTCTCTCAGAGCCGGGTTGATCGGCGCAATCCAAAAATCAGTCGATTCGACCCTCGACCGTCCGCCGGGAGGCGGGACGATCGCAGAAGCCCGTATATCGTTGTCACGATTTGGCTTGCGGGTTGGTCGGCCTTGGGCTACAGTTTGCCCGCGTTCGTTGGGCTGGGCAGAGCCCGCCCAGGGAGCAGTGGTTCTTTGACAACTCGCCGTTAGATCGCCCCAGGGGCGATCGGCTCCGTCGCCGAGATTCCATCGTTCAGTATCGGCCGCGCGACCGAGGCGAGAGCGCGCCTCTCGCCCGAAGGGGGAGATTTCCGATCACGCTGATAGCAGGTTGACGTCCCGATCCCGATCTAAGGCCGGGCCGCCCGAGGCCCGGCCGGGTTCCCGCACCCGAGGCCGGCTAGAGGAGGTTGATGAGGTTCATGAGGAGAAAGCTCACGATCCGTCAGGCGGCGGAGCTGACGGGCCTGGAAGAGAGCGAGATTCGCTTCTACGAACAGGTCTTCGGCGAGTTTCTTACCTTCAGCCGCCTCGATCCCGACAAAACCGAGTTCACGCAGGATCATATCGACATCCTGGCGCGGATCAAAGCGTTGATCCACGATCAGGGGCTCTCGATCGAGGAGGTCAAGCGCCGGCTCAAGGTGGCGCTTGATCCGAGGGACCCCACGCGCGGCGTGGTGATCGATCTGCCGGCGGGAGAGCTACCGGTCAGCCCGGCCTCGCGCCGTCGCTGCGCGCGGGTCATCGCCGTCACGAGCGGCAAGGGGGGCGTGGGGAAGACGACGCTCGCGGTCAATCTGGCCATCACGTTTGGCCAGATGGGCAAGCGCGTGGCGCTGTTCGACGCCGACCTGGGGCTCGCCAACGTGCATATCCTGATGGGGCTCAAGCCCCGCTACAACATGCGGCACGTCATAGAGGACAACTTCGCCCTGGAGGACGTGATCCTGGAAGGGCCGGCGGGGATCAAGGTCATCAGCGGCGGCCAGGGGGTTCGAGAAATGGCCAACCTGACGCCGGAGCAGCGCCGCGTGATGCTGCGGCAGTTGGATCGGTTGGAGCGGGAGGTGGACATTCTGCTGATCGACACGGGGGCGGGCATATCCGAGAACGTTCTCAAGTTCGCCACGTTCGCCGACGAAATCATTCTGGTGACGACGCCCAACATCGCCGCCGCGGCCGACGGCTATTCCGTGGCCAAGATTCTCTGGGAGATGGAGCCCAACGCCAAAATCGGCGTCGTCGCCAACCAGGTCAAGAACATGTACCACAGCAAGAACGTGTTCAATCGACTGAACGCGGCGACGACGAAGTATTTGCGGCGCGAGCTGGGCGATCTCGGTTTCGTCGTCGAGGACCCGCATGTGCCGGCCGCCAATCAGACGCGCAAGCCCTTCAAGCTCGAATACGGCTTCTGCGAAGCTTCCCAGTGCTTGGAGGCGATCGCCGATACGATCCTCAACTCCAGCGTCTTCCGAAACAACAAGAAGCAATCCTCATTCGAGGACCTGATGGGGGCGCTCAAGCGCACCGTCGTCGGCGTCTGAGCGCGTCGCCCGGAAAGGGTTCCAGGAGGCCAGAGATGAACCCGTCGCCAGAACCGGAAGTGGAGATCATCGATCTCGTCGATCGGGCCGCCGGCGGAGGCCGCCGCGAGGCGATCGCCGAGGATTCCGTCCTCCCCCTCAAGCACTTCAAGCTCTCGGCGCAGCCGTTCGCCGACAGCGTCAACCCGCAGTTCTTCTATCGCACGGAAGCCCACGAAGAAGCTTTCCTGGCGATGAAGCAGTGCGTGGAGGATCACGTTTCGCTCGGGCTGACCACCGCCGTCAGCGGCACCGGCAAGACCCTGCTCACGCAGGTGCTCCTTCAGGAGTTGGACCCTCAACGCTACCACGCCATTCTCGTGTTGGCTTATCCGGGTATGGCGCGGACGGCCCTTCTCAAGGAGATTCTCGCCGAGCTGGGCGTGAAGGAGGGCGCGGAGCGGGCGGGCATTCACCGGCTGATCGACGCCATCCAACGCCGGATCGTCGAGCTCTTCCAACGCGGCGTCCGGCTGGTGATCATTATCGATGAAGTCCATTTCCTGAACGTGGAGGCGCTCCACCTGCTCCGGACGCTCAGCAATATCGAGATTCCGGAGCGCAAACTCGTCACGGTCCTCCTGTTCGGCGAGCAGGTCTTCCTCACGAAAATGGAGCATCCGACCTATCGATCGATTTTCAGCCGGATGTTCGCCCGGACGGAGATCCGCCCCCTTCGGCGGGACGAGGTCGAACAATACGTCAAATTCCGTTTGCTCGTCGCCGGGGGCCGGCCCGGTCTGATCAGCCCCGAGGCCTTGGACCCCTTGACCGAAGCCTCGCGCGGCATCCCGCGGGAGATCAACCGCATCTGCCATAATGCGCTCGCCTTGGCCGCCCGGCGCGGCGCCTCCGGCATCGGTCCCGAATTGATCGGGCTCATCCCGCCCGCGATGCCTTTGGAGCGACGCCGATGAGCGAGCCGCGCGACGCAGGATGGGAAGGCTCGGCACGGCTGAGGCTGCGACGCGGCGGCCTGGCCCGCGCCGAGCGGCCCGACCCGTCGGGCCCCGTCGAGATTCGCGAGCCTGAGGAGCTGCTCCGTCTGTGCGAGGATGACGTGGGGAAGGCCGCGGGGGGGCCGGACGCCGCCTCGCCGGCGCCTCAGTCGGATCCGTGAAGTCTCAGGAAGATGTCGGCTCCAGAGACGGGCGTCAGGCAGCCGTCGGAGGGAGCGTCGATGGAGCGGGCCGGCGCGCCGCTGCGGGTGGCGCTCGACGTGCGCCTGATCGATCACACGGGCCTCGGCGTCTACGTCGCCGGTCTCCTGGAGGGCCTCTGGCGTCTCCGGGCGCCGATCCGCTGGACGTTCGTCGGACCCGTCTGCACGATCCCGCCGGGGCTGGACGTGGAGGGGTGGATCGCCTTCGACGCCCCGCTCTATAGCTTCAGAGAGCACTTCCGATATCCCCGGCTTCCCGACGTGGACGTGTTTCATTATCCTCATTACAATCTGCCGCGCGTCAGGGCACGGCGTCGAATCGCCAACGTCCACGACCTTTTTCACCTGCGCTACGGTTCCCTTCCCAAGCGTGCCTATCAACGTTACTTTCTGGCCCGGCTGGCCTGGACGCGGACGGTCGTCCTTACGGGATCGGAGAAATCGCGCGAAGATTTGAGCCGCGCGTGGCCCGCCCCATCCCGCGTCCAAGTCGTTCCGCTGGGGCCGGGCCGGCCCGCCCCGCCCGAGCCACCGCCGCCTCAGCCGGTGACCGTCGGGGGGAAGAAGGTCCGTCCGCCGTGGCTCCTCGTGGTGGGGATCGATCAGGCGCACAAGAACATCGACTTTCTGATCCCCGCCATGGCGCATTGGTACCTCCGGAGGCCGACGGGCCCGCCGATGGTCTGGGTGGGGGCCTCGCCGAAGGACGCCGCCCGCCGAGCCGAGAGCATTCCGGCCTCGGCCCGCCCGAAGATCCATGTCCTCGCCCATCAGGCGAGCTCCGTGATCGAGGGCCTTTACGCGGGGGCGCTCGCCCTTGTCGTCCCCTCGTTGGACGAAGGATTCGGGTTCCCGGCGCTGGAGGCCATGGCGCGGGGGGTCCCCGTCATCTGCTCCCGGCGGCGTCCGATGACCGACCTGCTCGGCGAGGCCCCGCTGTGGTTCGATCCGCCGGACACGGCCGCGCTCTGGCGCGCGCTGGATCGGCTGCTGGACGAGCGAGGGCTCCGACCGGCGGTCATCGAGGGGGGGCTGCGTCAGGCGGCGCGATACGACTGGACGGCCACGGCGGCGGCGACGTGGGCGCTTTACCGTCGCGTAACCGCCGGAACGTTATGACGCGGCCGGGGCCCCGGGAAGGAATCGGCCGAGAAACAGTGAGGCGGAGATGATCAGGGGGAGGCGAATCCGCGATGAGGTGAACGCCTCAGTGGGCCGGCGCGCTCCCATCAGGATTCCCGTCGGCCATCCTGACCTTATTGTAGCTTTCGAGAGCTATTTCACCCGCCGGCTCGCCGGCCGGCCAGGGACGTTCAAGGCGTGAAGATCGCTCTTGTCGGCATGCGCGGGATTCCCGCCCGTTACGGCGGATTCGAGACCTTCGCCGAGGAGCTATCGACGCGCCTGGCCGAGCGCGGGCACGAGGTTACCGTGTATTGTCGCAGCTACAATGCACCCGACCGCCCCCCGAACTATCGCGGCGTCCGGCTGATTCACCGGCCGACCGTCCGCCGGAAATATCTGGACACCGTAGCGCACACTTTCATCTGCGCGATCGATGCGCTGTGTCGCCGATTTGACGTTATTCTTCTCTGCAACGCGGCCAACAGTATTTTCATTCCACTTTTCAGGCTGCGGGGGCGTTCTCTGGCGATCAACGTGGACGGGATCGAGCGACGGCGAAGGAAATGGAGCATTTTCGGCCGGGGGTGGTACCGTCTGGGAGAGCGTCTCGCGGCCCGTCTGCCGGACCGAATCGTCGCCGACGCCGAGGTCATTCGGGATTATTACCGGCAACGGTACGGCGTCGAGTCCGTCGTCATCGCCTATGGGGCCCCGGCCGAGGCCGTCGAGGGGAAGGAGGAGCTGCGGCGTTGGGGGTTGAGCGAGGGCAACTATGTGCTTTACGTGAGCCGACTGGAGCCTGAAAACAACGCTCATCTTGTGATCGAAGCTTACGAAGGCGTGCGAACGGAGAAGCGACTTGTAATCGTGGGAGACGCCCCGTATGCCAAGGGTTATATTGCCCGGTTGAAGCACACCCATGATCCACGCGTTCTCTTCACCGGAGCGATCTATGGCATGGGGTATCGGGAGTTGCTCGCGCACGCTTATTGTTACGTACAGGCGACCGAGGTGGGGGGAACGCATCCGGCGTTAATCGAAGCGATGGGGGCGGGGAGATGCGTCCTCGCCAACGGGACGCCTGAGAACCTCGAAGTGGTCGGCGAGGCCGGCCTCATTTACGCCCCGGGCGACGTGGAGGCGCTCCGAAAAAGGCTGCAGGAAGTTATCGATCAGCCCGAGCTGGCCAGGAAGTATGGCCCGGCGGCTCAGGAGCGCGTGCGCCGGCGTTATGATTGGGAGCGGATCGCCGATCGATATGAAGCGCTTTTTGGGGAGATGACCGCGGAACGAAGGGGGCGGGGCCGGTAACGGGGCCGGCGAGCTCAGCGGCGGAGCTGGCCGGCGCCGAGCGCGATGTATTTGAGCGTCGTCAGGTCGGCGAGGCCCATGGGCCCGCGGGCGTGTAACTTGTCGGTCGAGATGCCGATCTCGCAGCCGAGACCGAACTCGCCGCCGTCGGCCAGCCGCGTTGAAGCGTTGACGAAGACGCAGGCCGAATCCACGGCCGAAAGAAACGCGATCGCGTTGCCATGGTCGCGGGTCAGGATGGCGTCCGTGTGGTGGCTGGAGTGGACGTTGATGAAATCGATGGCCGCTTGAAGCGACGGGGTGAGGCCGACGGTGAGGATCAAGTCCAGGTATTCGGTGCGCCAGTCTTCCTCGGTGGCAGGTTTGAGCGGCGTGGGGCTCATGCGCCGGACCGCTTCGTCGGCCCGGAGTTCCACGCCCTGGTCCAGGAGGGCGGGCAGCAGCTTCGGCAGGAGGCGCGGGGCGACGGCTTCGTGGACGAGGAGGGATTCGAGGGCGTTGCAGACCGCCGGTCGCTGCGTTTTGGCGTTGAGAATGATCCGGACGGCCTCGTCCACGTCGGCCGATTCATCCACGAAAATGTAACAATTTCCGTCCAGGTGTTTGATGACGGGGACGCGCGATTGATTCACGATCGACTCGATCAGGCTGCGTCCGCCCCGGGGGATGATGAGATCGACGTAGTCATCGCACCGGGCCAGCGCGGGGACGGCCGCTCGATCCGTCGTCGGGATGAACTGGACGCAACCGTCGGGCAGTCCGGCCTCCTGCGCGGCGGCCGCCATCAGCCGGGCGATCGCTCCGTTGGAGTGGAAAGCTTCGGAGCCTCCACGCAGGATGACGGCGTTGCCCGATTTGATGCAGAGGCAGCCGGCGTCGGCGGTGACGTTCGGGCGCGATTCATAGATGACGGCAATGACGCCGATCGGGGCGCGCATCCGCCCCACGCGCAAGCCGTTGGGACGCGTCCGAACGTCGAGAATCTCGCCGACGGGGTCGTCGAGGACGGCCACCTGCTCGACGGCGGCGGCCATCGCCTCGATGCGCTCGCGGCCCAAGTCCAACCGGTCGATCATGGCGCCGCCGAGGCCGGCCTGACGGGCCGCCTCCAGGTCCAGCCGGTTGGCTTCAAGCAGCGAGGATTGATGGCGGCGGAAGGCTTGGGCCATCCCGTTCAGGGCCGAGTTTTTGGCCGCCGTCGGGGCGAGCGCGAGCCGTCGCGCCGCCTGGCGGGCGCGGGCTGCCATTTCGCGGACAAGGCCGTCTACGTCGGAGGCGGTCGGCGCGTCGGGGGATTGAAGCGTGGGGTCGGTGTGGATGGCCATGATCGAGGAAGCCGCGCGAGACGTCCCGACGGCCGGGCCTCACGGATCTCTCATCGGAAAATCTGCGATTCGGTTCTGAAGGGGCCGCGCCGGGGGCTCAGCGGGGGCTCCTGCACGGTCGGAATCTCGACCCCCGGCGGCAGATTGCGCAACGAGGTCGGGAATCCATAGATCGTCCGGTTGACGATCTGGCGCGCCAGCAGGCGGAGCGCCCGCTCCTTGAGGTCCGGCTCCGGCGTGTAGCCGATAGAACGCGGGTCGCTGTTGTAAAGCATGATGGTTTCGATCTGGCCGAGGTCGGCCAGCGGGACCTCCGGGTTCATCGGGTCATAGAGCTTGAGCCCCGTAAGGATCGTCAGCTCCTCGATTTCGGGGATGTCATCGCTGTCGGTGCGGTCGATCCGGATGAAATAATCCTTGATGATCGCCACGAGTTGAAGATCGGCCTCGGCCTTTCGGACGATGCGCAACTGGCCGTTGGCGAGGAACTCCTCCTGCGTCAGTCGCGTCGCCAACTCCTCCAGACCCGGCTCGAACGTCTCATTGCCCACCATCGGAATGTAAACGCCCCGGACCCACGCCGGGAGCGTTCTCACCGGGAGCACGCGTTGGCAGGCGCCGAGGCCCAGGCCGCCGGCCAAAACCAAGCCGGCCAGGGGGACGAGGCGCCTCTGGAAGGGAAGCTTCATGGCAAGGGGGGGGCTCCCGGGGGCGTTTTGTCGATGATTTCGGTGCCGCGGGGCCAGACGGGCCGGAAGATCCCCTCCGGCGGCGGAAGGTTCAAGTCGATTTTTTCAATCCGGATCATGGTCGTTTCGCCATTGTAATCCTCAAACCATACTCTTTGCGGGAGAAGGCCGGCCGTGTCAACCCAAAGCTTAAGCTCGACGAAAGGGGAGGTCTCCATCACCGCCGGGCGAGGCGACAGGTCCAACAGGGCGATGGGTTCGCCGGTGGGGCCGGCGACGCCGGTCTGGGCCGCCAGGTCCCCGACCTCCAGGGAGGATCGGATGATGTAATCCCGAACCAGATCATCGGCTTTGAAGCCGAAGCCGAGGACGAGGCTGTGGAGTTGCTGGTCCCGCTCTTGCCGAGAGGCGAATCGATAGACTTCGACCTGCTCGATGGCCGGCACGTAAACGTAAATGGCTTCCTCGACGATCAGGTTGGTGAGAGCGTCCGGCGGCGTGTACTCGACGCGGAACCGATCGGGCTTCTCGAACCAGAAGCGCGCGCGCGAGCGCGTCTCCTCCAGGAAAATCTCGCTCACCTTGAGCTGCTCGAACTCGCCATAGACCGTCCGGGCTTCGGCGTGTCGGGCCTCCAGCGCGCGAAGGAGAACGAGCGTGGCCGTGCCGGGTTCATCGGCGAGGGCGGCGATCGGGCGGCCGTCCTCGGCAATGTCGATCGAGGCCGGGGCGGGGCGGGGGGCCTCCTGAGCCGCCGCCGATCGAAGCGCCAGGCCGAGGGCCACGCAGGCTACGGCGAAGGGTCGGCCCATCAGAGGCGGCGCTTCCGGTTGCGCACGTAGTCGGTCAGGATAAAGGACCCCAGCGTGTCGATCGACGTATAGAAGGCGCGGCCTTTGTTCGCTTTCGTCATCCGATCGACGAAATCCCGAAGATGGGGATCGGAGGTGATCATGAAGGTCGTGATGACGATCCCCTTGCGGCGGCACTGGACGGCGCTGTTGATCGTCTGATTGACGATCTTGGGGTCGAGGTACCAGGAGGGGTTCTTGTAGATGCGTCCGGATTCGTTGACGGCGGTCGGCTTGCCGTCGGTGATGAGGACGATCTGCCTGTTGATCTGACGCTTGCGGGAGAGCAGGCGCTGCGCCAGATCGATCCCCGCCTTGGTGTTCGTGTGAAAGGGACCATTGGTGATGTAAGGGACTTTCTGATGGGGCACGATGAAGGCTTCATCGCCGAAGAGGACGACATCGAGGCTATCCTTCCGATAGCGGCGCGTGATGAGCTCGATGAGCGCCATGGCCACTTTCTTGGCCGGCGTGATCCGATCCTCGCCGTACATCGTCATCGAGTGGCTCACGTCGATGCAGATGACCGTGGCCGACGAGGTCAAATGCTCCCGCTCGTAGACTTCGAGGTCCTCCTCGGCCAGGGCGATCTCATCCCGGCCGGTTCTCAGAAGGCCGTTCTGGATGGAGCGGTTGAAGTCGATGTCGGTTACGAGATCGCCGAACTGGTAGGGGCGGGTTTCGGGCAGAAGGTCGCCCCCGAAGCCCGGTCGCGCCGTCGGGTGATTGCCGAGCGCGTCGTTCCGGAGGGTGGAGAAAATCTCTTCGAAGGCGTCCTGCCGGATGCGCATTTCCCCCTTGGGCGTGAGCTTCATGCGTCCGGAGGCGACGCGCTCGACGTGACCCGATCGCTCAAGATACTTCTTGAATTCCTCGATGCCGATCTGGCCATCGAAGAACTTGTAGCGCTCCCAGAGGTATTCGAGCCACTGGAGGGCTTGCTCGACGTCGCCGCCCGTCTGGCTCAGGAGCTGGAGAAAGAGCTTCATCACCTGCTCCATTCCCATCCGCTTGAGCTCTTCGGGGTCGAAGGGGGCGTAACGGAATTCCATGGGGAAACCTCGGCGGCGGCGGGCCTGCGGGCGCCTTCAGGCGGATTTTACCGTATCGGCCGCGCCGGCGAAAGGGTTCGCGCCGGCCGCGGCGGGCGCCTCGCCGTGGGTTATCGGGGTCGGCGACCCCACGTGGCTCGCGAACCAGGCCTCCCAGGCGCGCCCCGCCTCGCTCAGGTGACTGAAACGCGCCTCGGGCAGGCGGGTCAGACAGAACAGAACGAAAGCGTAGAAGGTCTGGAACATCCAGCGCCGACGGCCGTTGCGGTGAAAATTGTACGGATGGACGAAAGTCGCGATCAGGAGGGGCTCCCCGGGACGCAACGCCGAGATCAGGCCGCGAAGATTGGGGATTTGGCTGCTGACGGGGATTTCGACAAGGGGCGTGGGATCGGAGGATTCACGCGTCGGATCGGCGGGCGAAAGATAGAACGCACGCCCGGGGGTAAGGCCGTCTTGGAGTCGATGACCCTGGAGCTCTCGAACCTGCCGGCGATGCGCCAGCGTCGAATCGTACCGAAGCCCGAGCCGCGCGAGCGCCTCGAAGAGCGCGGGCGAGAATGCCCGGCTGCCGGAACGAAAGGTTTGAACGCTGAAGGCCGGGGTCCAACGCCTGAAAAAGCTCTCGACGGCGGCCTTTTCGGCCTCGATGGCCGCCTCGATGTCGGCTGCGTCGCCGGCCAGAACCCAGGCCTCTTGATGGCAATGCAGGCCGATTTCGTTTCCGTCGCGGGCGAGCTGCTCCAGCGTCGCCGCGCACCGTTCGAGCCCGCAGCAGGGGTTGATCAGATAGGTGACACGGCCGGAAAGACCTCGCCGGGCGAGCGCCATCTCGATCGCCTCGCAGCCGTGGATCGGCGGCTCCTCCAGCCAGGGGTCCACGTCGACGGAGAGACAGACGTGGACGGGGTGATGGACCCGCTTCCGAAGCCACCAGAATTCGGCGAACAATCGCCCATAGCGGAGCAGGTTGGCGAGGGCGCGGCCCCCCCTCATGACGAATCGAGGGAGCATTCGATCTGCAGGCCTTCCGGGGGGGTGATCTCGCCGGCCAGGTCGCGGGTCAGGCGCAGCGTTTCGCCCTGGCCTTCGATGAGCGAGAACGCCAGGTCGTCGAAGACGCGGCCCGCCGGCGCGTTGCGGGGGGTTCGGCGATAGTCGACCTCCAGGCGACGGGCCCCGCGCCCGCGATAAACTCGCATGAGGGTCGTCAGCAGGCCGTGCTCGACGCGCTTGGCCATGACGCGGCAGGAGAGGGCCATGTCGATCAGCCGCGGGGCCTCGCCGTCGGTTTGAACCACGGCCAGGCCGACAAGCCCATAGTCGCCGTAACGGTCTTCGACGTGAAGAATGAAGACTTCTTTGGAAGGGTCGTTCAGGAGATGGGCAAGGTCATCGCGCGTGTAGCGGTTGCCGGAGAAGTTCAGTTGATTGGTCCGCTGGATCAGTTCGTGAAGCCGCTCAAAGTAGGCGACCTCGGGCCGGCCGATGCGGACTCGGATCCCGCAGGAACGCAGGAAGGCCTCGTAGTCGGTGTGGGCCTCGGCCTGATCGGCGCGGCGATTCAGGTCCTGGCGATAGAGTTCGCGCCGTCGCCGGCTCTCCGGGGAGTGCGCCCCTTGAAACAACGGATGGCGATGGAGCAGCGGGAGGTCGGTAGGCTCCAGAAGAAGGACATCCGGACAATGGCGGACGACTTCGGCGCGCTCGAAGGCCGAGTCATCGACGAAGGCCAGCGTGTCCAGACCGATATTGAGGCTCTCGGCAATCGCCCGCAGACTGCCGCTTTTCGGCTCCCAAGTGATCTGGGGATGGAGAAACAGTTCCTCCACCCCGAGCCGTCGCAAGGCTGCGACGGCCTGCTCAGCGGGGTTCTTGCTCGCGACGCTGAGCAGGATGCCGCGTTCATCCAGCCGGCGCAGCAGCCATTCGACGCCCGGGCGCAATCGGCGACCGCCCGCGCCTTCGACCAGCGTCCCTTCCCAGAGCGTGTTGTCGAGATCGAAGACGAGGCATTTGATCGGCGGGCGATCGGCGGGGGCCGCCTGAGGAGCGGCCTCCAGGCCGACCAGATCCGCCGCCAGGATCAAAAGGACGCGGCCGCCGTCGCCTGAGGGATAAAGGCTGATCCGGGCGGGACGTTGGAGATCGACCCGTTCGCCGATTCGCTCGATCGGGATCAGCAGCTCGTTGAATCCCTCGCGGAGGAGGAGCGTTTCCTGGAAAATCGGGTCGGTCGAGCCGCGTGGGTCGTTATAGATCGTGACGAGGAACGGCACGGGTTCGACGTAGGGGCTTATCGCCTGAAGGAGGAACCCGTCGGGCTCGCCCCGGCGCCGGCGTTCCAGCCGATAAAGGAGTTGCGTCCAGGCCCACGTGGAGGCCCGTTGGGCCAAAGAGCGGAGTCCGGCGCGCCGCAGCGGAAAGTCGATGAGGCGCAGCGTGGGCTCCAGCCACCGGGCGTGGAGGCGTTCGGCCCGCCGAAGGCTCAGCAGGCTGAATTGCGGGAGCGTCAGGTGCGTGAACAGGTGAGCGTGGCCCTTGAAGGCGCATTCGATCGCCGAGTCGTGAAAGCTCGTGAGCCCGCGGTTCCGTCCCAGACCGAAGACGAACGTCTGGCACCGATGATCGGCCGCCCGCTCGTAGAGCCCACACGTGCGATAGCAGGCCGGGGCCGCGCATTCGTGGCAATGCTGACCCCAGAAGAGGAACGAGGCCGTTCGAACCGCGTAAGCCGACGAAACGGGCCCACGGGCGACCATCCCGGCCACGGTCTCGGCATAGGCCGCGCGCTCGGCCCGATTGAGATTCAGCGCATCAAAAAACATCTCGGGCAGGCGTCTCCGCGGTCGGACGCCCGTTCACTATAACATAGGCCCGGCTGTGGATCCCGCCTCCAGCGGCGCCGAGAACTCTTCTGCCGCGGCCCCTCAGCCCCCTATCGGAGTCGGCAGAGCCGAGGGCCTCTGGCCGGTCGACGGGGGCCTCTTTGCTCTGGCCTTCGCGCTACGACTGGTTCTCTTTCTGGCCATGCTTGCGCGGCATCCCGATGGCTTTTTCCAGATCGATTCGTCGGGTTACTGGCAGTTGGCCGGCAATCTGCTTGAGGGCCACGGTTTCAGCGCCTCCGAGGAGGCCCCGCGGGTTCCCGAGCACTCCCGTACGCCCGGTTATCCAGTCTTTCTAGCCGTGTTCAGGAAGCTCGGGCTCCCTCCGGCGGGCGTCGTTTTCGCTCAGCTTCTTCTGAGTTCGCTCGCGGCGCCGCTCACGTCCCGGCTTGCGCGTCGGTTGGGAGCTTCGGCCGCGGGCGGGCGGCTGGCGGGAGGTCTCGTCGCTCTTGATGTTCCTTCGATCTCGCTCGCCAACGCCCTCGTGAGCGAGACGTTGTTCGCCGTGCTTCTGCTTGGGATGGCGCTGGTTCTGGCGGGGGGGCCCGGGCCCGGGTTTTTCAGAGCCGCCTTGGCCGGTTTCGCGCTGGGGCTGGCCATCCTGGTCCGGCCTATCGCGGCTCTCTTGCCGGCCGTCATCTGGATCTGCCTGGCGATCGGGCGCGCAAGGCGCGCGAGGCTGATCGCCCTGGGTTTCTTCTTCCTCGGTTGCGCGCTGCCGCTGACGCCGTGGCTGGCGCGAAACGCGAGGGTCTTCGGCCGACCCTTCTTGAGCACGATCGGCCATCACAACCTGCTCTATTATCGCGCGGCGGGGACGCTGGCCTGGGCCGAGCAAATCTCTCTGGTGGAGGCTCAGGGGAGGCTGGGTCGCCGGGCGGCCGAGACGATCCCGTTCACCCCCGCCGAGGACCCCGTCAGCTTTAAGCGGCGTGAGGGGGCCCTCGGGCTGCGCCTGCTGGCCGAACGGCCCGCGCTTTCCGCGTGGATTCAGGCGACCTCGAGCCTGAGCCTCCTGGTTCGGCCCCTCCGCAGCACGCTCGACCTTCAGCTCGGATGGGCCCCTCAGGGGACGACGCTCAGTCGATGGGGCGACCCGGCTCGGGCCCGCCGATGGCGTCGGCTGCTGGAATCGACGAGCCCGACGACGCTGGCCCTGGTGGGCTTTCAGCTCGCCGTGGCCCCCGCGGTCGTCACGCTATTCCTGATCGGCGTGATCCGCCAGGCCCGACGGGGCTCCAAGGTAGGGGTCGCTCTCGTGGTGATTCTCGTGGCTTATTTCGCCCTGATCTCCGGCGGCGCTGAGGCCTATGCCCGATTCCGCGCGCCGATCGTTCCCTTTCTGGCGATCGGGGCCGCATGGGGGCTCGAAGCCGTTGGAGACCGCTGGAAACGCCTGTCCAGGACCCCATCATGCTGAGCGCATGAGGGCATGGCTGCGGCCGGACCGACCCTCCTTCAGGTGGACAGCGTCCCATCCCGAAAATAGGAGCCGGTCCCCTGGGAGGCGACCGCCTCGCCGATCCGGCCCAAAGCGTGGACGTAGGCTGCCGTCCTCAGGTCGAGCCGCTTCTCCTCGGCCAGGTCGACCAGCGCGTTGAACTCCCGCGCCATGATTCGCCGGAGGCGATCCTGCACCTCGGCGAGCGTCCAATAGAAGCCCGCCTTGTTCTGGACCCATTCGAAGTAGCTGACGGTGACGCCGCCGGCGTTGGCCAGGATGTCCGGGATGACGAAGGTCCCGCGGGTCCGGAGCGTTTCGTCGGCGTCGCTGGTCGTGGGTCCATTGGCGATCTCCACGATCACCGGAGCGCGCAGGCGAGCCGCGTTCTCGGCCGTGATCTGGTTCTCCAGCGCCGCCGGGATCAGGAGGTCCACGTCCAGCTCGAGCAGCTCGGCGTTGGTGATGCGCTCGGCCGGGATGGCGTGGCAGACCGTGCCCTCGCAATAGACCGCCTCCAGCCGACGGGTCCTGTTCTTGGCCTGGATAAGGCTGGGGATATCGAACCCCTCGGGGCGGAAGATTCCCCCTTGAGAGTCGCTCACGGCGACGATCCGGTAGCCGTCGGCGTGCAGCAGGGCCGCCACGTGCTGGCCGGCGTTGCCAAAGCCCTGGACGGCCACGCGAATCGCTTCGGGCCGCCAGCCGCGCCGCGCCTCCAGTTCCTTGATGCAGTGAAAGGCGCCGCGGCCCGTGGCGTCCTCCCGGCCCAGGCTTCCGCCGAGCGGGATCGGCTTGCCCGTGATCACGGCGGGCGTGTGCTGGCGTCGGATTTTGGAGTATTGATCCATCATCCAGCCCATGATCATGGCGTTGGTATAGACGTCCGGGGCGGGGATGTCGGTCTCGGGGCCGATGAAGTCGGCCATCTGGTCGATGAACCCACGGCTCAATCGCTCGACTTCCAGCCTGGAAAGCTCCTTGGGATTGACGACGACGCCCCCCTTGGCTCCGCCGTAAGGGAGCCCCATGACGGCGCACTTGCAGGTCATCCAGAAAGCCAGTGCCTTGATCTCTTCCAGGTCAACGCTGGGATGATAGCGGATGCCCCCTTTGGTGGGGCCGCGGGTGTCGTCGTGTCGGACGCGGTAACCCTCGAAGATGCGCAGCGACCCGTCGTCCATGCGGACCGGGATGGCGACTTGTAGCGTGGCACGCGGATGCCGGAGCTTCTCCAGCGCCTCCGGATCGATCGCGGCGTGTTGACTGGCGGCGTCCAGCCGTCGGAGCGCGTCCTGAAAAAGACCGGCGCCGGTTGACTCGCCCACCCGCGAGCCTCCTTGAGGGAAGGTAGCCGAGACGGCGCTCTCGCGCGCCTTCGCCGGGATTGTCTCAAGTTCGAGGCGAGACTTCAAACGGGCGCCGCTCGTCCGTCCCTGACCGGCTTTCAGCCTTCATCTTCGGCGAGCGTCGGTTATCCTGGGGTCGGCCGGACGGCCCTTTTTCCCGTCCTGCCGTTGCGGGTCATTGGCCCGCCGATGGCGCATGATCACCCGCTATGACGCGATCTATCTGGCGGCGGCCCCCGTCGGATTGCCCTATCTAGCCTGGCGTTGGGCCCGGCGCGGGAAGTATCGCCGCAGCGCGCCGGGGATGCTGGGGCGCCATCTGCCGCGGGGCGAGGCGGCGCGTCCCTTCCAGGCCGGCTCGGTCTGGATCCATGCCGTTTCCGTCGGAGAGGTGGCCGCGGCGCGGGCGATCGAGCCGGGTCTGCGGGGATTGTTCCCGCGGTGGCCGTTCGTCGTGAGCACGGTGACCGAGACGGGCCAGGAGGCGGCGCGGCGCTCGCTGCCGGGCGTGGAAGCTTTTACGTACTTTCCCGCCGATCTTTCCTGGAACGTCGCCCGGTATCATCGAGCGTTCCGGCCGCGCGTCATCTTCATCCTCGAATCGGAGATCTGGCCGAATTTTCTGCTCGTCTCGCGGCGGGCCGGAACCCCCGTCTTCCTCGTCAACGGTCGCCTCTCCGATCGCTCGTTTCCCCGGTATCGGCGCTTCCGGGATTGGTTTCGTCCGGCCTTCGAGGCTTTTGCCGGTTTGTGCGTCCAGACGGAGGAAGACGCCCGGGGGTTCCGCGCTCTGGGCTTCCCGGAGGAAAAGGTGCGCGTCACGGGCAACGTGAAGTTCGACCTGCCGACGCCGACGCTCACCGACGAAGAACGCCGGGCCGCCCGTCGCGCTTTCGGCATCAACGCGGCCGATCCGGTCATCGTCGCCGGCTCGACGCATCCCGGGGAGGAAGAGACCGTCCTCAACGCCTTTCAACGCCTGCGCGAGGACCACCCCCAGGCTCGCTTGATCCTCGTCCCCCGGCATCCGGAACGGTTCGAGCCGGTGGCCGAGCTCTGCCGGGCGTGGGGGTTCGCCACGGAACCGGCCAGCCGTCTGAGTTCCGGATCGCCCGTCGATCGCGGGCCGGAGATCGTCGTCTTGGATCGGATGGGGGAGCTCGCCCGGGCTTACGGGCTGGGCGACGTGGCGATCGTGGCGGGGAGCTTCGGCAACGTCGGGGGCCACAATTTGCTCGAAGCCGCGGCGCACGCGATCCCGGTTGTGTATGGCCCGAACATGGCAAATCAGCGGGAGATGGCCGCGTTATTCGCTGCGGCCGCGGCGGGCACGCAGGTCCGCGCCGCAGAGCTGGGGGCCACGCTCCTCCGGCTGCTGAACGACCCGGAACTGCGCCGCGCCGAGGGGCTCAAGGCGCGCCGGGTCGTTGAGATCAATCAGGGAAGCGCCGGCCGGGCGATCGAGGCCGTTCGGGGCTGGCTCAGAGCCTCCGGCGCGCTTCCGGCGGCCGAGGCGGGGTCGGCTTAGGCGAAGTCGGAGGCCGGGGGTCAATTGACTTCCGATGACGAGAACGGGATTCTCGTCCCGAACCTAACGCGTAGCCGGGACGCTTCCGTGGCCTTCTAGACTAACGTTTTTGAAAGGTTCCCGGAGGGGGGTTCCGCCTCCAGGGAGGAGCTTGCCATGCTTGTCTCGCCAAGAACGCGACGCGGGCGAAATCTGTTCCGCGTGTGGGCCTTGACCGGGCTGATCGCCGGGACGGCCCTCCTCGCCCGCGCCGAATGTCGTGGCGCAAGAGGTGGTCTATATCGTGGAACGCGGCGCTTTTTCCGATGCGTGGGGCGCGGCGTCGGCCGCGCGGAGAGCGACGACACTGGCCGATCCCAAGTCGGTCATCCTCGAGGTGTCGAACACGATCGAAGGGCCGATCTAGGCGTCGAACGGACGGATCCGATGCCATCATCTTTAGCTATCAAGTCAAGGAGGTCGTTTACGATGACGAAGATATGGTGTGCCCTTATGTTGATCGCCTTCTCCCCGGCGGTCCGCGCGCGCGGAGAGGGCTCCGCTCCCGCCCTCAAGGTTGATCTCAAGGTCTATCGCGTGATGACGAGCGTCAGCGGGACCAGTTCCCAGCGGCTTGAGGCCCCGCCCGGTGTGTTCCATGAGGCGGACCTTCAGTTCGGCCTCTCGCGTGGAGCACACGACGCCTATGACGTGCATCTGGTCATGAAGGGGGATCAACTGACCTGGGACGGGGAAGCCGAGCCCGACCACGAGGCCATCAAGGGACTCGCGGCGGGATCGATGACGATCGGCCCGGCGGCGCCCGGCGCGATCAAGATCGTGGAAGCCGATCCGCCGGAGTATTTCGAGCGCGCGCCGGACGGGTCTTATAAGCTCAAGACGATCGAGCGCGAGACCGGCGTGCGGCTGACGCTTAAGTGGGACCCCGAACGCGGGCCGTCCACCATCGGCTTCAGCGATTTCGTCTTTGAGAGCGTGATCGCGACCGGGCGCAAGCCGCTTGCCGGCGTTTCGCTCGACGTCGGCGAGCCGATCCTCGACGTTCGCCGCATCCAGGGGCCGTTGGCGTGCCGCCCGGACGAGTGGTTCGGCATGGCCTATGAGGTCCCCTCGCAGGGAAGGCTTTACGTGTTCCTGAAGGCCGCGCGGAGCGGGCCGATGCCGCCTTCGGAGTCGGCCGGACGATTCAGATGAAGTCATTGATGAGGTTTTCGAGCATCTCCTGGCGTCCGCTGGGGTTGAATTCCGGCGTCGAGCCCAGCCGGAGGGCATGGGCCTCGACCTCTTCGAGCGTCGCCTTGCCCGATTCGATTTTCCGGCCCAGCTCCGCATCCCACGAGGCGTAGCGTCGCCGGCGGAATTCCTCCAGCCGGCCATCCTCGCGGAGGCGCCAAGCGACCTTGAGCCCGCGCGCGAAGGCGTCCATCGCGCCGATATGGGCGTGGAACAGGTCCTCCGGCTCGAGCGATTCCCGACGGACGCGCGCGTCGAAATTAAGCCCGCCCGGAGCGATCCCGCCGTTGCTCAGCACGGCCATCATGATGAACGTCGTCTCGTAGAGATTGGTCGGGAATTCGTCGGTGTCCCAGCCCAGGAGCAGGTCGCCGACGTTGGCGTCGATCGAGCCGAGCATGCCTCGCGCGAGGGACCATTCGAGTTCGTGGCGCATCGAGTGGCCGGCGAGCGTGGCATGGTTGGTTTCGAGGTTCAGTTTGAACTCCCGTTCCAGGCCGTATTCGCGGAGAAAGCCGACGGCCGCCGCGGCGTCGTAATCGTACTGATGCTTCATCGGCTCGCAGGGTTTGGGTTCGATCAGCAGTTGCCCCTGAAAACCCAGGCGCCGCTTGTAATCGACGGCCATGCGCAAGAGCTGGGCCATGTGATCCTGTTCCCGCTTCAGGTCGGTGTTGTTGAGGTTCATGTATCCTTCGCGGCCTCCCCAGAAGACGTAACCCGCCCCGCCCAGCCGATGCGTGACCTCCATCGTCTTGCGGATCTGGGCCGCCGCGAAGGCGAAGCTGTCGAGGAAGGGCGAGGTCCCCGCCCCTTGGTTGTAGCGCGGATGGGAAAAAAGGTTGGCCGTCCCCCAGAGAAGCCGGACGCCCGTTTCCTTCTGCCATCGGGCCAGATGTTCGGCCATTTGATCCAGGCGCTCGTGGGATTCGGCGAGCGTGCGGCCTTCCGGAGCCACGTCCCGGTCGTGGAAGCAATAGAACGGCGCGCCGAGCTTGTCGCAGAACTCAAAGAGCGCCTCGGCCCGATCCACGTGGGCTTTTATCGAGAGGTCCGTCAGCGACCAGGGGCGGCGATGGCAGCCGGGCCCGAACGGATCGGCGCCGGAGCCGCGGATCGTGTGCCAGAAACAGACGGCGAACCGCAGATGCTCGCGTAGCGTCCGATCGCCAAGGACTTCATCCGGGTCATAGTGGTGAAAGGCAAGGGGGTTGCGGCTGGTTCGTCCCTCGTAGGCGACTCTTTTGATTTGCGGGAAGAAACGGTCCATCGGGATAATCCCTCGCTCAGGAAGTCAGGCGCGCCGGGCCGGCGGAACGTTTCGGCCGGGCGCTCGCCTGTCGAGCGAAGCCCGGACGATTCGGGGCCGGCGGCGCCGATTATCCCAGGCCGAGCCCCTCGGGCAAGGGAGTCATCGCCGTGAGCGCGGGAACCGACGAAGCAGCGACCTGGGCGGACCTTCAGCCCATCATGCAGTTTTCGATGTCGTACGCGCCGTCGCGCTGCCTGACGGCGGCGACGCAACTGGACGTCTTCTCGCGCATGGCCGAGGGTCACGCCACGGCCGAAGCCATCGCGCGGGCCGCGGGCGTTTCCCCACGGGGGGGGCGGATGTTGCTCGACGCCCTGGCCGCCTTTGGGGTTATCCGCAAAGCCGACGGGCGCTACCGATTGACGCCCGCCGCCGAGCGATTTCTCGTGCGCGGCCGGCCCGATTACGTCGGCTCGATGTGGGAGGCCGACGGCCTCTGGGAGGCGTGGGGCCACCTCGCCGAGGCCGTCCGGACGGGGCGGCCGCGCGTGGCCGTCGAACAGAAGGACAAGGCCGAGCAGTTTTTCCCGGCGCTTGTTCGCAGCCTGCACGTTATGAATCGGCCGATCGCCGAACGCGCGGCCGAGGTTCTGCTCCCGGGCTCCGCGGGCCGCGGGTCGCGGATCATCGACGTGGCGTGCGGCTCAGGCGTATGGGGGATCGCGCTGGCCGAAGCCGACCCCCAGGCGAAGGTCACGTTTCAAGATTTTCCCGGGATTCTGGCGATCACGCGGGAATATGCGGCCCGACACGGCGTGACGAACCGGAGCGAATTTGCCGCGGGCGATTTGCGGGCGTTTGACTTCGGCGAGGGCCGATTTGACCTCGCCATCCTCGGCAATATCGTCCATTCGGAGGGGGAACGCTCTTCGCGCGAGCTTCTCGGCCGGCTCCGCCGGGGGCTTCGGTCCGGCGGGCGTGTCGCCATTATCGACATGGTGCCGGACGAGGCGCGGACCGGCCCCCCCTTCGCCCTCGTGTTCGCCGTCAATATGCTGGTTCACACCACCGAGGGAGACACGTTCACGCTCGGCGAGTACACCGCCTGGCTCAAAGCCGCCGGATTCGCAACCGTGGAGACGGCCGACATCGGCTCGCATTCGCCGATGATCATTGGCCGCGTCGATCGATGAATCGAGAAGACAGCCACCAAGGCGCAAAGACTTGTAGAGACTCAGCCAGGGGGCGCGCCTGACGGGATCGCGATGACGGTCCCGGCGCTTGTTCGGGTCCTCGTTACTTCGTATCCGCGCGCCTTCGTGATGAGGCTTTAATTCTCCCCTACGGAGACGCGGGGCGATCCGGAGCGGCGGCGGCGCCGGCGGCGGTCTGTGAGCGCTGAAACTCGCTCGAACTCGGCAACGTCTGCAGAAAGAACGGATGGCCGTGGGGCTGGGCGTCGTCGAACTTGCCGACGAGGCGCCCCTTCTCGATTTTGTACCCGAGGCGTTCGTCGGCGATGACGACGTGAGTCCAGCCGAGCAGCATCTCGTCATCGGTCCAGGGACCGTAACGCACCCAGGCGCGCGCGTCGGGGTTGGCTGGGTTCTTGTCGGAGTTGTCCCAATGGGCCGTGACGTGAATCTTCGTCCCCTTGGGCAGGAAGATCGGCTCGGCCAGCACGTAGTTGGATTGCCAATTGAAATCGTAACGGGGGATGGCGGTGATCAGTTTGCGGGAGCCGTCGGGCAGGATGCCTTCCATCGTGAAGTCTTTCCCCCGCAGGTGCATGTGAACGCCGCTGGTCATCGCCACGAGGTCGTGCAGGATCGTCACCTCATCCTCCAGCCCCCAATTCGGATCCCCGGGGGGGATGGCGATGGCGTTGGTGTCGGTGCCGACGACGCGGACCAGCTTGTCGATTCGCCCCTCGGCGAACCTGACGCCGAACATCAAATGATCGGTCGCCTCTTCCTCCAAACCGACGTAATGGACCTGGATCGCGAGGCTTGAGCCGGCGGGGATGCGATAGGCCATCGCCTCGGGGTAGGTCATGGGCCGGCTGCCCGGCAGGTAGCTGCCGATGTAATCGCCCCCTTGCAGGACCGCGCGCGCGATCAGGCCGCCGGCCGGAGCGTCCTCCAGCGATTGCGGCGAGCGAACCAGATTGGCGTGATGAAACGCTTTCGGGACGCGCGGACGAATCTCCCAACCGGAGATGTAGAGGTCGTCCTTCAGATCGACGTGGAAGGTAATGCACTGATAGGGAACCTCGGCCTGGTTGGCGGGGATGGTGAAGTCCCGCTTGGCGTGAAAGATGAGGTCCGGCTCGCCCATCGCCCAGCCTTCAATGAACCGCGGAGCGGCGGGAAGGTCCGCGGGATCCCCCGCCGGGGCGCCTTGATCGACCCAGCGAACGATCGTGGCGATCTCGGCGCGCGTGAGGCTCCGGTCGTTGGCGTAGCGCACAAGGGAGGAATCGGCGTGCCAGGGGGGCATCTTGCGCGTGGCGACGACCTCTTTGATCGACTTCGCCCAGGGTCGCGCCGAGGCGTAATCCAGGAGCGACATCGGCGCGATCTCCCCGGGCCGATGACAGCTCACGCACCGAGCGTAGAAGATCGGAGCGACGTCCCGGCTGAACGTCGGGCGATCGACTTCAGCGCCGATGGCCGAGAGGGCGACGGCCGCCGTCGCCAAGGCCGGCAATCGAAAACGCATCGCGCGTTCTCCTTTCTTGAGAGCCCATCGACGCCTTCGGCCTCCGCCGTTTAAGGGCCGGGGGCCTCGGCCGCCGTCCGTCAACATTGAAAGGCCGTCGCCCCCTGGATTTTTTGCCGGGGGGCGGCGGCCTCGGCGCCGTGGCCGTTGCCGTCCGCCGGGGATGGAGGCCGCCGGCCGTTTCCACCGCGCCGGGGCGTCCCGGCGGACGGCTGGCTCGAGGAGGGGGTTGAAAGGCCCAGCCAGCGTTTGAGGTTGAAATAGAAACGGACGGCGCGGCTGCCCTGAAAACGAGCCACCTGACCCTTGAGCGCGGCGATTTCGTGGGCCATTTGCTCCTCGCGCGCGCGCCGGAAGATGCGCGTGCCCGGCAGATAGGTGGCTTCGATGAGCGAATCCGAGATCGATTCGAGGATTTCCGGATGTTCGCGCAGGAACGAGTCCCGCGCCATCGCCCGGATCGAATCTTTGCCGAGCTTGTGATGGAACTGCGTCAGCGAATGCACGGCCATCCAGAAGCGCTGCGCGGGCGATTGCTCTACGACGGCGGCGTTGCGGCCCTGGAGGAGGTGCGTGAGGACGCCTTCGCGCTGGGCGCGGTCTGTGATGGGGTAATTGCGATAAAACGTGAGCGGATTGACCGTTTGCAGGGCGAAGCCGGGCGGCAGCGCCAACAAAAGCTCCAGCGTCTCCAGGTTATCGGCTTCGGTCTCGAAGGGGTTGGCCCCGATCAGGTCGAGGATGAGCGGAATGCCGGCCCCCATGATGAGCTCGGCGGCCTCGGTGACGCGCCGGGTCGGCGAGTTCCGATGGTAATCCTCCTGAAGCGTGCGCTGGCTGCCGCTCTGGAGACCCATGACGATGAAGTCCACGCCGGCGCGCTTGAGATCGGCCACCAGCTCCGGCTTGCAGAAGGCCGGGTAGGTGTAACACCAGAAGGGCAAGCCGACGCGCTCGGGGTACTTGTCGGCGAACTCGCGGACCCAATCCCGCCGCGTGCCGAAGACGTCGTCGAAGAACTCGATCGCGCGGACGCCCGGCTGCCGCTCCAGATGGCGCTCGATCTCGGCCAGAACGTTGTCGACTGACCGCATCCGGACGTAATCCTTGTTGCCGTAGAGGTCCCGATACATGGCGTTACAGCAGAAGGTGCAGGCGTAGGGGCAGCCGCGCGTGGCCATGATCGGGAAGTTGCGTTCCAGATGGCTGCCGGTCGGGATCGCTCCGGCGTGAACTCGCCCGCCGCTGATCCAGTACTTGTCCCGCGGCTCGAAGTCGCCCCAGGCAAGCGCGTCGAGGTCCTGAATCAACGGCCGGACGTCGTTGCGATGGATCGCCTCTCCCTCGCGCACCCAGAGGTTCGGCACGTCGGTGAAAGTCTGGCCGCCCGCCAGCCGACGCGTCAGATCGAGCATCGCCCCTTCCCCCTCGCCGACGCAGACGATGTCGGCCGAGGCGATGGCGAGGTCCGGGTTGGCCGTCACGTCCACGCCCCCCCAGATGATGCGCGCCGGGGTCGCCTTGCGGAGAAGCGCCGTCACGCGCTCGGCCAGACCGAAGAAATTCGACGTGTAGCCGAGACCGATCAGATCAGGTTGAAGCTCGGCCACCAGACGGAGCAGCGCGCTGAAGTCGCGCGCGGGAACGCTCGCCGGAGGGACGTGATAGCCGTCGGGGTCTCCCTCGCCCGCGCTGCCGTGCATTTCCGGAAGCGAATGCAGGTAAGCAATGCCGACCTGGTGCCCTTCGGCCTTGAGCGTGGCCGAGAGGCTGCGAATGCCCAGGCACCATTCGTCATAGAGCGAAACAAAAATCACGCGCATGGCGGGGGGAGCCTCGACCGGTCAGCTTACGGCTCCTCCGGCGGAGGGTCAAGCCTGAACCCCCCCGCCCGTCCTTCCTTGAGCCGGGCGCCGGCGGCGCGTCGGGCGGCTCAGGTGAACATCCCCTTGACCGGATGGGGACGATAAGGCTCTTCCAGGGCGGCGATCTCGTCGGGGGAAAGTTGGAGGTCGACGGCGGCGAGGGCCTCCCGAAGATGCTCCGGCCGCGTGGCGCCGATGATGGGGGCGACGACGGCGGGCTTGGACAAGAGCCAGGCGAGCGCCACGGCCGCCGGAGGCTCGCCGCGCTGAGCCGCCACCGTCCGGACGGCCTCGACCACGTCCCAATCGCCGGGCTGGTCGTAGAGGGCGGGCGTAAAATCGTCGCTGGCGGCTCGTGGCGTCGAGGCGCGGTCGTCGAGCCGTTGCCGCGCGCCCGCCAGCAAGCCGCGGGCGAGCGGCGACCACGGAATCACGCCGATCCCTTCCTCTTCGCAGAGCGGCATCATCTCCCGCTCTTCCTCGCGGTAGATGAGGTTGTAGTGGTTCTGCATGGTGACGAATCGGGCCCAGCCGTGGCCCTCCGAGAGGCCGAGCGCCTTGGCGAATTTCCAGGCGGGCATCGAGCTGGCCCCGATGAACCGCACTTTGCCCTGACGCACCAACTGATCCAGGGCGGCGAGCGTTTCCTCCAGCGGCGTTCGCGGGTCCGCCCGATGAATCTGATAGAGATCGATCGTCTCGACGCCCAGCCGTTTGAGGCTCGCCTCGCAGCCTTGAACGACGTGCTTGCGTGAGAGGCCCCCCATGTTTGGCCCCTCGGCCATGGGGAAGCGGACCTTGGTCGCCAGGACGATCTCCTCCAGGCGGCCGAATTCTCGCAGCGCCTTGCCGGTGACCTCTTCGCTGACGCCGAGGGAATAGATGTCGGCCGTGTCGAAGAAGTTAATTCCGCCTTCAATGGCCAGCCGAAAGAAGGGGAGCGCATCGGCTTCGTCCAGCACCCAAGGCCGCCAGCGAGAGCTGCCATAGCTCATGCACCCCAGACAAATCCGCGAGACCCGGACGCCGGTCCGGCCCAGCATGGCGAACTTCATTTTTGACCTCCGTTGCCGCCTCGGAATCCCCGGCCAAAGGCCCCGCGCGGGCCAGCCAGCGTACTCCGCTCCTCCGGGGCCGTAAAGCGCCGCCTGAGCGCGGCCGGTCCCGGTTGACACGGTTTCGGGGGGTCTGGCAGAATGCCTCAGGTTGGTCAGGGCGCGTGGATTGTGTTCCATGGGCCGAGGTCACGGGCGCGTGTTGGCCGGGAGGGGCAGGGGTGCTTGCCTCAGATGTAGTCCGCCGCAATAACCGTTCCGTTGTCACGATCGAACCCGATCGGACGGTGCTGGAGGCCATCCAGCTTCTGGTCAAGGAGCGGATCGGGGCGTTGCTCGTTCGGGGGCCCGATGGGGAGATCGCGGGGATTATCACCGAGCGGGACATTCTGAGGGAATCGGCCGACGCGAACAAGCGACTGGGGGAAACCCGGGTGGCCGAGGTGATGACGACCCGGTTATTGACCGCCGGGCCCGGCCAGACGATCACGGAGCTTTTGTCGGTCATGACCCGTCATCGCGTTCGCCATCTGCCGATCCTGGAGGCGCAGAACCTGGTCGGCATGGTCTCGATCGGCGATCTGGTGAAGGCGCAACTGGATCAAATGGCCGACGAAAATCGCCATCTGCGCCAATATATCCAAGGGGAACGCGCTTGAGGGGCTATCCCCCGGTTTATTCCTGAGGGTCGGTCACCGCGGCCTCAGCCGGTCGCGGACGTCGAGCGGCGCCTCAGTCGACGCGTCGTTTCTCCTTATGTCGGGTTGGGGATCGCTCGCTCGGCGGCGGCGCTCACGGGAGACGGCGGCGACTTAGGCGATGAAACTCATGACGTTCCGGCGCGGGGCGGAGGTTCGCGCGGGCGCCGTCGTCGACATTCACGTCATCGATCTGGTCCAGGCGGCCAAGGCCCTCGGCGTGGGCGCCCTTCCGGCCTCCCTTCGCCTGATCCTTGAGGGGGGAGCCCCCGCCTTGGGCCGGGCGGCCAAGACCGTGCGACGGGCCCAGGGTCGGCTGGGACAATCGGCCCGCGGCGGCCAACGCCGCCCCGCCTGGGCCATCCCGTTGCAGGAGGCGGAGCTGGCCCCGCCGATCCCGGACCCGGAGAAGATCATCTGCATCGGCCAGAATTACCGGGATCATTGTCAGGAACATGGGGTCGAACCCCCCAAGACGCCGATCTTCTTCACCAAGTTCGCCTCGACGCTGACCGGCCCCGCGTCGCCGATCCTCCTGCCGCCGGAGAATCTCTCGCGCCAGGTGGACTTCGAGGTCGAGCTGGCTTTCGTCATCGGCCGGGGCGGAAAACGCATCAGCCGCCAGACGGCGCTCGGCCACGTCGCCGGCTATATGGTGCTCAATGACGTTTCGGCCCGCGACCTGCAATTCGCCGACCGGCAGTGGACGCGCGGCAAGTCGCTCGACTCGTTCGCTCCCTGCGGCCCCTGGCTCACGACCGCCGACGAGGCGCCCGACCCCCATCGGCTGCGGCTCTGGCTCAAGCTCAACGGTCGGACCATGCAGGAGAGCACCACGGCCAATCTGATTTTCGATATCCCCTATCTCATCGAATACATCTCCCGTGGCCTGACGTTCCGCCCGGGGGACATCGTCTCGACGGGAACGCCCGCCGGGGTCGGAATCTTTCGCAAGCCCCCCGTGTCGCTCAAGCCCGGCGACCTGGTCGAGGCGGGCGTCGAGGGCTTGGGAGAACTGCGCAACCCCTGCCGTCGGGACCGGCGTTAGACCGGAGGGGGGAGACCCCGCGCCGACATGCGCGGACGGGCGCGGACTTCGGGGGGGTTATGGTAAAATCACGAGGTTTCGGCCGTGGCGGGCGGCCGGTCGAGGCCGAGGATGATCGTCATCGTCGATTACGGCTCCGGCAATCTCCGGAGCGTCTCCAAGGCGCTCGATCATCTGGGCGCGCCTAATGAAGTCTCGGCCGACCCGCGGCGGATCGAGCGCGCCGACCGATTGATCCTCCCCGGCGTCGGCGCCTTCGGCGCCTGCGTTGAGGGCGTCCGCGCCGGCGGCTTCGAGCCCGCGCTCCGGCAGTTTCTCGCGACGGGCCGGCCGTTCCTGGGCATCTGCGTCGGCATGCAGATTCTGGTCGAGACGAGCGAAGAATCCCCCGAAGCGCGCGGGCTTGCGGTGCTCCGGGGTCATTGCCCTCGATTTCGGGGCGAGCTCAAGGTGCCCCACATGGGATGGAACGAGGTCAGGCGTAACGGTCGGGCCTCGCGACTCCTGGCCGGCGTCCCCGATGGGGCTTACTTCTATTTTGTTCATTCCTATCATATCGAACCCGCCGCCGACGAGAGGGGGCACGTCGTCGCCTGGTGCCACTATGGCCGCGCCTTCCCCGCGGTCTATGAGCGCGAGCACGTCTTCGCCACTCAATTCCACCCCGAAAAGAGTCAGGAGTGGGGGCTCAAGCTCCTCAATAACTTTGCTCGCCTTTAAATCCCGACCCGGGGGCGGCGGCCGAGCGCGGGCGAGGACCGGCTTGAGGAGGGCCCCGTGAAGCGCCCCCCCGCCGCAGCCCGGCTCCGGATCCTGACGCCCGCCACCACGGCCAATCTGGGGCCGGGATTTGACTGCCTGGGCCTGGCGCTCGATCTCTTCAACGAGTTCCGCCTGGCGCGACGATCGGGGCGCGGCCATCGATGGATCGGCCGGGGGACCTGCGCTCATTTGACGACGGGGACGACCTTCTTTCGGGCCTATCGTCGAGTCTGCCGCCTGGCCGAGGCGCCGATGCCGGCCCTGGAGGTCGAGGTGATCGGCCGGATCCCGGTCGGGCGCGGACTCGGGTCTTCGGCCACGGCCATCGTTGCCGGCGCGCTTGCCGCCAACCTTCATCTTGGAGGGCCGCTCTCTCCGGAGGAGCTGCTCTTGACCATGGCCCGGCTGGAGGGGCATCCCGACAACGTCGCGGCCGCCTTTCTGGGGGGATTGACGGCGGCCAGCCTGGACGGCCCGTCGCTGATGGTCCACGCCTATCGGCCGCACCCCGTCTGGCGCGTCGTCGTTCACGCCCCGGATTATGCGCTGCCCACGGAGCAAGCGCGGCGGGCCTTGCCCGCTCAGGTTCCCCATCGAGACGCCGTCTTCAATTTGAGCCGCGTCCCGCTTCTGATCGATGCGATCGTGGCGGGCGAGGCCGAACCCTTGCGGTGGTTGATGACGGACCGCCTCCACGAGCCTTACCGCCGTCGGTTCGTCCGAGACTACGCCCGGCTGAGGGCACGGGCCGTGGAGGCGGGGGCCGCCGGAGTTTTCCTCAGCGGGGCCGGCCCCAGTTTGGCCGCCTTCTGCCATGGAGAATCGACGGCGCGGAAGGTGGCGGCGGCGATGTCGGCGGGCGGGAGAAAACGCGCCGGCCACGCTCAGACGCTGCTGCTCAGGCTCGCGCGGGGCGGGACGGCCGTCCGAGGCTGACGCTCCCCCTGAGCTGGCTCAACTCGCGGCGGCTTCGATCGCGGAGCCTTCCGACGGCCGGATCAGGTTCATGAAGTAGCGTTCCAGCGTCATGGGAGCGCCGCTCGGGGCTGCTCCGATCTGGCGGAGCCGATTCAACAGGGGAGCGAGGGGCTCATCGGCGATCTTGCGCCCCTGGTGAATGACGAGTATCCGATCGCACAGCTCCTCAACCTCGTGGAGCTCGTGCGAAGAAAAGAAGATCGTTTTGCCCCGGCGTTTCAGGTCCAGGAGCGTCTCTCGCAGATCGTAACGGCCTACGGGATCAAGCCCGGAGGAAAGCTCATCGAAAATCAGCAGGTCGGGATCGCTGATGATGGCCTGGGCGATGCCGACGCGCTGCTGCATCCCCTTGGAGAAGTTCTTGATGAGTTTCTCCCCCTGGCCTTCCAGCCCCACGCGGGCCAACAGCTCCGGAATCCGCCGTTTGAGTTCGCGGCGGCTCAGGCCGTGGAGCCCGCCATAGAGTTCCAACACCTCGCGCGCCTTCATGAAGGGATAATAGAGCGTCACTTCGGGCAGATAACCGATCCGCCGGCGGGATTGAACGCTGCCGGCGGGCAGGCCAAAGACGCTCACACTCCCGGCCGACGGGAACACGAACCCCATCAAGACCTTGATGGTGGAACTTTTGCCGGCGCCGTTGGGGCCGATGAACCCGACGGTCTCCCCTTCGGCGACGGTGAAGCCCAGCCCCCGGACGGCCTCGGTGCGTCGCGGGCCTCGACCGTAGGCCACGCAGAGATCCGAGACGGCAATGATCGTCGAGCTCATGGCTCAAGCGTCTGGAGAAGGGGGGCCCGGCTCAGACAAGGTGTTTCCTCTCCCAGGCTTTGAGCGTGTTCCGCATCAGCATGGCGATCGTCATGGGGCCGACCCCACCCGGCACCGGCGTGATCGCCCCGGCCTTCTCCTTGACCGCTTCAAAGTCAACGTCGCCCACGATCCGGTAGCCGCGCGCGGCCTTGGGGTCCTCGACCCGATTGATCCCGACGTCGATGACCGTGGCCCCCGGTTTCACCATATCGGCCGTGACGAAGCGCGGCTGACCGATGGCGACGATCAGAATATCGGCCGTCGAGCATTCAGCGGCCAGGTCCCACGTCCGCGAGTGGCAGACCTTGACCGTGGCGTCCCCGCCCGGCCCTTTCTGAAGGAGCAGGAGCGCCATCGGCGTCCCGACGATATTGGAGCGCCCGACAACGACCGCCTTGCGCCCCTCGGTGGGGATGTCGTAGCGGAGCAACAGCTCCCGGCAGCCGAGCGGCGTGCAGGGGATGAAGTCCGGCATCCCGATCGCCAGCCGACCCATGTTGATCGGGTGGAAGCCGTCGACGTCCTTCTCGGCCCGGACGCGCAGGAGGACCTCCATCTCGTCCAGATGCGGCGGCAACGGAAGCTGGCAGAGAATGCCGTCGATCCGCGGGTCGGCGTTGAGCTCATCGATCAGGAACATCAACTCCTCGCGCGTCACCGTGGCCGGGACCTGATGAACGACCGAGTGAAAACCCGCCCCACGCGCGGCTTCCCGCTTGCCGCGGACGTAGCTCTGACTGGCCGCGTTATCCCCCACCGTCATGAGCGCGAGTCCCGGCGGCCGCAGCCCCGTCGCCGTCAATCGTCGGACCCGATCGGCGACTTCGGCACGAATCGATTCGGCCGTGGCCTTACCGTCCAGGATGCGGGCCGTCATCCCACCATGGCGGCCAACAGCCTCCGGGCCGCCTCCTTTTCCAGGGGGCTCGCGCCCGCGGTCGGGCCGACGCACGAAGGGCAGCCCGCCGCGCACGGACAGCGCTCCACGATCTCCAGGGCGGCGCGCCAGATCTGCCGGTCCAGGCCGAAGGCCCGCCGCGCCAGGCCGATCCCGCCGCGAGAGCGGTCGTAGAGGTAAATCGTCGGGCGGCCGTCGTGAGGCGCGCGGACCATGGGCAGCGTGGCGAGGTCGCGCGGGTCGCTCATCACGTGGAACGCGACGACGTTGTGCAGCAACCAGGCCAGTCCGTGCAACGCCCCGCCCATTTCCAGCCGTTCGCTCAAGGTCGGCTGGCCGCGGAGCCAGGCTTCCGTCTCCGGCCGGAACGTCCACCAGGCGGACTCGGTCTGGATCTCGTTCTCCTCCAGGTTGATGTCGCCGTAGCCGATGCTTTCGTGGGTTTCGAACTTCACTTTCTTGAATTTGGGGACGATCGTCGTGACGCGGACGGCGCCGAAACAGCGGGCCTCCAGCGGGGCGAAAGCCTCGCCGCCCGGGCCCATTGGGTCCGGCTCGACGTGATCGACGTGAAGAACCTTGAGATCGGATTTGGCGATTGCCTCAGTATAGTAGTCGGCCTCGATTTCCCGCACGTAAGCCCGCCGCCGATTCCAGTCCAGCTTGTCCACGTAATAAGTGCGTCCCTGATGCAGATAAATGGCCTGCTCATGGATGAGGAGCTGAGCCGAGTCGAAATCCACCTCGGCGAGGGCGCGCCCTTCGTCGCTCGTATTGTGGACGATGAAGTTTTCCGGCGTGGCCGTCCTGAGAGGGACGCCTTCGGCCGGATAGGCCTCGGCGGACCAGTAAACCCGACCTTCGCTGCGCCGGGCGATGTTCTTCTCGACCAGGTTATCCACCAGCGCCGTCGGCGGACGCGCTCCGAAGGGTTCGCCTTCTTCCATCGGCAGCTCGTGGAGGGCGCACATCAGGTGGCTGGCCAGAATGACCACGTTGTCGGGGTTCAGGATGCCTTCCTCGGGCGTCGAGCCGAAGAAGAACTCCGGGTGCGCCATCAGGTACTGATTGAGCGGAGAGGAGTCCGCGACCAGGATGGTGACCGCCGTTTGAAGCTGACGGCCCGCGCGGCCGGCCTGCTGCCAGGTGGAGGCGATCGTACCGGGATAGCCGGTCAGGATCGCCACTTGAAGCGCGCCGATGTCGATCCCCAGCTCCAAGGCGTTAGTCGAGACCACGCCCAGCACGTCGCCTCGCTTGATCCCTTGCTCGATGCGGCGGCGCTCCTGCGGCAGATAGCCGCCGCGATAAGCGGCGATCCGACCCGGGTCGCGATGCAGGCGCGCCTGACCCCGCTTGAGGTAATTGGCGAGGATTTCCACCCGATTGCGCGACCGCGCGAAGACGATCGTCTGAACCTCCCGCTCCAGAAAGCGCATCGCCAGCCGCCGGGCCTCGTTGATCGAAGACGCCCGGATGCCCAGCTCCGCATTGACCACCGGCGGGTTGTAAAAGATGAACACCCGCTCGCCCCGGGGGGCGCCGTTGGCGTCAATGACGCGGAATGGGGCCTCGACCAGCCGCTCGGCCATCGGCCCGGGGTTGGCGATCGTCGCCGAGCAACAAACGAACGTCGGCCGGGACCCGTAAAAGGCGCAGAGCCGCTTCAAGCGCCGCATGACGTTGGCCACGTGCGAGCCGAAGACGCCGCCGTAATGGTGCATCTCGTCGATGACGACCGTCTCTAGGTTCTCGAACAGCCGAATCCATTTGGTGTGATGCGGCAGGATGCCCGCATGCAGCATGTCGGGGTTGGTGAGGACGACCTGGCCGGCGGCGCGGATGGCGGCCCGCGCCGAGGTCGGCGTATCCCCGTCGAACGTGTAAACCTTGATCTCCCGATTCAGCGCCCGGCTGAGATCATAGAGGTTTCCATATTGATCGTGGCCGAGGGCTTTGGTCGGAAACAGGTAGAGGGCCCGGGCCGATGGGTTGCGGATCAAGCGCTCCAGCACCGGCACGTTGTAACAAAGCGTCTTGCCGGAAGCCGTCGGCGTAACGACGACCACGTTCTCTCCCCGCAGATGGGCCGCGACCGCCTCGGCCTGATGCGTATAGAGTTGCTCGATCCCCCGCGCTCGAAGCGCTTGGACCAGCGTGGAGTCCAGCTCGGCCGGGAAGGAGGCGTAGCGCGCCGGTCGAGCCGGGAGCGTCTCCACGTGAACGATCTGGCGGCGCAGCCGGGGATGGGCGCGAAGTTGGTCCAGGACGTCCTGGATCGCGGTCGAGGCGGAAAGCGTCGTCATCTCTGGAGGCGAAAGGGTCGGAGCCAGGCGCGGGTCCGACGGCTCGGATTGTAGCCGCTCACCCGATGCTCCGCTAGGCCTATCCCCTCGTGGGAAAAGGGCTTGAACGGACGGGCGAGTCCGCCTAAAGTGCCTGGCGAAACGAAACCTGCTTCCGACCCCGCGGAGGGTCGGCATGGCTGCCCCCCACCCCTCTGTGCCCCCTTCTCAAGGTTTGATCCGTCAATCGGGCGTTCTTCTCCTCGTTGCGGGGCTCGCCTTCATCTTTGCGGCGCCCTACTTTCACACGCATAAAGAACCGCAGTTCCATTCGACGCCGTGTGCGATTTGTCAGGCGGTGGGTTTCGCCAAGGCCCTCCCGCCCGCTGAGGGTTGGCCCGCCGTTAAGCCGGCTCCGGCCGCGGCGCCGGTCGTCGGCGTCGTCTTCTCGCCTCATCACGATTACCGCCAGGCTCCTTCAGGGCGCAGCCCCCCCGCCCTCGTCTGAATCACTCTGTCGAGGTCCGATCCGCGCCGCCCCTGGGCGGACCGACGGCCGGCCGGCGGTCCGGTCCGCCGGGACGGCGCGACGAATCGGGTCCGAAGCGGCCCCTTCCCCCCCATGGAAGGGGGGCCCTGTCGATTCGGCCGACGAGGGAGGCGACAGATGATCCGAAATCGCATCACGGCGTTTCCCAAACCATGGATCCGGTGGGCGGCCTTGAGTTTGCTTGCACCGCTGAACGCCGCGCCACAAGACCCCATGAGCCCCGATGGCCTGGGCGACGCTTCGCTCCGTGCCCGGGTCCCCGATCCGGGCGTTCGTGAGCGCGCCGTCGCCAACGTCCGGCGGGAGCTGGTCCCCGCGTTGCCCCTGGTGGCGGCGGCGGCGCTCGCCCAGGACCCCCGTGAGGAAGCCATCGCGGCCGCGCGGCGCTCTCCCTGGGGATGGTTCCGCGAAGAGTTCATTGATCGGTTCAATCTGAAGGCCAGTCTCAATCTGGATTTCGTGGCGGGGTTCCTGGACGCTCGCGAGAAGGCGCACGAGGACGCCAAGCGGGCCTTCCTCCGCGAAGCGGAGCTGGCCCTTTCAGCCGACCTCACGCCGACCATCTGGCTGGACCTGTTCCTGGCTACCGAACGCGAGGGGGACGAATTCTTCTATGACCTGGAAGAGGGTTACCTGACGTTTCTCGCCCTGCCGTTGGGGCTTCAGGCCAAAGCGGGCAAGTTTCTGGCGGCCTTCGGCAAGGCCAACACGTACCATACCCACCAGCGGCCCTGGGTGGACTCGCCGCTGGCGTTGGAGGTCATGTTCGGCGAGGAGGGCCTGGCCGGGACGGGCGTCAGCGTCACCCGCCTCATTCCCAATCCCTGGAACGTTTTCAGCGAGCTAACGGTCGAAATCTTCGGGCTGGACAAGGACACGGCGCTGGCCGAGTTGCCCGGCCGCGGCGATGGGCAGGTGCTCCACTGGCGCAACGTCTTCGAACTGAACCCCGCGACGACCTTGGACCTGGGGCTCTCGGCGGCGCGGCTTTCCCTGCGCGAAGGGGGCCACGGCAAACTCATCGGGGCCGACGCCACGCTGCGCTGGCGGCCGCTGGATCAGGCGCTCTATCGCTCCCTCACGTGGCAAAACGAGTTTTACTTCCTCCGAAACGACCCCGACGACGTTGAGGATGAAGAGTTCTGGGGGGCCTATACGAGCCTTGAATATCAATTCTCGCGCCGGTGGTACGCCGGGCTGCGGCTGGACGCGGCGGAAATCCCGGAGCAGATCGACACGGCCTGGGCCATCGTCCCCTTCCTCACGTTCCGCCAGACTGAGCGCATCTACTGGCGGCTTCAATTCAATCACACCCGCCACGATCCTGAGATGGGGGATCGGGCGTCCAACGAGCTGCGGCTGCAAATGAATCTGAGCCTGGGCGTTCATCGCCCCCATCCGTATTGAGGCGGGTCAAGGAGGAGCGCTGATGGCCGATATCTCTCAAAAAGACGCCCGCCGCCGGGGCCGGGGCGGCCGGCGCCGGCTGCTGGGGGCCATCGTCGTCGGGCTGCCGGTTCTGGCCGCGGCTCGAACGATCAACATCGTCGCCACGACGCCCGATCTGGCGGCGATTGCGCGGGAAGTGGGGGGGGATCGGGTGAGCGTCTCGGCGATCGCGCGTGGCGATCAGAACCTTCACGCCATTGAGGCCAAGCCGAGCTACATGATGCAGGCCCGCAACGCCGACCTTTGGATTCGGGTCGGGCTTCAGCAAGAGGCCGGCTACGAACGTCCCATTCTTCAAGGAACGCGCAATCCCAAGATTCTGCCCGGCCAGCCGGGGCACCTGGACGCCTCGGTCGACATCGACCCACTGGAGAAACCATCGGACTTTCGCGCCGCCGCCGGCCTGACGCTCAGCGACGTCCATCCGCTGGGCAACCCCCATTACTGGCTCGATCCCTATAATGCTCGGGTGATCGCCCGGACGATCGCCGGCCGGCTCACCGAACTCGACCCCGAGGGCCGCTCAACCTATGAGACACACCTGGCCGACTTCCTCAAGCGCCTGGACGAGCGAACCTTCGGCGCCGAACTCGTCGAGGCCGTCGGGGGGGATCGACTCTGGGAAATGGCCGATAGCGGACTGTTGGAGGCGTATCTGGCCGAGCATCCGACCCCGGCGCTCGGCGGTTGGCTGGGTCGAATGCGGGCGCTCCGGGGGGCTCGCGTCGTGACCTACCATCGGAGTTGGTCCTACTTCTTGCGCCGCTTCGGCCTGGAGACGATCGGCGAGATCGAGCCCAAGCCGGGCATCCCCCCCAGCCCCGGCCACGTCGTCGAGGTGATCGAGGCCATGAGGGCTCAGCGGGTCAAGCTGATCCTGATGGAGCCGTATTACAGCCGCCAGGCGCCCGACCGGATCGCCCGCGAGACCGGCGCCGTCGTGGTCGTGGCGGCCCTTTCCGTCGGCGGCCAGCCGGAGGCTCCGGATTATTTCGGGCTGATCGACAATCTGATCACTCGCCTCGCGGCAGCGGCTGAGGCCCAGGGGTTGATTCCATGATGGGACGCCGGCGCTCCTCGGCCCCTCTCCTCGGTTAGCCATGCTTCAAATTCTTGTGGCCCCGTTCGCGGCCTGCGTCGTTCTGGCGGCGTTGCATTGCTACATGGGTCTGCATATTCTCCGCCGGGGGGTGATTTTCGTCGATCTGGCTCTGGCGCAGATGGCGGCCCTGGGGGCCGCGGTAGCCGTCGTCCTGGCCCCCGTCATGCTGCCGCGGGAACACGGTGAGGCTGCCGGGCCGGCCTCTGCCGTCGTCGAAGCCGCCGATCCGTGGCTGGAGGAACCGTCCGATCCGGCCACAGAGGCGCTGACTTACGGGTTCTCGCTTCTGTTTGCCTTCGCCGGGGCCGGGCTGATCGCCGTCGGCCGGCTCAAGGATAACCGCGTCCCGCACGAGGCTTTCATCGGCATCGTTTACGTCGTCTCGGCGGCGTTGGCGATGCTCGCGCTGAACAAGGCCCCCCACGGCTCGGAAAAAATGGAGGCGATGTTATTGGGGAGCATCCTGTTCGTCGGTTGGCGGGAGGTGGGCCGGACGGCCGCTCTTTACGCGGTGATCGCGGTCCTTCACGTGGTTTGGGGTCGGCGGTTTCTGAGCATCACCGAGTCGCCGGAGGGGGCCGAGGCTCAAGGGCTCAAGGTGCGCTTGTGGGACTTCCTCTTTTACGTCACGTTTGGGCTGATGGTGACGCAATCCGTCAAGATCGGAGGCGTCCTGGTCGTCTTCAGCTTTCTCATCATCCCCGCCGCCTGCGCGACGTTGTTGCTGCGGGGCTTCTGGCCGCGGCTCTTAGCCGCCTGGGCCCTGGCCCTCGTCGCCAGCGTCGCCGGCTTGTGGTTTTCGGCCGCCGGGGACATGCCGACGGGGGCTTCGCTGGTGGCGGCTTTTGGCGCGATGCTCGCCGTGTGCGCCGCTGTTGCCGGCTTCCGTGGGGGAGGTGAGCCTTCGGCGGCTCCGTGATTGCCATTGAGCCTTCTGGCATGGAAGATGCCCTTATTCTTCGGAGCCTCAGCCGGGCGTTTCAATCCCGCAACATTCGGAGACGGCCAACGTGAGAATTCAGGACATCATGAGTCGCCGGGTCGCCAGCGTGACCTCCGAGACGGCGGCCGAGACAGCGTGGAACCTCATGCAATCCCGGAGCATCCATCATCTGGTCGTGACGGACGGCGGGCGGCCGGTGGGGGTGGTTTCGGCGAGGGATCTGGGTGGGCGGCGAGGCTCGGGGACGCGGAAGGGACAGACGGTCGCCGAGTTAATGTCGGCCTCGCCCGTGACGGCCCGGCCGGAGACGACGCTCCGCCAGGCGGCGAACCTCATGCGCGGCCGCGCCATCGGCTGTCTGCCCGTCCTTGACCGGGGCAAGCTCGTCGGGATTGTCACGGTGACCGATCTTCTGGAATTGATCGGCCGCGGTCACGACCGCCCCCCCACGCGGGCGCAACGGGGTTTGATGCGGGGCCGTCCGCCGGGGCTCCGTTGGCGCGGCGGGCGATAAATCGCTTCGCGCGGCAGAGCCAAATCCCGGCGATCAGTAGCGATACCAGTCGGTCTTGTAGGGGCCTTCGATCGGGACGTTGATATAGGCCGCCTGTTCCGGTCTGAGCGTCGTCAGCCTGGCTCCCAGTTTCTTGAGATGGAGCCGGGCCACGCGCTCGTCCAGGATTTTCGGCAGGACGTAAACGCGCTTTTCATACTTCCCCGTGGCGCGGTTTTCCCACAGGTCCAACTGCGCGATGCACTGGTTGGTGAAGCTCGTGCTCATGACGTAGCTGGGGTGGCCCGTCGCGCAGCCCAGGTTGACCAGGCGCCCCTTGGCCAGCAGGATGATGCGCTTGCCGTCGGGCCAGATGACGTGATCGACCTGGGGCTTGATCTCTTCCCAGCGGAGATCGCTCAGCCGGTCCACTTCGATCTCGGAATCAAAGTGGCCGATGTTGCAGACGATGGCTTCATGCTTCATCCGGTCCATTTGCGCGCGTGTGATGACGGAGACGTTGCCCGTGGCCGTGATGAAGATATCCCCCCAGGCGCAGGCGTCGTCCATCGTGACGACCTGATAACCCTCCATGGCGGCCTGAAGGGCGTTGATGGGGTCGATCTCGGTCACGGAAACGATGGCCCCCAGGCCGCGCAGGGCCTGGGCGCAACCTTTGCCGACCTCCCCATAGCCGCAAACGATGCATCTTTTGCCGGCGATCATCACGTCGGTGGCCCGTTTGATCCCGTCCACGAGCGACTCCCGACAGCCATAGATGTTGTCGAACTTGGATTTGGTCACCGAGTCGTTGACGTTGATGGCCGGGAAGAGGAGCCGCCCTTCCTCGGCCATTTTGTAGAGCCGGTGAACCCCGGTCGTCGTTTCCTCGCTGACGCCGACGACGCCGGCGGCGATCCGTCGCCAGGTGCGCGGGTCTTCGTCCAGGGTTTCGTTCAAGAGCCGATCCACGACGGCCAGCTCCTTATGGGCCGAGGAGAGGGCCGGCTTTCGCCCCGTCCGCTCAAACTCGAGCTCCCGCTCGACCCCTCGATGAACCAGCAGCGTCGCGTCGCCCCCGTCGTCGATGATCGCGGTCGGCCCGGCGGCATGCGCCAGCGCCTGCTTCGTGCACCACCAGTACTCTTCCAGTGTTTCTCCCTTCCAGGCGAAGACGGGGACGCCGGTCTGGGCGATCGCCGCCGCGGCGTGGTCCTGCGTGGAGAAGATGTTGCAGGAGGCCCAGCGGACCTCGGCCCCCAGCTCCACGAGCGTCTCGATCAGCACGGCCGTCTGGATCGTCATGTGGAGCGAACCGCTGATCCGGGCGCCGGCCAGCGGCCGCCGCCCCCGGTATTCCTCCCGCAACGCCATCAGGCCCGGCATTTCGCTCTCGGCGACGGCGATCTCGCGCCGGCCCCAATCGGCCAAGCCGATATCGCGCACGCAGTAGCTCCGGGAAGTGTCGCCTTTGAGCTGCTCCAGGGGGGCGATCGACATGCGGGGTCTCCCTTTCCGTCTCAATCGAGGTTCCGGAAGACATCGGCCATCGACGGGTCTTCCCACGTGAATCCGTTGCCGCGGCGGCCGAAGTGGCCGTAGGCCGCCGTCTCTTCGTAGATCGGCCGCCGGAGGTTCAAGGCTCGTATGATGCCCGCCGGCGTCAGATCAAAGTTCTCTCGAATGGCCCGAACGAGCTTCTGCTCGTTCACCTGGCTGGTGCAGAAGGTCTCGACGTTGATCGAGACCGGGTCGGCGACGCCGATGGCGTAGCTGAGCTGAACCTCGCAGCGCCGAGCCGCCCCCGCCGCGACGATATTCTTGGCGATCCATCGGGCCGCGTAGGAGGCCGAACGGTCCACTTTGCTGGGGTCCTTGCCGCTGAAGGCCCCTCCCCCGTGACGGCCCATCCCGCCGTAGGTGTCCACAATGATCTTGCGCCCGGTGAGGCCGGAGTCGCCGTGAGGCCCGCCGACGACGAACCGCCCGGTGGGGTTGACGTGGATGATCGTTTTGCCATCGAAGAGTCCCGCCGGCATCGATGGGCGAATGATGTGCTCGATGACCTCTTCCCGGATCTGTTGCTGGCTGACGTCGGGAGCGTGTTGGGTGGAGAGGACGACCGTGTGGATGCGGACGGGCCGCTGATCGTCGTATTCGACCGTGACCTGGCTTTTGGCGTCGGGCCGGAGATAGGGGAGCGTTCCCTGGCGGCGGATTTCCGCCTGGCGCTGAACGAGCCGATGGGCCAGCATGATCGGCAGCGGCATCAATTCCTCGGTTTCGTCGCAGGCGAAGCCGAACATCATCCCCTGGTCGCCGGCCCCGAGGGGTTTATCGGGCCGGGCGTCCACCCCGAGGGCGATGTCGGGGGACTGGGCATGGACGGCGACCACCACGCCGCAGCCGTCGGCGTTGAAGCCCAGATCGTCGTGGGTGTAGCCGATGTCGCGGATCGTCCGGCGGGCGATCTCGCTGATCTCGACCCGCCCGCGCGAGGTGATCTCCCCGCAGATGAGCACGAGCCCCGTCGTCACCGCCGTCTCGCAGGCCACGCGCGCTTCGGGGTCCTGAGCCAGAAAGGCGTCGAGCACGGCGTCGGAGACCTGATCGCAGATCTTGTCCGGATGACCTTCGGAGACGGATTCGGAGGTGAAAAGCGGGCGCCCCATCGCGGCAATGTCCTTTCACTCGGCTTGTCCGCCCCCCCGGCCGTGGACGGGTTCTCGTCGGCCAAGCGCGCCAATCGCCGGTAATATACCCGACCCGTCTTCTGGGTGGCATCGAAATAATCCGATTCGCGCCGCCGACGGGGCGACGCCCGGGGGCGGGTCGGCCGCCGAGGCCGCTCGGTCGCGCCGCGGGCTTGAACCCTCTCCGGCTTTTTGGTACGGTTCCCGCCGGCCCATCGACAGGCGTGACGGGCGGACCGGGCCGACCGGCCGCGGGCCCGTCCCTCGAACCGAACCTGACAGAGCCTCACCCATGAGCCCCGATTCGGTACCGAATACCTTTATCGAAGACCTTCTGCGGGAGACGCGGATTTTTGAGCCCCCCCGGCAATTCCGGGCCCAGGCCAACGTCGCTGATCCCGAAGTCTATGAATGGGCACGCCGCGATCCGGAGGCCTTCTGGGCCGGTTTCGCGGCCGAGCTGGATTGGCGCGAGAAGTGGCGTCAGGTGCTGGACTGGAAGCCTCCCTTCGCCCAGTGGTTCGTCGGCGGCCGCCTCAACGCTTGCCATAATTGCGTCGATCGTCACGCCGCCGGGCCCCGCCGGGATAAAATCGCCCTTCTCTGGGAGGGCGAACCGGGCGACGTCCGGGCGCTGACCTACGAGGCTCTGGCGCGCGAGGTCAGCCGCGCGGCCAACGCGCTGCGGCGGCTCGGCGTCGGCAAGGGGGACCGCGTGGCGATCTATATGCCGATGATCCCGGAGTCGGCCATCGCCATGTTGGCCTGCGCGCGGATCGGCGCCCCCCATTCGGTCGTCTTTGGGGGGTTCTCGCCTGATTCGCTGGCCGACCGCATCGACGACGCTCAGGCGAAGGCCCTCATCACGGCTGACGGCGGCTACCGCCGGGGAGCGTTCTTTCCCCTCAAGGTTCAGGCGGACCGGGCCGTGCAACGTTGCCCGAGCGTCGAGCGCGTGCTCGTCGTCCAGCGTGGCGACGGCGCCTGCGCCATGACCCCCGGCCGTGACCATTGGTGGCACGAGCTCGTCAGCCAGGCGCCCGAGGATTGCCCGCCGGAGTGGGTCGACAGCGAGGATGTGCTCTACATTCTTTACACGTCGGGCACGACGGGCAAGCCCAAGGGGATCGTCCACACGACCGGCGGTTACCTGACGCACGTTTACGCCACCAGCAAATGGGTCTTTGACCTCAAGGACGAGGACCTGTTCTGGTGCACGGCCGATGTCGGGTGGGTCACCGGGCACTCTTACATCATCTACGGTCCGCTGGCGCTGGGGGCCACCGTTCTGATGTACGAGGGCGTGCCGAATTACCCGGCCCAGGATCGGTTCTGGCGGATCATCGAGCGGCACCGGGTGACGGTCTTTTACACGGCCCCGACGGCGATTCGATCCTTCATGCGATGGGGCGACGCCTGGCCCGCCGGCTGCGATCTGAGCTCCCTGCGCCTGCTCGGTACGGTCGGCGAGCCCATCAATCCGGAGGCCTGGATGTGGTATCACGAGCGCATCGGCCGGGAGCGTTGCCCGATCGTCGACACGTGGTGGCAAACCGAAACCGGCGGCATCATGATCACGCCGCTGCCGGGGATCGTCGCCACGCGACCGGGTCTGGCGACGCTTCCCTTTCCGGGCATCGAGGCCGACGTGCTCGACGAGGCGGGGCGGCGGGTCGAGACCGGCGGCGGCTACCTGGCGATTCGTCGCCCCTGGCCCGGGATGCTTCGGGGCATCTACGGCGATCCGGACCGCTACGTGAATACGTATTGGACCAAATGGGATCGGGAGACCTATTTCGCCGGCGACGGGGCCAAGCGCGACGCGCAGGGGTACTTCTGGCTGCTCGGTCGCGTCGATGACGTGCTCAACGTTTCGGGCCATCGGATCGGCACGATGGAGGTCGAGGGGGCTCTCGTCGATCATCACGACGTGGCCGAGGCCGCCGTCGTCGGCGTCCCCCACGAGATCAAGGGCCAGGCGATCGCCGCCTTCGTCACGCTGAAGGAAGGGGTGGCCGCCACGCCGGCCAAGATCGCCGAGCTGACCGCTCACGTCGGGGAGAAGATCGGACACCTGGCGAAACCGGAGAAGCTGCTCTTCGCCGCCGAGCTGCCCAAGACCCGCTCCGGCAAGATCATGCGGCGGCTCCTGCGCGACATCGCCGAGGGCCATGCCCTGGGGGACACGACGACGCTGACGGACCCCGCCGTCGTCGAGATGCTCAAAACCCAATACGAGGGGACGGAGTAGCCCCGAGCGCCGCTCGGACGTGTAGGCCATGAGGAGGAGCCAGTTCACGGGGGGCGGGCCCGGCCGCCGGGACCAGGCCATCCCGAAGGACCGGAGTCCCTTTAGCCCGGGGCGGCCGGTCCCACCCGAGCTCTTCGTGGGGCGAGAGGCCGAAGTCGAGATGATCATGCGGGCGGCTCGGCAGGTCGCTCTCCGCAAGCAAGAGAACGTTTTCATCACCGGCGAGTACGGGATCGGCAAGAGCTCGGTGGCCGCGTTTGTGCGCGAAGCGGCCGAGCGCGAATGCCAATTGACGGGCTTTCACGTCTTCCTGGGGGGCGTTGCGACCCTTGAGGAAATGATCGGCCAGGTCGTCTCCAGCGTCGTCCAGCAGGCGCATTCCCGGGGGCAGTTCGATCGACTTCGCGGCTTGTTGGGTCGCTACGTCAAAGAACTCACCCTATTCGGCGTGACGCTGAACCTGGAGGCCGTTCGCCGCGACGCCGCCGAAATGTCCCGCGGTTTCCTCGGGTTTCTTCGTCAGATCCATCTCTCCTTGGCTGAGCATCATGCCGGTATGATTCTGGTCCTGGATGACTTGAATGGAATTACCTCCGAACCGCGATTCGCAAGTCTCCTGAAAAGCACGGTTGCCGAGATCGCGGTCGGCGGCCGGCCCCTGCCGCTCCTGTTGATCCTCACGGGCGCCCCCGAGCGGCGCGAAGAGATGATTCGTCATCAGCCTTCGATCGCCCGCATCTTCCAGATCGCCGAGATCAGCCCCTTGGAGGAGGTCCAGGTCAAGGCGTTCTACGTCAAAGCCTTCCAGAGCGTCGGTTTCAGGGTGGAAAAGAAGGCCTTGGGGCTCATGGCGCGCTGGGCGGGTGGCCAGCCCAAGCTGATGCATGAGATCGGGGAGCAGACCTTTTGGCGATCCCAGGCCCATCTAATTACGCCGGAGGTGGCCCAATTGGGCATCCTGGCGGCGGCCGACGCCGTCGGACGAAAATACTTTGCGTCCATTCAACACGCCCTGCGGAGCGCGGATTATCATTCCATCCTGAAGAAGATCGGCGCGATGGACGTCGGTCTCTCTTTCAGCAAAGCCGACGTCGAGAGGCGGCTGAGCGAGAGCGAAAAGCGCAAACTCAATAGCTTCCTTCAACGGATGAAGAAATTGGGTGGGCTGCGGCCCGGTGCCTCCCGGGGAGAATGGGTTTTCCCCAACGAGCTCCTTCGGCTCTATCTGTTGATGGAGGCCGGGTGAGGAAGGCCGCCTGAACGCCCCTCGCCGCCGCGTCAAAGCCCCTTAACGGAGGAGAACTGATGTCACGCGCCCGGATGGTTCGTGGGTTCTTGCCTTGGGCCGTGAGCTTGGGCCTGGGCGGTTGCGCCGTCCCCCCTCATGGGCAGAGTTACGTTGAAGAACCTTACCGGCTCGAGGCCCGCGCCTTCTCCCGGTCGATTTCCTTCGAGAATCCGACCGGTGAGCCGGGCATGGGCGGGCGCGCCGCCAGCCGGCTGGGGGTCGGCCGCAAGGGGGCCCCGAACCGGCGCTTCGAGCCGGGCGAGACCGTCGACTTGGTCGATATCCAGGGCCCCGGGACGATCCGGCACATCTGGCTCACCCTCGGCGATCGCCGGCCCCAAACCCTCCGGTCTTTCGTGATTCGCGCCTACTGGGACGATCAGGCCCACCCGAGCGTCGAATGCCCCCTGGGGGACTTCTTCGGCTTTGCTCACGGGAAGGTCATGGCCTATCAATCGGCCGCGCATTCGGTCGGCGAGCGCGCCGGCCTCAACATCTGGCTCCCCATGCCGTTCCGACGCCGAGCGCGCCTGACGCTGACCAACGAGACTGAGGCGCCGGTCACGATCTACTATCAGATCGATTACACGCTCGGCGACCGTCATCCCCGGCGCGTCGGCCGGCTCCACGTCCGCTTCGACCGGCAGAATCCGACGACGCCCAAGGAGGATTTCGTCCTTCTGCCTCAACGCCGCGGCCCGGGCCGATTCCTTGGCGCCGTCGTTGGCGTGCGCGCACTCGACGACGACTGGTGGGGCGAAGGGGAAATCAAGGTCTATATGGACGGCGACACGGACTTCCCCACCCTCTGCGGAACCGGCACGGAAGATTGGGTCGGCCTATCCTACGGTTTGCAACAAACGCCGTTCCTCTATCATGGCGCCAGCCTCAGCCAGGGCCGGTTCCACTCCATGTACCGCTGGCACCTGCCCGACCCGATCCTCTGGCGTCGGGAATGCCGTGTCACGATCCAGCAAATCGCCTGGCGCCAGGGGCTCGCCGAAACGCAGGCCGATTGGTCGGCGGCGACCTTCTGGTACGAACCGATTCCCAGCGCGCCGCTCCCTCCCATGTCGGACCCGACCGCTCGGACCGCCGATCTGCCGAGCGAATAGGGCTTCGGCTCAGTATTCCCCGACGATGGCGACTTCGAGGACCTTGTAGCCCTTGCCCTCGTAGATGCGCCCCTGTGCGGCGACTTTCTTGCCGACAAACGGGAGCAACGTCTTATTGGCCGTCTCCAGATGCGCCGCCGGGGCCGGGTCCCGGTAAACGACCAGATAGACCGCCCCCGATTCTTCTTCGATCAGGCCGACGGGAAACCCGTGCTCGACGCGGAACTTCATCGCCTCGGCCGTGTAATCCCCCCCCTGGCCGCGCATGGCCAGGCCGACCAGGTCGACCACGTCACCCACGACCGTGACGCGCTGCTGACGTTGCGCCAGCGCGGCCGACCCCAGGATCATCCCGACGCCGATCAGGGCGGCGACGATCGCCCCCGAAAGCCACTTCCTCATGATGCCCTCCTACAACCGTGGGGCGGCCTCAGGGCGCCCCTGGCAGATTTCCCGCCCGCTTCTCGCGCGTCATTTTCGTTTGCGCCCCGCGCGCTTTCAATGAAATTGGGCTGCCCCCGGCGAGGGAAAGCCCTTGCCGCCGGTCGGCACGGTGCCTAGACTGGCGGCTCGGCGACCGCGCGGCGACGGGGGAGGCCGCCCTCGGCCTCCGAGCCTGCCCGCGCGTCCCGGCCAACCGGCTCCGATGCCCCCCAAGTATTACGTTCCCGAGCTTTCGCGGCATCTCCTTGAGCGCCTCACGTTGCGGCATCTCAAGCGGCGCGAGCCGATGCCGGACGCCCCTAAAGCCGTCCAGATCCAGACCGTCTCCGGCTGCAACGCCAACTGCGTCTTCTGCCCGAACAAGAAGACGGAGCTGGAGATCCCCATGGGACGCCGGATGGATTGGAATCTTTACCGCTCGATCGTCGATCAGTGCGTCGATCTGGGCGTCCGGCGGTTCTCCCCTTACTTGATGAACGAATCGATGCTCGATCCGGAACTCCCCGAACGGGTCGCCTACATCACGCGCCGCAAGCAGCCGTGGCAGTTCACCAAGATCAACACCCACGGAGGGCTCCTGACCGAACGGATGGCCAAGGGGCTTCTGGAGGCGGGGCTGGACCGGCTCAACTTCTCGGTCCAGGGGATCGATCCGGTCGTCTACGAGAAGATCATGGGGATCAAGCTGGACCGTGTGCTCCGGAACATCGAGCGGTTTCTGGAGATGGCCCGATCGGGCGGCTACAAGATCCGCGTGCGCGTGGTCATGCTCGATACGACGGACATTCACGATCGGCTGGGCGAGATTCGCGCCTTCTGGGCGGCCCGCGGGGTCAAGATCAACGTCAATCAATTGGAAAACCGAGGCCATCATCGCGGCATCAAAGCCGACGAGATCGCCGTCCACGCCCTCCAGACGTTCGACTGGTGCAATCGGCTCTTCGAACAGATTTACGTCCTCTACGACGGCCGGCTCGTCCAATGCTGCGCCGATTGGGAACAGACCGGCGTCGTCGGCGACCTCTCGAAGGAGCCGCTGGACCGCCTCTGGCGAGGTCCGGTCTACACCGACTATCGACGTCGCTTTCTCAACGGCGACGTGAAGGGTCTGATCTGCGATGGCTGCACGAAAGACGCCGCCGGCCCCGATGATCCGCTGGATTGATCGGTTCGGCGCGCAAGGCCCCGGCCTTCCCCTCCCCCACCGATGGGCCTGAAACATCCGTGGATCCTTTTCTGCGGCAAGCATCGCGTCAATTTCGCGATGTTTGAGCCGGTCTATCAGCTTTTGAGGCGCGTTCCCGGCCTTGGGCTCGGCTTGAGCTCCGGGCGATACCGGCGCCGGCCGCTGATCGGATGGTTGCGCCCCAAGCGGGTCCAGTACTGGAACGAACGGCTCTTCGGCGAGTTCGACGTCGATCCGGCTCATCTGGTTCGTACGAGCGGCGCCGATCCCTACCCCTACGACGTTTTCGTCACCTCCAATCGAGACCGGAAGATTCATCCGCGCCGAGCCCGCCTCGCCGTCCAGATCTTCCACGGCGTCTCCTTCCGCAATTTCGCCGTCTCGGCCGAATATCGAGCTTTTGACAAACTCTTCTTCCCCGGCCGCTACATGATGGAGCAATACCTCGAACGGGGAATCCTCGAACCCGGCGATCCGCGCATGGAGCTCATCGGCATGCCGAAGCTCGATCGACTCGTCAACGGCGCCTTCCGCCGCGACGAGGTTCTCTCGACGTTTGGCCTCGATCCGGGCCGCCCGACGATCCTCTGGTGCCCGACCGGCGCGCGTCACAACAGCTTCGAGCTGCTGGGCCTGGCGGGGGTTCGAGCCCTGGAGGCCACGGGCTTCAACCTCATCCTCAAGCTCCACGATCACCCGCACCTGCCGCGGGGAATCACGCTGGAGGCGCTCTGGACGGAAATCGGTCCGGCGTTGGGCGCACGGTCCCGCCTGGCGACGCGAAGCGACGTGACGCCGCTTCTGGCCGCCGCCGACCTGCTCGTGACCGACGCCAGCTCCGTCGCCTACGAGTACTGCCTGCTGGATCGGCCGATCATCTTCGTCGACGTCCCCAAACTGCTCGCCCAGCGGGACCGGATGCCCGGCTCGGCGATGGATACCCGGACGCACGGCCGCCGGATGGGGCGCATCATCGGCGAAGCCGACGAGCTTGGCCCGGCCGTCCGGGAGGAGTTGGCCGAGCCCGGGCGCCTGTCGGCCGAGCGACAGGCCACCGCCGCCCATATTTTTCACGATCCCGGCCGCGCCACCGAACGCATGGCCCGCCGGTTGCTCGAATTGGCGGGCCATGCGGCGCCCTCGATTCCCTTGGCCAACGCCGCCTAGACCCAGGGGCAGCGGGCGCCCATATGCGCATTGTTCACGTGGCGAGTCATTTTGGCGTTCATCGAGGCGGGGCCGTCCAACTGATCCGGATGGCGACGGCTCAGGTCCGCCTGGGCCACCAAGTCCGCGTCGTCGTCAATCTCGACCCCAAGGCTTCGCTCAAGCGACGGCGGCAGGATTGGGATAGCTGGGAGCCGCTCCGGGAGGGCGGGATCGAGGTGGGGGCTGTGGATCTGGCGCATCCGCGGGGTTGGTGGAAACTGCGCGCCGAGGCCCGACGGGTCCGGGCCGACGTTCTCCATGCCCATCGGGACGAAGCCTTGTGGGCGGCCTGGTGGGCCCTGTGGGGGCTTCGGCGTCCGACCTTAGTGGCGCAGCGGGGCACCGAGAAGCCGCTTGAAGGGCGGATGCGGCGGGTCTTCGCCTCCTCGCGCACGCGCGCCATCGTCGCCGTGGCCGAGGCCGTGCGGGAGTCCCTGGAACGGGCTGTCCCGGGCCTGGGTCGGAAGACGAAAGTCGTCTATGGTAGCGTCGACCCGGAACGGTTCGCCCCCCGTCCGCCCGATGTGACCCTCAGGGGCGAGTTGGGGCTGCCCGACGATGCCCGACTGCTCGTCAGCCTGTCGGCTTATCGAAAGGCCAAGGGTTTGGGGTGCCTGCTGAAGGCCATGGCCGAGGTCATGGCCGCGCGCCCCGCCGTCTACGCGATCTTTCTCGGTCGGGGGGTGCCCGAACGGATTGGCCCGATTGCCCAGATGTTCGGGATCGCCGATCGGTGTCGGTTCGTGGGCCACCAGACGGATGTCCCCCGTTTCGTTTCGATCGCCGAGTTCACCGTCGTTGCGGCCGTCGAACGCGAGGGGCTTTCCGGCGTCTTGCGCGAATCTCTCGCCATGGAGGTTCCCGTCATCTCGACCGATTGCGCGGGCAATCGTGAGATCGTCGAGGATCGGCGCACGGGGCTGCTCGTCCCGGTCAACGACGCTCCGGCGCTCCACTCGGCTCTGGTCTGGGCGCTCGATCATCGGCAGGAGATGAAGACGATGGCCGCCGAGGGGCGCCGATGGGTGCTGACCCACTGCGACCCCCGCCGGCAGGCTGACCAACTGATCGAAGTCTACGATGCCGCCGCGGGGCCAGGCTCGCCGCAGTCATCGACCGCCCCAGGCGCGTAGTCCACCAGCCCCGGCGGGCTGAGCGCCGGGTCTTCAAGCAGTTTGAGGGCCGCCTCAATGACCGCCCGTTGGCGGGCCGGATCGCCGGGACTATCCAATGGATAACCGTGACGAAAGGGAACGAAGAGAGCCCGCGGGGGACGCACGCGCTCGGCAACCTCGCGCAGGAGCTGAAGGGTCACGGTCGAGATGCCGCGGCGTTCCAGTTCGGCGGCGGCCAGGCCGACGGCCTGGTTGCACATCGGTCAGACCGGTACGAGCAGCGCGGCATCGACCTGGTCGGTAACCAGCCAGCCGGCCGCCTCCGGCAGCGTCTCCTTGATGAAGGGTCCTACGACGGTGAGGGACCCCATGAAGGAAAGATGCCGCCCGTTGAGCGATCCGATCCGCCCTGCCTCGACCAACTCGCGCAGCCGGTCCAGCGGGAAGGCCAGGTTGGGGTCCTCCCGCAGCCCCTTGTGATCGAAGGCCTTGCTCCGGTGGCAGTCGATGAGCGTCGAAACGTCGGTCTCGGCGGGGATCTGGCGGAAGGTGGGGTCCCCGCCTCGACGGGAGTCGTCGAAAGGGGGCTGACCGGGCCGGACAAAGCCGGCGCTCGAAACCAGCGCCAAGCGGCACCGCGCCAGCGGCTTGCCCAGCGGCGCCCAAGGCACCGGGTCGACTCGCCGCCACGGATACGCCTTCAGAAAAACGCGAAGGCTTAGGGGGAACTCGCTCAGGTCGCCCATCGTTGAGAGGCCTCAAGGGTGATCGCCGACGATAGGCTGCCCAGGGGAAGCAAGAGCGACCGCCGCGGCGAGCCGCGCGTCGGCCGCCCGGCCGGAACGCCGCCCTTGAACGCCTTGCGCCCGGCGCGGGGTCAATTCTCCGGCGCCTCGGCGGGTTTGGGTTCGGCTCCCTCACGGCTTTGGGCGTACTTGAGGAACGGGACGCAGGTTTGTTCTCGCAGGGCCGGGGGATTGGCCTTGACGCACTCGTTGCAGAAGCCGAGGAATTTGATCTGCGCCGAGAGCGGCAGGAACTGGTGACTGACGGAGGCCTCGTGGACGAATCGTTCCAGCGTCGGCCCGCCAAACTCGATCAGCCGGTGACAGTGCTGGCAGACCATGTGGCCATGATAATGGCCGGCGTCGGCCAGCTCGTAGACCCCCTGGCGCGCCCCCAGAGGCGTCTCGCGGATGATCCGGCATTCCAGGAGCAACTGGACGGTGCGGTAGATGGTGGCTTTGCTGATGCGTCTGCCGGCGGCATGAAGGGCGAAGAACAGGTCATCAACCGTAAACCGCCCGGAAAGGTCGCAAATCTTCTCCAGGATCTGCTGGCGTTCTCTGGTCAGGCTTAGACCTCGCAGTTTCAGAAAATAGCCAAAACGCTTTAGAAACTGGGCGAAGCCCTGAATCCCAAGTCGACGCGACTCAGCCGTCTGGGTTCCTGAGTTTTGCTCTTCTTCCAACATGGCCTAAACGCCTCTGTTTCAAGGTTACGCGCCAACGGACCCGTTCGCAAGCGCTTTCGTTGGACCCCATATCATTTACGAAAACTGAGTCTCAAATTGGTTCCAGACTTCTATGGCCGATCTCATTGGGTGAGGCTTCTCCCCCCCTGCTGAAGGCGTATTGACAGTGGCTGTCGCCCCGCCCCAAAGTGCCTCTGTCATGCACCCCCGACGGCGCTCGCTTCGGAAGGACCTGACGATGCGGGCCACATTTTCGGCCCTGGGTCTCCTCCCGCTTGTTGCGCCCGCTGAGGAGCCCCTCCGGCTGATGCCAGAACCGACTCCCCGCCTTTGGGATGGTCCGGCCCTGAGGCCGCTCGTCCATCCGCCCGGATGGCCGCATCCCACGCATCCCGTTCAGCGGGGCCTCCGCCTGGCGGCCGAGGATCAGACGATCGCCCTTCCCCTCCCCGAAGCCATGCGATCGCGATATACCGTCATCTTCCTGGGGCTTCACCTGTCTGAGCCGGCCGAGGGAGAAGTCATCGAGTACGCCGTGGCGGGCGGACCGACGCTTCGGGCTCCCGCGCGGTCCGGCGAGAGGCTGCTGGGCGCTCTTGCGCCCCCAGGCCGGGACGAGGCCGGCGTGACCCTCCGGTTGCCCTCACGTTATGTCCCCTCTCCGGGGCAAGATTGGGAGGCCGGACCTCGAGTGGCCGTGGTGTGGGTCAGCGCTCAGCCGGCGAACGCGGAGCGGCTGAGCCTGGCCGTGCTCGGCTCGTTGTTCCTCGACGTTGGGGCAGCTGGGGATCAACACTTCCTTCGGTCGGGGTTTTTCCGGGCCGAAGGACCTCCGTCGGCCGATTATCGATGGACGGAGCGGGTCTTTGAGATCGAACTCCCTCTACCGGAGCATCAACGCTGCAGTGGGCTCCGGTTGCATGGGTTTCTGCCCCAGGCCATTGCATCTCGCGTGGTGCGGCTGACGATCGCGGGCCCTGCTGGGGCTCAACAGACGCGCTTCACGGTCGAGCCGTTCGAGCACGCGACCATCGATGTTGCCCTGCCTCGCGTTCTTGACGGCGGGATTTATCTGTTCCGCTTCGAACTTGAGGCGATCTGGAACCCCAAGCTCGAGGCCGGGCTCGACGATCCGCGCGATCTTGGCTTCTTCCTGAACGCCTTCGAGCTCAAGACTGTCGAGGAGTGAGGCGCTCCGCGGACGATGAAACCGCCTTCTCCCGCCAGGGCCGCCCCAATGCCTGGGGCACCGCGCCGAGGGGGGCGTGGTCTCGTCCGCCGAAAGGCCCTGCTGGGCCTGGGGGCAGCGGCCCTGGGTTGGGGGAGCGGTGCCTGTGCCCCTTCGCGGCGGCGGCGTGGACCGCGGGTCGTCGAGTTCTGGCATGCGATGGGAGAACGTGGTCATCAAGAGCTCCTGACCGATTTCGCCGATGAATTCAACGCCGGGCGTTCCGACGCGCGAGTGTTGCCGGTCTTCCAGGGCGTCTACGGAACCCTCTACCAGAAACTGATCGCGGCCTTGACGGCCCGTCGGCCTCCCCCGCTCTCGATGATGTATGAGGGCTGGACGACGCGGTTTTACGATCGCGGACGCCTCGACGCCGTGGAGAGCCATCTCAGCGGCCCCACGGGGTGGGACGCCACCGACCGGGCGGATTTTTTCCCCCGCTTCCTCGAAAACAATCGATGGGGCGGGTCCCTCCTCACGCTCCCCATGAACAAAAGCGCCTATGTGCTTCAATATAACGTCGATCTCTTCCGTCGGGCCGGGTTCGGCGAAGCCCCGCGCACCTGGGAAGAATTGCGCGAGATCGCCCGCGCCGTCGCCTCGCTCCGGGCTGAGGATGGCCGCCCCTGCCGCGGCATGATCGTTCGTCCCCAGCTTGAATCCTTCGCCACGCTCCTCTTCAGCGCGGGGGGGAGCTTCCTCGACGCGCGTTGGGAACCGACGCTTTTGAGACCGGAAGCCCGCCGTGCGCTGGCTTTCCTGAGCGATCTGATTCATCGGGACGGCGCGGCGCGTTTGGAGGCCGCCTATCCGGCGAGCGTCTTCGGCACGGGGCTCGTCGGCATGTTCATCTACTCCTCGGCGGCGTTCCCGTTCAACGATCGCTTCGCCGCGGGGCGCTTTCAGTGGCGCGCCGCCCCGACCCCGCGGCCGGAGGCCGGTTCGCCCGAGGCGCGCCGAACGCTGTTTCAGGGGATGAACGTCGGCATTTTCGCCGATCGGGAGCCCGAGGAGCGGGCCGTCGCCTGGGATTTCATGAAGTTTATTCTGGAGCCCGATCGAGCGGCCCGGTGGGCGATCCGGACCGGTTATTGTCCCGTTCGCCGCTCCGCCGTCGCCCAGCCCGCTTATCGGGCCTTCCTGGACGAACACCCCGCCTACGCCGTTCCGGTGGGAGAAGTTCCTTCGGCGCAGTTCGAGCCCAAGCCCGATTTCTGGGAGGCTTGGCGGACGGATGTCGGGGACGAAGTCGTGGCGGCGCTCGAAGGCCTGAAGCGCCCCGAGGAGGCTCTCCAGGGCGCGCAGCGGGCCGGGGCCGAGGCCCGTCGATTCGACAGCAAGTTCCCGCCTCGGTCTTAGCCGCCTCTGGGTCGGGGCTTGCGCCAGCCCCCGGCGGTGTGGTCTATTCGGTCCCAGTCGTTAACCGATGAAACCTGCGTCGTGCGCCTTCGTCCTCCTTGGCGGACTGATCGGTTGTCTGACCGCCGGGTCCCGGCCCGGCCGGGCCCAGCGCGCCCCGTCAGCGGCCGTGGAGGATTTTGACGTCGCCCCCGGCCTGGGCGTGACGCTCTTCGCCGCCGAGCCCGATCTGGTGAACCCGACCTCGATCGACGTGGACCCGCGAGGCCGGGTCTGGGTCGCTGAGGCGGCCAACTATCGAATCTGGAAGAATCCAACCCCTCACCCCGATGGGGATCGCATTCGGGTTCTGGAAGACACCGACGGTGACGGCCGCTGCGACCGGGCCTGGACCTACTATCAGGATCGGTCGCTTCAGGCCCCGCTCGGCATCGCCGTCGTCGGCGCGCGGGTTTACGTCTGTCAGTCGCCCGACCTTTTCTATCTGGAAGACACCGACGGGGACGGGCGGGCCGATCGGCGCACCGTCATCCTGACCGGCTTCGGCGGCATCGACAACGATCACGGCCTCCATGGGGTCATGATAGGGCCCGATGGCCTCCTCTACATGAGCAATGGCGATCAGGGCCTCGACGTGACCGACGGGGAGGGCCGGCGGGCGTGGGTGGGCCGCAACGCCCCTTTTCCAGCGGGAAGCGTACTGAGGACCGATCTGGATGGGCGGCGTCTGGACCTGTTGGCCTGGAACTTCCGCAATCCCTATGAGCCCGCCGTCGATCCCTTCGGCGAAGTCTTCATCTCCGACAACGACGACGACGGCAACGAGCAGACCCGGCTGCTCCATGTTCTGGAAGGGGGTGACTACGGCTACTGGCCGCGCCGGGAGGGCGATCGCCGACGCGACGAGGTCCACTGGAACGAGGATCGGCCGGGGGTGATCCCGAAAATCCTAAGGACGGGCTTCGGCTCGCCGACCGGCATGGCGTTCTACTGGGGCAGCCTCTTGCCCGAACGAATTCGGGGGGCGTTGCTCCACGCTGACGCCGGGCCGCGCCTCCTCCGGGCTTATCATCTCTCGCCGGAGGGGGCTTCCTATCACGTCGAGCCCGAAGTGCTCCTGGCGGCCCGGGAAGATACCTGGTTCCGCCCCACCGACGTAGCGGTGGCCCCGGATGGGTCCGTGCTGGTGGCCGATTGGTACGATCCCGGCGTCGGCGGCCATGATATCGGCGACTTCACGCGCGGGCGGATTTACCGCCTTGCCCCGCCGGGGGCGCCTTACCGTTCGCTGGCCCTGGACCCGACCTCGATCGAGGGAGCTTTCCGCGCTTTCCGGTCGCCGAACGCCGCCGCCCACCATCAGGGGGCTGAGGCCCTCGCCGTCCTCGCCGATCCCGAAGTGGATGCGCGGCTGGAGAAGTTGCTGGCGGCGGCGGACCCTTTGATGCGCGCCCGGGCCGCATGGTTGGCCTGGCGGCGGCCCTCCATGCGGGAACGGGCGGCGGCCGCGATGCTTGGCGACCCCGACGCTCGGCTGCGAACGCTCGCCGTGCGGCTCCTCACGCCGTCCGGTCCCGAAGGGGTTGAACGGGCGCTGAAGCTTCTGGAAGACGCCGATCCGCGCCCTCGGCGTCAGCTCCTGTTGGCGTTGGCCGGCTCCTCCGAAGCGCGGGGGAAACGGGCGACGCTTGAGTTGACCGCTCAATGGGATGGCCAGGATCCGTTTTATCGTCTGGCGGCCGGTATCGCTCTCAAGGGACGTGCCGCCGAAGCCTTCGCCCAACTGGCCGACCGGTGGGGTCGCCGGTGGGACGCCCGTACGGCCGGCCTGGCCTTCGAACTTCATCCCCCGGCCGCCCTCGCCTGGGCGCGGGAGATTCTGGCCAGTTCGGATCGACCGACTGAGGAGCGCCGCACGGCGATTCGCGTGTTGGGGGCCGTCCCTTCAGAAACTTCCGCGGGGGCGTTGATCGGCGTTCTGGCTGGGCCCGCCCCCGAAGAGCTGACGACCGCCGCCTTGGCCGAATTAGCGCGGGATCGGGGGCGACCGTGGGGGGCGGCGCTGGACGATCCCAAGTTGGAGCGGGCGCTTCGGGCCGCGTTCGAGACCGAGTCTCTGCGCTCCGGCGCGATCGGGTTTATCCGGGAAACCCGCCGCGTCGCTTTCGCAGCGACACTGATGGAAGTGGCTCGCGATCCGGCGAGCGATCTTTCGGTCCGGCGCGAAGCCCTGGAATCCGCCGGGACGCTCGTGGCCGCTCCGGGGCTCGACCCCACGGCGAGTTCGGCGCTGATCGAGGCTCTGGAGGCGACCGTCCGCGAGCGTCCGCCGGCCCTGTCGCGCGTCGCGCTGGAAGCCCTGGGCCGCCTGCGGGGGGAAGCCGGGCAGCACGCCTTGCGGCGGGTCATGTTGGATCAATACAACGATCGGGAGATTCAGATCGAAGCGGCCCATCTGCTGGCCGCCTCCCGTCCGGGAGCGCTCCTCCTGCTGTCGATGATCGAAGAGAATGAGATGCGCCCCAGTATTTTGTTTGACGTGATGCCGGCGCTCTACCGGAGCCCCCACGAGGAAATCCGAACCATGGCCGAGCAGCTTGTGCCGCGGCCCCGAACCGGCGAGGGGGCCGCCCTGCCGGAGAAGGCCGCCTTCGTCGATCTGGCGGGCGATCCGGTTCGAGGGCGCGAGGTCTTCTTCCGGTCTGAAGGGGCGCAGTGCGCCCGATGCCACCGAATCGACGGCGACGGAGGGGAGATTGGGCCGGAGTTAACGCGCATCGGGGCCAAGCTCGGCCTCGACGGCCTTTTCGACTCGATCGTCAACCCCAGCGCCGCGATCGCCCCCGAATACGAAGTCTGGGTCTTTCGAGCCCGCGGGCAGGGCTATCTGAGCGGCTATCTGCGCCGCCAGAGCGAAGAGGAGGTGGAGATCGTCGAGGCGACGGGAGCGATGATCAAGCTTAAATCCGAAGAGGTTCTGGAACGGCGCAAAAGCGCCGTCTCCCTGATGCCCACGGGGCTGACCGAGGCGATCAACGTCCAGGAGCTGGCCGATCTGGTGGCCTTCCTGGCCACGCTCAAGTGACCCCTTGAGGGGTCCGGCCGCCCGATCGGGCCCGTGCCGGAGACGAAAGGAGGAAGCGCCATGCCTTATGGGATCTCGAAGGTGACCGTCTGGGTCGGGGAGATCGCCGACCGCAAAGGAGGGCTGGCCCAGGTGCTCGAACCGCTGGCCGCCGCCGGGGTCAACCTGGAATTCGTCATCGCGCGCCGGCAGGAAGCCAAACCGGGCCTGGGGTTGGTCTTCGTGTCGCCGATCCGGGGGGCGGCGCAGATCCGAGCCGCCCGGCAGGCGGGCTTATGGCAGGCCGAGTCGATGCACTCGCTTCGTCTGATCGGGCCGGACCGGCCGGGTCTTGGGGCGCGGATCGCCAGCGCGGTGGCCGCGGCGGGCGTCAACATGCGAGGCTTCTCGGCGGCTTCGATCGGCAAGCAGTGCGTCGCCTATTTCGCCTTCGACACGGCGGACGATCAGACCAAGGCCGCCCGCGCCCTGAAGAAGGCGCTGGCAAAGTAAGGCCCGCCGGTCACGGGGCCTCGGCGGCTTTTTTCCACCGGCGATATTCGTCCAGGGAGTAAAACGCCCACTCGCTGTACAGGGCGCGGTTGCTTTCCAGGAACTCATCCTCGTTGAGCTCCCAGGCGTCGAGCGCCACGCGCATTGCCCGCGTCAGAAGCTGTTGCATCTGGCTCCTGATCCCCGCGGCCTCGGGTCGCGCGACTAGATTCGTCAGCTCATACGGATCGTTGCTCAGGTCGTAGAGGAGCCACGGGCCGTCGGCTCGCTCGGCGTAGAGATGAGTCGGCGTCCGGACGGCCCGCCACGGGCGTTCGAGGCCCGTCGTGGGTTCCGGCGTGAATTGCTGAAGCAGGACGTAATCGGGGGCATGGTCGGTCAGGCCGCGGAGATGATGGCTCAGGTCCCAGCCCTGGACGGCCGACGGAATCTCCAGGCCGCAGAATCCCAGGAGCGTCGGCGCCATATCGACGTGGGAGACGAAGCCGGCCAGGCGGCGGCCGCCCGGGACTTGAGCGGGATAGCGCACGATGCCCGGGACGCGTATCGATTCCTCCCACGGTTTGCGTTTGAGCCGCATCCCATGAGCGCCCAGCATGTCGCCGTGATCGGAGGTGAACCAGACGATGGTCGTTTCGGCCAGCCCGCGCTCGTCCAGCGCCGCCATCAATCGGCCCACCTGAGCGTCCAGGTCGCTGATCATGCCGTAATAATGAGCGAGCTGATCCCGCGTGACGGCGCCCTCCTGCCAGTTGGGCGGGAGCGTGAGTCGCTCAGCGTCATAAAGAGCGCGGAAGTCCTCCGGGGCGCGGTACGGGTCGTGCGGCGGCCCATAGGCCACGACCAGAAGGAAAGGTTCCCGCCCGGCGCGGCCGATGAACTCGATGGCCCGGTCGGTCCAGACGCGCGTTTCGTAATCCTCCATGACGATCGGGGTCGGCTCGTCCCGAAAGTATTGGTTGCGGAAGTGGGCGTGGCTGCACTCGTTGGCCGCCCAGAAGTCAAACCCCTGCCGTCGCGGCCCGGGCGGGATGAAGCCCGGCTGTCGCGGACCGCCGTCGAGGTGCCATTTGCCGACGAAGCCGGTCCGGTAGCCGCGGGCCTTGAGATGCTCGGCCAGCGTGATCTCGCTTTCGCGCAGCCGCAGGTCGTTGCAGATCATCCCGTGCTCATTGGGATACCGGCCGGTCAGGATCGTCGCCCGCGCCGGGGAGCAGACCGGGGCGTTGGCGAACATGTTCGGCACTAGAATTCCCTGCGCGGCCAGACGGTCCAGGTGGGGCGTTTTCACGTCCGGATGGCCGGCGCATCCCATCGCGTCCCCGCGCATCTGATCGGCCAGGAGGATCACGATGTTGGGCGTCGGGGATTGCGCCCGGGCGGGCCCGGCGCCCGAGATCAACGCCGGGATCGTCGCCAGAACGAGGATGAGGACGTCCCGGAGGTCGGTTCTCGACCGGGTCGGGAACACGCCCTGCGCCGCTGGAATCCGTTCGCTCCTCACGTTTCGCCTCCTCTAGCCGGGGTTCGTTCTTTGGCCGAAAGGGGGGCGGCGGGCCGATGGTAACCTTTGCTCTGGCTGGGGACAAGGTCCGGGCGCGGCAGGGCGGGGTCGGAAGTGCTTGACGTTCCGCTCGCCGTTGAGTTTTTCTAGCGGTCGCTGAACAACGATTTCAGGCAAGTCGGACGGAGCAGACCGAAGGGACGTTTAGCGGCCCGCCGACGGGCGGGCTCAAGGTAAGAGCCGCGGCGATTCCGGCCTTCGGGGGCGGAGGCTCGCTCGGCTGCCGGCGCCGAAACGTGCCCGCGGTGGATGATCCTCGGGAGGAACATGGTGGCGATCTCCCCGGAACAGCGTCGCGAAGAACCCCCCTCGGCCGAAGCGCCGCCGGCGGCTCCAGCCGAGGTCCCCTATCCGCCGCTCCTCTACGCCTGGTACGTCGTGGGCGTCTTGATGGTGGTGTACATTTTTTCCTTCGCCGACCGCCAGCTCATGAATCTTCTGGTCGACGATCTGAAGCAGGGGCTCTCGTTGGAGCACGATTGGCAGGTGAGCATCCTTATGGGGCCGATGTTCGCCGTCTTTTACGCGATCTTCGGTTTTCCGCTCGGCTGGCTGGCCGACGTGATGAGCCGGCGAACGTTGATCGCGGCCGGATTGGCCGCCTGGAGCCTGATGGCCGCCGGCTGCGGCGTGGCCAAGAATTATTTCCAGATGGCGCTTTATCGGATCGGTGTCGGCGTCGGGGAGGCGTCGCTTTCCCCGGCGGCCTATTCGCTGATCACGGACTATTTCCGCCGCGAGAGGCTCGCCACCGCCATCAGCGTCTACGGCACCGGCATTTACATCGGCTCCGGCCTCGCGCTGATCGTCGGCGGCGTGGCCGTCGCCCTGGTGAAAGAGGGGCCCGATTGGACGCTTCCTTTGGTGGGGACCATCCCCGCCTGGCAAAAGGTGTTCATCATCGTCGGCCTGCCCGGCCTGCTTGTCGTCCCCTTGCTTTACACCTTCGCCGAGCCCGTCCGGCGCGCCCTCGTGAGCGGCCGCGGGGCGGCCGCGCGCCAAGTCCCCGTGGGGGAGGTCCTGCGCTACTTCCGGGCCAATGGGCGGACGATCCTCTGCCACAACTTCGGGTTCTCGCTCCTGTCGTTTTCGGCTTACGGCAGCTCGGCGTGGATCCCCGCCTTCTTCATTCGTGAGTACGGGTGGACCCAACGCCAGGCCGGCATCTGGTACGGGACCATCATCGCCGTGTCCGGCACGCTCGGCATCGCAGCGGGCGGCTATCTGGCCGACTGGCTCGCCAAGCGAGGTTACACGGACTCCAAAATGCGCTCCGGCTTTATCGCCTCCTGGATCTGGGCTCCGTTCGGCATGTTCTACCCGCTGGTGCCGACGGCCGAGCTGGCCATCGTGTTCCTCATCCCGTCGGTGTTCATGGCGAGCATGCCGTTCGGCGTCGCGCCGGCGGCGATTCAGGAGATGATGCCGGTTCGCATGCGCGGCCAGGCCTCGGCGCTTTACCTTTTCGTGGTCAATATCGTCGGCCTGGCGATCGGCCCGACGGCCGTCGCCCTGGCGACCGACTACATCTTCCGAGACGGTCTGGGCCTTGAACGACCCCTCCGATATTCGCTCTTCTCGGTGGCGACCACGGCCCATCTCCTCGCGGCCATCCTGCTTTATCTGGGGCTCCCGTCTTTCAAGCGCAGCATGGACTATCTGACGGTCTGGCAGGATGCCCAGGCCCCCAAGCCCTCGACGGCCCGGACCGTCTCTTGAAGGCCGATCTTGGAACCGAATCCCCCCCCGATCGGCGCAGGATCGCCCGCTCAGCCTTCGGCGCGACGGGCTGGCCCGCCCTCATCCTTGCCCTATGCCTGATCTACCTGGCCCCCACGTTCGGGCGATACGGCTGGACCGGCCACGAAGGTTACGCCCCTCAGGAACGCGTGACCGCCATGAGCGAGGTCTGGCGCGCGCAAGGGCCGTTCCACGTCCCCTGGTTGCCCCAGGTCGCCCATGGCTACGGTTGGCCGTTTTTCACGTTCTACGCCCCGCTCGGGTATTACGTCGCGGCGACCATGGTCGTCGGTTTGGGGAGCGGAACGGGGCCGGCGACGCGAATGAGTTTCTATCTGGCCTTCGTCCTGAGCGGAATCGCGGCCTATGGCTTCGGGCTGCTTTTGGGCCGCCGATACGGCTCCCCCCGACCGCGAGCCTGGGCCTTCGTCGCCGCCGTCGTTTATGGCCTCAATCCCTATCATCTGACGGATTTGTTCGTTCGCGTGAGCCTGGCCGAATGTTGGGCTTGGGCGACCCTCGGCGGGGCCTTCGTGGCGCTGGAATGGAGCCGTGGCGGCGGGGCCGGCCGACAGCTCCTCGTTGCCCCCGCCTATGCGCTCCTCGTCCTGAGCCATAACGCTCTGGCCCTCTTCGGCACGATCCTGATCGCGCTCTACGCCGTTCTGACGGCGAGTTCCGTCCGTTGGCTGCTGAGCGTCGCCGGGAGCGCCCTGCTCGGGCTCGCCCTCTCGGCGTATTTCTGGTATCCGGCCCTCGCGCTCCGCGGGCTCGTCGATGCCGGGGACGCGAGCTGGATGACCGGAGGCGCTCGGGCCCTGCACGGCCATTCCCTCTATCCGATTCAATTCTTCATGGAAGCCTACGGACGCGGGCTGAGCCTGGGCGGCGTGGAGCGGGATTTCGCCGTCAATCCGGGTCTGGCGCTCATGACGGGGGCTCTTCTGGCTGCCGTGGCCCTGATTCGGCCCGGTCTCGGTCGCGCCGCGCGGTATCGGCTCGGCGTCTTGCTCGCTTTGTTCGCGCTATCGCTGCTGATGGTCTCCCGCTGGATGCCTTGGGGGCGAGTTCCTGAACTTTTCCTCTACATCCAATTTCCCTGGCGACTTCTAATCCTGACCGCTTGGTTCGGAGCGGCCGCGACGGCGCTGGCCGGGCCGGTGGTCGCCCGCTGGATCCATCCTCTGGTTCTGGCGGCCCTGGCCGTGGCCCTCTCTCTGCCGCCCGCCAGGACGGGGCTCATTGAGGGGCCTCCCGCTGATCTGCCCGATCCGGAAGGGACGATCGGCGTCTGGACCGAGGCGAAAGGGCCCTTGGACGGTTTCATCGGGTCAGTGATTCGGGAGTATCGCCCCGTCGCTTCTCATTATGCCCTCGTCACGCCGACGTTCTGGGAGGCTTATCCGGCGCCGCCGCACCGCCTGACGTTGGTCGAGGGAAGCCTGACGTTGCTCGAGCATTCCCGCCGGGGGACCCGTTACCGTTGGCGATATCAGGCGGCGCCCGCCGCCCGCGCGCGCGTCCACGCGTTCTATTTTCCCGGTTGGTCGTTTGCGCTGGACGGTCGGCGGGCCCCGGAGGCCATCCGCCCGGATGCCGACGGCCTGATCGAGTTGGCGCTCCCCGCCGGCGAGCACCTGGCCGAGTTGCGGTATGAGCATTCGCCGCCGGGCCGGCGCGGGCTCGCGGTTTCCTACGGCGCCTGGGGTTTCTGGGCCTTTGCGGGGCTCGTCGCGCTCAGCCGCGGAAGGTTCCGCTCATCGGCGCCAGCCGGGGCGGCGGAAGGGCCGAGCCGCCAATGACGAACGCGGGCCACCCATCGGAGGAAGAGTCTTGGCTGACGGTTCCCGACGGGCTCGGCCTGGCCTGGGGATGCTGGCCGGTCGAGCGGCCAGCGGCCTGGATAGCGATCATTCACGGCTACGCCGAACATGCGGGCCGTTACGGGCTGACGGCGGCGGACTTCAACGCGCGCGGGTGGGGCGTGGCGGGGCTCGACCTGCGCGGGCATGGCCGCTCCGGCGGGGCACGCGGTCACGTGCGCCGGTTTGAGGACTATCGATCCGATCTGGACGCCTGGCTGGCGGCCCTGGGGGCGCGTATCGATTCGGAGCCGCTGTTCGTTCTGGGGCACAGCTTCGGCGGTCTGGTGGCCGCCGATTATGCATGGCGACGAAGCCCCCCCTGGCGCGGTCTGATTCTGTCCTCCCCGTTTTTCGGCGTGGCTCGGCCCGTCCCGCCCTGGAAAAGGGCTTTGGGGCGCCTCGCCTCGATCGTTCTTCCCTCATTGGCGTTTGCCTCGGGGATTCGCCCGGAGGAGCTCTCGCACGATCCCGAGGTCGGGCGGGCCTACGCCGCGGATCCCCTGGTTTTCCGGACGGCGACGGCCGGTTGGTTTTTCGAGACGAGCCGGGCGATCGCCGCGGCGTTCGATGCGGCCGCCGAATTGCGATTGCCGACGCTCATTCTGTCAGCCGCCGAGGACCGAGTGGCCGACCCCAGTCGGGCGCGTGACTTTTTCGAGCGTTTGGGGTCGCCGGATAAGGAGTTCATCTCCTTCCCCGAGATGTATCACGAGATTCTGAACGAGACGGGCCGGAGGGGGGTGATTGAGCGGATCAGTCGATGGATCGAGCGTCGGCTCTGAACGTCCGGAATCAATCTCCGGCGCGAGGGTTCACATCGTAGAAGGCCGAGAGCGGCGGTTTTGAGGCGGGCGAGGCGTCGTGGGAGGGAGTCCCGCCTTGTGGATTTCCTGTGGAAAATTCTGTGGATAACCCTGTGAAAATGTCTGTGAAACTTGCTGTGAACAAGTTTTTGATTCCCCCGGTCTCCTGTGCTTCGAATCGATATCTCCGGCGGCCGGGTCCGCACGCTCCGTCGGGCCGGCGCAAGCCCATGATTGACAAGCCCGCGCGGGATGTGGTCCGATGAGGTTCGGAGCTTCTCGGGGCGCTCAAGGGCGTACGTGAAAGCCTGAGCGCGGCTCTTACGGTTTCAGGCCGGAGAGATCACCGCTCAACGCTTTTAGGCAAGGCTGCGGGAGTGTTCACGCTCGACATCGGGATCGACCTGGGGACGGCGACGACGCTTGTCTACGTCCGGGGGGAGGGGATCGTCCTTTCCGAGCCGTCGGTCGTCGCCATCAACAGCGAGACGCGCAAGGTGCTGGCCGTCGGCTCCGAAGCCAAGCGGATGCTGGGGCGGACACCGGCTTACATCACGGCGATCCGGCCGATGAAGGACGGCGTCATCGCCGATTTCGGCATCACGCGGACGATGATCTCATACTTTCTGCGCCGGGCGCGGGCCGTCCGGCCGACGCTGCCGACGGTTCGCCCGCGGGTCGTGATCGCCGTCCCTTCCGGCATTACCGAGGTCGAGCGTCGGGCCGTTGAGGAATCGGCCCAACAGGCCGGCGCTCACCGGGTCTATCTGATCGAGGAGCCGTTCGCCGCGGCGATCGGCGCCGGGCTGCCGGTGACCGAGCCCGCCGGCTCGATGATCATCGACGTCGGCGGCGGGACGACCGAGATGGCCGTCATCTCGCTCGGCGGGATCGTCGTCAGCAAATCCGAGCGGATCGCGGGCGACCGGATGGACGACGCCATCGTCCAGCACATCAAGCGCAAGTATAATCTCTTGATCGGCGACCGGACGGCCGAGGAAATCAAAATCAAGATCGGCTCGGCCGATTGCCTGCCGCACGAGACGAAGATGGTGATCAAGGGGCGCGACATGGTCGCCGGGATGCCGCGGACGCTGGAAATCTCAAGCGAGGAAATCCGGGAGGCTCTCACCGAGCCGGTCATGGCCATCGTCAACGCCGTCAAATCGACGCTGGAGCGCACGCCGCCGGAGCTGGCCGCTGATATCGTCGATTCCGGCATCGTGCTGGCCGGCGGCGGGGCGCAACTGCGCGGGCTGGATCGGCTGCTCCGCTCCGAGACGGGGCTCAACGTCCGCCTGGCCGACAATCCGGAAACGGCGATCGTGCTCGGCACGGGCAAATCGCTGGAATCCATCGAAATCTTTAAGAGCCTCAACGGATCGGTCGGCTACTAGGCCGCCCTTTGTTCGTTGAGGTCTTCCCGTCGTCGGGCCGCCCGGCCCGGCCAGTCAGTGCCATGGCCGTTCAGCCGCTCAAAGTCCTGATCGACCATCTCCGCGAAGGTCCGAAGACCCTCCCTCTGGACCATCGGCCGGAGTGGTTCGATCTCAAAGACGACGCCTACGCCTTCGTCGGGGCGGTGACGGGGGCCGTCACGTTCGCGCTCGTGGGCCGTGACGTCCAGGGCCACGGCGGGCTGAAGGTAACGGTGGAGACTCCCTGCGTTCGATGTCTGGCTCCGGTCCGTCTGGAGTTGCGCGTGCCCGTCGATGAGGTCTGGCTCTGGCGCTCGGCCGAGCGGGAGGTCTCGCCGCTCGATCCGGCCGGCGTCGAAGATATCGTCTCCTATTACGAAGGGGAGGAGCTCGACGTGGCGGAAACGCTGCGAGAGCTGATCATGGCCGCTTTGCCCGATTACCCGCGGTGCCGGGCCGATTGCAAAGGTTTGTGTCCGGGCTGCGGCGCCAACCTCAACGTGGAAACGTGTCGCTGCCGAGGCGCGGCCTCGCCCGAGGCCGCCGACGTCCCGGAGTGGAAGCGCGCCCTCCGCCGGTTCGGAGAGCATCCCGCCTCATGAACGAGCCCTCGATTTCAGATCGGGCCCGGGTGGCTGAACCCCGCAAGGCGGCTGCCGCCATTATTCTCGACGACGCCCGCCGGGACGAACTGTTGCTCGTCCGGCGCAGCGACAAGCTCCGCTTCATGGGGGGGTATCACGCCTTTCCCGGCGGCAGCATTCACGATGCCGAAGGGGCGGCCCATATCACCGGGGCGGAGGACGCCGAGACGGCGGCGGCGATCCACGCTCTCGTCCGCGAGGTGTTCGAGGAGACGGGCTTGCTGCTTGGCGTCGAACGGGCGCCGTCAGCGGACATTCTGCGGCAGGCGCGTCGCGCCGTCCTGGGCGAGGAGTCGGCCTTCGATGTCTTTCTCCGTCGTCACGCGCTGCGGATTGACGCCCGACGGTTCGAACCCGCGGGGCTCTGGATCACCCCTCGGATGAGCCCGATCCGTTTCCACACGCGTTATTTCCTTTACCGGCACCTGGGGCCCCGTTCCGAAGAGCTCATCGAGGGGGAACTCGACGAACTCCTCTGGATCAACCCGGCCGAGGCGCGTCGGCGCTGGCGTCAGGGGGACATCCTCCTGCCGGCCCCCGTGGCTTACGCCCTTCAGCAATTAAGCGACTTCGGTTATCCGGCGGCGCTCGCGCCGCTGCGACGGACGACCCATCTGGAGCCGGCCGAACCGGGCCGCATCGAATATCGGGCGGGAATCTACGTTTTCCCCCTGCGCACGCCAACGCTCCCCCCGGCGACGCACACCAACATGATCGCCGTCGGCGAGCGTCGGATTTTCCTGATCGACCCCGGGACGCCTTACGAAACCGATCAAGCGCTCTTGCGCCGGCAACTCGAGCATCTGTTGGAAGCGGGGGGGCGGCTTGAGGCCGTCCTTCTGACGCACTCGCATCCCGATCACGTCGGCGCCGCCGATTTCGTGCGGCAGGTCTTCGGCGCTCCCGTCTGGGCGCACGCGCGGACCGCCGAGCGCGTCCGGTTCGCCGTGGATCGCCTGCTGGAGGACGACGAAATCCTGATCGTTCCCGGCGGCCCCGATTGGCGACTCCGATGCCTGCACACCCCCGGCCACGATCCCGGTCACCTGTGTTTCTTTGAGGAGACCTCGAGGACGCTCATCTGCGGCGACATGGTCGCCCAGGGGAGCACCATCGTCGTCTCACCCCGCCATGGCGGCGACATGACCGACTACCTTCGGAGTCTGGAGCGGCTGACCCGTCTGGAAGCCACGCTCATGATTCCGGCGCACGGCGCGCCGCTCCACGACCCCGCGTCCGTCCTCCGTCAGTACATCGACCATCGCCTCTGGCGCGAAGAGCGCATCCGGGCCGCCCTGGCCGACGGCCCTCGGACCCGGCAGGAATTGATGTCGGCGGCCTATGACGACGTGCCGCGGGAGATGTGGCGCTGGGCCGAGCACTCGCTGGAGGCTCATCTTCGGCGTCTCGGGCATTCGATCCCGGACGCCTCCGACGCCAACGCTTCAAGGGACTGACCGGCGCCTCGCCGGCCGGAGCGCCTCATCGCAGCGGCCGCGAGCGCGGAGGCGGCGTCCGGTCCCGCAAGCGCTCGAGCGCCCCCGGCAGCTCCTCGATCGCCTCGATTACGACATCGCACCCCGCCGCCAGCAGGCGTTGCCGTGGGGTCGTTCCCCACGCGCAACCGATCATGGCGATCCCGGCGGCCTTGGCCAAGGCGAGATCGGCGGGGCCGTCGCCGACCATCACCGTGCCGGCGGGGGTGGCCTTCAGGCGGCGGATCAGGCGGCGGGCCGATCGGGGGTCGGGTTTCAGGGGGGCCCCGGAGGTTTCTCCCTGGATCGCGTCGACCAAGGGGGTCAGCCCCAGACGATCGCAGCTCGTTAGCGCCACGTCGTGCGGCTTGTTGGTGAGGATAGCTTGCCTCAGTCCGGAGACGCGCAGACGACGGAGCGTCGCCTTGACGCCCGGATAAAGTCGAGCGGTTCGGGTCGCGTGGGCGTTGTAGTAAGCCCGCACGGCGGGGACGATCTCCCGAGCGCGATTGCGGTTCCCCGGCCCGGCGGCGCGTTCGACCAGGCGAAGGATTCCGTCGCCGACCCAGGCCCGGACGCGCTCGATCGGCTGTTCGTCCAGGCCTGCTTCGCGAAGCCCGTGGTTCAAGGCCGCCGCGATGTCCTCAAAGGCGTCCACCAGGGTTCCGTCGAGATCGTAAAGCACAAGGCTCAAGCCGCCGGCCACCGTCCGGGAGGCATCGGCTCCCCTCCGGCGCGCGCCGAAGCGTCGGGGCCTTCGCTCGCCCATCAGGCGTGAGGCCCCCCGGCGGCCGACTGCAGGCACTCGCGGTAAAGCGCCTCATGAGCCGCCAGCATGCGATCGAGGGAGAACTCGCCCGAGGCGCGTTCGCGCGCGGCCATCCCCAGCCGCGCCCGCAGCCCGGCCTCCCGCAAGGCTTCAATGATGGCGCGGGCGAGGCTCGTCGGATCATGGGGGGGGACGAGCAACCCCTGGCGACCGTGCTCGATCGCTTCGGGGACGCCGCCGACCGCCGTGGCGACGATGGCCCGGCCTGCCGCCATGGCTTCCAGAATCACATTGGAGAAGCCTTCTTCATCCGACGCAAGGACGACCAGATCGGCGGCGGCGTAAACGGGTCGAAGCGCCGACTGGGGCCCCGCAAAGATGACCGCGCGCTCCAAGTTCAACTCGGTCACGCGGCGGCGCAGAGCCGCCTCCATCCCGCCGTCCCGCCCGACGAGGATCAGTCGGGCGTTCGGGAGGGCTTGGACCACCTCGGCCATCGCCTCGATCAGCGTCTGATGCCCTTTATAATGGATGAGGTTGGCGACGCAGACGATCAGACTCAGCCCGGCCCGGCTTTCAGGCGAAAGGCCCAGGTTCCGGAGGAAGGGGGCGATTTCCTCCGGACGCGGCGTCGCTTCAACGGCGACCCCGTTGTGAATGAGGCGGATTTTCTCGCTCCGGATCCGCTCGCGGGCGAGCACGTCCTCCAGCACCGCCTTCGAATTGACCGTTACGCGATGGACGCGGCCGTTCGCCCAGTTCTCCAGGCTTTGGAGCCAGGGCCGGCCGTCCTTGAAAAAACCCAGACTCCGTCGGCTCGCGATGACGCAGGGAACGCGCGCCCGGGAGGCCGCCCACGCCCCCAGGACGTTGGCCCAGTAAAGGAAGGCGTGAAAGATCTGGGGCTGGTCCTCGCCGAGGGCGGCTTCAATGCGCCGGACGGTCTTGAAGACGTGCCAACCGAGCCGAGGATCATACCAACGGTGGCGGCGCTCGAAGTCGAAGCCGCGGACGCGCGCGCCGATCGCGCGGACCGTCTCCAGATGTTCTCCCGCTTCGGCCAGCAGATAGAGCGAGGCCCTGAAGTCGCCCTGGTTGAAATGCCGCAGCAGCTCGACGACCTGGCCTTCGGCGCCGCCGCGTCGCATGGAACCGATCATATAGGCGATGCGGATGGGTTCACCCACGGGCTGCGCGGCTGGGGCCGGGGCCGCGGAGGCCCTGCGGCGGTGGATCGGGAGAAATCTGAGGCAGGCCGCCCGGGCTCAAGCCGCGCGGCCTCGGGGGCGGTCCAGGGCCGCGCCGCCGGGTCCGTCCGTGAGACGGCGCGTCCTTGGCCGCCGGACCGGACGCACGCACACTCCCCGGCGGGCCAGGTAGCGTTTGGCCTCGACGATGGTGAATTGCCCGAAGTGAAAGATCGAAGCCGCCAGCACGGCGTCGGCCTTTCCGCGGGTCAGCCCCTCGTAGAGATGCTCCAGATTCCCGACGCCGCCGGAGGCGATAACGGGGATGGAGACGGCGTCGGCCACGGCGGCCGTCAGTTCGAGGTCATAGCCCGCCTGTGTGCCGTCGCAATCCATGCTGGTCAGGAGGACTTCGCCGGCGCCCAGCCGCTCGGCCTCTCGGGCCCATTCGAGCGCCGAGAGCCCCGTCGGCGTGCGTCCTCCGTGCGTGAACACCTCCCAGCCGCGGGTCGGGTCGGCGGCGTCCCGCCGCCGGGCGTCGATGGCGACGACGATGCACTGCGAGCCGAACCGGCGCGCGGCCTCGCCGATCAACGCCGGTCGTTGGACGGCCGCCGTGTTGAGCGAGACCTTGTCGGCCCCGGCCCGTAACATGGCGTTAACGTCCTCGACGGTGCGGAGCCCTCCCCCGACGGTCGTCGGCATGAAGACGCGATCGGCGGTGCGGCGGACGACGTCGGCCATGATCTCTCGGCCGTCGCTGGAGGCGGTGATGTCGAGGAAGACGAGCTCATCGGCCCCGGCGGCGTCATAGGCGGCCGCTGCTTCCACGGGATCGCCCGCGTCGATCAGATCGACGAAGCGGACGCCCTTGACGACCCGGCCGTCTTTGACATCGAGGCAAGGGATGATCCGTTTGGCCAACATTTCGCCTGATTTGAGTCTCCGCTGCGGCCCCGTCCGGCTTCCGGAGAATGAACACGCCCGCCCCAGGGTCCATCCTATCGAATTGGAAATCCCCGCTTCCATAAGGGAATGGCCCGCCTCGCCCGCCGGTCGCCGGACCCGTCGAGGGCGAAGATTCCGCTGGCGGGCTCGGCGGCGTCAGGGTTAAACTCTCCGGTTGATGAGGCGCCTCACCTCCGAATTCACGTGGAGCGGTCGCCCGGCCGGCTGGGTGGCTCTGGCGAGCCTTCTCGCTGTCGCCCTGAACGCCTCGGCCTGGGCTGCCGTGCTGGGGCCGTGCGATCCTCGTCCGGCTGATTGTCAGGCGGTCGCCCGGGCCGGCGCTGATTGTTGCGGCGGACAACGCGCCCGGAAGGACGCCGACGCCCCCTGTCACCCCCAGCCTCTAACGGAGTTGCGTTGCGATTGCTCGGCCAAAGGCGCCCCCGCCCGGCCCGGCCCGAATCCCACGACGCTAGCCGCGGCGGATCCGGGCAAGGTCAAAGTCGGCAAATCGGGGGTGATTCTGGGGTTGGGTTATCACGCGACGATGATCCACGCGACGCCGCTGCCCTCCGTGATTGGCTTTCACCACTCTGTTCGTGACCCATCGCCTCCTCGCTTTCTTCTTCATCGCGCCCTTCTGATCTGAAACCGTAACAAACGGTATCTGCGCGGCCGCGCCTGAGGGGAGACCTCGCTCGCGCGCGGGGCCTGGCTTGGCCGATTCCCGGTAGCAGGGACGAGTTCTCTCCGGCGGCGGGGCTGCCGATGAGCCAGGCCGTCGGCGGCGATGCCCTCGGGCGTCGGCGCCGCGTCGCCGAGCCCGATCGCTTCAGCGGATTGAGGGCGCCACGTCGTTGCAACGAAGGATGAGGAAGGGCGAGATGCGGAACGCCAAACGCGGACAACAAGTTCCTTGGGTTTTAGCCGGTTTATTGATGGCCACCGGTTGCGCGCGGCCGGATGGACGTTACGAGACCCTGCGAGCCCGTGCCTGGGAGGAGCCGGGTTCGGCCACGTGGGCTGAGACCCGGCCGCTCGGGTCCAGCCCCTCGCCCGGGCAGAGCGAGCCGGCCCTGGCCGGGTCGGCTCTTCGCCTCGACGGGCTGATCGAGACGGTCCTGGCGCGCAACGGATCGCTCGAAGCCATGCGTCAGGCCTGGCGCGAGGCGGTGGCCCGTTATCCGCAGGTGATTTCTTTGGAGGACCCCATGATCTCCGGCATGGTCGGGCCGAAGACGTTGGATCGGCCACGGACGGAAATGGGGGAACGATTGGACGTGGCCTATCGGCTGGACCTTTCCCAACGGGTGCCCTGGCCGGGGAAGCTGCGGCTGCGCGGGCGCTCGGCCCTGGAGGAAGCTGAAGCGGCGGGAGAGGACGTGGAGACCGCCCGCCAGAAGCTCATCCACGAGACTAAACTCGCCTATTTCGAGTTGGCGTTCGTCCACGAAGCCGAGGCCATCAATCAGAGGGAATCGGCGCTGGCGCAGGAGCTGCTGGCCAATGCCCGGAGCCGCTATGAGACCGGGCTGGGCTCGAAGGAAGACGCTTTGGAGGCCGAGATCGAGCTGGCCCATGTTCGCCACCGGAGCCTGTCGCTGGATCGCCTCCGCAAAAATGCGGAGGCCCGCCTGAGCGCCCTGCTGAATCAATCGCCGGAGCTTGCGTTCCCGCCCCCACCGCCCTTGGTGGAGATCCCGGAGGCCGAATCTCCGGCGGCCGAAGCGCTGCGGGCCGTGGCCCTGAGCCGCCGCCCGGAGTTGAGCGCGCTGGAAGCGCGGCTCCGGGCCGCAGAGGCTGACGTCGCGCTCGCGCGCAAGGAATACTTTCCTGATCTCACGTTGATGGCCGCTTATGACGCTTTCTGGGACGTGCGGGAGCTGCGGCCCATGATTGGGCTCGGCTTCAACATTCCGATCCAGCGGCGGCGCCGGCGCGCCGCTGAGGAAGAGGCTCACGCCCGGCTCGAACGCCTGACCGCCGAACTTGAGCAGATGCGCCGGGAGCTGGAGGCGGAGGTGCAACTGGCGTTCGATCAGCTCCAGGAGAGCCGCCACGTGATTCACCTGTATGACGCTCAATTTCTGCCCCCGGCGCGCGAGGCCCTGGCCACGGCGCGATCCAACTATGAGGCGGGCCGGAGCGACCGGGCCACGCTGATCGAGGCCGAGCGCAAGCTTCTCACCCTTGAACTGAATCGACGTCAGGCCCTGGCCGAGTATTTCCAACGCGAGGCGGACCTTGAGCGGGCCGTCGGCGGGCCCATTGAGGCGCGTCCGTCTCAGGAAGGAGATTAACCATGAAACGACTGATCGGATCGATCCCCTCGTTGCTGGTGATCGTCGCGTTGCTCGTCGCTGGGGCCGTCTATCGGTCGCAGCTTGCCGACTGGTTCTCGGTCCTGCCTCTGGAATGGGCCGGCCTCGGCGGCCGTTCAGCCTCTGAGGCCATCGGCGAGGCCCAGACCATCCCGGCCGGCCCGTTCGTAATCGAGGCCGCCTTGGCGCCCGACCCTCCGGTCGTGGGCGAGAACGCGCTCGTCCTGACCGTGCGTGATGGGGCGGGGTCACCTCTGGCCGGCGTACGGGTCGAATTCCAGGCCGTGATGGCGGCCATGGGGAGCATGCCGGAGATGCGATCGGCCGCCGAGATTGAGGAGACCCCCCCCGGCCGATACCGGGCCGCCTTCGAGCTTTCCATGCGGGGAACCTGGAATCTCAGGGGGCGCGTCGAGCACCCCGAGCAGGGTCACGCCGACCTGGATATGACGCTCGCTCCCCGGCTCAAGGGGCTGACGGTCATCTCGGCCACGGGTTCCGGCGGGGAGGGGGCCGAGGGCGGCGTCGCTTACTACACGTGTTCGATGCATCCCTCAGTCAAATCCGCCGAGCCCGGCACGTGCCCCATCTGCCGCATGGACCTGACCCCCGTCACGCGCGAAGAGCTGCGCGTCGGGGCGATCGTCGTCGAGGAAGGCCGCCGCCAATTGATTGGCGTCAAAACCGCCTCCGCGCGACGCGAAGAGCTCACCGCCGTGATCCGCGCCGTGGGCCGCGTCGCCTACGACGAGACCCGGCTAGCCGATGTGACGCTCAAGTTCGGCGGTTGGATCGGCGCAGTCGAGGCCGATTACACGGGCAAGCGCGTCGAGGCCGGCTCCACGCTTTTCACGATCTATAGTCCAGAGCTTCTGGCCGCCCAAGAGGAATATCTGCGCGCGCTGGGCGAGGCGAGGGAGAACGCAGCCCGCGGATCCCGGCTGGTCGAGGCCTCGCGCCGCCGCCTGCGCCTGTGGGACATCGGCGAAGACGTGCTGGAGGAGATTGCGCGCGCCGGTCGGGCCTGGGAATACGTCCCGATCCGCGCGCCCGTCGGCGGCGTGGTCATCGAGAAGAATATCGTCCAGGGGAGCGCCGTTGAGCCGGGCCGGTTGCTTTATCGGTTGGCCGATCTGTCCGTCGTCTGGGTCGAAGCCGACGTTTATGAGTTCGAGGTGCCGCTCGTCAAGCCCGGGCTGGGGGCGCAGATCACGCTTTCCTATCTACCCGACCGTCGCTTCGCGGGCGAAGTCGCCTATATCTACCCGTATCTGGACCCCACGACGCGCACGGGACGGGTACGGCTGATCACCCCCAACCCCGATGGGGCGCTTAAGCCGGCCATGTACGCCAATGTGGAGCTGGCCCGGCCCCTCGGGGAGCGCCTGGTCGTGCCGGAAAGCGCCGTCGTTTACGCCGGCCAGACCCGGCTCGTCTTCGTCGATCTGGGCGGCGGCCGGCTCAAACCCCGCCCCATCCGCGTCGGTGTCCGGACGGCGGACCGCGTCGAGGCGCTCGAAGGGCTGGAGGAGGGAGAGGTCGTCGTCACGTCGGCCAACTTCCTGATCGCAGCCGAGAGCAAGCTCAAGGCGGCGGTGGAGGCCTGGTGAGGATGTCTTCAACCTGGGAACCTCCGCTCGGGCCGATTCAGAAACTGATCGGCCATTGCGCCCGGAATCCCTTTCTGACGCTCTTTACCGTCGGCGGGCTCGTGCTCTGGGGCTGGCTGTCGGTCGGCCGCGTGGCGTTGGACGCCATTCCCGATCTCTCCGACACGCAAGTCATCATCTTCACCGCGTGGCCCGGCCGGAGCCCGGACCTCGTCGAGGACCAGATCACCTATCCGATCGCCTCGTCGCTGTTGGCGGCCCCGCGCGTCAGTTACGTCCGAGGGCAATCGGCGTTCGGCCTTTCCTTCATTTACGTCATCTTCGAGGACGGAACGGACGTTTACTGGGCGCGGAGCCGCGTCTTGGAATACCTGAGCGCCCTGGCCGGCCGGCTGCCCGAAGGCGTGACGCCCACCCTCGGGCCGGACGCCACCGGCGTCGGGTGGGTCTTCCAATACGCGCTGGTGGACAAGACGGGCCGCCACGACCTGGCCGAGCTGCGGGCCCTTCAGGATTGGCGCCTGCGCTACTGGCTCGAAAGCGTCGAGGGGGTGGCCGAGGTCGCCTCCGTCGGCGGATTCGTCAAGCAGTATCAGGTGACCGTCGACCCGAACAAGCTCCTGGCCTTGGACATTCCGTTGCAAGAGGTGATCCACGCCATCCGCCGGTCGAATCAGGACGTCGGGGGGCACGTTCTGGAGCTGGCGGGACACGAGCAGATGGTGCGCGGCCGCGGCTATATCCGGTCCCGGGAGGATCTGGAACTGATCCCCTTGATGACCGGCGAAGGGGGCGTGCCCGTCTATCTGAAGGACGTGGCCACGGTGCAGATCGGCCCCGAGACGCGGCGGGGCATCGCCGAGCTGAACGGCGAAGGGGAAACCGTCGGCGGGATCGTCGTCATGCGCTACGGGGAGAACGCGCTGCGCGTGATCGAGCGCGTGAAGGCGCGGCTGGAAGAGGCGCGCGCCTCGATGCCGGAGGGCGTGGAGGTGGTGATTGTCTACGACCGCTCCGAGCTGATTCGGCGGTCGATCCACACGCTCCGGCGCGCGCTGCTGGAAGAAATGCTCGTCGTCAGCCTGGTGATCATCGTTTTTCTGATGCACGCCCGCTCGGCGCTCATCCCGATCGTCGCCCTGCCGATCGCCGTCCTCCTGGCCTTCATCCCGATGGTCGAGCAGCGGCTGACGGCCAACATCATGTCCCTGGCGGGCATCGCCGTCGCGATCGGGGCGATGGTGGACGCCTCGATCATCATGGTCGAGAACATCCATAAGCGCTTGGAGACGGCCGCCCCGGCCGCCGGACCGCGCCGGGAGGTCGTGATCGGGGCCATGCAGGAGGTCGGCCCCACGATCTTCTTCTCCCTCCTGGTCATCACGATCGCCTTCCTGCCGGTTTTCACGCTGGAGGGAACCGAGGGCCGGCTGTTCCGGCCGCTTGCCTTTACCAAGACTTACTCGATGGCGTTCGCGGCGGGGCTCGCCGTCACGTTGACCCCGGCGCTGGCCGCCCTGATGATCCGCGGCCGCGTCCGCCGCGAGGAGCGCAACCCGCTCAACCGTCTCCTGATCTGGCTTTATTCGCCGGTCGTCCGTCTCGTCGTCCGCCATCGGTGGCTCGTGATCGCGCTCTCCCTCACGGCGATGGGGTTGACCGTCCCGGCCTTCATGCGGCTGGGCAACGAGTTCATGCCGCCGCTTAACGAGGGTTCCATCCTCTACATGCCGACGGCCCTGCCGGGCGTCTCCGCCACCGAAGCGACGGCCATCCTGCAATCCATGGATGAGCGGCTGCGGCGCTTCCCGGAGGTGCAGTCGGTCTTCGGGAAGATCGGCCGCGCCGAGACCTCCACGGACCCCGCCCCGATGTCCATGGTCGAGACCGTCGTCACGCTCAAGCCCCCGGAGGCCTGGCGGCCCGGCCTGACCTGGGACAGCATCATTCAGGAAATGGACGAGGAATTGCGCTATCCCGGCATGCCGAACATCTGGTGGATGCCGATCCAAACGCGGACGGAGATGCTCGCCACGGGCATCCGGAGCCCGCTGGGGGTCAAAGTGTTCGGCCCGGACCTGGAATCGATCGAGGCGACGGCCGTCGGCGTCGAGCGGGCCTTGCTCGAAGACGCGAGGACGCGGCCTTTCACGCGCAGCGCCTTCGCCGAAAGGGTCACCGGCGGCTATTACCTGGATTTCGACGTGGACCGGCGGGAAGCGGCCCGCCACGGCCTCACCGTCGGCGACGTGAACGACGTCATCCTGGCCGCCATCGGCGGGGAGAACGTCAGCGAAACGATCGAAGGACGCGAGCGCTTCCCGATCAACGTCCGCTACGCGCGCGATTTCCGCGAGGACCCGGAGGCGCTCAAGCGCGTGCTGGTCGCCTCGCCTTCGGGGGCGCAAGTGCCGCTGGCGCAACTGGCGCGGATGGAGTTCCGCGTCGGGCCGCCGATGATCGGCAGCGAGGACGGCCAGCTTCTGGGGTACGTCTTCGTCGACGTCGTGAGGATGGGTATCGCCGACTATGTGGACGTGGCCCGCCGGGTCGTGACCGAGCGCGTCGCGCTGCCGCCGGGGACGCGCCTGGAGTGGTCCGGCCAGTTCAAATACTTCGAGCGCGCCAAGGCCCGGCTCCAAATCGTCGTCCCGGCCACCCTGCTAGTCGTTTTCTTTCTCCTCTACCTCAACACGCGATCGGTCGTCGAGACGTTCATCGTTCTGCTCGCCGTTCCCTTCTCGCTCATCGGCGCCGTCTGGCTTTTGTATCTGCTGAATTACAATCTGAGCGTGGCCGTCTGGGTGGGGCTGATCGCCCTGGCCGGTCTGGACGCCGAGACGGGCGTCGTCATGCTCCTCTATCTGACGCTGGCTCATCGGCGCCGCGCGGCCGAGGGGACCCTGCGGACGTTCGCCGATCTGGAAGCGGCCATCGTCGAGGGGGCCGCCGGCCGGATCCGCCCGAAGCTCATGACGGTGCTGACGAGTTTTATCGGTCTTCTGCCGGTGATGTGGAGCACCGGGACGGGAGCCGACGTCATGAAGCGCATCGCGGCCCCGATGGTCGGCGGCCTGCTCACCTCGTTCTTACTCGAACTGACCGTTTATCCGGCCATCTTCGCCGTCTGGAAGCGCGGGGGGCTCGGTCGCGACCGGCCCGACGTGAACGGAGCCGTCAACGCCGATTAACAAGAGAGAACCCAGAAGACGCGAAGACAAGGTTGGACTCAGTTCCGCTCCGTGTCGTGGCGTCTTCGAGGTCGTTTTTTCCCTGTCCGCCCTTAGAAGCTCGGCCGATAGCGGCGCAGAAGCTGGGCTTCGATTTCGGCCTCGGTGAAGGCGGCGCGCTTCATTTTGTTGGCCGCGAACAGCTCCCCTTGATCATCGTAATGGGGCGAGTCGGGGACTTCGCTCTCGCTATAGCCGACGACGGTATAGGCCCGCGGCGTATCGCCGAACTCGACGGCGAAAATCCAGCTATCTCCGCCGCGGACGACGAGCTTGCCGTCGGTCTCGTCCCGCCGGAAATCGAGAACGCGAAAGGAGCCGATCGCCCCCCCGCCGCCGCTCACCGGCGCCTCCACCTTCCCCTTGCGCAGACGATGGACCTCCCCCCATGTCGCGTCCCACGCGCCATACAGGCGGGAAGTTTCACCCAGCGCCCAGGCGAAGGCTTGCGCCGCCCGCTCGGCGTCGGCCAGGCCGCGCGGCGTCGTGATCGGGGCCTCCGGACTCCACGGGACGGCGTAGGGCTCGATGCCGGCCCGGCGGCACTCGGTCTGATAGCGGGTCCACCAGATTTCAAAGAGCACGCTCCCTCGGCTGTCCATTTCGGTCGTGTTGTTCCAGCGTTCGAGCATCTCGCGGGCGCGCAGAGTCTCCGCCTCGGCCGCCTTGAGCTTGAGCGCCGCGATCAGATCGTCCTTCACCCGGTCGGCCAGCAGCATCCGGGGGCTGAACTTGAGATCGACCACGTCCTCCAGGCTGAAGCGCTTGCGGTTGTGAATCAGCTCGAGGCTGTGTTGGGTGCGGAGGCTCAGCCGATGCGGCGGGAAATAAGGGGGGAAGGATCGAATGTCGAGCGGCTCGTTCAAGTTCGTGAAGTAGGGCGGATCATTGGAGTTCTGCACGTAGCCTCCCTTGGGGTTGAGCAACTGCGGCAACTCCTTGAGCGGCAGGAAATGGGTCCAGATATCGGCCGAACGGGCGGCGGGGACGGCGCGGGCGTCCTGATTCTCGTGCGGGATCACGGGGACCGTCCCGTTCCACAGGTAATAAATGTTCCCTTCGCGGTCGGCGTAGCCGGTGTTGAACATCGGGACGGCGCCAAGGGCGAGCGCCGCCTGAAACTCGGCGAAATTGCGCGCCTGGCTCATCCGGAACCATTGCTGATAGAACCGGAACTCCTCGTAGCTGGCCGAACGGAGAACGTAAATCCGGTCGTCGGTCCGGTGAATAACGGGTCCGAGGGCCGTGTGAAAGAAGGCGCGCGTTTGCGGCGCGAGCCCCTTGTCGGTCTTGACCTCGATCGTGACGTCGTCGCGTTGGATCGGCAGCGCGTCCCCGTCAAAGAGGAAATGTTCCGGCCGCGTCGGGTCCAGCTTGAGCTCATAGATTTCCTCGAGATCGGGGTAATTGACCGTGTGCGTCCAGCCCAGGTGAGCGTTAAAGCCGGTGGTCAGGACGGGCCGGCCGACGAACGTCGAGCCGTAGAAATCGATCACGCCTGGGACGGTCAAATGGGCCTCGTAGTAGGTCGCCACCTCGGACCACGGCTGGTGCGGGTTGCCCATCAGAATCGCCTTGCGCGAGCGGGTGCGGCTGGGGCCGAAGGCCCAGAGGTTGGAGCCGACGACGGCCTCCTCGGCCTGGAGCGCCGCGGTCTCCTCGGATTCGGCCTCCCCCCGCTGCGCGCGCAGGAAGCGTTCGATGATCCGGTTGCGATTAAAGGCGAAGCGCATGACGCCCGTCATGCCGTGGGCGGCCACGTCATGCGCCGTCACCGGCCGGACCCACGCCGGCAGCCCCTCGCGATGGGCGTGGATATAGGCGTTCATCCCTTCGGCGAAGCCTTCGATGAGATCGCGGAAATCGGGATCAAGCTTGTGGTAGGTCGCGACGGCTCGCTCTCGGACGCGGAATTGCCGGACGTAGAAATCGGACTCCACGTCGGCGGCCCGGCCAAAGGTCCGGGCCAGCTCGCCCCGCGCCGTCAGAACGAGCCGCTGGATGCTCAGCAGATGATCCTCGGCCTGGCAGTAGCCGAAACCGAAACCGAGGGCGCGCTCGTTCTCGGCCTTGATGTGCGGGACGCCGTAGGCCGTTCGCCGGATTTCGACCTGTGCGGCCAGGTCAGCCCATTCCGGTTTCGGAGCCGACGCCGCCGCGGCGTCCAACGCCAGCGGCAGCGCCGCGCCGATCAGCATCCATCGAAAGCTCCTCGCGCCGGATCGCATGACGCTTCGCCTCCTTCGCCCTGGGGGGGCGGTTGGGGATAGGGGGGCTCGTTCCGGCCGATTCTGGGGCCGCCACCGGCCGGTCGCAAGCCTATTCCCGCCGGCGAAGCGGGGCAACCTCACGCCTGCACGGCGTAGGGATGGAACAACGAGAGATAGGCGTAATAGAAGATGGTCGTGAAGAGCAGGCTGTCGACGATGTCGAGCATGCCGCCGTGGCCGGTGAACGTCCGGCCCGAATCCTTGACGTGCGCCTCGCGCTTGAGCAGGCTCTCGGAGAGATCCCCTAGCGGCCCCAGGAGGCTGAAGACGAGGGCCAGGGCCACGACGTCGACCCACGAGAACAGGGCGTCGATGTTGTTCCAGGCTTGTTTGGCGGCGATGGCCACGGCGAAGGTGAAGGCCATGCCCCCGATGAAGCCTTCGAGGGACTTGCCGGGGCTCACCTGTGGGGCCAGCTTGTGCCGGCCGAAAGCCCGGCCGATGAAGTAGCCCCCTACGTCGCTCGCCCACGTGACGATGACGAGGAAAATGAGGTAATGAGCCCCGGCGTTGGGAAAGGGCGAGCCGGGAATCAGGTTCCCCTGCCAGATGGCCATCATGAGGGCGAACGGGAGGGCGACGTAGATCGGCCCGGCAATCGTCCGGCCGGCGAGCGCGGCCGCCTCGGGCGGCCCCACGGCCAGCACGGCCACCAGGGCGACGACCACCAGACAGGCGATGATCGCCACGCCGTGCTCCAGGGCATAGAAGTAGCCGTCCAGCAGCAAGGCGGCCGCCCCGGCCAGCGAGACGGCCAGTTGCCCCGCCGGCGGGCGTCTTCGCCCCAGGTGCATGAATTCCCAAACCCCCATGGCGGCCGAGGCGGCGATGATCAGCGCCGGGATCCAGAACAACGGCCGGACGAAAAGGCCGGTCAGGAAGACCACGGCAAAGATCACGCCGGAAGCGATCCGCGTCGATGTCATGGCCGGTTCCGCGGGCCCGCCAGCCAGCGCGGCAGAGCGGTCCCCACTCCTCCGAACCGACGTTCCCGCCGCTGGAAATCGAGGATCGATTCCAGCAGGTGCCGCCGCCGGAAGTCCGGCCAGAGGACCGGTGAGACGTGGATCTCGGCGTAAGCGATCTGCCAGAGGAGAAAATTGCTGACCCGCATCTCGCCGCTGGTGCGGATCAGGAGGTCCGGGTCGGGAACGCCCGCCGTATCCAGCCGCGCGGCGAAGCCGGCTTCATTGATTTGCGCGGGGTCGATCTCTCCGGCGGCGGCCGCTTCGGCCAGGGCGCGCGCCGCCCGAAGGATTTCGTCCCGCCCCCCGTAGCTCAAGGCCAGCGTGAGCGTCGTCGCCTTGTTGGCCGCCGTCAACCGCACGGTTTCCAGGAGGGCGTCGCGGGCGTAAGCCGGAAGATCGGCCAGCTGCCCGATCACGCGCAGCCGGATGCCGCTCTCCATCAATTCGGGGCGTTCATCGACGGCGAAGCGTTGCAGAAGGCGCATGAGCGCCAGGACCTCCCGCCGGGGGCGTTGCCAGTTCTCCTTCGAGAAGGAGAAAAGCGTGAGAAAGTCCACGCCCAGGGAGGCGCAGGTCCGGGTGGTCTGGCGGACGGCCTCGATGCCGGCCTCGTGGCCGCGGATGCGATCGCGGTAGCCGTGTTGGCGGGCCCAGCGGCCGTTGCCGTCCATGATGATGGCGATGTGCCGCGGCAGGTCGGCCGGGCGCAGGGCTTCGGCCAGGCGGCGATCGGCGGGCGTCCAGCGCTCAACGGCAACCGGCGGCCACTCGATGACCTTCCTCGATGCGCGCGTCATCGGGCGTGTTCCCGGGGGAGGGCGGCCGGGCGGGGCCGGAAAACCCTCCAGATCGCTCAGACCTGAAGGATCTCCCTTTCTTTCCTCTGGAGCAGTTCGTCGATCCGCGTCACTTGCTGATCGGTCTTCTTCTGAACCTGGTCAAGGAGGCGCTTTTTATCGTCCTCGCCGATGGAATGATCCCGCTCCCTGCGCTTGATCTCGTCGTTGACGTGCCGGCGGACGTTGCGGACGGCCACGCGCCCCTGCTCGGCGATCAGGTGAGCCTTGCGGACGATCTCGCGGCGCGTCTCTTCGGTCAGCGCGGGCACGTGCAGCCGCACGACCTTGCCGTCGTTCTGGGGGGTCATCCCCAGATTGGCCGCCAGGAGCGCCTTCTCGATGGCCCCGACCAGATGCGGGTCCCACGGCTGAATGGCCAGCGTCGTCGCGTCCGGCGTCGTCACGGTGGCGATCTGATTGAGCGGGCTCTCCCCGCCGTAAGCCGGCACCCGGATCCCTTCGAGCGCCGCCGTTGAGGCTCGCCCCGTTCTCAACCCCCGCAATTCGTGTTCGACCTGTTCGACGGCCTTGCGCATCCGTTCTTCGGCGTCCTTGAGCAGCGCCTCGGCCATGGGGTTCGCCTGCTCCTCAGTCCACCAGCGTGCCGATCTTCTCCCCCATGACGGCCTTCCATATATTGCCGGTTCGCTTCAGATTGAAAACCAAAATCGGGAGGCGGTTATCCCGGCAAAGCGAGACCGCGCTCGTGTCCATGATCCCCAGATTCCCGGTCACCATCTCCTGATAGGAGAGGTGATCGAGTTTGACGGCCTGGGCGTCCCGGCGCGGGTCGGCGGAGTAGACGCCGTCGACCTGCGTGGCCTTCATCAGCACTTCGGCCTCGATTTCGTTCGCCCGCAAGGCCGCCGCCGTGTCGGTCGTGAAGTAGGGATTGCCCGTCCCACAGCCGAAAATCACGATCCGTTGGCGCTCGAGGTGACGGATCGCGCGCCGGCGGATGTAAGGCTCGGCCACCTCGCGCATCTCGATCGCGCTCATGACGCGCGTCTCCAGCCCCAGGCCTTCCAGGGCCGCCTGAAGCGTAAGCGCGTTGATCATCGTCGCGATCATCCCGATGTAGTCCCCCGCCGCCCGGTTGATGTTGAGGGCCCCCGCCCCCCGGAAGATGTTCCCCCCGCCGATCACGACGCCGATCTGGACCTCCTTGACCGCCACGTCCCGAATCTCGCCGGCCACCCACTTGAACGTCTCGGCGTCCAGCCCGAACGCTTGATCCCCCTTCATGAACTGACCGCTGATCTTGAGAAGGATTCGCCGGTAGCGGGGTTGGGCCGATGCCGTCGTCATGGGCGCCTCAACCGACCCCCCGGCTCGCGCCGCCGCTTCGCCGGAGGGCTTCACCCGCCGACCTTGAACCGCTCGAACCGTCGGAGGGCGACCGGGTCGCCGAGCGCCTGGCCGGCTTTCGCCAGCCACTGCTCGATCGTGACCTCCGGGTCCTTGACGAAATCCTGCTCCAGGAGGCAACTCGTCCGGTAGAACTTGCCGAGCTTTCCCTCGGCAATCTTGTCCAGCATTTTCTCCGGCTTCCCCTCGTTGCGCCCCTGCTCCCGGTAGATGCGCTTTTCCCGTTCGATGACCTCGGCCGGAACCTCGGCCCGGCTCAGATAGTCCGGCGCCGCCGCCGCCACGTGCATCGCCAGGTCCTGCGTCAGCTCGCCGAAGGCGGGGTTCTCCAGAGTCTCGCGACGCCCGGCCCGGAGCTCGACCAGCACGCCGAGTTTCCCCGGCGGGTGGATGTAACTGTCGAAGCGCGATCGATCGTCCGGGGCCGTCCAACGGACGAAGCGCCGCAGCTCGATGTTCTCGCCGAGCACGGCGATCGCCTCGCCAATCCTCTCGCGCAGCGTCGTTGAGCCCTCCGGAGCCGACCTCCGGTTAAGCAACCCCTCGACGTCCCCCTCGGCGATCTGCGCCCCGCCGTCAAGCACGTGGGCCATCAGCTCCTCCACCAGACGGCCGAAGCCTTCGTTGCGCGCGACGAAGTCGGTTTCGCAGTTGAGCTCGACGATGGCGGCGGTCCGCCCGTCGGGGCTGATCCTGGCGCGGATCAACCCTTCCGAGGCCGTGCGCGAGGCCTTTTTCTCGGCGATCGCCCGGCCCTTCTCCCTCAGCCATTGCTTGGCTTTCTCCACGTCGCCGTCGGACTCGGCGAGCGCCCGCTTGCAGTCCATCATCCCGGCTCCGGTCAGTTCGCGCAGCTCCTTGACCTGAGCCGGAGTTATCGTCGTCACCTTCTGGAACCCTCTTCCATCAGTTTTCCCCCGACGGGCCTGAGCACGCCCGCCCGGGGCAATCGCGCCTCCGCTCGCCCGCGGCCCCTCCCGGATGCCGACCTGGGCAATCTAGCGGTTCCCCCTCCGTTAGGACCCCTCGGACGGGGGTCCCCCAAACGGCGGGGCCGCCCAAGGAGCCGGCACGCCCGCGGCCGCTCCGCCGGCTTCGGCGTCGCCCGGCACGGGAGCCATCAGACCGGCCGGACGGGCCGTCGGCGAGGCCGGCGCCGGAGCGGCGCCGGCCAGGTTTGTTTCTTCGGGGGCGCCGGCCCGCTCGGCTTCCTGTTGGGCCAGGAATTGGCGGGCGGCCTCGGGCAACGAATCGTACGGCTCCAGACCCTGATCAACGCGCGAGAGCTTCCCCTCGATGCAGGCTTCGGCCATTTTCTCGCAGCTCAAATTGATCGAACGGATGGCGTCGTCGTTGCCGGGGATCACGTAGTCGATCGGATCGGGATCGCAATTGGTGTCGACGACGGCGACCACCGGGATGCCCATGATGTTGGCTTCATGGACGGCTATCTGCTCCTTGGACGGGTCGATCACGAAGATAAAGGCCGGCAGACGATCCATGTCCCGGATGCCCTGGAGATTCTTCTCCAGCTTCTCCTTCTCCTTGAGCAGGCGGCTCTGCTCCTTCTTCGAGTAGCGTTCGATCGAGCCGTCGGCGACCATGGCCTGGAGCTCGATCATCCGGTTGATGGACTTCCGCACGGTCGCGAAATTCGTCAGCGTGCCTCCCAGCCAGCGGTTATTGACGTAATACATCCCGCAGTAGTGCGCCCACCGCTCGATCGCGTCCTTGGCCTGCTTCTTCGTCCCGATGAACACCCCCATCCCCCCATCGCCCACGGCGTCCCTGACGAAGGAATAGGCTTCCCTCAACAGGCGCAGCGTCTTCTTCAGATCGATGATGTAGATCTGGTTCCGTTCCGTGTAGATGTACTTCTTCATCTTGGGGTTCCAGCGCCGGCTCTGGTGGCCGAAGTGGACCCCCGCCTCCAACAACTGCTTCATGGTGATCTGACCGAGAAGCATACGCTCGCCGTCACCTCCCAGGCGTTCGTTCCGGCTGCGGTTCCCCCCTCTCCCGCTCAGCCACGCGGCCCGTCAGGCGACGGGCGCGTTCGGGAATGTTCGCTGCGTGCAGGGAAAAGCCCGATGCCGGACCGGACGCGACTATCCGCCCGCCGCCGCCCCCGTCCAGCCGGCAAGAAACCCTTGTCGCCGACGAACCGCCGGACCGGGGCGCCCCCCGGAACCCGAACGCGCAATCCTACAGGAGCCCGCGCCGCCCCTCAAGGCGAAAAAATGGTGCCGACCGTTCCGGCGGCGACTCTCGGCGGCTGGGCCGGGCGCCCCCGCCTCCGCTTCGGCCTCGGGCGACCCTCAGTCCGCCGGCTCAAGCACGTAGTCGATCCACCCCTCGGCCGATTCCCCTGATGGGTCTGAGGAAACGGCCACGTCGGGGTTGGGGTTGCGGACGTTGAGCTTGGAATTGTCGTAAACGGCCGTCATCTCGATGACCGCTCCCTCCGGCAGGACCGGTGGCTCGGCCAACTGATAGTGCAGTTTCCAGTTCGGATCCCAATGGGGGATCGAGAGAAGAGGCTGGTGCTTGCCGTCGGGCAGGATCGCGCGGAAAAGAACGCTTTTGCCGCGTTGCATCAGGATGGGCGTCAGCGAGACGATCCGGCTGGCCTGAGGCAACTCGAAGCGGGCGGTGATCTGGAAATCAGCGGCCCCGGCGGGGATGGCGAACTCTCCCGGAGTCATGCGGTGGCTCAGAATCGGCGAGCGGATCGCCGCGGCGTCCTCAGCGAAGCGGACGGCGATCTTGGTCCCCGGGTCGGTGATCGAATAACCGGCTTCCTTCAGGTAATGCACGTGGACGGGAACTTTCTCCCCGGCTTTGAGCAGCCGACCCGTCCCCGGAAGATGGCGCACGACGCGCGCCCCCGGATAAAACGCCCCCAGCGGCCCGGCCTCCACCCCCAGGATCGTGAATTCGTCGCCCAGCCTGACCTCGGCGGCCACGACCCATCGGTCCTCATCCCACGCCGTTTCCAGGCTGAACGTCTGAACCTCGCCGACGACGTTCTCGCCGACTGTCGCTTCCGGAAGCTGGAAGACGTGATCAGGCTCGCCGATCGTCCAGGCTTCGGCAGCGGTCCGGCTGGGGGCATACTGGCCCTCCCCCGGGGGATAGCCCGCCTCAATCCACTGGACCAGCAGATCGATCTCCTGCCGCGTGAGCCTCCGGTCGTTGGCGAATCGTCCGATGCCGGGCTCGGCCGGCCAGGGGGGCATCGCCCGATTGACGATGGTTTCCTTGAGCGACTTCGTCCATTTTTTGATTTCGCCGAGGGAGGCGAAACTCATGGGGGCCAGGCCACCCGGTCGGTGACATTCGACGCAACGGTTCTCGAAGATCAGCCCGATCCCTTCGGCGTAGGTCGGCTTGAGCGTCCGGCCCGCGAGATAGGCGGGTTCGTCCGGCTCGGTCGCGGCGGCCGGGGCGGCGCCCTCCCCGTCGATCTTGGCGATCCCCTTGACGGCCCCTTCGACGGGCGATGAGGCCCCTTCGGTGTATATGCCCCCCGTGAGCCGGTAGCTGATCCGGGCGCGTTCGATGAGCCGGTCCAGCGCGCCCTCGAAGTCCTGATCCGTCACCTGGCTTTCGCAGAACTCACAGCAGGCTTCCCACTTGATCCCGAGGGCCGTCCACGCGGCCAAGCCCCCCGGGCTGACCTCATCGGTCACCGGGCACCAGATGATGCTCATGGCCTGGACGAAATTGTCGATGTAGCGCTTTTCGGCGTGCTTGGCGGCGTAACCGTCCGGGTCCTGGAAGAACTTCTCCCTGGCGTCGGGCTTCGCTCCGCGATAGCCAACCCCCTGGTATTCCCAGGTCGGTCCGTCGGGAGCCGAGGGCTCCAGATAGACCGGACAGAGGTCCTCGGATTTGATCTTTTCCGGGATTTTGACCTTGTCGAGCATGACCGCGTCGGCGGGAAGTTGCGCCCCCGCCCGAACGGCGAACGCCGCCCCCGCGATCAATGCCGCTGCCCAAAACCACCCTCTCCAGCGCATGAGGCTTCGCCTCCTCCCGTCCCCCTGGATGCCAATCAACCCTTATTCTGCCTCAGCGCGGCTCTCAGGGCAAGGCCAGGCCGATCAGACCGGCGTTGGTCCCTCCGCCGACCGCCAGCGCGATGTACTGCTTGCCCTGCCACATGTACGTCATCGGCGTCCCGGCGGGCGGCGCCGGCACGGACACGGCATGAATGACCTCGCCCGTGGCCTTGTCGTAAGCCCGAAGGACGGAGGTCGCCTCTTCGCCCCGGCCGCGGCTGGTCGCCCCCCCCTGGCCGATGAAGAGGAGCGTTTTAGTCAGCACCGGGCCCGTCCCCCCCCCGCCGACCGGCCCCACGTCCCGGCCCACGACTTCGCTGATCCGGGCCCGCGGTCCATCCCCATGCGGCACCATCCAGGCGTGGTCGCCCGTGTTCAGGTCAATGGCGGTGATCCGACCGTAGGGGGGCTTAAGGAGAGGCAAACCCTGAGGTCCCCGAGGGCCCATCCCCATGCCGCCGACGCGCACGAATTGAAAGCTCGATCGGGCCGGGTCGGGCTTGCCGAGCTGAATGACGATCGGCGACGTGACCGACGGGACATAGAGGAGCCCCGACTCGGGGTCGAAGGAGGCTCCCCACCAATTGGCGCCGCCCCCCCAGCCGGGGTTGGAGATCGTCCCCTTCTCGCTCGGCGGGGTGAAGAGCGGTCCCCACTCATAATTCTCCAGCAGTTTGAGGGCCTCTTCGCGCAGCTCCGGCGTAAAGTCAATGATGTTATCCAGCGTGACGCCCTGGCTTTCGTAGGGGGCGGGCTTGGTTGGGAACGGCTGGGTCGGCGATGTGCGCTCGCCCGGAACTTTGGATTGCGGGACGGGCCGTTCCTCGATCGGCCAGACCGGCTGGCCGGTCACGCGGTCGAAGACGTAGCAGAAGCCCTGCTTGGTGACCTGGGCGACCGCCTTGATCTTCCGTCCGTCGACGGTGATGTCGACCAGCGTGGGGGCCGCCGGATTGTCGTAGTCCCAGAGCCCATGATGCACCAGTTGGTAATGCCAGACGCGCTCGCCGGTTTCGGCCTTCACGCAGACGAGACTTTCGGCGAAGAGGCCATCCCCCAAGCGGTGGCCGCCGTACCAGTCGTTGGTCGGCGTGCTGATGGGGAGGTAAACCAGCCCCAGTTCCTCGTCCCCGCTCATGATCGTCCAGACGTTGGTGTTGCCGGTGTATTCCCACGAGCCGTTCTCCCAGGTTTCATTGCCGAACTCGCCCGGCTGAGCGACCGTGTGAAACGTCCAGATGAGCTGACCGGTGCGCGGGTCGAAGGCGCGCACGTCGCCCGGCGGCATCTCCGGCGTGGTCGGGCCGTCGAAGATCGAGGAGCCGACGATGACGCGGTCGCGGATCACTAGCGGCGGGGAGATCATCGTATAGAGGCGTCGTTCGACGGGCCGGCGCATCCCTTGCGTCAGATCGACGCGGCCGTTGTCGCCGAAGCCGGCCGCCGCCTTGCCCGTCTTGGCGTCGATGGCCCAGAGAAAGGCGTCGTTGGAAGGCATGAAAATGCGTTCCTCCGTGCCGTCCGTCCAGTAAGCCACGCCGCGATGATTGAAGCCCAGGTTAGTCGGCCGCCCCATCTTGCGGCTTTCGGTGTCGAAGACCCAGAGCGTCTGCCCCGTGGCGGCGTCGATCGCGGCCACGAAGCCGAGCGAGGTGCTCGTATAAAGAACGCCCTTGATCATGATCGGCGTCACCTTGAAGGCCCCGGGGCGGCTGCGGGGGTCCTCGGCCGCGACCTGGTTGTCCGGCGCCTCCCATTGCCAGACGATTTTGAGGTCTTTCACGTTATCGCGGTTGATCTGGTCCAGCGCGGCGTACTTGGCGCTGCCCAGGTCGCCGCCATAGGTGGGCCACTGGCCGTCCTGCGCTCCCCTTTGAGCGATCCCTTCGGCGGCGACGATCCACCCAAGAGCCATCAACGCCCCGACCCGCCCGATCCTCCGTCCCGTCCGGTTCATCGTCCGTCATCCTCTCTATTCAGGTTTTGGCCTTCTGGCGAGCAACTCCGACCCATGCCAAGCGACAACCCCCATGCGACCGAGCGCGCCCAGCCCCGCGGCCGGCCCTCTCTCGCCCATCGGCGACGCGGCGCAACCGCCCCGGCCGACTTCACGGCCGGCGCCCAACGCAACGCTCCACAACGGCGCCTAAGAGGCGATTCATTATCCAAACCCATTGCGTCGGGACAACACCTTTTCTCGCCCGGCCAACGGCGACGGCCCCTCCCGCCCAATGGGAGAATCTTTCCCGCGTCGTTATCTTCCGGTGGGGCCGCCCAGCTCGACCAACGGATAGCGGAGGACCTCGACGCGGCAGGGGGCGATTCCCCTTCCGATGAGGTCCAGCTTTCGGGCGGGCTTGCGGGCCAGATCGATAATGCGCCCGTCCACGTAAGGGCCCCGGTCGTTGATCGTCACCTCGACGCTCTCGGACGTGTCCAGGCGCGTTACGCGGACGAGGGTTCCGAAGGGAAGCGACTTGTGAGCCGCCGTCATCCCTTCGGGGTTGAACCAGGTCCCCGTGGCGGTTCGACGGCCGATGTGGTCGTAGCCGTACCAGGAGACGATCCCTTCCTCGACCCCGAACCGGTAGCCCACGCCCGCATTCTCGATCATCGGCCAGGCCTCCGGGCCCGGCTCCGGTCGCAGATAGAGGCGCGAGACACCCGGGGCGGGCAGCGGCGTCGGCGCCGCCGCCTCTCGCCCCTTCGAATACGGCCGGGGCGGCTCGATCACCAGGGGCGAGAACCCCCTTTCGGGCGCGGTGGCGCAGGCCAGGAACCCCGCCATCGCCCCGCTCAGCCCCACCACGGCGGCATAGCTGCTGATGAGACGCCAAGCGGGCGCCGTCGGCGACGGCGGAACGGGACGGGTCGATGCACGGGGAACCATCGCTGCCACAGGACCGTCAGCGGGAATCAGGAAGCGGCCGGCGACCCACCGGCCCAGCCGATCGACCGGACCGCCCGCCCGTGCCCCGGGTTTGGCCGGGGGAGGCGTCCGGCAGGCCGGACCCCATCAAGGTCGAACCTAGTCCAGGGGCCGAGCCGATTCAAGATGAGCGAACAGGGCGCGGGCGATGGCCTCGGCGCCTTCGACCGCCCCCGCCGGCCGGGGATGAGCCTCATCGAAAACGGCCAGACGTTCGGGCGGTTCGATCACCAGGCGCTCCGGCGGCGTCCGATCGGGCGAGACCTCGACGGCCGAGAGGTCAAGACCGAGATGACGCGCGAAGAAGCGATAGACGGGCTCCCGTTTGGAGAAGCCGTAATCGTGCTGTTCGTTAGGAAGGTGGAAGTTTTCAACGTTCTTCTCGGCCCCGAGCAGCCGATAGACGTTCCAGATGTAAGGGAACTCGACGCCGGGGACATTGTGGGTCCAATCCCCCCCCACCGAAACGATCAACTGAGGCCGGGGCGCGGCCAGGGCTGCGATTTCGGCATTGTTCGTTTCGGGGTCCTGATGGATCGGGCGGCCGGATTCGCACTGACAGCCGCCAAAGAAATGCGCCGAGACCATCACTACCGGCGCGCTCGCCCGGACCCGCTCATCGACGGCCGCCAGGAGGAACGTCTGCGTCCCCCCGCCCGAGGCCCCCGTGACCCCGATCCGTTCGGCGTCGACCTCAGGCAGCGAGAGGAGGAAATCCACGGCTCGGATGCTGTTCCAGAGCTGCAGGGTCAGCACGTTGGGGTCTTCGTGGGTTGTCTGGGTGGAGTCCCCCCAGCCGACCATGTCGTAGGCGAAGGCGATCGCCCCCATCCGAGCGAACGTGGCGCAACGGGCCTGCATATCGGGCCGGAACCGCCCCGTCGGGTTTCGGAAGTGGCCGTGGGGATTTAGAATGGCCGCGTAGGGGCCCGACCGCCCCAGGGGCCGGTAGAGGTTGCCCGTGACAAAAAAGCCGGGGAGACTCTCGAAGGCGACGTTCTCGACGCTATAGCCGTCATGTTCCCGGCGGCTGTGGATGATGGGGTTGAGCGGCGTCCGAGGGGGGAGGGGATCCAGCCGGGCTCCGCGGAGAATGCCGCGGCGGACGGCCTCGGCGCGAGCCCGCCATTGTTCGGCCGTCCGGTAAGTCTCGGCCAGGCGCCGCAGTTGAAGGGCCCCTTCTTCTTCGCCCCCCCGCGTGCGGGACGGAGCGGCCAGCGCAGCCAACCCGATCAGGCTCCAGCGTGCGAGCGTCCGCGGGCGCATCATGGATTCATCCTTTCCCGATGGGTGTGGCCAGGCGGGATCGAGCATAGTCGTCGTTCCGGCGGCGGATCAATGGACAATCTTCGGCGGGCGGAAACGGTGGCCGGCGGCTCAACGCGGCCTTATAATTTAAGGACCGAACGTCAGGCCGGAGGCGGGGGGCGGGCCGCCGGCGGGCCGGGCAAAAGGAAGACCACCGTCGCGAACCGACGCCGATGGCGAACAAACTGCTGGTCATCAACGCCGAGAGCTACATGGAGGTCCCCCTGGATCAGCAGCTCACGATCGGGCGGGACGTGTTCAATTCCCTGAGCCTGCAAGACGCCGAGGTCTCTCGGACGCACGCCATCATCTTCGGCCAGGGGGATCAGACGATCATCAAGGATCTGAACAGTCGCAATGGCGTCTTCGTCAACGGCGATCGCGTGGCCGAGCAGGCCCTCCAGAACGGCGACGAGATCATCCTCGGCTCAACGATCCTTTTCTTCAATCCGCCGGAAGGGCTTGACCTGGAACGCGCGCTCTCCCGCCGGGGGGAGTACCTCTTTCATCGCCGGGCCGGTCAACGGCCGGCGCTCTCGACCGAGCCGGTGACGGTTTTCCCGGCCGGGCAGATGGAGAGCGTCATTCACCGGCTGCTCCATGACCCCGAGGGGGCGACGTTCTTTACGCTGCCTAACGCCATCGAGCTTCTGCGCGCCTTTTATGAGATGGGCGCGGCGACGGACTCGACCGACCTGTTCAGCGCCACGCTCCGGCACGCCTTGCGCATTCTGGGGGGGGATCACGGCGTCGTGATGGAGGCCGACCCGGCCAAGGAGCGGCTCAAAGTGCTGGCGCTTGAGTCCCCCGAGGGCGAAGAGGCCTCGATCGAGATCGCCCAGGCCGTGCTGCGGGTCGTCCTGGGGGCTGAAAAGTGCGTCTTCTGTCCGAACGTGCTCAACGACAACCGGTTCGCCCGGATCGCCGCCCGGGGCAAATACCCCATCCATTCCTTCGTGGCCTGTCCCATTCTTGCCGGCCGCCAGTATTTCGGATTTATCTATCTGGACAGCCAGGACCGGCGGAAGGGATACGATTACGTCGGCCTCCGCTCGCTCTACTTCATGGCCTCTCATCTGGGAGCGCTCCTGCAGCCCCGGGCGACGCATTTCGCCCACGAGGCCCTCGTCGGCGGCGAGGGCTCCTGAGGCCGCCGGCCCGCCGCCCGAACCCGGATCATTTGACAGCCTCGCGGGGTTCCCTTCACAATGAGCGCCCTCGGCGAACTCGGCGGGGAAATGAGGAGCCAGCATGAACGTCGGACGCCTCAGTCTTGACAACATCGATCGCTTCGGCGAGACCCCCACGCTTTCCTTCGAGGGGAACACGTATACCAACGTGGAGCGCGACGCCTACGCCGGGCGGCTGGCCCGGGCGCTCCAGGCCCACGGCGTCAAGCCCGATGACATGGTCGTCGTCATGATGCCGAACTCTCCGGCCGTCACGGCCGCCTTTCAGGCCATTTGGAAAATCGGCGCCGTCGTGATTCCCGTGACGCCGATGCTCAGCGCGCGCGAAGTCGGCTTCATCCTGGCGGATTCAGAGGCCCGCGTGGCCGTCACGTCGCTGGCGCTGGCGGGCCGGCTGGCCGAGGCCGCCGCCCGCGCTCCGGAGTTTCGCGAGATGTTGGTCATCGGCCGGACCGAGACCCCCGGGGCCGTTGACATCGAGGCCGAGATCGCCGCCGCCGATCCAATCCCGAGCCTCCTGGACCGTGCCGACGACGACTTGGCCCTTCTTCTCTATACCTCCGGCACGACCGGCGTCCCCAAAGGGGTCATGCTGACGCACATGAATCTTTGGAGCAACGTGCACGCCGTGGCGCAGAACAACCCCCTGCCGCCGGGCCTGCGGACGATGCACGTCCTTCCGCTCAGCCACTCTTACGGCATCCTGATGATGAACCTGGGTTACGTGCTGGGGACGAATTCGGCCTTGTTGACCCACTGGGACACGGCCAGGGTCTTCCAGACCATTCAGGACTTCGGCGTTGAGCGGTTTTCCGTCGTCCCGACGATGCTCACCTATATGATCAATTTCCCCGAGCGGGAAAGGTACGACCTTTCGAAGCTTCGGCGCGTCAACACCGGGGCGGCCTCGCTGCTCAACGAAATCCGGACTCAGTTCGAGCGCGTCTTCAACGTCATCGTCAAAGAGGGCTATGGACTGTCGGAGACGGCCCCGACGCTGACCGGCTATCACGAGGACGAACCTTATCGCCCGGGTTCGGTCGGGCGCCCCATTCCCGGCGTCGAGGTCTGCATCATGGATTTCGAGAACCGGGCCCTTCCCACCGGCGCGCGCGGCGAAATCTGCGCCCGCGGGCCCAACGTCATGAAGGGTTACTGGAAGCTGGAAGGAGCGACGCGGGAGGCCATGGCCGGCGGTTGGTTCCACACCGGCGACATCGGCTTCATGGACGCCGAAGGCTACGTTTACATCACCGACCGGAAGAAGGACCTCATCATCAAGGGGGGGGAGAACATTTCCCCTCGCGAAATCGAGGAGGGGCTTCAGGAACACGAGGACGTGGCCGAGGTGGCCGTCTTCGGCGTGCCCGACCCCACCTTTGGGGAGGAAATCGTCGCCGCCGTCGTGCTCAAGCCCGGCCGCCGCGCCACCGAGGCGGCCCTCAAGGAACACCTGGCGGGCTACGTCACGAAGTTCAAGGTTCCCTCGCGCATCGTTTTTCTTCCGGCGCTGGCGAAGAACCCGACCGGCAAGATCCAGAAACGGGAGATTCGCCAGGAGGTCCTGGCGGGGCCGCTGGCCGCCCGGTGAACTTCCCGCCGGGTTTCAATTACCGCGAAAGGTCGGACGGCGCTTCTCAAAGAACGCCCGCACGGCCTCGGCGTGATCCTCGGTCGAGGCCGCCAGAAGAAACTGATCCAGCTCCATGTGCATGAGGGGGGCGTCGAGGGCCGAGGCGATGGCATTGACGCTGGCCTTGATCATCTGCGCCTGCACGGGAGGCTGAGCCGCGTAGGCCTCGGCCAGTTCGATCGCCCGCGGCATCAGTCGCTCCGGCTCGACGACTTCATCGAGAAACCCCCATGCCGCCAACGTCGCGGCGCTTTCGGGCCGCCCCAGGAGGACCATCCGTTTGGCTCGCGCCGGCCCGATGAGGCTGACGAGGAGCGGCAAGCCCAGCCAGCTCAGGTTCATCCCCCGATTGATTTCGGGATAGCCGATGAGGCAATCGGCCGTGCCGAGGCGGAAATCGAGGGCGCTGGCGATGACGGCGGCCCCTCCCAGGGCCATTCCGTGCACCGCCGAGATCGTGATCTGGGGAATTTCCCGGAGGGCGCGGATCATCTCCGGCCCGACGCGCAGCAGCCGCCGCTTGAGCGCCAAGGGAGCCCTCTGACGTTCTTCGCGGGCCGGATCGGCCAAGTCCGCCCCGACCGAAAAGTGCTTGCCTTCGCCCGTGAAGACGATCGCCCGCAGATCGGCCTCAAGGGCGAAAGCGCGCGCCACGGCCGTGATCTCCTCCATCAAGCCCACGCTCAGGGCGTTCATCCGATCCGGCCGATTGAGTCGCGCGACGGCGACCGCCCCCCGGCGTTGAACTTCGACCTCATTTGCCTTCATGAACGGCCCTTCCTTCGTCGGCCCTCGGCGATCTGGAGCGCCCCCAAAGCGAAAAGCGCCAGCAGACTGAGCGCCCAGCCCGCCTTGAATCGTCCGGGAGCGTAACGCAACTCAACGAGGACTTCACCGCCGGGGATGACGACCCCTTGAAGAAAGCCGTCAACGCGCCGCACCGGCGCCGGCTTTCCCTTGACCCGCGCCTGCCATCCCGGCGCCCAGGCCGAACGCACGACGAGAAGACCTCCGGCCTCGCTTTCCGTTTCGACCGTCAGCCAAGCCGGCGAGGTATAACCGACCCGCTTGATCCCCGGCAGTTCGGTCCAGTCCGCGACGGTGAGATCGAGTGAACCCGTCGCTTCGCGGCCAGGCAGAAGCGCGACCCGCGGCCGGGCCTCCATGAACTCGAAAATGGGGGCCACCGGATCGTCGAACACTCGACGCCACGCCGGTGGACCCTCGGACGGCGCGACCGAATAAGCCTGGGCGGCGAGGACCAGGTGGGCTCCCTGACGGCCGGGTTCCCACGCCGCCGCGCGCACTCGAAGCGGTCGCGGAAATTCGATGCGGGCGCGGTAATTGGTCTGGCTCAGCCGGAAGCCCCGTTCGGCCGGCCCGCCGAACCGGCTCCACCGCATCGCGGCCGTGACGCCCAGCTCGGCGGCGCGTTCAGGGGAATCCAGAAGATGGGCCGTCTCGCGCCCATAACGGATAGGGAAGCGGAAAACCCCCTCCTCGGCCTCGATGATCAATCGGGCGACTTCTTCGCCAGGCCTCAAGGGTCGATCGGTGTCAACGTAACTCACGATGGCCCAGGCCGTCACCGCTCGCTCCTCCGCGGCCGCCTCCCAGGCCTCAACGCGAACCAGCCCTGAGCCGGGCCCGACGATCTGGGGAAAATGCGTCAGCCGGCGGCTGTAGGGGTCCCCGATCAGATATCGGACGTTGAGGAGGCGAAACAGGTCTTCATCGGGCCGGCCGAGATCGAAATTGCGGATGGGATCGTTGAACGGGGCTTGGCCCGCCGTCCGGGCGAGCAGGTCCCGGTAGGCCCGGCTCGTCAGCGGATCGAAGGCCCGAGCGTCCTCGAGACCAGGGAGGGTAGCCAGGTTGGGCGTCAGGAATTTGAGCTTATGAAGCCCGTCCCATTCGGTGTCATGATGTTGCAGAGGATCGAAACCGGCGATTCGGAAAGGAGCCTCTCCGGAGCGCAGAGTCAACCAGCGAGTTGTCGCCGACAGTTCAAAGAAATCCCCAGACACCGTCCGGGGGCCCACGCGCGGCGCAAAGTGGAGAAGTTCCAGGACGACCAGAGCGGCCAGCGCCGGGCCAAGCCCTCGGCCCGAACCCGGCCACGCCAGCGCCAGCCCGACCGCCGGGATCAACGTCAGCCCCCCGTCGAGGAGCGGAAAAATCGGCAGCGCGAGGCCGACCGGGCCCCGGACCCAGCCGAAGACCGACCCCGGGACCAGAAGCCATCCCCGCAGCGCATCCCCCAGAAGACCGGCCGTTCGGAGCGCGGCGGCGATCACCGAAAGAGCCGTCACTCCCGTCAGCAGGAGCCCCGCCCCAACGACGCGCCGCCGACTCGTTGGCAGCGTCATGAGGCTCTCCAGACCGACCGCCGTCATCAACCCCAGTCCAAAGGCTGAGATGACGAGCGCTCGCGAAGGGCCCTCCAGCAACCGCAGCGCCGGGACGTACGGCATCAAGAACTGCCAGCCGACCGCGCGACCCAACGCCAGACCGAGCCCGACGGCCGTTAACGCCACGCCCAGCCACCAACGGCGATCACGCCACGCGCGGCCCTGCGCGGCGGCGAGCAGGATGAGCGTCCAGGCCGCGCCGCCGACGTAGAGGCATTTGTCATTGATCTCCGGCGTGATGAACCCCCCGGCCCCGCCGAGCAGCGAAAAGGGAAGCTCCCCCCAGGTCAGGGAATCGGCCAGATTGTTCTCAATCGTAGTCTCGACCCGGACGGACTCCCTCACCTGAGCCAGGCCCGGGATCAGCGCGACGGCTCCGGCGGCGACGCCGAGGGCGAAATAGAGCCCGTGACGCCAGGGTGTTCGGCGGGCCGGCCCGCTCTCGCCGGGGAGGTCGTTCGGCTCCACGAAAGCGCCGCCGGCGAAACCCCACGCCACCGCATAGCCGACGGTCCCGTAGATCATCAGGTGAGGGGAGCCGATCCAGATAATGGCGGCGATGGCCAGAGCCGAGATCGGCCCAGCGGCGCGGCCGCGACCGACCGCCCCCCAGATGAGCCATGGGAACCAGCAACTGGCCAGGAAGATCGTAGTATTGATGATCCGGCCGATCATGTAGCCGCCGCAGGCGAAAACGATGGCGCCGAGCGCCGCCGAACCCCGCCGAAGGCCGCACGCTCGCAGCGCCCCCACGGCCCCGAAGAGGGCGATCAGATAGTGGAGAAAGAGAAAGAGGCTGAAGTAAGACCGCCAGTCATCGAGGAAAAAGAACGGCCAGCGCAGCGGATAGGCGAGGCTGAACTGGAAATTGCCGTCCATCGGCGTCCCACCGGCGACGTGGGGATTCCAGAGCGGCGGGCCGTGGTCCCATCGCAGCGAGTAGAACGGGGCATAGATCATCGTCATGTCGGAGCTGACGGGCAGGCGCCCGCTGGGCAGCCACCGGTGAAAACCGAGGGCGATCAACGCGAGACCGACCGGCACCCACGCTCGTTCGATGAAGCCTTGCAATCGTGGGCGATGGATCACAGTGAAGCGTCCACAGGGCGGCTAAGGGGATCAGAGCGAACCGGCGGGATTCTAACGCCCCGGCTCGCGTCTCGGAACCCTCGCCCTTGGGGCGCGAGGCGGAGATGAGACTCTCGTCGGGCCATGCTCCCGTCTTCATCCGATCGAAACGGTCGGCCATGACGAGCGAGGTTGCGCCGTCGTTGGGGGGCTTGGTAATCTCCCATGGGCGCTGCCCGGGCGAGGAGCCCCCTTAGCTGATTTCGTGAGGGCCTGGCGATGGCTCCGACGACGTTTTCACTGCCGGTCGAGCGCCTCAAGGAAAAGGATCGCAGCGCGCGCGTGACCCAGATGATGGAAAAGGTCCTCGAAGTTGCCCCGGCGATGGACCCCGAGGGGCGCGCGTGGATGGAGAGTCTGCTCGGCGAATACGTCGATCTGTTCGACGCCTACGCCGAGGCGGGTTCCCTCGAGGCCGTCCAGCCGCGCCTGCGGGAGATCTGCCGAAGGACGGCCGAAGGGGGGATCCGACTGGACGCCTACGCCCGCGTCCTTTACGCGACCTCGGCGCGCCGGAAGCTGGAGTTAGTCGAGCAGCTTGGCGGCGAGCCGGAGCAGCTTGCCCGAGCCTTCGGGATGATCGACGCTTACGAGCGGGCGCTCTTCGACGAATTCACGGCGGCCCTGGAGAGTTATTGGCGACGCCGGGCCGAGGAGGCCACCCAGCTTCATCATCAATTCTTCGGCAACCTGCCGTTCCCGGCCATGATGGGGACGCCGGATTTGACGATCCGGGAGGTCAACCACGTGGCCAGCGTCTGTCTGCCGCTGGATGAAGCCCGGACGATCGGCCAGCCGCTGCCGGCCTGGCTCCGGTCGGTCGGCGTTTCGGAAGCCGACATCGAAGGCCTCCTGAGCGAGCTGGAATCAGCCGGCCAGGTCGAGGGCCGCGAAATCCGCGCCTTCTGCCCGTATAAGGGGGATTTGGCGCTCTGGGCTTCGGTCAGCTTCGTGCGGGACGTGGACGGGCGACCGCAAGGCTTTCAGGCGACTTTCCAGGACGTGACCGAGACCAAAAGGCTCGAGCGGCAACTGGCCGCCCGACGCGCCACGATGGACGCCATCTTCGAATCCTCGCCGGTCGGCCTGATCTTCGCCGACGCCGGCGGCGTCATCCAGCGCATCAATCGGCACGCCTGTGATCTGCTCGGTTATCCGCCGCCGGAAGAAATCCAGGGGGGGGACATGCAGGCCTTCCGGGAGAAGGTCAAACACAACTTCCGGGACCCCGAGGGGTTTCTGCGGGCCGTCCGAGAAGCCTACGCCGATCTTCAGGGCGAGCAAGTCGGTCAGTTCGAACGCATCGACCCCCCCCGGCTCATCCGGTATCGGGTCGGTCCGGTCTACGATCCGGCGGGCGACGCCATCGGCCGGCTCTGGATCTTCACCGACGTGACGCGCCAGCTCGCCAACGAGAAACTCAAGAACGATCTCACCCACATGATCGTCCACGACCTGAAAAGCCCCCTGATGGCGATTCAGGGCGGGGCCTATATGTTGCGCGGGCTCGTGGGCGAGGGTAACCCCCGGGCCCGCCAGACGGCCGAACTCATCGAACGCAACGCGAACCGGATGCAGTGGATCATCATGAATCTGCTGGACATCGAGCGGCTCGAAGCCGGGGTGTTGGAACTCGAACGCAATGACGCCTCGATCGGCCCCTTGCTGACGGTCGTCGTCGAGAATCTCGGGCTGGCCGCCGGCGGGCGGAGCCTCGTCGTGGACGTGGCCCCGGACCTCGGGGAGGCCCGGATCAACGTCGACGTGGGGCTCATGGAGCGCGTCCTGACCAACCTGGTGAGCAACGCCATCAAGCATACGCGGCCGGACGGCCGGATCGCCGTGCGCGCCCGCCGGACGCCCGAAGGCGAGATCGCGCTCGAGGTGGCCGATGACGGCCACGGCATCCCGCCCGAGTTTCACAAGAAGATCTTCGAAAAATTTGGCCAGGCCGAGTTGAGCGCCACCGGCGCCAAGACTGACACCGGCCTGGGGCTTGCCTTCTGCAAGCTGGCCGTCGAGGCCCATGGCGGGCGCATCGCGGTCCGGAGCGCCCCCGGCCAAGGTTCGATCTTCACCGTTCTGCTGCCCCCCTCGCCGGGATCGGCCCGTGCGGCCGCTCCCGCCTGAGGCCGCCGCGCGGGCGCGCTTCATTCGTACAGCAGACAGGCGGCCCAATGACCGGGCCGATGTTCCAGAAACCGCGGGACCGTCGTCGCGCAGGCGGGCAGGGCTTTCGGACAGCGAGGATGGAAGGGACAGCCGGGCGGGGGATTGATCGGGCTGGGGACGTCGCCTTCGAGGACGATTTTCTTCCGACCCGAATCGGGGTCCATTTTGGGGACCGATTTGAGGAGGGCCTCGGTGTAAGGATGCAAGGGGGCCCCGAAAATCGCGCCTTTCGGGCCTTGCTCAACGATCTTCCCCAGATACATGACCGCCACGCGGTGACTCATGTGGCCGACGACGCTCAAATCGTGCGCGATGAACAGGAACGCCAGCCCGAACTTTTCCTGAAGCTCCTGCAAGAGGTTGATGATCTGAGCCTGGATGGAGACGTCGAGCGCCGAGACCGGCTCATCGGCGATGATCAGACGCGGCTCGACGGCGAGGGCCCGGGCGATGCCGACGCGCTGGCGTTGCCCGCCGCTGAACTCGTGCGGATATCGCCCGGCCGCGTCCGACGGCAACCCGACGCACTCCAGCAATTCGGCCACGCGCTCCAGACGACGGCCCCGCGCCAGTCCGTGAATCTTAAGCGGCTCGGCCAGCGTCCCCCCGATCGTCATCCGCGGGTTCAGCGAACTGTAGGGGTCTTGAAAGATCATCTGAAGCTTGCGTCGATAGGGAAGCATCTGTCGTGAGGTGAGCCTGAGCAGGTTGGGGGAGTCCTCCAAATACACTTCGCCGCCCGTCGGCTCGATCAGGCGGATGATCGTCCGCCCCAGCGTCGTCTTGCCGCAGCCGCTTTCTCCGACCAGACCCAGCGTCTCTCCCTCGGCCACCTCAAGGGAGACTCCATCGACGGCGCGAACGACGGCCGCCCGGCCCCCCAGCAGCCCCCCACGCAGGCGAAAGTGCTTAACCAGCTCTTTGACTCGCAGGAGCGCCGGAGCCTGGACGGAGGCCGCGGCAGGCGGGCTCAGGCCGGCGGTCAAACGGGCATCCATCGGGGGCAACCTCCGGGCGGCCTAATCCTTGACCCGGGCTGGCGGGAGCCGCCGACGCCGCTCGGAGCCTCGGGCGCGCGGGCGACGTTGAGGGCGAGCTGGAGGGCGTTGGGGGCGCGCGTCCGGGAAGGAAACGGCGAAGGCTTCCTCGGCACGGTCGACCAGGTGGAAATGGAGGCTCTGTCGGATCTCATCCGGCACGTCGCTCAGGTCCCGCTCGTTGAGTTTCGGCAGGATGATCCGTCGTATCCCGCTCCTGTGGGCCGCGAGCACCTTCTCTTTGATCCCACCGACGGCGAGGATCGACCCCTTGAGCGTGATCTCGCCGGTCATGGCGGTTTGGGCCCGGATCGGCTGCTCGCGGGCCAGCGAGGCCAGCGCCATGAGGATCGCCACCCCGGCCGAGGGTCCATCCTTGGGTGTGGCGCCGGCGGGGACGTGGATATGGAAATTGCGGCCTTTCAGGCGCGCCGGATCGATCCCGAGCGCGCGACGCTGCGCCAGAAGGCAGGTCATCGCCGCCTGGGCCGATTCCTTCATGATGTCGCCCAACTGACCCGTCAAGATGAGCCGCCCGTCGCCGGGCGTGGAGGTCGCCTCGATGAAGAGGAGTTCGCCGCCGGCGGGCGTCCAGGCCAGGCCGATGGCCACGCCGGGGACGGCGGCCCGGCCGGCGTCCTCGGGCATGAAGCGCCGGGGGCCGAGCGCCGCCTCGACGTGGGCGGCGTCGACGCGCGTCTTCGAGCGATCGCCCGTCGCCGCCCGCCGGGCGGCCTTCCGGCAGATGTTGGCGATTTCCCGCTCCAGGTTCCTCAGGCCCGCCTCGCGCGTGTAGCCCTCGATGATCCGCTCCAACGCCTCCTCGGTGAACTCGAGATCGCCCGGTTTGAGACCGGTCCCTTCGACGGCCCGCGGGATGAGAAAAGCCCGCGCGATCTTGAGTTTCTCCTGCAGGGTGTAGCCGCTGAGGCGCAGGACTTCCATCCGATCCAGCAGCGGGCCGGGGATCGTGTCCAGCACGTTGGCCGTGGTGATGAACATCACCTGGGAGAGATCATAGGGGACGTCGAGGTAGTGATCGGTAAAGTTCCGATTCTGTTCGGGGTCGAGGACCTCCAGGAGGGCCGAGGCCGGGTCGCCTCGAAAGTCCGCCCCCAGCTTGTCGATCTCATCCAGCATCAGGACCGGATTGACCGTCCCGCAATCCTTGATCGCTTTGATGATCCGCCCCGGCATCGAGCCGATATAGGTCCGGCGGTGGCCCCGGATTTCGGCCTCGTCGCGCATCCCGCCCAGCGAAATACGGGCGAATCGTCGGCCCATGGCCCGCGCGATCGAACGTCCCAAGGACGTCTTGCCCGTCCCCGGCGCTCCGACCAGGCAAAGGATGGGCCCCTTCAGGCTCCGCCGCAGCTTGACGACGGCCAGATATTCCAGAATCCGCTCCTTGACCTTTTCCAGGTTATAGTGGTCCTCGTCCAGAATGCGCCGGGCGCGCTCCATGTCGAGGGTCTCCCGCGTCCGTTTGGCCCAGGGGAGGGCGAGGAGCCAGCCCAGGTAACTGCGAGCGACGGTGTGTTCGGGGCTGGCCATCGGGATGCTGGCCAATCGGGCCAGTTCCTTCTCGGCGACTTTGCGGATTTCGGCGGGCATGCGGGCGCTCTTGATCCGCCCCCGAAGCTCGTCGATTTCGGAGAGCCCTTCTTCCTCCTCGCCCAGCTCACGGCGGATCGCCTTCATCTGCTCGCGGAGATAGAACTCCCGTTGGGACTTGTCCATCCGCGATTTGATCTGATCCTGAATGCGGGACCCCAGACGGGCGATCTCCAGCTCGCGCGTCAGGATTTCTTCGATTTTAAGGAGACGTTGTTTGGGGTCGGCCAGCTCCAGCAACGCCTGGTGTTCCTCCAGCGGGATCGAGAGATTGGAGGCGATCAGATCGGCGAGTTTGCCCGGATGAGCCAGGTTCGTGGCCGCGATCACCACGTCCTCCGGCTGACCGCTTTCCTGGACGAATTGCCGTAGAAGCTGTTGCGTCGTTCGCATCATGGCCTTCGTCTCATTGTCCTCCAAGGCCACGCTCAGGAGCGGCTCGATGCGCGCGCGCAGGACCGGATGCGTCGACACCCGCTCGACGATCCGCACGCGCCGTAACCCGTGGATCAGCAGCCGAACGGTCCCGTCGGGCATCTTGAGCATCTTGAGGATGATGGCCGCCGTGCCGACGTCGTAGAGCGCACTTTCGGCGGGGCTCTCCGGGGCCGGCTCGGCCGGCCGAACGGCGAAGAGACCGATGATCCGGTCGCCTTTCATCACCTCGTCAATGACGGCGATCTGGGCCTCCTCCTCGACCACCAACGGCGCGATCATCGAAGGGTAGAGAACGTAGTTCTCGTTGGGGAGGATCGGCAGGTCCTCCGGGACCCGCACATCCTGGACCCAGCTCGATCCGGGCTCGGGGGCGCCGACGGCTTCGCCGCCCTCCAGCGCGCCCATCGCCTCGGCCGGACTGGTGCCTGAGCCGGGCATCAGAGCCCCGAGTCTTCCTCGCTTAATAACGTGATTGTGATGCTGCTGGGGGCCGGGCGTTGCTTCGGGACGCGGATAACCAAGAATCCCGCCTCGAACGTCGCCTCGATCTCCCGCTGGTCGAGGGCGAAGGGAAACTCAAAGACGCGCACGAATCGGCCGTAGCGCACCTCGGTCAAGTGGTAGCAGAGAATCTCGGCGGCGCGCGGCTCCGAACGGTGACCCCGCACGATGAGACGCCGCCCCCGGGCCATGATCTCCAGATCTGCCGGCAGCACGCCCGGCACTTCCATCCGGATCACGGCGGCCTCCTGGCACTCGAAAATGTCCGTCGGCGGGTTCCAGAGACCCGCGCTGAGCGAGAACAACGGGGCCTGAGCGGAGAAGAATTGACCGGCCAGGGGGCTGTGCGGCGTGGAAGTGCGGGGCCGTCGCGTCATCGGATGGCCAAGCGTCTCAACGGTCGCCGAGCATTATTGGCCGCTCCCGTCGGGCGCGCAAGCGCCAACACGGCGCGTGGGGCCGGGCCCTCGGGCCACGCTTACTCCCCTTCGGCCCGCGGGATTTCGAAAATGAACGCCTCGGGCCGCTCCGGGGGATACCAGGCGCGAGCAACGGCCGCCTGGCGAAGCGTTTGATAAATTTCGGCGGCCCGTTCCCGTCCGTAATGCTCGATCTCCGTTTTGCCGAGAACGATCCATCGCAGGCCGGCCTCGCGGGCCGCTTGGCGCAGGGCGTCGGCCGTCGGCGCCTCGTAAATCGCCCTCGTCCGCCGGACTGCCTCCTCGATGGGGCGCCCGGCGGCCGCCCCCCGCCACTGGGTTTCATGATGGCTCCAGCCGAGCAGAACGGGCCGTCCCGCGAGGCTCGCCACCCGCCCCATGTAGCCGTAGGCGGCGGGGAGGGCGGCCTCGGCCACGCGCTCGCGCGGCGGGACGTTGTCGCGGATCCATTGGAGCAGGGCCGACTCGGCCTCGTAACCGGGTCGATTGCTGAGCCAGGCGCCGGCGTGAAGCGTCGGCCCCCGGGGCGACTTGTCGCCGATGCGCGCCTGCAGCAGACGCGCTGGAATCCCGAACAAGGCCATCGCCATGGCCGGCGGGATCATCAGGATGAGGAACGTCCGCAAGCCGGCGCGGACCGGCATCGGCGCCCGAAGTTGCCAGACTCGAACCACGCCGATCCATGCCCCCGCCCCCAGAACCGGCCAGGCCGGATAACTTAGTTTGAAGTAACTGTTATACCGCGCGAGCCAACCGCTCCCCATCGTGTCCTGAATGTAGAGCATCTCCAGTCCCCCCAGCAGCAGGCAGGCTCCGGCCGTCGCGATCATCGCCTCGCGGCGGAACCAGGGGCGGCGACCCCCCGCCAGCGCGAGCGTCGCCGTGGCGAGCGCAACCCACAAGAGGCCCGGCTCCTCGGTCAGCAGGCGCCATTGCGCGGCGGCGATCCCGATCGCCCCGCCCAGCAGGAGGGCTTGAGGGATCGTGGGCCGACGACGGGCGGCAGCCACGACGATCGCGAGCCCGAGCAACCCCGCATGAAAGCCCCACATCCGAATCAATTCCCGCGTCGACGAACGGTTGATCGGCGGAAGGCGTTTGATGGGCACGTCCTCGGCCCGCGACCGAATCGTCTCCCAGACCCCCTTCTGCGAAGCCGACGACTCGCGCGGTGGCGTTCTCCTCAAGCCCGAAGCCGGTTGGCGGATCAGATAGGCCCCCGCCCCCAGCGCCGCCCCCAAGATCAGCCAGAAGGCGAGGCGAGCCGACCAACCGCGCCATCCGAGCCCTCGCCGGCCGAGAACGGCCAGGGCCGGCGTAAGGGCGATAAGCGGACCGATCCAGAGATTGGCCAGCGTGGCCGCTCCCGCCAAGACCATCCCCAGCCCCGCCCAGAGGAGGAATCGCAGCCCGGGGGCGGACTGTCCGTCGCCGAAGGCAGCCTTCGATCTCGCACCCTCCCCGGGAGGGGGCCCTTTCTCACGATTTCTTTCCCCCCCCGCCGAGAACCCACGGCCGCGACGCCGCCGATCGAGGAAAAACCATCGATCGCCTCCCAGAAGCAGGGCCACCAAACCGATGGTCCACGGAAGCGCCAGATGGTGAGCGTGGAAGTCCCCCAGGATGGCCGACCAGGCGGTGAACTCCGTGATCGTGCCGGGGATAGTCTGGCCGGACGCTCGGGGTTGACTGAGAACGCGCGACGGATTCCAGAACGGATAATCGACGAAGCGCCATTCCTTCTCGCGGAGCCCCCGCAGGTAGGCCGGCGCGAAAAGGAAGCCGCGGCGTTCGAGCGGCTCCAGGGACCGGCCCACGTGGTAGTCGTATTGATCCAGCGCCGTGAGAAACGCCTGCGGATTTCCGGCCCACGTCAGGAAGAACGCCCCGATAAGCGCCGCCCGCGGGCGCGCGCCGAAGGCCCGCAGCAGGAGATGCCCACTCTCGCCGATCAGCGCCGTCAACCGCGCCAACGCCAGCGCGATGACGTACTCCCCGGGGAATCCGCCCATCCGCCCCACCCAGGCCCAGAAGAAATGCCCCCAGTAGTAATAGATTTGAGGATGTCCGGAGAGCCAGTAATCGTCCGGCGGGAGCGTTCGGGCATGAAACGCGGACCAGAAGAACATCGCATTGGCGAACTTCTCGGCTCCCGAGCCGTCCAGCGCCGGCGTCGTCATCTCCGGGGCCCATCGGCGGAAGGCCAGATAGGTGAAGAAAAGGAACGGCCCGAAGGCCTCCAGCAAAAGCTCTTGTTTCCATCGTCGCCGGGCCGCCACAGGCCGGATCACCTCCAGCCACCGAGGCCGAATCCCCTGGGCCAGGCAGAGCAACGCCGCCGCGGCCAAGGCCAGGCCATAAACGATCCAGCCCGTCAGCGGGCCCAGCGGCAACCCTGCATGAGCGGCTAACCAGATGACCATGGCGAGCGTGGGCACGCCCGCAACCCGCGAGAGGAACCGTCGCAGCTCGGCCCGCATTGGCATGGGCAACAGCGCCAGCCGGACCGGCCAAGAGAGCGCCTCGTAGGTCAGGAAGAAGCCTAGGCCTATCAGGTAGTCGCGCATTACGAAGGGGGGAAAAGCGCCTCAATCCGCAATGGCCGCTCAAGGGCGGCCTTCCGCGCGGCTTCGGCGCCCGACCCATCAAATGGACCGTCGAGGGCGCTGTCAATCGCCCTGGAAAAGCGCCCCCCGCATGGGAGAAGATCGCAGTTCGACGCCCGCCCAGGTTGCAAAGAGACTCCCTTATCGATGATCCGGCCTGAAGCCGTTACTGCTAATCCATCGCCGGCGGCCGCGTGGACCGCCCAGTTGGAGCGACTCAAGCGCGAAGGCCTGGGGCGGCGGTGTGTGCCGCTTGACGGGCCGCCGGGCCCTTTCATCGAGATCGGCGGCCGCCGTTATCTCCACCTCTGCTCGAACAATTATTTGGGCTTGGCGGGCCATCCGGCGGTCGTCGAGGCCGCCTGCGAGGCGGCCCGGCGCTGGGGCGTGGGCGCGGGTTCGGCCCGGCTGGTCACGGGCACCTCCGCGCTGGTCCGGGAGCTGGAAGCCGAGCTGGCCCGGTTCAAGGGGGCCGAGGCCGCCCTCGTTTTTTCATCCGGCTATCTGGCCAATCTCGGGCTGATCACGGCCGTGGCCGGGCCGGGGGATTGGCTCCTGTGCGATCGCTTGAACCATGCCAGCTTGATCGACGCCTGCCGTCTCAGCCTCGCCGAGGTCCGGGTCTATCCGCACGCCGATGCCGAAGCGGCCGAAAGGCTTCTCGAACGGGCTCCAGAGCGGGGGCGCAAGTTCATCGTGACCGACGGCGTCTTCTCCATGGATGGGGACCTGGCGCCGCTGGCGACCCTTCAGGAGGCGGCCGACCGCCACGGGGCGTGCCTGATCGTTGATGACGCGCACGGCACCGGCGTCGCCGGGCCGCAGGGACGTGGCGCGGCGGCGGCCTGCGGCTTGTCCGGCGAACGGCTGATCCAGGTCGTGACGCTTTCGAAGGCGCTTGGTAGTCAGGGGGGGGCCGTCGTCGGGCCGCAGGCGCTGATCGATCTCCTCGTCCATCGCGCGCGGCCGTTCATCTTTGAGACGGCGCTCTCGCCCGTCACGGTGGCCGCGGCCCGGGCGGCCCTCCGGCTGGTCGAGACCGACGAGGGCCGTCGAGGGCGCCTGGCGGCCAACGCCGCCTGCCTTCGCCGGGCGTTGGCTGAGCGTGGGATCGGGATACCCGATTCCGCCACGCCCATCCTGCCGGTGATCGTGGGGGAAAACGCCCGCGCCGTCGCCGTCGCCGAAGCCCTCGCGGGGCTCGGCTATTGGGTGACTCCCATCCGCCCGCCATCGGTTCCGGTGGGGGCCGCGCGCTTGCGCGTCAGCGTGATGTCGGAACACGACCCGGCGGACCTGGATCGGTTCGCCGAGGATTTGGCCGCCGTGTTGGGCTCGATCGCCTCCCGTTCGTCATGAGACTCGGTTGGCCTCAGCTTCCGGCGATGGCGCTGCTGGCGGCGGCGGGCGCGTCGCCTCACGGAGGCTACGCCGAGCCGCTCACCTATCAGCACATCCAGGCGGAGACCGCCGCCGAATGCATGCGTCTGGCCGGCAGGCGATGGGACCAGGGAGAGTACCGCCAAGCGGCGACGTTGGCCCGCAAGGCTCACCGGCTCCGCATCGACGCGTTCGGCCCGGAGGACGCTCTGGCCGTCGAGATCGAGAAGCGATTTCGACTTGCAATGGAGCTGCTGGCGCGCGAGGCCGAGACCGACCGCCTCAAAGCCCTGATGTTGACGCCCAACGCGGAGGTTCAGCGGCTCGCCGAGGCCGGAGATACGGAGGCCGCGCATGAGCTCGGCGTGCGGCTGGCGTATGGGCTTGGCGGGCTGGAGGCTGATCCGGATCAGGCCCTCGGCTGGTTCGAGATGGCGCTGGCGGGGCAGAGGCCGGAGACGGCCTTCGAGGCTGGCCTCGTCCTCAGGGAACGCCGCATCCGCTCGGCTTTGGCCGGGCTCTGGGCCGGTCAGGCCGAGCCGGTGGAATCGGACCCTGCCCTGGGGGGCGCGGACCTCGAAGAACTCCGTCTGTTCAATCAGGCCGCCCGCGAGGGTCACCTCTCGGCCAAGGCGTTCCTCGGCTTGAGTTTGATCGAGCAGAGTTTTCTCGAAGGGGGGGAGACGCGGCATCAGGTGGAGGAAGAGGGTTGGTCGCTCCTCAGGGAGAGCGCGCGCGCCGGCAATGCGTGGGGGGAGTATCTCCTCGCCGCGACCCTGGCCCAGGGGTTCGGCACGCCTCCCAACCGGGCTCTGGCCGAAAGCTGGGTCGCCAAGGCCGCCGAACAGGGTCTTCCCGCGGCCAAGGCTTTGAGGGCGGCTCTGGCGCTGGCCGCGCCGGGTCCTCGGTCGACGGAGCAAGCCGTCGGGGCTTACGCGGACCTGTTGTTTGCGGCGATCCATCACGATCGCTCGGCGCAGTACCGGTTGGGCCGCGCCCTCGTTTGGGGTGAAGGGGTCCAACCTGAACCGACGGCAGGGCGCGCCTGGCTGGAGCGCGCCGCCGAACGCGGCCATCTGCCCGCCGGGCGCGAGTTGCTGAAGCCCCCGCCGCCGGCTACGGCGGAGGCCCCCGCGCCCCGATGAGGCCGTTGGCGGCCCCTTGAAGCTTTCATCGGCCCGATCAATCATGCACGGGAAGAGGACGCCGTTCCCGCCATGAAGGCCTACCTGGATTTGGTGCGCGTGGTCCTTGAGGAAGGAGAGCTCAAGCCCAATCGCACGGGGGTCGAGGCGATCTCGTACTTCGGGGCTTACTATCGGGTGGACCTGGCCGAGGGTTATCCCCTCTTGACGACCAAGCGCGTCTATTTCAAGTCCGTCATTGGCGAGCTGCTCTGGTTCCTCTCCGGCGAGACCCACATCCGCAACCTCCGCCGGCACACGAAGATCTGGGACGATTGGACGAGCGAGGAGCGTCGCTGGGAGGTCGGCCAGCTTTATGGTTACCAATGGGTCAAGTGGGACCAGTATCTGGAGGATCCCGCCACGGGGGAGCTTCGCCTTCATCACATCAATCAGATCCAGCGCGTGATCGACACGCTGAAGGCTGATCCGGACAGCCGGCGGCTGGTCGTCTCGGCCTGGAATCCGGCCGACATCTTTCGACCCGAGGGAGACCCCAAACGTCCGGTTCTGCCCCCGTGCCACGCCTTGTTCATGTTTCACGTCTCGCGCGGCGGACGTCTTAACTGTCATCTGACGCAGCGGTCGGCCGACCTGATGTTGGGCGTCCCGTTCAATCTGGCCTGCTACGCCGCTCTCACGCACATGCTCGCCCAGGAGGTCGGCCTCACGCCGGGCTGTTTCAGCCACTACCTCAACGACTGCCATATTTACGTCAACCACGTCGAAGGGGCCCAAGAGCAGCTCAAGCGCGAGCCGCTGCCGTTGCCGCGCCTTCGGATCGCGCCGAAGTCTTTCTGGGACCTGCGTTACGAGGATTTCGAATTGATCGGCTACCGGTGTCACGCCCCGATTGAGTTCCCCGTCGCCGTATGAGGCTGGCCCTGATCGCCGCCGTGGCCGACAACGGCGTTATCGGCCAGGCGGGCAGCGTCCCCTGGCGTCTGCCAGAGGATTTGAAGACGTTCAAGCGCCTGACGCTCGGCCACGCCGTGCTGATGGGGCGCCGGACGTTCGAATCGATTCAAACCCGCCTCGGCGGGCCCCTGCCCGGACGACGCAACCTGGTATTGACGCGCCAGAGGGGCCTGCGGGTCCCGCTGGGCGTCGAAGTCTTTCAGGATCTGGACTTGGCTTTGGAGGCGGCAGGGCGGGGCCTCGTCTTCTGCATCGGGGGGGGCGAACTCTACCGCCAAACGATCGACCGCGCCGACCGGCTTTACATCTCCCACGTGCATCAGTCCCCCCCCGGCGATGTCACGTTCCCCCCGATCGATCCCGCCGTCTGGGGCGAAACCGAGCGCACCCCATCCTCAGGTTTCACGTTGGTCGTCTATGAGCGTCCCCCGGCGGATCGGCCTCCTCCGTCGGCCCCCAAGGACGGCTGAGCCCTCGGCTACCCGCCTGTTGAAACTCGGCCTGGATCGCCCGCGCTTGGTACCCTTCGACCCGATATGGTCTAATGGGCCTCCGTCGGTGCGGGCGTGGCGGAACGGGCAGACGCGCGGGACTTAGGATCCCGTCCCTTCGGGGGTGGGGGTTCGACTCCCCCCGCCCGCACCATCCAAAGCGGCGCGCTCTTCTCCCCCGGTGGCTTCACTCCCACGCCCTACTCCCGAAGAAGCCCTTTCCGGGTTCCCGCCGGCCCGTCGGGTAGCTGATCTGTCTGAGCTGAGGGAAGCCCTGGGATGGGTTTGCCTGCCTGTCCTCTATGTCGGTGCCGGTGCAGGGGAACTCGAGGACGCGGGGGTGCCCAGTTGGAGGCCGAACAGCCTTCGGGTCGGCCCGGCCCCCCGGACGATCCCGGACGGGATAGCGCTGGAGACCGGCCTGGACGGAGGGGCGGCGTTCATCCCCGCCTGTCCCGCCGAGCGGCTGGGCGATCCCTCCTTTTGCGCGGATCATCGGCTCCGTTATCCGTACGTCGCCGGCGGGATGGCCAACGGCATCGGTTCGACCGACGTCGTCGCGGCGATGGCGCGCGAGGGGATGCTCGCCTTCTTCGGTTCGGCGGGCTTGACGGTCGCCGAGGTCGAGGCGGCGATCGACCGGATCGAGCGCAGCCTGGGCCGAAGCCCCTCGGCCCCCACCTTCGGATTCAACCTCATTCACAGCCCGCAGGAGCCGGCCCTGGAGGCCGCCGTCGTCGATCTCTATCTGCGGCGGGGGATTTCTCTGGTCGAGGCCTCGGCTTATCTTCGCCTGACCTTGCCGCTCATCCGTTACCGCGTCGCCGGCATTCATCGGGATGCCGACGGTCGCATCGTGGCCCCTCATCGCGTCATCGCCAAAGTCAGCCGGGTGGAAGTGGCCGAACGGTTCTTCTCGCCTCCGCCGGAGAAGTTCCTGCGCGAGCTCGTGAGCCGGGGAGAGATTTCCGAGGAGCAGGCCCGGCTGGCCGAGGCCATACCGGTGGCGCAGGATCTGACCGCCGAGGCCGATTCCGGCGGCCATACGGATAACCAACCTTTGGTCGCGCTCTTGCCGACGATGCTCGCCCTCGCCGGCGAAATGATGGCTCGGCACGGATACGTCGAGCCGTTGCGCGTCGGCGCCGCCGGCGGGATCGGCGCCCCCGCGGCCGCCGCGGCGGCCTTCGCCATGGGGGCCGCTTACCTTCTGACCGGGTCGATCAATCAGGCCTGCGTCGAGGCCGGGACTTCCCCCACGGTCAAGGCCATGCTCGCCGAGGCGCGCCAGGCCGACGTCGCCATGGCTCCGGCGGCCGATATGTTCGAGATGGGCGTGCGGGTCCAGGTGCTCAAACGGGGGACGATGTTCGCCCCGAGGGCGACCCGGCTTTACGATCTCTATCGCGCCCACGACAGTCTGGACGCCCTTCCCGCCGATCAGCGGGCCCTCCTTGAACGCGACGTGTTCCGCGCTCCATTGGACGAGATCTGGCGTCGGACGCGAGCCTTCTTCGCCGAGCGCGACCCCGCTCAGGTGGCCAAGGCCGAGGCCGATCCCAAACGCAAGATGGGGCTCGTTTTTCGATGGTACCTGGGGCTCTCCTCGCAATGGGCCAACGCCGGCGAGCCGACACGAAAGGTGGATTACCAGATCTGGTGCGGACCGGCGATGGGCGCCTTCAATCAATGGGTCCGGGGCACTTTCCTGGAGAGCCCCGAAGAGCGCCGCGTCGCCGTCCTGGGGCTCAATCTGCTCTGGGGGGCGGCGGTGCTTCAGCGGGTTCAGATGCTCCGGGCCCAAGGGGTCGTCTTGGTGGGCGGGCCCGGTCGAATCGGTCCGATCCCGGCGGTCGAAGTCAGAGAACGATTGCGCCCGCAGGCCTGATCTCCGAAAATTGAGCCGCGCACGGGGAGCCTGAGGTGAGTTGAGTTTCGGCCGAGACCGGCCATGGGGGCCGTTCAGCCGCCGCCTCGCCTCCCCGGGTGCGCCGATCCGATGAGCCAGCGTTCGGAGTCGACCTCTCCCGCCTCAGAAGCCCCGGCCGCCGGCCCCGCGCAATCTTTGGCCATCGTCGGCCTGAGCTGCTTGTTCCCGAAGGCGCCGACCATCAGGGCGTTCTGGGCCAACCTCAAAAACGGCGTCGATGCCATCGAAGACGTCCCGCCAACGCATTGGCGTCCGGAGGATTATTACGATCCCGACCCTCGGCGGCCGGACCACACCTATTGCCGCCGCGGCGGGTTCCTCTCCCCCGTGGGGCTGGATCCGGCCGAGTGGGGCATCTCGCCCAGAGCAATCGAGGCCACTGACACGGCCCAATTGTTGAGTCTCGTTGTCGCCGCCCGGGCCCTGCGCGACGCCGGTTACGGTCCCGAGGCCGACTTTGACCGTACCCGAACGAGCGTCATCCTCGGCGTCACGGGCACGCTGGAGCTGGCCGTCACCCTCGGCGGTCGGCTCGGCCATCCGGTCTGGCGCGAAGCCCTCCGGCGCACGGGGCTGGACGAGGCGACCGTCGAGGAAGTGGTCGAGGCGATCGGCGAGAGTTACGTCGCCTGGCAGGAGGATTCTTTCCCCGGCCTTCTCGGCAACGTCGTGGCCGGCCGCATCGCCAATCGATTGAATCTGGGGGGGACCAACTGCGTCGTGGACGCCGCCTGCGCCAGCTCCCTAAGCGCGGCCCACGTCGCCGCGATGGAGCTGGCCACGGGTCGAGCCGACATGGCCGTCACCGGCGGCGTGGACGCCTTCAATGACATCTTCATGTACATGTGTTTCAGCAAGACTCCGGCGCTCTCGCCCACGGGGGACGCCCGCCCGTTCGACGCCCAAGCCGATGGAACCATCCTGGGCGAAGGCGTGGGGATGGTCGTTTTGAAGCGCTTGGCCGACGCCGAGCGCGACGGCGACCGTATCTACGCCGTGATCAAGGGGATCGGGACCTCAAGCGACGGGCGCGGTAAAGCCATCTATGCCCCGGCCGCTTCCGGGCAGGTCCGCGCCCTGGAGGATGCCTATCGTCAGGCGGGCGTTTGTCCCTCGACCGTCGGCCTCGTCGAAGCGCACGGGACGGGAACGCGCGTCGGAGACGCGACGGAGTTCGAGGCCCTGAAGCGCGTTTTTTCCCGTCCGCCCGGGCGCGGGCTCTGGTGCGCGCTGGGCTCGGTCAAGTCCCAGATCGGCCACACCAAAGCCGCCGCCGGCGTCGCCGGTCTCATCAAAGCCGCCCTGGCGCTTCGCCACAAAGTCCTGCCGCCGACCATCAAGGTCCAGACCCCGAACCCGGCGATCGCCGCCGACCCCGCCCCTTTTTACCTCAACACCCGCAAGCGGCCGTGGTTTCCCCGGCCCGGACATCCCCGGCGCGCCGGGGTGAGCTCCTTCGGCTTCGGCGGCTCCAATTTTCACGCCGTTCTGGAAGAACACGGCTCGCCCAAGCCGGACCCCGATTGGGACGGAGCGGTCCAGATCGTCGCGTTCTCATCGGATTCGATCGAGGAGCTGGCGCGCCAGCTCACGCCCTGGGCGGAGGAGGAGTTTCCCTGGAGCACGGTCGCCCGGCGGGCGACGATCTCGCGCCAGGCTTTCTCCGGCGCGCATCGTTTCCGGATGCTGTTCGTGCTCGAACGCGGCCGGACGCGGCTCGCCCCGCTCTTCGGTCGAGCGCTCGATCGGCTGCGGTCGGCCCCGGCCGAAAAGCACTGGCACCTGCCCGAAGGGGTCTTCTTTGGCGGCCCGCACCGCCTCGGTCGGCTCGCGTTTGTCTTCCCCGGCCAGGGGGCGCAGTACCTCAACATGTGCCTGGACCTGGCCTGCCTTTTCCCGCAGATGCACGGGGCGCTCACGCAAGCCGACCTGGCCTATCGGGACATGACGGACCTGACCCGGCAGTTGACGGACTTCATTTTCCCGCTCCCCGTCTTCAACGAGGAAGCCCGCAAGCTGCAGGAATTGGCCCTGAGGGCCACGCAACGCGCCCAGCCGGCCATCGGAGCCGTCAGCCTCGGTTTGATGTGCGTGCTTGCGGCCTTCGGGGTTCATCCGCAAGCAGCCGCCGGCCACAGCTATGGAGAACTCATGGCCTTGCTGGCCGGCGGGCGCTTGGATGCCGAAGCCCTGATGAAGCTTTCCCAGCTTCGCGGCCGCCTGATGGCCGAGCAAGAAGGCGATCGGGGGGGGATGGTCGCCGTCGGCGCCGCAGAGCCGGAGAGCCTCAAGCTGCTGGTCGAGCACGGCCTCGAACTTGTCGTCGCCAATCGGAACGCCCCGGACCAGGTTGTCCTCTCCGGCGCTGAGCCGGAGATCGAGCGTTTCGTCGAAATCCTCAAGGCTCACGGGATCGGCCATGCGCGTCTGCCGGTCTCGGCGGCTTTCCACAGTCCGCTCGTGGCCGGGGCCGCCGCCCCTTTCCGCCAAGCCCTTGAGTCCGTGGCCTGGGGCTCGGGCTCAATCCCCATTTACGCCAACGCGACCGGCGAGCCTTACCCTGAGGACCCTCAAGCGGCCAAGGACCTGTTGGCCCGCCAATTGGCCTCTCCCGTTGAGTTTGTCCGGCTCATCGAGGCCATGCATCGCGACGGGGTCCGAACGTTTCTGGAGGTCGGCCCCGGAGCCCGCCTGACGGGTCTCGTGCGGTCGATCCTCGGCGAGCGCGATCATTTCGCCGTGGCCGTGGACCCTTCTTCCGGCCGTGGGTCCGGCGTCGTCGATCTTGCCCGGGCCCTCGCCGCCGTCGCTGCCGCGGGTCACGAGGTTGATCTGAGGCCGTGGGACCCGGAGGTCGACGAGGGGCTCGACCCGCCGTCGGCCGCCTCCCGCCTGACGGTTGCCATTTGTGGGGCCAATTATCGGGACCCGAAAACGGAAAAGCGGATTCAACCGCGGGCGGAGCCGCCCCCCGGCGATCGTGAATCCGAGACCAGTCGGCCCCCCGCGCCTCAGCCCCCGATTCCTGTCGTTCCGAAGCCGGCGCCCCCGGCGAGGCCGGCCACCGCCCCTCCGGCGCCTCCGCCGCGATCCAACCTCCATAAGGAGACCCCCGCCGTGAGCCCCCCTGAGTCGCCTCGCCATTCGGCACACGAAAACCTTGATCCGGCCCTACCGGAGCCCTCCCCCGACGCTGACGGTCTTTTGGCGCAGGCCCTTCGCGCGACGCACGAAGGGTTGGCCCGCCTCCAGCGACTCCAACACGAAACGGCCGAGCTGCATCGTCAATTCCTGGAGGGGCAGCGCCAGTTGCAGAGCGGCCTGATCCGGTTGCTCGAACGGCAACAGCGGGTCTTCGCCGAGTTGCTGGGCGTTCCGCTGGAATCGGCCCTGCCTCCGATCGACGGTGAACCCGCCGACGAGCCCGCCCTGGGCGAGATCGCTCCGTCGGCCCGTTCCGCTCGACCCCTCATCCCGCCCCCCCGGGACGACGCTGCCGGCGAAGGGCTCCCGGTTTTCTCCATGGCCGATCGGCCCGAGATCGCCGCCGCCGTCGCCCCGCCGCCTTCCACGCCCCCGAGCCCTCCCAACCTGCCGATCCCTTCGCCGCCGGCCTCGCCTGCTGAACCAATCCGGCCGCTGGCGGACCTGCTCCTGGACGTGGTCAGCGAAAAGACCGGCTATCCGGTCCAGTCGCTCGATCTCACCATGGACCTGGAGGGCGATCTGGGGATCGATTCCATCAAACGCGTTGAAATTCTTTCTGTCCTTCAGGATCGGCTCCCCGACGCTCCTTGGATCGAACCGGAAGATTTGGGTCGCCTCCGGACGCTGGGCGAAATTGTCCGTCACCTTGAGGCGACGCCGATCGCGGCGCCGCCCGCGGCGCCTTCGTTCCATTCAGTCGGCCTCTCCGCCGCGGCTCGTGAGGCTCCCCCCGACTCCGCGGGGTCTCCCGACGCGGGCGCCCAGATCGAGCGGCTGTTGCTCGAAATTCTGGCCGAAAAGACCGGCTATCCCCTCGACACGCTCGAACCTTCCATAGACCTGGAAGCCGATCTCGGCGTCGATTCGATCAAACGCGTGGAGATTCTTTCGACACTTCAGGACCGGCGGCCCGATCTGCCGGCCCCCGAGCCCGAAGACCTCGCTCGGCTGCGCACGATCGGCCAGATCGCGGCGTTCGTGGCCGACGGCAACGGGACTCGCCGCCCCAATGAAACTTTAGGGAGGACAACGCCAGGCGTCCCATCGGAAACCCCTGAGTCCAGCGTCCTCCCCTCAACGGCGTCATCCTCCGGTGAATCTGTCTCTCGGGCCCCCTCGATTCCGGGGCAGAGCGCGCTCCTTCGCTTGATCCCGCGGGCGGTGCGGTTCGAGCGAGCCGCGCACGCCGGTCGGACGGGCCTTCCCGCCGGAACCGCATGGATCGTCGCCGATCCCGCCGATCCCCTGGCCGACGCCCTGGCGCGACGGCTCAGCGATCAGGGGATTTCTTCGAGGCGATTCTCCTGGGAGGATCCGCCCGGGGACCCATCCCCGGTCGGGTTCGCCGGCCTGATCCTGCTCGCGCCTGACCGTTCGCCGGGCGGCCGGGAGGCTTGGCCTTCGGCGTCGGAGGAGCTTCCCCGCCGGGCTTTTGAGTGGGCAAGGTGGGCGGCCCCCTCGTTTCGGCGCTCGGCGGAGCGTTCCGCCGCCTTTTTCGTGACGATCTCCGGCCTCGATGGTCGCTTTGGATTCGGGGAACCTTCCTCCGCTTTGGACCCTTGGGCGGGGGCGTTGGCCGGGCTGGTCAAGACGGCCGCGCGCGAGTGGCCAGGTCTCATGGCCAAGGCCATTGACGTGGCGCGTCAAACTATCGACGCCATGGCCGCGGCCGAATGGATTCTCGACGAGCTTCAATTTCCCGATCCGATCGAAGTCGGCTTCTGCGCTGACGGGCGATGGACGATCGAGCTGGCGTCGGCCTCCGAAGACAGGCTCAGGAGCCCGCTTCCCCCGTTGTCCGCCGGGGATCTGGTGGTCGTCAGTGGCGGGGCTCGCGGCGTCACGGCGGAGGTGGCCGTCGCGCTGGCCCGCCGTTTCCAACCCACGCTTTTGCTCCTGGGCCGAACCCCCCTTTCGGAGTCGGAGCCGGACTGGCTCCAGGGGCTCCCTACGCCGAGCGCCGTTAAGCGGGCCATCCGCATGCACGAACCGGAGGGACGATCTCTCAAGCCGCGGGAGCTTGAAGTTCGCTCGCGAGCCGTGATCGCCCGGCGGGAGGTCCTGCGCAACGTCGCGCGGATGAAGGAGGCTGGCGCCGAGGTCCTTTACGAGGTCGTCGATGTTCGCGAAGAGTCCCAGGTCGCCGAGGCGATCGGTCGGGCCCGCCGGCGGTTTGGGCCGGTCCGCGGGCTGATCCACGGGGCGGGCGTCATCGCCGACCGTCGTCTGGAAGAAAAAACGCCTGAGCAATTTGACGAGGTCTGGGGAACCAAGGTCCAGGGGCTTCGGTCGCTGCTGGCCGCCGTCGGCCACGACGATCTTCGCGCTTTGATCCTCTTCTCCTCAGTGAGCGCCCGGCTGGGCCGTCCCGGCCAGGCCGATTACGCCATGGCCAACGAGGCCCTCAACAAGCTCGCTCACCGGCTGGCACTGGTGCGCCCTCAGGCGCGTGTCCTTTCCATCAACTGGGGCCCTTGGGACGGTGGCATGGTCACTGAGACGGTCAAGGGTCGGTTCGCCGAAGAAGGCCTGCGGCTCATCCCGCTGGAGGCCGGGGCGGAATGGTTCGCCCGGGAGCTTGGCGAGCCGACCGACGGGGCCATCGAGATCGTCGTCCAAGCCCCCGCCCTGAGCGCGACCGCCGTGGGCATCGCCTCGGGGGGGTCAAACGGGGCCGAGGGCTCGTTGACCGTCGTATTGGAGCGGCGGCTCAGCCCGGAAGCCTGCCCCGTTCTGGTCGATCATGTGATCAAGGGACGTCCGGTGCTCCCGGTAGCGCTCCTGATCGAGGGGTTCGGCCACGCCGGTCTTCACGCCCTGCCGGGGTTCCGATTCCTTGGGGTTGAGGACCTGAGAATCTATCGACCGGTGACGCTGGAGGCGGGCCGGCCCTGCGTCATCCGATTCCTCGCCGGCTCGGCCCAGCCGCGGGGCGAAGGTGAATTCATCGTCGCCGTGGAGCTTCGAGGCGGCCCGCGGGGCGACACGCTCCATGCCGGCGGCCGGACCATCGTCGCCGCCGATGAGAGCCGCCGGCCCGAGCCCCCTCGACCGCGCCGCCGATCTGAAGCCCCATGCGCCGAGATGCCGGAGGCCCTTTATCGGGAGCTTCTCTTCCATGGGCCTCTGCTTCAGGGCATCCGGCGGCTCGAGGGGGAGGCCGGCGACGGTTACCTCGCGTGGGTCGAGGCCGCCCCGCCGCCCGATCGCTGGCTCGCCGATTGGCCGCGAAGCGAGTGGCTCGCCGATCCCCTGCTTCTGGACGCGGCCTTCCAACTGATGTCGCTCTGGACGGCGCGTCGTTGGGGCGCGCCCTCGCTGCCCATGTCAGTCGGGGCCTATCGGCAGTACGTGCCCACGTTGCCGGCGGAAGGGGCTCGCCTCCGTCAGTGGGGGGAGGGCGGGGGTCGCGCTTTGATCGCCGCCGGGGCCGATTTTCTCGACACTCAGGGCAGGCTGCTGGCGCGGCTGGAAGACTGCCGGATCGTGACGGACGCAGGGCTGCGCGAGGCCTTTCGGCGTCGTCGGCTCGAAGTCCCGACGGCGGGTTGAGGTCCGGAGCCTGCCCATGGTAGCCCCTCGGGAGCCCATCGCCATCGTCGGAATGGGGGCCCTCCTGCCCGGGGCCGCCGATCTGGAAGCTTTCTGGGAGAACGTGCTGGCCCGGCGCAGCGCCGCCCGTCGCGTCCCGCCGGAGCTTTGGCCGCTCCCGCCCGAGGCTTACTACGACCCCCGCCCGGGTTCGGTTGATAAGGTTTACTCGCTCGTTGGGTGCTTTCTGGACGAGCCCGCCCCCTCCGGCGAAGGTTTGCATCTCTCCTCGGACCTGCTGGCCGGGCTTGATCCGGTGTTTCGGATCACGGTCGAGGCGGGCCGTCGGGCCTATGCTCAAGCCCGGATGGAGGCTCTCGATCCCGCTCGCGTCGGCGTGATCCTGGCCCAGATCGCGCTGCCGACTCAGGCCGCCACCGAACTGACCCGACAATTCTTCGATCCGCTCATCGGCCGGTCCCCATCTCCCCTCTCGGGTCGCTGGGGTAGCGGGTGGTCGCCCCTCAACGCCTGGCCCGCGGCGTTGCCGGCTTCGACGCTAGCCGCCGCCTTGGGGCTCCGGGGCCTCACCTTCAGCCTCGACGCCGCCTGCGCCTCCTCCCTCTACGCGCTTAAGTTAGCCTGCGACGGGCTGGCCGACGGCCGGGCCGACGCCATCCTGGCCGGCGGCGTCTGCCGTCCCGACAGCCTCTTCACGCAAATGGGCTTCTGTCAGCTTCGAGCGCTCTCGCCGTCGGGACGATGCGCCCCCTTCGACGCCCGCGCTGATGGGATCGTCGTCGGCGAGGGGGCCGCGATTTTTGTTCTCAAACGACTCTCGGATGCGCGACGCCAGGGGGATCGGATTCTCGGGCTGATCCGAGCCTGTGGCATCAGCAACGACCGCCGCGGGAGCCTCATGGCGCCGGAGGCCGCCGGTCAGCGCCGCGCGCTCGAAGCCGCCTATCGCCAGGCCGGCTGGCGGCCCGAAAGCGTCGACCTGATCGAAGCCCACGGCACCGGCACGCCGCTCGGCGACGCGACGGAGTTCTCCGCGTTGCGGAGCCTTTGGAACGCGGCGGACCGTTCGCCGAGGTGCGTGCTCGGCTCCGTCAAATCCAATGTCGGCCACCTGCTGACGGCCGCCGGGGCTGCCGCTCTGATCAAAACGCTCCTGGCGTTGGAGCGACGCGTTCTCCCTCCGACGGCCCACTTTGAACGACCCGCCTCCGCCATCGATCTCGCCTCGGGTCCCTTTCGCCTTTTGAAGGAGCCCGAGCCGTGGCCGGAACCCGTTGGCAGCGGCCCGCGCCGGGCCGCCGTCAGCGCTTTCGGGTTCGGCGGCATCAACGCTCATCTGCTTGTCGAAGAATGGCGCGGGGAGGACGAATCCGTCCCCCAGGTCTCGGTGGCCCTCTCCGATCCGCAGCCCCCTCCGGCGGTCGCCGAGCCGATCGCCATTGTCGGCATGGCCTTGCAGGTGGGGAGGTGCGATTCGATCGAGGCTCTCGGCGCAGCCCCCTCTTTCGACGGCCTCGCGGGGCCGGTCCCGCGCGGCCGGTGGTGGGGCCTGGAACGGCTGGACGGAGCCCGCCGGCTCGGTTTGGAAGCCGAGCGGCGTCGGGGGGCTTACCTCAGCACGATCCGGATCGGACGGGGCCGGTTTCGCATCCCGCCGTCTGAACTGCGCCAGATGCTCCCGCAACAGTTACTCATGTTGGAGGTCGCCGAGCGGGCGCTTCGGGGGGTTCGTCTCGATGAACTCCAACGCGAGACCGCCGGGGTCTTCATCGGCCTCGGTCTCGATCTGAACACGACGAACTTCGGCCTGAGATGGACTGCCGAGAGGAGGGACAGCCTTGAGGAGCCCATCGCGCCGCCGCTCACGGCCGAACGCACGCTCGGCTCGCTGGGAAGCATGGTGGCCAGCCGCGTCGCCCGCGAGTTCCGGTTCGGCGGGCCGGCCTTTGCGCTCGCCGCCGACGGCGACGCCGGCCTTCGGGCGCTGGAAACCGCCGCGCGGGCGCTCCGCGCGAGCGAGATTTCATTGGCGCTGGTGGGGGCCGTCGAGCTTGGCGGCGATCCGAGGATGATCCTCCTGAGACGGCAGGCCTCGCGCGCCTCCAACCCAGGCCTATCGGCGTCGGCCGGGTCTTCCCTTTCCCTCGATCTTCATCGCCGAGGGGCCTTCCCGGTCGATGGGGCCGTCGCTCTTGTGCTGAAACCGCTGGCGGCGGCGAGGGCGTCGGGCGACGTCATTTTCGGCTTGCTTGGAGATGCCAATGCGGACCGAAGGGAAGAGCCGCGCCCCCGCGTCGATTTTCCCAGGGCGACATGCCCCCAACTCGGGCCGTTGGTGGGCTTGATCGAACTGGTCAGGTCTGCCTCGGAGGAAGATGGGCCGGGGCAACCCGTAGCGCTCGCGGCCGGGGCGGACGAGATCGCCCCTCGCCGAGGACCGCCTCGGACGGATACGGATGAAGTCGACGCTTCACCGGAAGCACTGGTGATCCCAGCGGCGGGCCCATTGGACCTCACGGCGGCGATCGCTCTGGGAGACGATCCCCCGAAGCCGTCGGCTGAAGTGGATCGGGGCTTCGAGCCTCCGGACCGCGCGGCTTCTCCCCGCGGGCGGGGGCGCCGGCCCTGCGATCTGGTTTTGGAGGCGTTGGGTCGAGAGGTGGCGCTCACGGGAGCGCCGACCGAGCCGGGCGCATTCGCCTCGCCGGCATCGGCGGCGCACGCCGCCTATCTCAATTTCGCCGCCCAGAGCGAGATAGCCCAGCGGCGGCTCCTGGCCGACCTGCAGACGTTGAGCGGGCGGGCTCGGGAGCGCCACGGAGCCTTTTCAACCCGCCGGGTGGCTTCGCAGGAACGGGTTCCCCACGATCGGAGCCGCTCCGCCGTCGAGGAGAAGGCGGGGTCCCGTTCGACCGTCCGCGCGGAAACGCGATCGGCCGGCGTCATCTCGGGAGAAGATGTTCCCCGAAGGTTTTCAAAGTCGAGCTGTCAGGAATTCGCCCGGGGCTCGCTGGCGGCGGTGCTGGGGGATGCCTTTGCCGAGGCCGACCGCTTCCCGACGCGCGTTCGCCTGCCGGACGATCCCCTCATGCTCGTGGATCGGATCGTCGCCGTCGAAGGTCAGCCTCGAAGCCTGGCGCCCGGAGGCGTGATTACGGAGCACGTCGTCGCCCCGGGCGCCTGGTACCTCGATCACGGCCGGATGGCCGCCGGCGTGACCATTGAAGCCGGCCAGGCCGACCTCTTCCTCGCGGCTTTTCTCGGCGTCGACTTCGAGACCCGGGGCCTGAGCCATTATCGGTTGCTCGACGCCGACGTGACGTTCCACCGCGGGCTCCCGCGCCCGGGTGAGACGTTGCGCTACGACATCCGGATCGACCGATTCGCCCGGCAGGGAGCGACGCATCTGTTTTTCTTCCATTTCGACGCGACCGCCGACGGGGAGCCGTTGCTTTCGATGCGCGACGGATGCGCCGGATTCTTCACCGAGGGGCAACTCCGTAGCGGACGCGGCCTGATCGAGCGTGAGCCCCCTCGCGAGGCTCCGAGGGATCAAAACGAAGCCCGGCGGTCTTGGTTCAGCCCGTGGCCGGACCGGGTCGAGGCCTACGACGCTTCGGCTCTCGACGCGCTCCGCCGGGGGGAACTCGCCGCCGCCTTTGGCTCGTCGTTCGGGCCCCTTCCCTTGCTTCATCCGTTCGGTTTGCCCGCGGGCCGTCTGGCGCTCTTGGACCGAGTGACGGCGTTGGATCCCGTGGGAGGGCCGTACGGCTTGGGCCTGGCGCGGGCCGAGGCCGACATCCGGCCGGATGCCTGGCACCTCACCTGCCACTTCGTGGATGACCCGGTGATGCCCGGGACGCTGATGTATGAGTCCTGCCTTCAGCTTCTCCGGATCCTGCTGTTGCGCCAAGGCTGGGTCGGGGAGGCCGACGGGGTCGGCTTCGAGCCGGTCCCCGGCCTCCGGACCCGCCTGCGGTGCCGGGGGCAGGTCGTCCCTGCCACGCGCCGGGTGAGCTATGAGGTGTGGATCAAGGGCGTGAGCGACGGCCCGATGCCGAGGGTCCGCGCTGACGCCCTGATGCTCGCCGACGGCCGACCGATCGTCCGCGTCGCCGACCTTTCGCTCCAACTCACCGGAACGACCCGCGATCGATTGGCGGCGCTTTGGCGGGAGGCGCTCGGCGAGGCGCGGGAACCCGTCCCCGCCAAGCGCGCCTGGCCGCGCGAACGCCTGGTCGCCTTCAGCGAGGGGAAACCGTCGGATTGCTTCGGCGCGCCTTACGCGATCTTTGACGCCGGGCGCTTCTGCGCCCGGCTCCCTCGCCCCCCCTTTCTGTTCCTCGACCGCGTGACGGGCGTCGAAGGCGAACCCTTCCGGATGCGCCCCGGCGTCGTCGTCGAGGCCGAGCACGACGTTCATCCCGACGCCTGGTACTTCGCCGCCCATCTCCGGCCGACGACGCCCTACGCCGTCCTTCTCGAAATCGCCCTGCAGACGTGCGGTTTCGCCTCGGCCTACGTCGGCTCCGCGCTGAGGAGCGATGACCCCCTCCACTATCGGAACCTCGGCGGGCGGGGGATTCTCCGCCGGCCGGTGGGGCCCGAGCCCGCCGTGCTCCATTCGCGCTCCCGGCTGGTCGATGTGGCTCGGTCGGGCGGGATGATCATCCAGCGCTTTGAGTTCGAGGTGAGCGCCGTCGGACACCCCGTTTACGACGGGACGACCTATTTCGGTTTCTTCACACCTGGCGCCCTGGCCGATCAGACGGGCCTCCGGGACATTTCCCTCCGTGAGTTGAGCGAGGCCGAGCGGGCCGCCGCCCGGACGATTGAGCTGGCGCATGAGCCGCCGTTGGCGCCCGGTTCGGCCGCGACGACGACGCCGTCGGGCCTTCCACCGCCGGGTCGCGCGCTCTCGATGATCGACCAGATCGATGCCTTCCTTCCGGAGGGCGGCTCCTGCGGTCTGGGCTGGATCCGCGGGTCCAAGCGCGTTCGCCCCGAGGAGTGGTTTTTCCGGGCGCATTTCCTTGACGATCCCGTCTGGCCCGGCTCGCTCGGGCTCGAAGCCCTGCTTGAATTGCTCAGAGTCGTCGCGGTCGAGCGCTGGGGGGCTGAATCCGGCGGAGAGCCGCGGTGCCTTCCGGGGGCGTTGGGGATCGAACACGCCTGGACGTATCGCGGGCAAGTGACGCCGGCGGATAAGCGGGTGACGGTGGAGGCGGAGCTGACTTCGATCGACGATCGGCGCCGGCGCCTGATCGCCGACGGGCGCCTCGCCGTCGATGGTCGCGTCATTTACCGGATGGAGTCCTTCGGTGTGGACTTGGCGGCCTGGGGCTGAGCGGACGACGGGGCATCCCAAGCGATGATGCGATACACGCGCGTTCATCTCGAAGCGATGGGGTACGAACTCGCCCCCAACGTCGTGAGCACACGCGCCCTCGAGGCGCGTCTCGGCCCACTTTACGAGAAGCTCAATCTCAAGCCGGGTCATCTGGAGCTCCTGACCGGCATCCGCGAGCGACGCTGGTGGGACGCCGGTCACACCAACGCCGCCGGAGCGGCCGCGGCCGCTCGGAGAGCGCTGGCGGCGGCGAGCTTCCCCGCCGACGAGCTCGAAGGGCTTATCTATGGGGGCGTTTGCCGGGATCACCTGGAGCCGGCGACGGCCTGCGACGTCGCCGCCGCTCTCGGGGTGTCCCCTTCGGCCGAGGTGTACGACGTCTCCAACGCCTGTCTGGGGGTGCTCAACGGTCTCGTGGAGATCGCCAATCGGATCGAGCTGGGTCAAATCCGGGCCGGGATGGTCGTCGCCTGCGAATCGGCGCGCGAAATCAATGAGATCATGATCGATCGCATGCTCGCCGATTCCACGATGGACGCGTTCCGACTCGGGCTGGCCACGTTGACCGGCGGCTCCGGCGCCGTCGCCCTGCTGCTGACCGACGGCCGGCTGAGGACCAGGATCCCGGCGGACCCAAGCGGGCAAGCCCCCCCTCGGCCCCGCCTTCGAGGGGGCTTTGCCCGGACGGCCCCTCGGCACCACGCTCTTTGCCGATGGGAGGTCGACGGCTGCGGCCCAAACAACGGCGGGCCGTTCACGGCGACCGACGCCGGCGCCGTCATGCGCCACGGCGTCGAACTCGGGCTTGAAGCCTGGTCCGGCTTTCTGGAAGCGGTGGGCTGGGTCGGGAACGAGCCCGACCGGGTCGTCTGTCATCAGGTCGGCGTTCATCACCGGCAGGGCATTCTCCAGGCGCTCGGCCTTCCCGAAGCCAAGGACTTCTCGACGTTTGAGTATCTCGGCAACGTGGGGACGGTTTCCCTCCCCCTGACGGCCGCTCTGGCCTCCGAACGCGGTCTGTTGCGGCCCGGCCAGCGCGTGGCCTTTCTCGGCATCGGCAGCGGTTTGAACTGTCTTATGCTCGGATGGGATTGGTGATCCGGCGTGGTCGACGAGGCTCCCTTTCGACGGCTTTACCCCTATAAGGGCCGATACTTTCAACGCGGTCCGTGGCGGCTGCATTTTCTGGACGAGGGCCGGGGAGAGCCGGTCCTCGCCCTCCACGGTAATCCCACCTGGTCGTTCTTTTACCGTCAGCTCGTCCCGGCGCTCAGCGACCGATGCCGGTTGATCATCCCCGATCATCTGGGCTGCGGGCTTTCGGACGTCCCACCGCCCGCCCGCTACGGCTATCGGCTCGCCGATCGGATCGATGATCTTGAGGTCCTGCTGGAACATCTCGGCCTCGCCGAAGGCTTGACGTTCGTTCTCCACGACTGGGGGGGGCCGATCGGTCTGGGCTATGCGGCGCGGCACCCGGCGCGGCTGCGCCGGCTGATCCTGTTGAACACGGCCGCCTTCGTCTCGCCGAGGGGTTGGCGTCTGCCTCGGCCGCTGGCGCTGTTCCGGCGCCCGTGGATCGGCCCGATTCTCGCCTTGGGGTTCAATGCCGTGGCTCGGGGCGCGGCCCGGACGGCGGCTCGCCGCCGACTTCCGGCTGAAGTCCTTGAGGGCTATCTGGCTCCGTATAACCGTCCGAGCCGGCGCGTGGCCCTTTTGCGGTTCATTCAGGACATCCCTCTTGGCACGGCGGACGCTTCGTTCCCGCTGCTGGAGGAGATCGAGCGCTCCCTCGTTCACCTCCGTCGGATTCCCGTCTTGATTTGTTGGGGCGGGCGGGACTTCATTTTTGACGCCCCGTTTCTCGCTCGATGGCGGGAACTTCTACCGGAAGCCGAGGTGCGGATTTTCCCGGAGGCCGGGCACTACCTGCTCGAAGACGCCGCCGTCGAGGTCCTCGCCCGCATGCGCGAGTTCCTGACCCGGACGGCCCCCGTGGAGGCGGTCCGATGACCCCCCGGCGCGCTTCCTGCAACGTCGCCCGACGCCTGACTGAGCACGCCCGCCGCCGGCCGCTCCGCCCGGCCGTTATTCAACAGCTCGGGTGGGAGCTTTCCGGTCGCGCCCGGTACGAACAAATGACGTTTCGCCAGTTGGATGAAGCGAGCGATCGCCTGGCCAAGGGCCTCCAACGGATCGGCCTCCGCCGCGGCGATCGGACCGTCCTCATGGTCCCGCCGGGCCTGGACTTCTTCACCCTGACGTTTGCCCTCTTCAAGCTCGGCGGCGTCATCGTGCTCATCGATCCCGGCCTCGGCCCACGGCGCCTGGGGCAGTGCCTGAACGAGGTCGCTCCGAGGGCCTTCATCGGCGTTGGGCGCGCGCACCTGGCGCGGACTCTCCTGGGCTGGGCTCGGCGTTCGCTGCGGATTCGGGTCACGGTCGGCCGGCGACGGTTCCCCGGCACGCGCGGCTGGGACGAACTCTGGCGGGCCGAGGAGCCGCGGTTTCCCCTTGCCGAGACATCTTCCGACGAGACGGCCGCGATTCTCTTCACGAGCGGCGCGACCGGTCCCCCCAAGGGGGCCGTCTATACGCATGGGATGTTCTGGGCACAGTTGACTTCACTGCGTCGGCATTTCGGCATGCGGCCCGGCGAGGTCGACGTGGCGACGTTTCCCCTGTTCGCGCTTTTTGACGCCGGCTTAGGGGCGACGGCGGTCATCCCCCGCATGAATGCCGGCCGCCCCGCTTCGGCCGATCCTCGCCTGCTCGTGGCCGCGATCGAGGATCACGGCGCCACTCGGATGTTCGCCTCGCCCGCGCTTCTGGATCGATTGGCTCGGTACGCCGAGGCGCGGAGGCTGACGCTGAGGCCTCTCCGGCGCCTTTATTCGGCCGGGGCGCCCGTCCGTCCGGATATTCTGGAGCGCCTGCGCCGTGTTCTGCCGCCGCGCGCCGAGATTCATACTCCTTACGGCGCTACGGAGGCGCTCCCGGTGGCCGATGTTGAAAGCCGCGAGATTCTCAGGCGCGCCCGCCGGGCGACGGCTCGCGGAGCCGGTATTTGCGTGGGCCGCCCTCTCCCCCACGTCCGCCTCCGTTTGATCCGGATCGTGGACGGGCCGATCGCGCGCTGGTCGCCTCGGCTGGAAGTTCCCGCCGGCGCCGTGGGTGAAATCGTCGTCCGGGGTCCGGTCGTCTCGCCCGCCTACTACGCGCGGGACGGGATGAACGGCCTGGCGAAGATTCCAGGGCGAAACGGGCGAGCCTTCTATCATCGGATGGGCGATTTGGGTCGCTTCGATCCGAAGGGAGGCCTCTGGTTCTGCGGGCGGAAAGCTCACCGCGTAGTCACCCGATCCGGCTTGCTCCTGAGCGATTGTTGCGAGGGGATCTTCAATGCCCATCCGGCCGTCTTCCGCACGGCGCTCGTCGGTGTCGGCCCCCCGGGCGATCAGACTCCCGTCCTGTGCGTGGAGTTGGAGCCCGGCGCGCGGCCGGCCGATCGGGAATCCCTTCGCCGGGAGCTTCTGGAGCGGGCCTCTGCCCATCCGATGACGCGCTCCATTCGCGCGGTCCTGTTTCACAACGCATTTCCCGTCGACCGGCGGCACAACGCCAAGATCGACCGCCCCGCGCTGGCTCGATGGGCCGCGCGCCGCCTGCGATGAGCCCCGCCCCCTCCTCATCCGCCCGTGTTCGTCCGTCCAGCTCGACCGCCCTCGTCACCGGCGGCGGCGGATTCCTGGGCCGCGCGATCATCCGCCGCCTGCGAGGGCGCGGCTGGCGCCTGCGATCGTTCTCGCGAGGGGATTACCCGGAACTCGCCAAGCTCGGCGTCGAACATCGCCAAGGGGACCTGGCCGACTTGGCGGCCGTGGCCGAAGCCTGCGCCGGCTGCGAGGTCGTGTTTCACGTCGCCGCCCGCGCCGGCGTCTGGGGGCCGCCGAAAGCCTTTTACGCCGCCAACGTCCTCGGCACGGATAACGTGATCGCCGCCTGCCGGCTGCACGGGGTCCCGCGATTGGTTTACACCAGTTCCGCGAGCGTCATCTTCAACGGGCGGGACATGGAAGGGGTGGATGAATGGACCCCGTTCCCGACCCGATACGAGGCCGATTACCCGCGCACGAAGGCCCTCGCCGAGCGGCGGGTCCTCGAAGCGAACGGGCCGGAGCTGGCCACCCTCGCCCTGCGGCCGCATTTGATTTGGGGACCTGGCGACCCGCATTTCCTGCCGCGGCTGGTGGCGCGCGCCCGCGCCGGTCGGTTGCGTCTGGTGGGCGAAGGGCAAAACCGGATCGACACGACCTACGTCGATAACGCCGCCCTGGCTCACCTCCTGGCCGCTGAACGATTGCAGCCGGGGTCGTCCTGCGCCGGTCGGGCTTACTTCATCACCCAAGGGGACCCTCGGCCGCTCCGGGACGTATTGAACGCTCTGTTGGCCACGGCGGGCCTGCCGCCGGTCGAGCGTTCAGTCTCCCCCCGGCTGGCCTACGCCGTCGGGGCGCTCGCCGAGGGGGTTTATCGTGCCCTCGGCGCGCGCGCCGAACCGCCGATCACGCGCTTTGTCGCCCGCGAGCTCGCCACCGCCCATTGGTTCGAGATCTCCGCCGCCCGGCGGGACCTGGGCTACGCCCCGGAAGTAACTTTCGAAGAAGGGCTCGAACGGCTGGCCGCATGGATTCGCCGGACGGCCTCGCCTCCGGGCCCCCGAGCGGCCTGATTCATGGTGTCTCTGCCGGCCCTAGACGCCTTCTGGCAGGGTCGCCAGGCCCATTTTTGGTTCTGGACATCGCCAGCCACGGAACCGGACGAGCCCCGGCCTGAGCAACTGGCGCTCCTGTCGGACGCCGAATCGGCCCGCGCAGGCCGCTTTCGCAGTGACTCGGCCCGTCGATTGTTCGTCTGCGCCCGATCTCAACTGCGCCGGACGCTTGGGGCTTACCTCAGCGAAGACTCCCGCCGGGTCGTCATCGACGTCGAGCCCTCCGGCAAGCCGGTGCTCGGGGGACCTCACCGCGGTCGGCTCGGCTTCAGCCTGGCCCACACCTCGGGGTGCGTTGCGTTGCTGGCAGCGGCCGGATCGCGCCGCCTAGGCGCGGACGTCGAGGGCCGATCGCGCCGGCCGGATGTGGACGGCATCGCCCGCCGATATTTTGCCGAAGAGGAGGCCGCGCGGCTCGCGCGCCTGGACGAACCGGATCGGGTTGAGGCGTTCCGACGACTCTGGACGCTCAAAGAGGCTTTCGCCAAGGCCCGAGGCGACGGTCTCGGCCCCGTCCTGCGGACGGTAGTCGTTCCATGGACCGAGCCCGGCCGCGGCCCCCTTCAAGTCACGCTTCGCCCCGCTGAGGAGGCCGCCCTCTTCGATTGGCAGTTCGGAATCGCCGAGGATTTGGCCGAGTTTACCCTGGCCTACGCCATCGAACGGCGCGGCGATCCTCCGCTCGAGTTACGGGTCCTTGACGGAAACGCTTGACGAAGCGGCCGGGCCGCCCGATCAGACGTGATAGCCCGGGCGATAATCGCGCCGGACGTAGGGGGCCGCTTGGTCGCAGTTGGTCGCCACCAACCGCCGGGCGTTCCAGTCGATTTCGTGGCCGACGCGGATGGCCAGGTTCCCCATCAAGATGGCCATCGTCAATTCGGCCGAATAATCAAAGTTCGACATCGGGTCCGGCCCGCTGCCTTTGCACGCGTTGATCCACTCCTTGTAATGGCCCGGTGAACGCGGCAGCGTCTGCGGCGGCCCCTCATAACCCTCGAAATCCTTCTCCGGCAGCAGCTTGAAGGCGGCCCCGTAATCGTTGGGGGAGTAGAGCAACCCCTTGTCCCCGACGAGCAGGCACCCGCTGTTCTGGTAGCTGAGCTCCGGGGCCAGGTCCGCCGGCGGCAACTTCCCGCCGTCGTACCACCAGAAGGTGCAGGCCGGCATCCCCGCCCGGGCGGGGAACTCGTACCGGATGAGGGACCAGGACGGGTAGCTGTCCCGGTTGAACTCTGAGGTGCGCGCCTCAACGCGCGTCGGTTGCGTCAATTTGAGCGCCATGTAGGGCATGTTGGCCGTGTGGCAGGCCATGTCCCCGAGAGCCCCCGTGCCGAAATCGCACCAACCCCGCCAGGCGAACGGGGCGTAGGCCGAGCTATAGGGCCGCTCCGGCGCCGGGCCGAGCCAGAGGTCCCACTGCATCGTCGAGGGGACCGGTTCCGGAGCCGGGCGTTCAATCCCCTGAGGCCAGACCGGCCGATTCGTCCAGACGTGGACCTCGCGGACCGGGCCGATCCCGCCGGCCTGAACGATTTCCACAGCTCGGCGCAGGCCGTCGTTGGCCGTCCCCTGGTTGCCCATCTGCGTCACGACTCGGTAGCGGCGCGCGGCTTCCTTGAGTCGGGAAGCCTCGTAAATCGAGTGCGTGAGCGGCTTCTGGCAATAAACGTGAATGCGCCGTTCGATGGCCAGCATGCTGGCCGGGGCGTGATGATGATCGGGCGTGGCCACGATGACGGCGTCGAGCGTCGGCTCTTTATCGAACATCTCCCGATAGTCGTGGTAGCGATGCGCCCGCGGTTGATCCCGGTAGGCTTCGGCCGCCCGCGCGTCGTCCACGTCGCACAACGCCAGGATGTTCTCCGAGCTCACCTCCCGCATGTCGCTCAGCCCCTTGCCGCCGCAGCCGATGATCCCGATGTTGAGCTTCTCGCTCGGGGGGACGTGCCCCCGGCCCCCGAGGACGCTGCGGGGGACGATCGAGCAAGCCTGAGAGAGCGCGGCTCCGGCGGCCAGGCCGCCCCCAAGGAATCCGCGCCGCGTGAAAGGCCGTCGCCGCTGCCGGGTTGTCGCCTTCATCTCTTCACCTCGTCCATCTGAAGCTGGGGGGCGTCGGCACGCCCCGGGCCCCTGTCGCGCCGGCGCTCCGTGCGCGCCGCCGGCGATCGACCGGCCGGCCCCGCGTCTCCGCAGCCATGCGTTGGGCTCGGCGCCCGCGGGACTCCTCGCTGATCCATCCCAGCCTATCGCGCCCGCTCGGGAGCGGCAAGCGGCAAAAAGCAGGCCCCGGGGCATGGCCCGGCGATGCGGCGCGTTGTTCACGGCGTCGGACCGCGGGGAAAGCCATTGACATCATCCCTCCAAAATTCAATCTTGAAGGGGTAGCTGAGCGCGGGGCGGATGCAACCCCCACGGGGCCGGGCGAGTTATGATGGGTCGGCAGATCTGGGTTTCGTTCGGCCTCGGCGTCGCGGCGGTTGCCTGGGGCCCCTCCCTGACCTTCGCGCAGGACGGGGCTCCCGCCAAACCCGAAATCGAGGCCAAAGCCCTCAAGAACCCGGTGTCCCATACGCGGGCCTCGGTGGCTCGCGGCAAGAACATCTATTTGCGTCTTTGCCAGCAATGCCACGGCGCCGACGGGCGCGCTCAGGAAAGCGTCGATTTCGTCGCCACGGACCTGACGCAGCCTCGGGCCTGGCGTCACGGGGATTCCGATGGGGAGGTCTTCGTGGCGCTGCGCGACGGGACCGGCCCCAACATGCCCGGCTTCAAGGATAAGGTGGGCGAAGAGGACCTCTGGCATCTGGTCAACTTTGTGCACAGTTTGCGGCCCGGCGCCCGGCCGTTCGTCGAACCCGCCGAGGCGGAACCCGCGGCGGGTCCCCAATGGACTGAGGAGAAGGCGGCCCCCGAGGACCCCAAGAAACTCAAGAACCCGGTCCCCTACGGCAGGGCCTCCATCCTCCAGGGGAAGAACATTTACTTGCGGACCTGCCAGCAATGCCACGGGAGCGACGGCCGAGCGCTTGAAAGCGTCGATTATGAGGCCGCCGACCTGACCGCTCCCCAGCATTGGCGCCACGGAACCACCGACGGCGAAATCTTCACCTCCACCCGGAACGGCGCGGGGATCGACATGCCCCCCTTCAAAGACAAGCTGACCGACGAGCAGATCTGGCATATCGTCAACTTCATCCGGAGCATCGGCCCCAAATCACTTCAACCCGCGCCGGCCCCCGAGGCCGCCGACTAGATCCAAGAGCCCCCGACGGGGGAGCGAGGAGGTCCGAGCGTGAAAGCCGACAAGACGAAGCACCCCAAGGGCGGCCCATCTCCCAACGGCGGCGTCAGCCGGCGTGATTTCCTCCGGACGACGGCCTTGGGCGCGGGGGCGGCCGCCGCCGGCCTGCGGGTCGCCCGTGGCGCCGACGTTGATTCCAGCCCGGCGGCCGATCGCAAGATCACCATCCCGAAGGAAATCCCCGACAGCCGGGCCCAAGACCCGTCACCGGCCGATTTCCCCATGAACGGGGCCCAGGTCTTCGCCAAGACCTGCAAGGAGGAAGGCCTCGCCGCCCTTTTCTGCGCCCCCGGCAATTATTCCTTGATCAACGCCCTGGCTTCCGAGGGGATTCCGACCTACGGCGGCCGGACCGAAGGGGGGATGTGCGCCGCAGCCGACGCTTTTATCCGGGTCACGGGCGAAATCGCCGCCTGCAGCGGCACCGAGGGCCCCGGCTTCACGCACATGATCATGAACATCGGCTCGGCCAACGCCGCCCGCACGCCGCTTCTCGTCATCGCCAGCAACAAGTCCGTCGCCAACGACGACACCGAATCGGGCATCCAGACGGTTTATCAGCAGCCGACAACCGAGGGGATGAAGAAATACGGCAAGCGGTTGATCACGCCCAATCGCGTCTACGAATACGCCGGTTACGCCTTTCGCCAGCTCAAGAGCGGCGTCCCCGGCCCCGTCCACCTGGATTTCCCCGGCGAAGTCTATGGGGCGCGGTTCGAAGAACCGTCGCAACTGAAGGATTACTTCGTCCCCGCGACGGAGAAACGGTACGACGCGACGAAGTACCGGACGGAGTCCCGCCCGGCGCCGTCGGCCGGTGACGTTCGCGCCGCCGTCGAGCTGATTCAGCGCGCCGAACGCCCGATGATCGTCGCCAGCGCCGGCGTCTTCTATCACAAGGCCTGGGAGCCGCTTCGCCAACTGGCCGAAAAGGCCGACATCGCCGTCGTCGAATCCGGCCCCAGCCGCGGCCATTTCCCCGACGATCATCGGCTCTCGGCTTCGACGGCCCCGGACGCCCTCTTGAGCGCCGATCTCGTCATCTTCGTCGGTCAGTACTGCATGCCCCCCTATCCGCAGTTCCGCTTCAGCGCCGAGGCCCGTTATGTCCGGATCGACCCCAAGGCCGAGGACATCGGGCGCAATTGGCCCATCGACCTCGGGATCGTCAGCGACGAGCGCGCGGCGCTGGAGGCCCTCGCCGAGGCCGTCCCGAAGATGAGCCGCGACACGTGGGCCGCTGAACTGGCCGCCGCCCGCAAGGCCTTCGAGGACGAGAACGAGGAGTATTATCAGCTCGGCCTAAAGCACAGCGCCGCCACCGGAACGCTTCATCCCGCCATCATCGGCAAGGAGCTGGCCGACTTCCTTTATAAAGGCGGCATCCCGAAGGAACAAACGACAGTGGCCTCCGGCGGCTATGGCATCGGCCGCTACACGCGGCGCTATCTCCGCGCCTTCCGTCCGGGTCAGATCTGCAACGGGGCCTACCAGTACGGCGCGATCGGGCCGGACGTGGGCTATACCTTCGGCGTGGCGGCGGCGGTCCAGAACGGCGTCGGGCCGCAGGCTCCCTATAAGGGCGCGCCGGTGATCGGGATCACGGGAGACGCCGGCTTCGGCTACTCCGGCATGGAGATCGAGACGCTGTCCAAGTATCGCCTTCCGGCCGTCCTGATCGTTTACAACAACAACGCCTGGGGGGTCTGGACCTCCGGCATGCGGGCGGCCCGCGCCCTCCACATGTACCTGTTTCAGGAGAACCTGCGGTACGACAAGGTTGCCGAAGGGCTCGGCGGCCGCGGCGAGTATGTGACCCGGCCGGAGGATTTCGCGCCGGCCCTGAAGCGCAGCTATGAGATCGCCGCCGCCGACGGCCTCTCCACCGTGATCAACTGTCAGGCCATCAAGGAGTTCTGGAACGGACGGCAGTATCCCCCCGGCATGCCGCAGAACGTCGAGCCCGGCTGCATGGCCTATTATCATTGAGCCGCGCCGCGCCCAGGTCGCCTTCGCCCTCGCGCGCTTCCGTTCCCACGCCGGCCGGTTTCATCGGCGCCTTCGCCGAGCGGGGTCTGTTTCGCGCTTTCAGCCGGCGAAGCGCCCGCGCCGGGCGCGAACGGTATCGTTTCTTCTGGCATCGGGAGGACGCCCCCTGCGAGCTCACCTTCGACCCCCGGCGCGGGACGCTCACGTTTAACAACCTCTTATCTCACGTCCCCCCCCGTTCGCCGATGGATCGTGAGCTGCGCCGGTATCTGGCGAGCCTCTCGGCGGCGCGCCTGCCGGAGCATCGACGCGTGGACCCGCGGCGCTGCCGGCTGCGAGTCGTCAATCGGAAGGGGAGCGTCTCGCTTTCGGCCGCCTTCCGTCCGCGCGAGGCCGCCTACGCCGCCCGCAAACTCATCCTCGCCGTCGATTCCATCTTTCACGACTTCCTCTTCCGCCCCCTCTACCTGGAATACCGCATCCGCCACCTGAACGCGCCGGAGGATTAAGCCTCCTCCGCCATCGCGGGCGTCAGCCGGCGCGGACCGGCTTGATCCGAGTGAGCGCCGGCGCCTCGGCCCGTTGGCTGAGACAACTGCGGTGAGGCAAGCCCGGTGCGTTTCACCAGGCCGATCGCCCGGCCGGGGAGGGCGGCCCATCCTGGCCCGGCCCGGCTGTCCGGGCTGCGGGGCCCCGCGGTTGAGGATTGGATTTGATTCCCCGGCCCATCGGCGAATACGATGGCCTTCAGATCGGCGGCCTTGCGCCCCCGCGGTTCCGGTTCCTCCTGACGGCGCTGATCGATGTCTCCGATTGCCTCCCATCAGACCGCAGTTCCCTCTCGCTCGAGGCAGGGGGCCCCGCCTGCCGCCGCCTCCGTTCAGGCGGTGGCTTCCATCGCCGAGCGGCCGTTTCCCTTCCTGCACGTGTTGATCCATGCCTCGGGGGGGCGGATGGCCCGGCGGGTCCGCGGCGTTCTGGAGAGGGAGTTCCCCGGTAGTCAGTTTGAGCTTTGCGGGGCGGCGGCCGAGGCCGTCGCCTCGCTCGAACGTTCGGCCTTCGACGCGGTGGTGCTGGCCTGGAGGCGGTTCCGGCTTGACGACCTGAGGCTGCCCGAGCGTCTCGCCCGCCATCCCACGCCGATGCCGGTGACCGTGCTTCTCCGGGCCGCCGACGAGGATCGCTTTCACCGGCGGCTGGGCAGCGTCGATCCGGATTGGTCGATCGCGACGATCGACGGTCTATCCGACGCCGGGATCGCCCGGGTCGTGCGCCGGTCGCTCGCTCGCCACGAGCTCAAATGGAGGAGCCAATTCGCCCATCAGGCTCTCCGCAGCTCGGTCTCCCAGTTTGACCACCTTTTTCACGAGGTGCCGGACCTGATCTTCACCTGCGACCGGGCCGGCTGCCTTCTGGAGGTGAACGCGACGGCCGAGCGCCTGTTGGCCGCCCCGCGCGAAAGTTTCCTCTTGAAGCCCGTCGACGAGGCCTTCGGTCTGGACCGCGCGCTCGTGGAGACGCTTCTGGCCAACGCCGAGCATCCCCGTGGCCCGATCCGGGACCTTGAGGTCGAGTTTCATCGGGCCGACGGGCAGAAGCTCCACGGCCTGGCTCACGTCGTCGCCTTCAGTCCCGGGCCGCGCCGCCCCGTCCGATTCCAGGGCGTGATCAAGGACATTACCGAGCTTAAGCGCCTGGAGGGGCTCCTGCGCGACCACGCCGAGCACCTGGAACGGCGCGTCGAGGACCGGACGCGCGAGTTGCGCCGGACGACCGATCTTCTGGAAAGCATCCTCGAAGGATCAACCGAGAACGCCATCCTGGGCCTCGACGCGGCCGGGCGATTCCTTCACTTCAGCCGCGGCGCGCAATTGATCTTCGGCCACGAGCCCGCCCAGGTGATCGGCCGTCAGGGGTTGGACCTTCTGATCGATTTGGCGGGGACGGAGTTCGGCGGCGGGGCCGAGCTGCTGCGCCGCGTCGACGCCTGCCGCGTGCTGGTCCTCGAGTTGCCGATGCGCGCCCTTTCCGGTCGCCGTCTCGTCGCTCACCTCTCGATCAACCGCCTGGCCGATGCTCCCGCCGATCAATTGGCCTACGTCGCCATCGCCCGCGACGTGACCGAGGCCAAGCGCCTGGAGCAACTCCTCAAGCAATACAACGAAACGCTCGAACGGGAGGTCGAGCGTAAAATCCGCGAGCTTGACCAGAAGCACATCGAGCTGATTCAATCGAGCAAGCTGGCGACGTTGGGGGAGATGGCCACCGGGATCGCGCACGAATTGAACCAGCCGCTGTCGGGCATCCGCCTCCGGGCGCAATTGCTCTTGAGGTCGCTCCAGCCCGACGGCGAGGCGGCGGCCCGGCTGGCCGCCGGCCTCGAAGAGATTATCGGCTTCGTCGATCGCATAACCCGCATCGTCAATCACATTCGTGTCTTCGCCCGCCAGGACGAGCAACCCTTCCGGCCCTTCCCGCCTCATCTGTCCGTCGAGGGCTGCCTGTCGTTGATCGGCGAGCAGCTCCGTCTCCACGCCATCGAGGTCGAGGTGGATTTGCCGGAGGACCTTCCGTGCGTCTTCGGCGAGGCTTCGCAGATCGAGCAGGTGCTGCTCAACCTGGTGGGGAACGCGCGGGACGCGCTTAACGCCAAGGCCGAATCGCCCCGGGTAGGCGCCGTCGGGTCTCCTTACGAGAAACGCCTTCGCATCTCCGGCGTTCTGGCCTCGCCCGATGAGGTCCGCTTGTCCGTTGAGGATAACGGCCCCGGCTTCGACGATGCGGTGAAGGCCCGGCTTTTCGAGCCCTTCTTTACGACGAAGCCCGTCGGCCAGGGGACCGGCCTGGGACTCTCGATCAGCTACGGGATCGTCGCCAAGCATCGGGGCCGCATCGAGGTCGTGGCGCGCCCCGGCGAGGGGGCCCGATTTGACGTCTATCTGCCCGTGGCCGAGGAGCCGTCTCCAGGCGGCGCGACGCCGGCGGCCGGGCTTTCGGTCGGCGCGGGGGCGGCCCCTCGATGATCGTCGGTGTGGGGGTCGATCTGATCGAGATCAGCCGCGTGCGCCAGGCTTACGCTCGCTGGGGGGAGCGCTTCCTCCGGCGCTGCTTCACGCCGGAGGAGCGGGCCTATGCGCTCCAGCGGCGCGATCCGGCCCCGCATCTGGCCTCGCGCTTTGCGGCCAAGGAGGCCGCGGCCAAGGCGCTCAAGACGGGGATCGCCCGCGGCGTCGGCTGGAAACAGATCGGCGTCGTGCGGCGTCGAGGTGAAGCTCCGCAGCTTGTGCTGACTCTACGCGCCGCGGCGCTGCTGGAGAAGCTCGGGCCCGGCGTTCAGGTTCATCTGACGTTGGCGCATTCGCGGGATTTGGCGCAGGCCGTCGTCGTTCTGGAAGCCCCGCCGGCCTGAATTTCGGGAGTCCCCCCTCTCCACGCCTTGCCCGCCGCCTGCCGACGGCGTACCGTTCTCTTCTGATTCCGAAGAGGGCGCCCGTGGCAGGGCGCCGCGGCGGGCGGGACTTTCTACGTGGCGAGCAACGGACAGAGACGACCTCGGCCCCGATGTCGCGCGAGCGTGTGGCGTGCGCTCGCTTGCCTTGGACTCTGCGCCGCTGCGCCTGCTCAGGAGGGGACGGCCTCGCGCGCCTCACTGGCCCGCGGCTCCGAGACGATCGAACTGATCCGCGACGCTTACGGCGTGCCGACCATCCGGGCCACGACCTTTGAAGGTCTCTGGCACGGCCAAGGCTATGCCACCGCCGAGGACCGGTTCTGGCAGATGGATCGCCTCCGGCGGGACGCGCGCGGCCAGTGGGCCGAGATCGGCCTTTGGCGTCTGGAGCCGGCCCTCTCGCCCGAGGCCGCCGTCCGCCACGATCAGGAGGCGCGGCGGGATCGTTACTCGGAGGCCGAACGGCGCCGCATGCTGGAGTTCCTCCCGAGCGAAGTGAGGGTGGTCCTGGAGGCTTACGCCGAGGGGGTCAACGCCTGGCTGGAGACCGCCTCCCGGGAGCAGCGGCTTCCAGCGGCCTATGCTCGTCTCGGCGTTTCTGCCCGGCCCTGGTCCCCGACGGACTCCCTCGCCCTTGCCGAGTTGATGACCGACCTCCTGGGGGGTGGCAGCGCCGCCACGCTGGAGGCTTGGCGGCTGCGGCGGGAACTCAAGCAAGATTTGAATCTGGATCCTGCTCGAGGGGACGCCCTGCTGAACGAGCTCCTCCACCTGTATGACCCGACGGCCGTCCCGACCGAACCGCGGGATGAAGTCTCGCGGTTGCCCTCGTGGAGCCCTCCCGTGGATCAGGAGGGCGTCAACGGCCTGGACGATGACGACATCGACCCGGCGATGCTTCGAGCCGAGATCGACCGATGGAATCGCTTTCTCAGCCAGGGGTCGGCCGGGGGCGGGCGTATGGCCTGGGACGGTCAGGCCTGGGCGGTCGACGGCCGCCGATCCCCGACAGGGGCCCCCATGCTCTGGGCCGCGCCGGTGGTTGGCGGTTTTGAGCCGCCGCTGCTTCACGAGGCGCATCTGACGGGTCCGGCGGCGATGCAGGGGGGGCGTCGGCTCAATGCCCGCGGCGTGACCGTTCCCGGTCTGCCGGCCTTGTTGGCCGGATTCAACGAAAGCGCCGCCTGGTCGATTCACCGCGGTAATGGCCAGGTTCAGGATTATTACCTGGAAGTGTTTGAGATCGACCCCCCCTGGAGCCGCTATGCCTACCGGGGAGCCTGGGTGGAACCGCTGCGCCGCGACGAGACAATCCTGGTCTGGCGGGATGGGGAAGCCCCGGAGGCCCTCGTCGAGACCGTCGGGCGCACCGTTCATGGTCCGCTCGTTCAGTTCGGCACGCGCCGCCTTGAGCGCTTCGGACGGCCGGTCGCCGTGGCCCTCGCGCTTCGCCGCGTCTGGTGGGAGGACTGGTCGTACAGTCTTGTGCTCCCCATGCTCGATCTGACGCGCGCGAGCGATTACGACGACTTTTTTGACGCGACCGTGCTGCTTCGCTCCAGCCATCACTGCTTTTACGCCGATTCCGCCGGCACGATCGCCTATCAATGGGCGGGTCGATACCCTTTCTACGGGCCTGACCATGACCCTCGATTCCCCTCCCGGGGCTTCGGCGACCACGATTGGGCCGGATTCATCCGTTTCGAAGGTCAGCCCCGCTCCCGCCGCCCCACCGAGGGCCTTCTGGTCAACTGGGGGCATAAGCCCGGCGAGTCATGGCCCGGGCTGGGAGGAGGTCTCTTCTCGGATTCCGAGCTGATGGCTCGCTTCGGCCAGAGCCTGCCTCTGGACACCGGCGACATTCCGACGTTCGATCAGGCCGTTCCGGCCGACCCCCTGGACCTGCTCTTGCTGCCGATGCTGGCGCGGATCGAACGTCACCCTCTTTTCGAGGCCGAGCCGGTGGCCCGGCGAGCGCTCGACAGGATGAGGCAGGCGCCGCAAGACGCCGGTGACCTCGCCTTGAGGCGCGAGCTTCTGAGCGCGTGCTTTCGCCAGTTCCTCACCCGATGTTTCCCCGATAAATTTCCGGAAACGCTCGCCCCTGACGCCGCCAATCTTCCCTTTCTGATTCGAACCTTCGGGGGCCTGCTTGTCCGATCGCTGGGCCTCTTGGGCAGCGTCTCTACCCAAATCAGCCCCTTTCAGGGTCGCTCCCCGGACGATCTCCTGGCCGAAGCCGTTGTCGACCTCTCCCGTGAGCGTGCAGGCCTTCAGGGTCCGGACCCGGCCCGATGGCGACCCATCGGGAAGGTCACGTCGGCCGAGGCGGGGGCAGGCTTCGTCGTCGCCGGTCGGGAGCGCCCCGGCTTCGCGTTTGCGGTCGAGTTGACCCGTCCCCCTCAGGGGCGGTTGCGGCTCGCGCCGGGTCAGGCGGAGGACCCGCGTTCGCCCCACGCGCAAGATCAACGCTCCCTGCTTGAGCGCCTTGAGTGGCGTCCCGTGAGCCTGGAGGCATCGGCGAACTGAACCGAGCCTCGGTCGCCCCTCGGATCAAAAAGCGATGGACGGCTCGGCGTCCGCTCTCTAGATTAAGTTCTCTTTGGACAGCGCGTCGGCGGGGTTCTCCCCAGCGCTAGCCTGAGCTTGAGGTCAGAGCGATGCCCGAGATTCGGATCGGAATGGTCGGCTATCAGTTCATGGGGCGGGCTCACAGCAACGCCTTCCGCCAGGTGGGGCCGTTCATGGGGCCGAAGCTCGTGCCGCGGCTGAAAGCCATCTGCGGCCGCAACGCCCCCGCCGTCGAGCGCTTCGCCCGCCAGTTCGGCTGGGAGGACGTCGAGACCGACTACCGGCGCCTCGTCGAACGCGAGGACATCGATCTGATCGACATCGGCAGCCCCGGCGATACGCACGCCCCGATCGCCATCGCCGCCGCTCAGGCCGGCAAGCACGTCCTCTGCGAGAAGCCCCTGGCCAATACCTTGGCCGAAGCCCGCGCCATGTGGGAAGCCGTCAAGAAGGCGCGTGTCCACCACATGGTGGCCTTCAATTACCGCCGCGTCCCCGCCGTGGCCCTCGCCCGTGATCTGATTCAGAAAGGCCGGCTGGGGCGGATTTACCACTTCCGGGGCGTCTATCTGCAAAGCTGGCTGCTCGACCCGAAACTGCCCCGGTTCTGGCGGATGGACAGGAAAGTGGCCGGCTCCGGCGCGCTCGGCGACCTCGGGGCCCACGTCATCGATCTGGCCCGTCACCTCGTCGGCGAAATCAGCGAGGTCTGCGCCGACCTGGAGACGTTCACCCGCGAGCGTCCCCTTCCGGAGAACCCGAAAAAAATGGGCAAGGTCACCGTCGATGACATGGCCTCGGCGCTGCTCCGTTTTGAAAACGGGGCGCGGGGCACGCTGGAGGTCACCCGCTTCGCCACGGGCCGCGAGAACGCCAATCGCTTCGAAATCAACGGCGAGAAAGGAGCCCTCTGGTTCGATCTGGAGGACATGAACCGGCTTCACTTCTTCGACAACGCGACGCCGGAGGCTCGCACGCGCGGCTTCGCCGATGTCCTCGTCACCAGCGGCGCCCACCATCCTTACTGGAAGCATTGGTGGCCCGGCGGTCACATCATCGGCTGGGAGCATTCGTTTACCCACGAGGTGTATGATTTCCTCGAAGGCATCGCCCGCGGCCGCAACGCCCAGCCCGACTTCCGCGACGGGGCTCGGACCCAGGCCGTTCTGGAATCGATCGCCGCTTCGGCCGAAAATCGCCGCTGGGCCAAGGTCCCGCACGTCGCCTGAACCGGCCCCGCTCGGCTTGGGGCGCCCCCCCGCCGGCGGGCCGATGAGGTGCACCCATCATGGAGAAGCTCGCCCTTCAGGGCGGCGCGCCCGTGAGAACTGACCCCTGGCCTCGCTGGCCGACGTTCGATCGCCGCGAGGAGGAAGCCCTGCTGACGGCGCTGCGCGAAGGCGATTGGGGCGGGTTCCCGATGCCCAGCCCGCGCGCCCGGCGGTTCGCCGAGGCCTTCGCCCGCCGCCACGATTGCGCCTTCGGCCAGTGCGTCGCCAATGGCACCGTTTCCCTCGAAATCGCCCTTCAGGCCATGGGAGTCGAGCCGGGGGCCGAGGTCATCGTCCCGGCTTACACCTTCGAAGGGACGGCCGCGGCGGTCCTGTTCGCCGCCTGCGCGCCGGTTTTCGTGGACGTCGAGCCGGATACGTATTGCCTGGACCCGTCGGCTGTCGAAGCCGCGCTCACCGATCGCACCCAGGCCCTCCTCCCCGTTCATCTGGCCATGCGCGTCGCCGACATGGATCGCCTCGCTGAGATCGCCCGGCGCCGTGGGCTACTTCTGCTCGAAGACTGCGCGCACGCCCACGGGGCCCGTTGGCGCGGCCGGGCGGTCGGTTCGCTCGGCCATGCCGGTTCCTTCAGTTTTCAGACGAGCAAGCTGATGACGGCAGGCGAGGGGGGGATCGTCATCACGAACGATCCGGGGATCATGGATGGTCTTTACGCGCTCACCAATTGCGGGCGGCCGCGGCCGGATCGCGTCCGCGAGTGGACCGTGATTGGGCACAATTATCGGATGACGGACCTCCAGGCGGCCCTCCTGGAAATCCAACTCTCGCGGCTCGACGAGCAGCATGCCCGCCGCGAGGCTCACGCCGCGATCCTCGATGCCGGGCTCCCCGAAATCCCGGGGCTTTCCATCCTGCGGCGGGATGAACGGATCACGACCCTGGCGATCTATCAATACGTTTTCAAATACGACCCGGCCGGATTCGAGGGCCTCCCGCGCGAGGTCTTCCTCGCCGCCGTGAACGCCGAGGGGGTCCCCGCCGAAGGACAGTTCTACGAGCCCCTCTATAACAGTCCACTTTTTCACATGGACGCCCGGCGATACCCGGCCTGGGCCCGGACCGGCTGCGACGCCGATTGCCCCGTCGCCTGGCGCGCCGGTTACGAGGAGGCCGTCTGGCTCCCGCACCCTCTGCTGCTCGGCGAGCCGCGGGACGTGGAGCAGCTTCTGGAGGCGATCGCCAAGGTGCAGCGCCGCGCCGCCGACCTGATCGGCTTCGATCACCCCGCCATTCAGGCCCACGCGGTCTCTCGCGCCGGCCGCGCCCGCCAGGCCGCCGCTACCGGCCAACCCTGAGGCTGCATCTTCGAAACCGGACAACATGGAGACCCAACGCCAGGAATCTCGATCGACAAGGAGGCGGAACATGCTCGACGCACGCCTGAGGCTCGACCGACGGCTGAGGCGGACGCTGCCGGCCCTCGGTCTCGCGGCGCTCTCATCGGTAGCGTGGACTCAATCGACGGACGGCTGGCGGCGCTCGCCGACGATCTGGGAAGAAGCGCGGCGCCCCGGGGCCCGCTCGATCAAAGGCTATGAAGAGGAAGCCCGGCGCAACCCGCCGCCGGAAGAAGCCCTCCTCTTCGCCGGCAGCGCGACGATCTGGATGTGGGACCTGGCCAAGTGGTTCCCTGAGCTCCGGACCATCAACCGCGGCTTCGGCGGCTCGATGATCTCCGAATCGACCTACTTCGCCGACCGGATCATCCTCCCCCACAAGCCTTCGACCATCGTCATGTACGCCGGGGATAATGACATCTGGCTCGGCAAATCCCCCGAACTCACGGCCGAGCATTTCCAGGCGTTCGTCGACAAGACCCACGCCGCGCTTCCCCGCACGCGCATCATTTTCATCTCCATCCGGCCGAGCATCGCCCGATGGAACGTCGTCGAGAAGTTTCGCGAAGCCAACCGGCTCATCCGTCAATTCATCGAAACCGACCCGCGGCTCTTCTACGTCGATATCGACGACGCCATGCTGGGGCCCGACGGCAAGCCTCGCCCCGAGCTTTTCATTGAGGATCAGCTCCACCTGACCGATGAAGGCTATCGCATCTGGACGGAGCGGCTGCGACCGGTTCTTGAAAAAGCCGAGGCGGATTACCGCGCCGCCAAGGCCGGCGAGGCCAAATGAGCGCCCGGGGGGGGGCGCCACGACGACGCGGGGTCTCGAAGGAATCCGAATCCATGCCCGATGATGAACGCAGCCCAAGCGGAGATCGGAAAAGGAGGCTGCGAACGGCTTTACAGGCTCTCTGGGTCTTCGTGGTCCGACATGACTGCCGCGCCTCGACCTGAAACCCCGGCCACGCCGGCGCCGCTTTCGCTCAAGGACTACGAAGCCGGCGTGCTCGCGGGCGACCGAACCGTCCTGGCCCGCGCCATCACGCTCTGTGAGAGCCGCGCTCCGGAACATCAGACGCTGGCGAGTCAACTGCTCGCCCGCCTCCTGCCCGCCACCGGCCGGGCTCATCGCGTCGGCGTCACCGGCGTCCCCGGCGTCGGCAAATCGACGTTGATTGAGACCTTGGGGGGGCGGCTCGCGGCGGCGGGCCGACGGCTGGCCGTCCTGGCCGTCGATCCGTCGAGCGTCGTGAGCGGCGGATCGATCCTCGGGGATAAAACCCGGATGGTCCGCCTGGCGAATGATCCGCTCGCCTTCGTTCGTCCCTCGCCCAGCTCCGGGACGCTCGGCGGCGTGGCCCACAATACCCGTGAAGCGATGCTCTTGTGCGAGGCCGCCGGCTTCGACGTCGTCCTCGTCGAGACCGTCGGCGTCGGCCAGTCCGAGGCCGCGGTCGCCGAGATGGTCGATTTCTTTCTCGTCCTCATGCTGGCCGGGGCGGGCGACGAACTGCAGGGCATCAAGCGCGGCCTCCTCGAACTGGCCGACATGATCGCTATCACCAAGGCCGACGGGGAGAACGTCGCCCGCGCCGAGACCGCCCGCCAGGCTTTCGAGCGCGCTCTAGGGCTCATGCGGCCGACCTTTACGGAGTGGCGACCGCCGGTCATCGCCGTGAGCGCCCTCCGGGACGAGGGTTTGGATGAGCTCTGGAGGCTCGTCCAGGAGCATCGGCGGCGCTTGGAAGCCGCCGGTCACTGGGCGGCCCGACGCCGCGCCCAACAGGTCCGCTGGATGTGGTCGATGGTTGAGGACCGCCTCGAGACCGCCTTCCGAGCCCATCCGCGCGTGCGGACGCTGCTGCCGGAGCTGGAAGCCGCCGTGCGCGAGGGACGGCTCCCCGCCACCGC